>Ga0272441_10001690_pt1 | contig 46523 bp, 26 predicted proteins | sample SSMProp6N_FD_193582 | JGI IMG/M metagenome (GOLD analysis project Ga0272441, IMG submission 193582) | Marine sediment archaeal communities from Little Sippewissett salt marsh, Falmouth, MA, United States - SSM-Prop-6N | ecosystem: Environmental > Aquatic > Marine > Wetlands > Sediment ... | reverse complement strand
ATCCACGCACGTTGCCATGATATCTATCAAATGACACGGCTCACGATGAAATTGTTCTTTGGTTGTAATACCCTTTGGCCAATGAGCAATCAGCGGTGTTGATATCCCTCCTTCATGCACCCAGTGTTTAAACATTCTAAATGGTGTATTACTGACAAATGCCCACTCGCTGCCGTAGGCAATATAGGTATCATCAGGGCCCGGCATAACGCCCCACCCCCAACGCAGCGGACGACCGTCCCTGGTATAGTGCGGGATAACAAATGTTTGCCATTCATCAGCCCCCATTTCGTGAGGTTTTTCTTTTGGTGCAGGCACAGTACGCGCTGGCCCTAAGCTGCCTAATTCCTCCGAACAACCGCCATTATCCTGCAGAAACATTATAAGCGTGTTGTCCAAATTCCCGTTGGCTTTAAGTTCCTCCACTATCCGGCCGATATTCTGGTCCATATTGTCTATCATCGCCGCATACACTTCCATCCTCGCCGCAAATACAGCTCTATCCTTTTGCGGTACTTGCTTCCAGGGTTTTATCCAGTTGAGTACGGCATGATATTTATTCGTTTTATAGCGTTCAAAGTCCTCTTGATATAAATCCTCATTGCGCTCTGATAAACCCCACTTGTCATTTATTACCTTTAATTGCTTTTGCCGTTCGTATCTTTCCTTCCTTATTTTATCCCAGCCCCCGTCGTACTTGCCCTTATATTTTTTTATATCAGAAGGTTTGGCATGCAGGGGCCAGTGCGCCGCCGTAAAAGCCAAATACATAAAGAACGGTTCTTTCTTCCCGCTTTTGCAATGCTCACTGATATATTTACACGCATAATCACCAAGCCGGTCGCTAAAATAATAATCCGGCTTATCCGGGGTTTTTGCCTGATTATCTTCCACCAGGGTTGCCGGATCGTAGTAGCTGCCGCCCCCCTTGATGATCCCGTAATACCGGTCAAAACCTCTCTGCAGCGGCCAATTATATTTTTCCTCAATCTTATGGACGGCATCCTGTCTGGTCACATGCCATTTGCCCACCATATAAGTAGCATAGCCCGCCGATTTCATAACCTCGCCCATCGTCAGACAATTTTTATTCAAATCGCCCCGGTAACCGGGCAATTTATCGTCCCCCGTCATGTGACCGATCCCGGCCTGATGTGGGTATAAACCCGTCAGCAGCGATGCCCTGGTTGGACAACACCTCCCGCAATTATAAAACTGGGTAAACCGCATCCCTCCAGAGGCTAATCTATCGAGATTTGGTGTTTTAATCTCACTGCCATAGCATCCTAAATCCGAAAATCCCATATCATCACTCATAATCACAATGATATTAGGTCTTTTCACCGCCTGTGTTGCCGCCCAGCCGAAATTACCTTTTAATACCCAACCCCCCAGAATACTTCCCAGCGTTCCTTTTAGAAATGTTCTTCTGTCAACTTTCATACGACTTGTCCTCCCTAAAACAGGGTATCTCCTGAATTCGCTTTGCAGTCCAAGTTACGACAGATGAATTTTACTTGCCTGAACATCGAATTACCAATAAAATTTCCTTCTATCATCATGCAATCTCTGATTACCTTGTTAACAAGAGTTCAATTAAAAATGAAAAGGAAAAATTACATGAAATATCTAAAGGTAGGTTTTTTATGTATCATGTTTTGCCTCTTGGCCCAGACAAACGCCTCAGATAAAAAATCCCCGCCATTGCCATCCAAGGTTGAAAAAGAGCTGGTCAAGTTGCCACCTATCATACCCTTGTTTGATCATCCCGTGCGCGATACCTCAATCTGTCTGGCCGATGATGGCTATTACTATCTGACAGGTACAACCGGAAACCAGACCGGCGGTGCAGATGACATTGACGGTTGGTGGTATGTGAACGAAGGCATCCGCGTCTGGAAGTCGCCTGATTTGCAGAATTGGCAGCCCTTGGGCCTGGTTTGGAGCATCGAAAAAGACGGAACCTGGCAGAAGCAATTCAAGAAACATGATGATAGAGAGCGAAAATCGCCCAGGCGCCGGGCCCTTTGGGCCCCTGAAATTCACTATCTAAAGGGCACTTTCTGGCTTACTTTCTGCATGAACTACGGGGGTACCGGATTGCTCAAAAGCACCACCGGCAAGGCGGAGGGGCCCTATGTGGATGTACATCCCCAGGGCCCGATTACTGATCACATTGATGCTTCGCTGTTTGCCGACGATGATGGCAGTGTTTACTTCGTATGGCAAAATGGCCTCATCGCCCGTATGAAAAACGACCTGACCGGATTAGCCGAGAAACCGCGATTAATCAAACCTGCTGATCGCCAGTATGTCGGCTTTGAAGGTGCATTTTTATTCAAAGCCAACGGCCGCTATTATCTTTCCTGTGCTGAGTTCAACAACCGCGGCCCCCGGGGCCAATGTTGCTATGACTGCATGGTAGCCAGTGCCGATAAACTTCAAGGCCCCTGGGGCGATGCCTACCTGACTATTCCCCACGGCGGTCATAATGTGTTCTTCCGTGATAAAAAGGGGGACTGGTGGGCGACGTTCTTCGGCCACGATTCCCTTTCCCCTGTTCGTGAACGGCCCGCCATACTTGCTATTGAATTCGATGAAAAAGGTCTTATTAGACCTAAGAATACTGACCCCATTATCGAGGGACGTTGGTCCCCGGCCCGAGCCCAAAAATGGTATGAGAGTTATCCCTGGCTGGTCGGCTGTAATTTCATCCCCAGCACTGCCATAAACCAACTGGAAATGTGGCAGGCCGACACCTTCGATCCCGAAACCATCGACTGCGAACTTGCCTGGGCCGCTGGTTTGGGATTTAACGTCGTTCGAGTTTATCTTCATGACTTGGCCTACGCTCAAGACCCGGGCGGTTTCCTAAAGCGCGTGGATCGTTTCCTGAGTATTGCTGATTCCCACGGTATCAATACGTTGCTGGTATTTTTCGATGATTGCTGGCTCCCCAATCCCAAATCCCGCAAGCAGCCCGACCCTTGGCCCGGCGTGCATAATTCCGGTTGGCTGGAAAGTCCGGGTCTGGAAGAGCTCAAGCGTTATCCAAATGATCCCGCCTTGCGCCAAAGACTGGAAAAATACGTCAAGGCGGTTTTAACCCATTTCCGTAAGGATCGACGTATTTTAATGTGGGACCTGTACAACGAAGCCGGTGGCTGGTGGTTCCGTCGGGGCGAAAAACCGGGCTCCTACACTAAGGGATTGACAGGCACACTATGCCTTACCTTGTTGCGCGATGTTTACATCTGGGCCCGCCGAGTGGCCCCATCGCAACCACTGACAACCTGCTGGAACGATTCGTCAAACGAAGTTAATGAATATGCTGCTCTTAATTGGGCGGATGTCGTCACTTTCCATCATTATGGGGGCGTGACCTCTCTCGAGAAATTGATTGATCAGTTACAAAAGGGTGCACCTTCTCGGCCCTTGATATGTACTGAGTACTTACGTCGAGGTGGCGATTGTCTGTTTCAGAACATCCTGCCTGTTTTACAAAAGCATAACATCGGCGCCGTCAACTGGGGACTGGTATCCGGCAAAACCAACACCATCTGGTCCTGGACAACCTGGGATCATCCCGGTCTCGAGCAGGAGCCCAAACTTTGGCACCACGACATTTTCCGACCAAATGGCTCGCCTTACTCTCAGGAAGAACTTGACTTTCTCCGAAAATTTATCAGGCAACACCGCCGGAAGAAAATTGGCGAAGTGGGCGCTTTCAAATAGCGATCTGCCCTGCAAGGAAATCTTTTACTTTACATCTTGATCAGACTGAACAAACTTCGATGCCGGCCAACTCGCAGTAGGCCTTGAACATTTGTTTATGATCTCCCAGAATAAATAGCTGATGATGTAAGGCTCTCATATCCCGCACATCCTTAACCCCGTCCACTTTCACCTCCAGCGACGTTCTGCACCCACCTGAGGGTGGATTTTCAATATTGCAGACCACCTTACCGCTGCCCAGTACGATCGAAGATGCCAGTTTCTCTCCGTTTGGTTTCGGTTTACCCGCCCACCATTTTGGATTGTCGAATTTCATAATTGTAATCGGCTCGCCGCTGGGCCAGAGCACCTGCACTGCCACCCCAATATCGGTTTCTGAATGGTTCCGTAATGCAAAGGGGGCTGGCTCTCCTCCTGCACCCGCCAAAAGTGTCGGACACGTACAATGGGCTCCCATCAGCGTATTGTTCACGGTATTCACCGTTATGTTTTGCATAAATCCGGGCCGATCCAGCAGCAGGTAACACAACCTCAATGAAACCGCTGCCGGCCAGTCTGCCTGACACGCTGCCGTAATCCCTTCGTCGTTCAGCCGCGAAAAGGCCAGACATGGCGGAGGTGCTGTCCTGCCTTCCACATGCGGCAGACAATCTATCGCAATCCCCTGACAACCTTCTGCTTCCATTATACCCCGGCACACTATATAGGTTTTGGCCGCATCGATAATATCTTGCTCCGACGGCTCGACAATCTTCCGGGCATTTTTCATATAATGTTTCGCCATCTTGCGTACTTCATCGCTTTCTTTGACCTTTTGGTATTCCTCCGAGAATCTGGAAAAGCGCACATAATGCAGCGTGGTCCCGATCGTATCCAGCACCACATCCCCCGGCTCCTCTCCCTGAATCACGCAGATACGACTCTGCTTCATTTGCCAAATCGTGTTCAGCATCCGCAGCCCGCTTCTTAGCCACTCCATATCCTGGGTACTGGCGATAAATGCCTTCTTGCCCTTGGTTTCCTTCAGAGTATTCTGGAGGTCGTGCAGGAATGAAGTACCCATGGGCCCGAAAACAACGGTAGGTATCTCTCCTTGCTTTTTGAAGTATTGCTGGAAGAGCGCCCAGTAGTTTAATTTGCGTGGGACACTTAGACATTGGCTGACAAGGATAATGCCGTCCGGCTTCTTATTGTTAACCTCTTCAATATAGGCCTCCATGTCCTTTTGGTCAGCAATCGGTTTTGCTTGAATGTCCAACTGAACTTGCAGTTCTTTCGCCGCCTCGCTGAGCACCTTGGTATAGTCCCCCTGCCGCGCCTTGATATCATAGCTCGTCCCCGGCCAGTTCAATGGATACCTATCCACGTCCGGCCTCACAAATGCAACCTGCACCCGCGCCTTTCCTTTCAGCCGCAAAATTTCACCTGCACTTGCCCCCCAAAGATTCCCCACCCCGAGCTGCCACGCCGTCCATGACGCACCACCGGCAACCAGAAAATCACGCCGGCTCAGATAGACTAAGCAGCCGCCTTGCTTTTTAAACGCTTTGCCTTCCTGATCCATCATCTAACTCTCCTATGTATGAGTTATAATTTTTCTATTCATTGAAAATCTTTTTCAACTGATTAATTGTCAAGTGCACTCTTGGTACAAATTTCTCGCTTGCCAGGTAATTAAGCAAACTGTACTTAAGCTGCCGGGAAACCAGGCCGGCCCCAATATCATCGGTAAGGTCTATACTGCAAACCAGAATCTTGCCTTTCTCCACCTTAGCCTCGAATATCAATCCCAGTTTGCGATTCAGGTTCCAGTCATCGATCATCTGCACCATTGGTTTAAATGACTTGGGCAGTCCGTCCAGAATCATCCCCTTGGAATGGACCATCGGCTCCCACCACTGCCAGTTACTATGAAATTCCGTGGGAAATTCTTTTAATGCCGCATGCCTTGGATTACAAAGCATCCCTAGAGTATCAACTTCTCCGCCATCTGTTAAGACCCGGTCCCAGTAAATGGTTGTGAAACCCGGCTTGACGTCACCCTTAATATATTCCTTACTAGGTAGCAGCAGAACATCTCTCCCCTCCCGCAATGCCTGCAAAGCATCAGCACTTAGCTTTTCGGTAATCAATAAGTACTTATTTGTAGGCATCACCAGTTTTTCCGGATATACCCAGAAATCCCATTCATTTTGAACATTTATAGACTTAAGGGCAATTTGTAACGTATATTTGGCCGGCGCCTCAAAACCTGACATAGCTTGTTTAATCTCGCCTATCTCTATTCCGTTATCTACCGCAATTTCCGGTACAATCCACTGCCCGGCCGCTATAATTTTTGCTGACTTATCGGTAATACGCCAGTCGATCTTGGCCTTCTCCATCGGCCCGGCCCCAAAATGTGCTATTTCAACTTTGGCGCTGAAAAGTTCACCCCTATGCCAAACTCTTTTCTTCATCCTGGCCAAAGGTACGGTTTTCCCACAGAAATTTCGAAATTCCCCGGCTTTCACATAACCTTTGCAATCCCAAAATGCATCCAGAACTCCCACCAAAGCTGTCCCCTGCCCGGGAAAGTCATGCAAATCTAAAAGCTGAAATCCCGCCATTCCTTTCGTCCTCAGCGCTGCTTCGATTTCCTCCTTAAAAAGCTGAACCTGCCACCTCCCCGAAGCCTGCACAAACATCTTCTTTTGGTCTAACAGCCCCTTCTCCCTGAGCTGATCCTTTGCAATAACCAGATAACCCGGTGAAAGTGAACCTCTGTACTTATGGATGTCCTCGACATCCGGATAACTGCACCGCTGCACAATCTCATGTGATATTATCGGCTTACCGAAGGCCCGAATGTCTTTGGTATAATCGAGAGTGGTGGATGGCGCACGCGTATTGAAATATGTGTTCTCCCAGTTCGGCGGCCAACCTGCCTGATAACGTACCCTGTGCGCCTTCCTGTCCGCCGGATCCTTCTTGTTACCTGTGGTAATTTTAACATCGTAATCGGTGTTGTCAGTTACGAATCCGTTGGCAAAACCCGTATAAACTCTTCTGGCATCGGTTCGCTTGGCTTCGTCCAGTAATTGCCAAAGAAAATCCTTCGGCAGTAACCCTTCATTACCGCACCCAAAAAACGCAAATGATGGATGATTGCCGTACTCCCTCAGAATCCGGTGCCATTCGGCCTCCAGAAATCTTGTCATATCCGATTCTTCTGATTTGGTCCAGTTCCAAACCGGACACTCCGGCAGTAAATAAACACCAACCTTGTCCGCCGCCCTAAACGCCGCTTCCGGCGGGCACCACGAATGAAAACGGATATGATTGAGCCCCCATTCTTTGACTGCCCGCATTATCCGCTCCCAGGACTCAATATCTGTCGGCGGATAGCCCGTCAGTGGAAATATACAACATTCCAGAGTCCCTCGCAGAAAGGTTTTTCGGCCGTTTATAATAAATTGCGTCCCCCTGACTGCAATATTCCTTAACCCGAAACTTTCTGTCCTTTTAACCGTTATTCTTTCCTTACCATCACCCACTGCCAGTTCTGCTTCCAGCCGATACAACACCGGCTCAAACTCATCCCATAATTGTGCCTTCTCAGTCAGATTGTAAGCAAGCTCGATAGTCTTTTTCGCTGGTTCAATTAGAACATCACATTTAACTTCCGGAACCGAATGTGGCTTGTTGGTGTTATATGCCTCCGCCTTTAGTGTTAGCTCGCCTTTGATCTGTTGACTAATACCTCCGACCTTGATGAGAACCCTGGCTTTTTTCTTATCGACGTCTGGATAAATCTGCATATCTTCTATATACAGTTTGTCCGAAGCCTTCAGAAACATCCCCCCTATAATTCCATTCCATGCCGTCTGCGTATGATCCGTTACCGAATGAGCGTCATACCCTACTTCATGCACCATCCTGTTATCGACTCTGATGGTTATTGTATGCCTGCCCGGCATCAGTAACCCCGCACAGTCATATCTATGCGGCACCACCAGACTGTCCTGTGCTCCTGTCTTTTTCCCGTCAATCCAGACTTGCGTCCCCCAATGGCACCTTTCCAGAACTAGCATTATCCTTTTATCGCGCCAGCCCTGAGGTATGTTAACCTCCTTTTGATACCACCCCACCCCCACATAATGTTTTTTAGGCTGCAGACAGTAAGGAAAAGCGAAATGTTCCTGTTGCCGATATTTAGCATAGATAGGCGAAGTAAACCAGGAAGGATAATGCTCAAATGAACCCCAGAATCGAACCACCCATTTTGTGTTCACATCTACATCTTCACCGAATCCCTGTTCCTGCAAAGAGCCCGGCAGTTGCAGCGAATCTTTTAATTGCCTTGCATAAAACTTTTCCCCTATTCCCCGATCCCCCGGATCAAGCTCAAACTTCCATCCCCCTGCTAGCGACAAAACCTCGGCCCCTGTAGTACCCTGCGCCGCCCCGACAATAAACACCAAACCGATAACAAAATATTTATGCCTCATACCCGCCCTTATCCGATTACCGCATTCAATAAAACTTCTTGCCGAGTTTCATTTATAATTCTACGACTTTAAAATTCATCATCTCTCCCAGTCGCCTGACATCATCAACGTAATCCCCATATACCATGACCAGGTGTGAGCCAAAGTCTTTCTGACGATTAAACATCTCCCGCGCATCACAAACCTTTACATTGACTCCCAGGGTGCACCCGCTAAGGTTAAAACCCTGCCCGCTCTGGATAGTTCCCTTTGTGATCAGCATTTTGGTAAACGAAGGATCGAATCTCCCCAGGGTAACTACCTCGTTTTTATCCCGGTTAAAATCATATTTTACCGTCGGACCCCATCCCTCATAGGTGAAATTCCGAATCTCATATGGAAGAGACCGGCTTTTAAAACCCTTCATTTTTATCCCCGGCACACTATGCCAAACCGTCACAATATTTTCATCCATACCGGTTTTACTGTAAAATTCCGGATTGCCCATGTACGTCGATTTTTTCGCCCTGTATGAAAATACCATCATTGCCGGCAGGGCATTGAAATCCAACTGGCACACCGAAGGATACCCCGAATCCTTCAAAAGCGTATGCGTCAAACAGGGAGTAACTTTATACTGCGCTGCAATTTCCAGCGGACACAACTCCCGGCACGCCGCACCGAAACAGTTGCAGCCCTTCGCCTCCATCAGCCGCTTGACCGCCTGATAAAAAATGACCGAATTACGGATAAATTCCTTCTTAACATGAGTGGCTTCAGCGTTGGCAACCAGGGCCTCGGTTATCTCCTCGGCCCTCTTTCGCGCAGTTGCATCTTTATTGATCGAGTCCATTTGTTTAACCAGCGCCTGGTTTGGAGCATGTTCGTGCCCCATACCGTACATCTCTTTCAGCGCATCGAAATGATAAAAAACGCTTCCCAGCCCGTGCGGAGTCTTGCCGTAACGATCCGTCAATACCAGCATCGAACTTTGCCTGAATGCCTTTTTTACCCACAACAGCTCCAGTATCCTGTCCATCTCTTCCCAGTCATACGCCAGATACCCTTCCAGACCCTTATGCCGCAGCCCCGCCGTCATATCCACCAGCCAGGCCCCATAGTCTCGCCCGCCGTTTTTAGTTCGCTCCGGATTCGAGTAGGCAATAGTGGCCACCGGCTTGTGATACTTCTCCGCCAGCATTATCCCGACCTGCCCGTTAAACCCGTCCAGAATGACCAGCAGATCCACTTCTTCAATATCTTTTTCTACCTTTCTCATTTCGCTTTCTGGAAATTGAAAATTACAGTCTTTTTCCTTCACCCGCATCTGGAAATCAATCGTCTCCAGTATCTCGACTTCCGCCGGAAACGTTCTGGCCTTGATTTGCTCTTTCCTGTTTTTGAAATTATTAAGATGCCTTTCCATATCCGCTTGGCGCGTTAGATATTCCAGTTGGCCGGTGCGGCAGGGCCCTTCATGGGCCGTATCGTGAATCAATCCCGCTATGACAAACCTGACCTTCAGCCTCATAGCAAATAGTGGATTGAACTCCAGCCCTGAATTTCTTTCTTGGGCCAAAACAGACTCCGAAAAAACCCTTGACCCTATTGACAAACCCCCCATCAGCAGCGCACCACCACTCATAAATTGCCTGCGATTTATACACTCACTGCAAAAAAAATCTCCAGCCGACATGGTTTTTCCTTTCAAAACGTTATTGTAAGAAACTTGTTGCCAAGAATATCTTGTACTAAAGTGAGCCTGAAAAATCAGTCTGTAATAATATCTAATTCAGCAATAGTAGTATATGGGTCGTTATTAAAACCTTCCACTGCTACCAACCGAATATATCGGCCTTTGCGGGTAGATTTAGAACTGGTACCTTTAAGGCCTTGAAAGTGAACTTTTTTCAAAGATGCATCCGGTCCAAATTCACCCTTTGCTGCCGCACTACCCCAATTTTTTCTGTCATTGCTGACATAAAATTCATATTTGGCAATAAGACCACTTGGATGACCGTCCTGCCGGGGCAGGTAGCTAAAACCTCTAATCTCAACCTCCCTGCCCAGATCAAGAGTGATTTGGTGCGGATGCTTTATCTTTTCTGGCGACCAGGGGGTATGCCACATTGTTTTCGGATCATCATCGACGGCCTTATAACCTTCATAGCCACCCTGGGAACTGTCCACCCACATTAATCTCGCACCAAGCCTGATAAGAGTTGTTGGTTTCTTAAATAATCCTTTAACGTATGTCAGCGAAAGTTCCTGTTTGGGGTTGAATTTTTCAGAACGCATATAATTCAGTAAACTATGTCTTAGCTGTCTGGCTGTCGGACGTTTGCTAAGGTCGCCCCGGATAAAGAAGGAGCATAAAAGCAGCTTTCCTTTTCCCACCCGGGCCTCGAGTATGTTGACCAGATTGTGATTACGGGTAAAGTTATCCGTTGTTCCCACGATCGGCACAAAATCCCCCGGCAGATCATCCATTACCATGGCTACTGAATGTCGAGTTAAGTCCCACCACTGCCAGTCACTGTGATAATCCGTCGGAAACTCCGCCAGCGCCGGATGTTCTGCCTTACACCGCAGCCCCATCAAACCCAACTGATTGGAAAACAAAACAGGGCTCCAGAACACCGGCGTAAAACATCCGTTAATCTTATTTTTCACCGTACCCGGATCCGGTACCAGCAGGACCTTCTTACCTTCTTTTAGCGCCTTTTCCACTGTTTCATCAAACAATCCTGCAATAATGATCTCTCCCTGCTCATCATTTTTTTGTTTTGCCGGATAGACCCAGACATTCCAGTCATTAATAATACTTGTATCTTTGATAAAAACAGATAGAACCAGCTTCTTCGCTTCTTTAACACTTAGCAGTTCTGCGCCCAGCTTTCCCACCGCTGTCAATTCTCCTGTGGGGATAGTCATTGGTTTAAATATCCCCTCTGCCAATGTCTCGCCGCTCTCATCTGTTATGTTCCAGCCCACCACCGCATTTTTCATCTCACTCTGTCCGTAATGACATATCTCGACCTCCGCCTCTAGCCTTTCATTATTTTCAAAAATTCGTTTGCTCATCAGGGCCAGCGGCACCGTCGGGCCACAAAATCGGCGATACCTTTCTGGTGTTATAAGCCCCTTCGACTCCCAGAACGCATCCAGTGTCCCTACCAGCGACGTCCCCTGCCCGGGAAAATCATGCAGATCCAGCAATTGATATCCGCTCATCCCCGCCGTGCGTATTACCATTTCGATGCTCTCTTTATACAAAAGCACTGAAAAAGCTCCTGACGCCCTTACAAAATCATCTGCCCATTGCAGCATATTTTTCTTTTCCAGGTCCCTGCGAATCGCCTTTAAATTAACCGGATCCAATACTCCCGTATATTTTTCAATCTCCCGCAGATTTGGATATACTGCATGTTGTCCGATCTCATGGGATATGACCGGAACCGGCATATCTTTAATCGACTCCCGAAAATCAATATTGGTCGCGGGTTCATGGACATTAAAAAGAGTCTGTCCGCGAATAGGACCTTTTTTGGTTTTCATCGCAATGAAAAACTCATCCTCTATATCCGGCCATATGCCGCCTTCTTTCTGAAAAGGATTCGAGCAGGTGCTGTAAAGATGTCGCCCGTCTTCCTCCTTAAGTGATTTTACCAGTCTTCCTAACCAGCCGTAATCACCATTTAACTCATTCCCCATCGACATAAGGCAAAATGACGGATGATTGCCGTAATTTTTCAGAATACGCAGAGCCTCTTTTTCAATGAATTTATCGCGCCCCGGTTCTTTCCCCATATTGAAGTTCCACAGGGGATTTTCCGGTTGCAGATAGAACCCCATCTCGTCGGCCACTTCGAACGCCGCTTTCGGCGGACACCACGAATGAAAACGAAGATGATTCAGCCCATACTCTTTTGCCGTTGCTATTAGCTTCTTCCAACTCGCCTTATCCATCGGCGGGTGGCCTGTCAGCGGAAAGATACAACATTCCAGCGTCCCCCGCAAATACAGACACCGATTATTTATCCACAGCTTCCCCTCCTTGGCCCTGAAATCCCGCATCCCAAACCGAACCGTTTTTTCATCTTTCAGTATCTTCCCTTCCGCTTCAGCCTCTAATCCCACTGTCAGCATATAAAGCGCCGGCTCAAATTCATCCCACAGCCTCACCTCCTGCCCCATTTGATGTTCTATCTCCACCTTCGCTGTCCCCTTGGCCAGCGCCACAGTTTTTGCCTGTTCTTGCGTCCTGTGTGATTTTGCCCCATTTGCACTTACTGCCCGGCAACGCAATTTGGCTTCTACAGATCCTTTGTCGTTCACTATGGTCAGGGCTACTTTCACCTGCTTGCCCTGCACATTCGGATATACCTGTATATCCTCGATCCTGACCGCCTCCGCCGCCTTTAGTGAAATCTCCCCTATAATCCCGTTCCAGATCGTCTGCGTCTCCTCCGTATAGGCATGCGCCCATTTGCCCACATCATATTTATAAGAATTATCCACCCGGATCGTCAGCTTATGTTTACCGGGCTTGGTTTCCGCTGGCAATATATACCGATGCGGTGCAATCAAACTATCCGCCATACCTATGTACTGCCCATCCAGCCAGACTTTTGTCTCCCAGATCACCCGTTCCAGCAATATTTCTATCTGCTTATCTTGCCATTCTTCCGGGATATTGATTTCCCTCTGATACCACGCCGCCCCGATGTACTTGTGCTTTCGCGTCAGGTATTGCAGTACATCTTTTGTCAATTCCGGCTTAACCGCACTGGGTGTACCATAACCATTTTCATCGGTGGTCCCGGGCAGCTTAAATTTATTTTCCAGCGCCTTCTGATACCACTGATCTTCAATTCCCTTGTTGTCCGGATCGAGCTGAAACTTCCACTCCCCAGCCAGGGAAATCGCATCCATTGCCCTTCCTCTCTCGCCGGCTAAAGCTCCACTCACCGGAATCACCCCCACAATTAAGGCTATAAACAACGCTACCCAATATATATTTTTTGTTACCACTTATATCTCCTGCGTTTTTTTAAATTTATGCGCGAGGATTTATCTTAAGTAAAATTTACGGTTTCCAAATCCTTACTTTTCACGCACGTTCACTGAAGTTCTGCCATTCGAGTTTTCCCAGCGTTTTCAAGGCATAGCCGACCTCACGCAGATAATCCCCGTAACACACTTGTGTATGAAATCCCTGCATCTCGGTTAGCAGCATGCGGCAGTCGCCGTCGATTTCCATATCAATCTGCGAGCGGCAGGCCGGATTTGACGGTGAATCAATTACCTTACCCCGAAATCCCTGCCACTTCGTTATCCTTAAATTTGGAATAATAACCGTCAGTATCTGCCCCTTGGTATATTGCACCTTGGTTGCAGCCCCGTAGTCCGACTCGAAATGTGTCATAATCTTGGCCGGCTCATAGTCCCTCCCGTTCATCCTCCGCGGTGCGGCACAATGGGCCACCGTAAACGTGCCGTCATGCGGAAAATGCGAATTGCATACAAAGGTCGGTTTATTGGCGATCCACCGCAGCAGCACCCCTGGCAGAGTATGAGACAGATCTGTATGGCAGTAGGCCGTATATCCCTCATCGTTCGCCAGGCTCAGCACCATGCAGGGCGGCGTATCGAGCATCTTGATCACTTCTTGTCTCATGCAGTGCGCAAAACCCAGATTGGTCGCGCCCGTTTTTGCCATCAGCTCCTTGCATACCCGCCAGATCAGAAACGTATTGACTACAAACTTCCGCTCCGTCGCCAGCGTAATATTAGGCAAAGCCAAAAGTTCCTTGGTCTGCTTTTCAACCGCCTTCATAACATTTTCGTCCGCCCGCGCCTTGGCCAAATGTTTGGCGAAATCCGCCTCGGACATAATTTCAAATTCGTAACCCCAAACATCTTTCGCATGCGCCGGACCGAACTTCTGCGCCGGTTCGCTGTAGGCCGCCAGCCCCCCGATCGCCAGCATCTTCGTACCCTTGGCATTTTTCAGCCCGTATAGCCCCCGCAGCCGCCAGAGAATCTCGTCATAATCATCAACCACAATATCATCGACATCCATATTTTTTTCTTCGAAGGTATCCCCGTTCTTCCGCAGGAACCGCCAATGAGCGATTTCAAACCAGAGATAGTGATGCTCGGATTTCTGCCGTAAAAACATAACCTTCGGCGTCTCAGATTCCGCCAGCTTATATATCTGCCACCCGCCCGCCGGATACAGCAGCAGTACATCGCCATCTGCCCCGGCCGCCTCTTGGGCCTTTTGTTCATTGTCCACCAGCGCCACCGGCAATACTTCCACTGGAAATTCCGCCTTGGCTGCCAGATCCTTTAGCTCCTTCTCGATTATCTTGGCTTCTTTCTGTACTGCCTCTTGAGTGGATACTCCTCCGTAATGACGCCAACTGGCATATTTTACCGGCTTCAAAATCTGATAGAGAAGTACCGGTTTGATTCTCAGCGCCTTACCAACCGGCAAACCGCCCCCGGCAGATACCGCTTTTTGCCCAGCTCCGCTCACCGCCGACGCCGTACTCGATAGCGCCAACCCGCCCATTACCGCCGTACCGGTAATACCACCCAGAAAGCCCCGCCTGCTCATTCCCGACCCGTTCCTTTCCTCGTGCTCACCGTGTGAACAACAACCAATGTGAATTTCCTTGTCGTTCTGCTTTTTTATGTCTGACATAATTAATGTTCTCCAAAAATAAATGGTTACATTTCTATCCGGCTTCCTACCTGTGGCTAACCGTTCATCGTTTCAGTAACTCGCTTACTCGCTCCCTTGCCACTTTTTCCGTCAGAATACCGCGCCTGACAATTTCCTGCGCAGCCATTTCCCTCACAATCTTAGGATTACTCACATTCTGGGCGCACCATCTTTGCAGAATGGGGTAACGGGTACCAAAGTTCCACTGGAACGGCTCATCCCCTTTGCCCATCCGGACATATCGATGTAACTTCCACCAGTCAACCAACGCCCCCGTACCCTCGGTTATGACCCTGGCTGCTTCTTCCGGACTGTGGGCCTTTTTCGCGCACGCCCGCAGCAGACGAATTTGGGAGTCTGTTTCTGCCGCCAGTATCTCCAGATATCGCTTTGCCCCCCCCGGTATATACGCCGCTGCTTCCCCACTCAACTTGGCCGCCCGCAATTTGGCTGGCAAATCCGTTGGAATTTCCTCCAACTTCAGCCGCAGACACATCCAAGCCGGCACCAACAGTTTCCGTGGCCCACCCAATAGCTCCGCCAGGTCGCAGAGAACCTCTTCGTCGGACTTGGCTAGATAACTCGGATCCGCTGTCCCTCGCGCAAAAAGATAAAGATTGGGCAGCACCATGATCGGTTGTTGAGCATTACCAAACCAGCCCCTCGCCCCGGCCGACTCTTTCATTTCCTGTAGGAGTACCTTCCGGATATTTTCAAATTGCAGCCTCCCCAACGGTGGAATGGGCTCAAATTCGATACTCTCATAACACATTAAAGTGGATCGATCCAGCAATCCCTCTTCTTTTGCAAAAGCAAAGTTAATCCGGCCGTTGGCACGTCCTTCCCTGTAACTCCGCCCGGGCAGCATTTCCCACGGTTCCACCATCTTCTGTTTTAGTGCCTTAAGCGTTGCCCTGACAAACGGTTCGATCGGTTCCTGCCAAACACCTTTAGTACCCCAGCCCGCCCAGACCCAGGGGATGATTCTCTGGGTTTTATGATGCGTACCCACCCGGTCGATGACCTTTCGGTCATTCAGCAGCACCATCAAATACTTATCTGGCGTTGCTCCGGGATAACCACCCGGATCGCCATCAATTGTCACATACCCGTCGGCATTGTTTAGTATCTCCAATAACGCTGCACGATGCTTTAGATACGCCTTGGCTTCTTCCGGATTATTAAGCCAAACCGTCTTCATATAATAATACAGACTCCGCTCCATCCATGGCTTGGCTGCTATTTCAGCTTGAGATGTCACAATGCACAGTGTCAGCCACGTCTCCAAACCGCATTTCTGCGCATCTTCTATAATTGGCCGAAACCCGCGCACCGCTTCCCGATCTTCCTCCGATAGCGGCATCGGTACAGCTTCCAGCGCCGGCCACAACATCACCGTATTGAAACCAAGCTGCTTCAGCAGTTGGAACATGTTGTGATAATCATCTTTTTTCCAGGAGCGCACCGCAAACGGATAATTATATTTCCAGCACCCGTGCAGATAGAATCCCAGACGCTTCTGGCCGTACTTCACCTTGTCTTCTTGTGCGGTTCTCTCCCCGGCCGGCATGCTCCCCGCAAATAAACCCACTACCCCCACAGTCACTAATATCACGACCAAATACCGGAATCGCTGCCCTGTAATAACCCGCAACATACTTTCTCCTTAACTTTCGTAGTTTATATTGCGCTTACTGGTGTCAAAGCCCTTTATTTCTCATGATTTTTTATTCGAACTTAATTGAATACAAATTTGCATCTGCCATCACAAACCGTAACTTTACCACCTGCCCCGCCAACTTGCTCACATCTGTGCCGTTTTTCCATTGCACCCCTCGTTCCACCGTATCCCCATAAAGCTCCACGCATTCATTTAGCGCAAAACCGGGGATTGGTATTCCATCTTTGTCTTGAATCTCGACCTTAATTGTTCCGTAAGCCGATGTGGCAAAATTAAGCAGCAAACGTTCCCCCTCAAAGATCAATGACCCCGTAACAACTTCCCCGCCTTCTATCGGGCAATGAATCGAGGCAAACCCATCCAGGCGTAGCGTATTACGGCGGAGCTGTACGCAGTTACGGTCGCTGGGCCAATAAGACTCCGTTACATAGAGTGACAGCTCCCGCGCTGCACCTTCCATTCCGGATGCCGTCTCCACCACATGCCACGCAGCCCAATGATCCCCATAGTTCCATGACCCCACCCGTTCCGGCCCCGGCCGAATGAACGTGTCCGACGAACGCTCGAACGACACCCCGTCCCTGCTCCACATGAGCATAGCATTGGTAATCGCCGTACCATAACGCATGGCAACACTTGAAAAAATTCGACGTCTTTTCGGATCGGGTAGTTGTTCCAGTGTAGATGTCCAACTGTGCTCTTTGTACATCCCCGGCATACCGATATAAATATGATCCGCGCGATAATATGAACGGATAACATTGGTATAAAATTGAGCCGGCGGTTTTTTTATGTGTTTTAATGGAATGCCTTTCGACCAGTTCACAAAATCGCCCGAGGTCGCCGTTTTAATATCACGCCCTTCAGGAAACCCCTTAAAATATCGGTAGTATGCCCTATACGCACCGATATTCTTATCCCAGAACACCACATTTTGAGAATCGAACCACCCGTCCTTGATAATGCCTTCCTCCCGCAGCAGTTTCCAGTGTATCCCGTCGCTTGATACAAAGCCCAACAGCTCCTTAGTCGCTTTTGCAAAACCCCCCGGCCCTACCCTTAAACCCACCGCTTTGTATCGTACTTCCTTTGCGCACTTGGGATTCTCATCTTTGAACACTGTGAAGTTTTCACAGCCATCTCCCGCCCAAACTATATTATTTTCCTTCGAACCTTCGAACTCAAACAATCCTAATTTCGGACGCTTCCAGTATCTCCCGTCCTCACTCTCGGCATAACAGGCCCGCCTCGTACTCATAATCAGCTTATCGTCCTTGATAGTAAAGCTGCACCCCCTATAGTACATGCGGTAAATATTACCGTCCTGAAAAATCGTAAAATAGCCGCACGCATTGCCCTCCCACGGCTTATCGAAAGTCATAACTATTTCCCGAGGAATAGGCCGGTGCATAACCCGGCAGGCTCCCCCTTGCAGCCCTTCAACCAAGAAGTTATCGACAAACAATTCCCGCCGATCGTCTATCCTTACCGGTTCACTCCCCCCGGCCGTAGCGGCCCAAATCATGACAGTTAACCCTAAACCAAGACCGTACCGAATGCGCATGATTTATTCCTCCGATTTTCTGAAAAAAATCTTAAAAGAATTTAGACGCCTTTTATAGACCTTGTTTTGGCCTTTAGGTTACTTTAGTCTCGGTTATCGCATTTTGGGCCAGCTTTGTAGGATGGGCTTTAGCCCATGCGGTTCTGCTGTGCAAGGTTTTTGCATAGCGATTAGTTTGACCAATCGGTTATGGTAATATTCCGATATGCCACCGGACCATGATTACCCTGGAACTTTAGCGGTCCCAACGGTTTTTCCTTACCGTCCACCCCGGCGGGGGTTTGTTGCGGTATCACCAGTTCCCGGTGGAGTACCTTATCGTTCAGCACAATGCGTATAAACCTGGCATTGGTAATCTTATTGCCTTCTTCATCGAACACTGGCGCCAGAAAATCAATCAAATATTTTTGCCACTCGCCGGGTTTTTTGCTGGCGTTTATCGGTGGGGGTGCTGCCCCGTATATTGCTCCCATATCGGCAAAGCTCAATTTTTCCACACCCCAACTGTCCAGCACCTGCACTTCATATTCCCCCATGACGTAAATACCCGAGTTGGATTCCTTGGGCACCATAACTTCCAGTTCCAATCTGCAACTGCCGTACTTTTCTTTGGTATAAATGTCCAGACTATCGCCATGATGCTCAGCCAGGTTGATCATCGCCCCAATTCCTTTCTTGGCGATCAACATTTTTGGATTATCCGGTGACACCTCTGGTATTCCCACCTTCCAAAGATTCTTACCTTTGCCTTCTTGCACCTGCCAGTTATTCAGATCGACACCGTTAAAGGGAATATGCACTCCCTTATTTTCCGCTGGCTCCAAAATTTCGAGATCCTTAAAGCACACGTCCATGTCCATATTGCCGTGTAACTGCAGCGCCAGATGTCCGGACAGCCGCCCCGGATCATCCTTCAGTTCCGCTGTCTTATGACCGTTGACAAAAACCACGATATGACGGTTTTGGGCATAGATAGTCATTTGATTCCATTGCTGGGGCTTAAAATAGGTTTTAACCTGCTCCGGCTTGGGTTGTACCACCCAGGCTCTCCCCCCGGTTTCGTATAAGCCCCCGGCATCCTTGGCAACATCTATCTCCGCCTGAAATCCGTGTACACCCACCGCGCTGTCAACCTCATCGCTTCGGAAGTAAAATCCGCTGTTCCCTTTGACCGCCTTATATTTAAACCTGATGGTAAAGTTATCATACTCCCTGTCACTCACCAGCAGACCATGACGTTTTTCTGTCTTGGGACTCACACCCCTGATAATTCCGTTCTTAACTTCCCAGTTCCCGCCCGGCAATCCATGCCATCCCGCCAGCGTCTCCCCATCAAACAGCGGCTTCCATACATGCCTGCCCAGATCCTGAATCCGAATGTTCCGCCACCGCACCTGCGCCTGCACATCTTCGGGAACACTGTGCACCTGCAGCCCTATGAACCCGATCAAATCATCACTCCCGATAAAATTGGCACAAGGTATATCGTTAATCCACGTCTTTATACTATCTCCCACACATTCAATGCGATACTTATTCCACTGGTCATCTTTCAATGCCCTCTTTTTTACCGGATCTCCTTCCACGTTATCCAGCCACATACTCTTGCGGGCCTCATCCCACACTCCCCCCGAGGTGCCTAGTTCCTCATTGCTTATCTCGACCTGATAACCATACACATCGCCTTCTTTATGTTTCCTGTCGAATTTTTTACCTTCACGCCAGATCGGTACCGTAGAGTCTTTTCGATACGCATGGCTGCGAATCTGCACCCCGGAATTGAGCACCGGATCGACCTTAACCTCGAATTCCATAATAAAATCGCCGTACCATTTCTCGGTGCACAAAAAGGTGTTGGGACTTCCCTTTTCTGTAGTCCCCACGATCATGCCATCTTCAACCGTGTATTTCGCACTACCCCCGCGCACCTCCCAGCCGCTAAGGTCTTTCCCGTTGAACGGATATTCCCAGTCCGCTCCCCAAAGAAAAGTGCTCCCTGAAAGAGCCATAATTACAAATACATAAAAGGGCACGAATTTGATCATTTGCCTGACACAATGTTTCATAACTGTTCCTTTCTTGCTTAGAAAATTGCTTAATATGATTTTACAGAACATATTATTGTCGATGTAATTTTGTATTTGTCCAGCGTAAAATTCAGCCCCATTGCCCATCTTGACACCTTCCCACCCTCTGCCTTATACTATCATCCTGCTTGTTTCTTGATAGCTTTTATATGGAGTCAAATTATCATGCGCAATCTTGCCCTTCTTTGTCTGGTTTTATTTGTTGCCGCCGCCTGCTCCTGTAATAAAATCGGCACCCCTTCACTAAGTTCAGATAAAAATCCTGCCCCGAAGAAAGTTCTTATTGTTACCGGTCAGGACCATCCCGGTCATAAATGGCCTCTTACCGCCCCGGCCCTGGCCGAAACTTTAGCCCTTGATCCTCGCCTGCAGGTAACCGTCCTCGATAATCCTGCCATTCTTGCCTATCCGGCCCTGTTCAACTACGATGTTGTCGTATTGCATTTTATGGATTGGGAGCAGCCCGACCCCGGCCCCCAGGCCCGTGCCAACCTGCAAAAATGTGTCGCCGATGGCAAAGGCCTCGTCCTGGTCCATTTTGCCTGCGGCGCCTTTCAGGATTGGCCCGAATTTGTTAATCTCGCCGGCAGAGTTTGGGACCCCGATCTTCGCCCCCACGATCCCTACGGCAAATTTACCGTAAACATAACCGATACATCTCATCCCATCACTCAACAAATGCACGACTTCGAAACCGTTGATGAGCTTTATACCTGTTTAACCGGCGATCCCCCCATTCACATCCTTGCCACCGCCCGTTCGAAAGTGGACCATAAGGATTATCCCATGGCCTTCGTCTTGGATTATGGCCGCGGCCGTGTCTTCCATACCGTTTTAGGCCACGACGTCCAGGCCATCACCAATCCTCCCGTCAGCGAGCTTTTACAGCGCGGTTGTGCCTGGACCGTCTTCCTGGACCCGGTTGTTAACAAAGCGAAATAATTTCTTTGATAAGGAGACTCTCACCGTGAAGATAGGTTTTCACACCGACGCTTTTAACACTGCTTATTTCAGTTTTGAAAAATGTCTAGCCTGGGCCCAGAAAAATGGACTCCATTATATTGAGTGCGGCCTCATCGACGGCGTCAGTTGGATTCACGGCCTGGGCTACCAGCCCCACGTCGCCATGTACGAAGATCCCTTATTATTGCGTAAAAAAATGGAAACCTATGGCCTGCGTTTTTCCCAGGTGGACGCCGCCTATCCCCTCTCCGGTAAGGACGGTCCCATCCGCGGCGTCCCTTACGTCTTAAAGGCGATCCAGTGGGCTCATCTCGCCGGCTGCCCCTGCGTTGACACTACTGACGGTCTGGAGCAGCCCAGGGACCTCACCGACAACGAGGCCCTGGACCTCATGAAGCGCAGCTACGAACAGATTATCGAAGTTGCCCAGGCCTATCAGATGACCATCAACATCGAGCCCCACGGCTATTTCACTACCAAGCCCCAAATCATGGCAAAAATGCTCGCCTTTTGCGACAGCCCATACTTACGTATGAACATGGACACCGGCAACACCTTCATTGCCGGCCAGGACCCCGTCTCTTTTCTGAAAAACTTCCTGGATAAGGTCAGCCACGTCCACCTCAAGGACGTCTCCGAATCCCTCGCCGCCGCCGTCCGCGGCGAACAGACCGGCATCGCCGTCAGCCATTGTTCCTTAGGTGGTGGTGTCAACGCCGACAATATCCGCGGTTGTCTGGAACTCTTGCGCGACCACGGCTACCAGGGTACCCTCAGCATCGAATGCGAAGGCCAGGCCGGCCCCATGATCGAACAATCTCTCCAATGGCTCCGCAACACTTTGACCGAATTAAAAATCCCCATCGAAGACTAATTTGACATGACTAGCCGATTTATCGTTTTTGTCATTGTTTTATTGTTTGCTGTAGTCGTATTGGCAGATGAGCATCCTGCCGCCGTTAATCTCGCTGCTGATATTCCCTCCAGTTCTATATTGCTTGCCGAGATTCGGAATAATCTCAGCGCTATCGAGCAAAACTACCATAAGCTTTCCGACGACCTCAGGCGTACCATGTGTGTGAAAATGCGCCTCTCCCCCCGGCTTTCGCTGATCGGTGAACCGGTGCAGCTACAGATGGAGGTCCTTTCCGATAAAACACCGAATGATCAAATCGAGTTATACCTTGATTATATTGCTGAAAGATATAATCCCGCCAAAAAGATAACATTAGTTAAACTGAACTGGACCAGGGCCAATGATAAATCAATATCTGGTCTTGATGTTTACCGAGCTGCCCACACCTTTGCTCTCGCCCAGCCCGGTAGTTATCTTCTTCATTGGATTTGCGATATAGGTGGAGACATCTCCGAATTCTGGCGCCCCTTTGCCGTAGTAGATAATAATTATGCCGTTTGTCTCTTTGAATCTACTTCGCATCGAACCCCGCCTCCCTATCAGGATTTTCACGATCTGCATGTCCCCTATGATTACTGGGACGCCCGCCTCTTGGATATGGTTTCCCTGGCGAATTTTAAAGGACCCGCTGCCCATTGGGCTCAATTCAGTTGTACCAGTCGCCAGTTCGGTGTTGAACCGACTCCTATGTTGTGGGTTTGTAAAAATGTCTTTAAGGATGTTAAGCCCCAAATAATGCTTTCCCAGTTGCCCGATCAGGTTCAGTCTTCCTTATTCTCTGCCTTTCAAAAATTTTGGCCCTGTTTCGGCTTCGATAACCCCAACTTAAATTGTTTTGCTTCCTATATGATCGGCACCAGTACTGTCCGTGCCGCCGCGGTCAACGGCTTGGATACTATCTCGGCCCTTTGTGCCTGGCAGAATTGGACCGATGGCAACATGAAAATTAATCATGCTCCCCTCCCCGAACGCCCCTATTTCATCAGCCCCGAAGATTTCCGTAAGATTGGCCCCGGCGGTAAAAATGGTATCGTCGGCATCAACCAGTGCCAGCGCCACATATTGAATCATGATTATGATTGCACCTACGTTCTTGAGCCTGCCTGGAACATATTTAATAAGGGAGACGGCCGCACTGTTTATGATGATATATCTCTGTCTCGCCAGTATGATTTCTTTGAAGCCATGCTCCAGAACAGAATTTCCCAGTCTGTCCCCTATATTTTTTCCGTGGGCATCGAGTTTAACGGCGTCTTACCTGGCATCACCGAGTCGAACCGGCTCTTTATTAAATATGCCGCCCAAAAAACTAAAAATGTTCCCCTTGTATTTTCCACCGGTCCTGCAGTTGCCGACTTCTTTTGCCGCCATTACCAAAAAAATCCTGAAACAACCTGCTATTTACAGGACTATTTCGGCGGCCAGGTAGTCAACGGCAAACCTCCCGGTTACCCCGACACCCTTGAAATAGAAGGGCCATTTTTCAAGTCACTCTTTAAGGAAAACGAAATCTTGCCTTATTTCCACTATGATTATCTTACTGAGTGGGATTATCCTGATTGGGACCATACTCCAATGCCTCGCAATAAGCTCGGTTATCCCTCTCCCGACCTCTGGGACCGTTTCCAGGAACTGCCCAGAATAGTCGATACCAGAAATTTTGAAGTTAGCAGATCCGATACCCAAAATTCCGCTGGCTTTCATATCAAACTTTCTGTTCAGGCTAAAAAAGCCCAACGCAATATGGCTTTTGCCCTTTGGAATATCCCCCGGCAGTGGTCTAAAGACTCCGACTGGTGGTCTGCTTCCAATGGCTGCCGGTTTGTCCCGGTCCGAGCTCCCTATACCCACAACCTTAACGGAATTTTAGTTGCCGATATCCTCGAGGGTGCAAATACCTTCTCGCTGACCATCAACGCCCCTCCGCGGCCGCTTCAGGAAACGACATTTAAGATATCCGATCTGGTTGAAGGTCGCGTTTTTTTCCGTGATGATGAATATTTCAGTTATTTTTGGCCGACAAAACCCAAGGACACAACCCTGACTATAACCATACCACCATCACTGTTCGGCAATAATCGCAAAATATGTGTATATATGCCCCCGGAAGGAAACGAGCAAAAGTTAAAAGCAGGTGAAACTTCTTTTTTAATCAAAACCCCCGACCTGAATGTGCGTTGGCCCCTCACCGGCTGGTGCCGATTAATAGGCCTGAGCATAGACGAGATTAAGCAATACTGTACCGCAAAATAATTCTCCTCAGCCGCGCAGTCAAATATCGGCCCCGCCCACGTTGTGTTCATTTAGTTCTTTGCCATCTCTTCCCTGACACTTGTTTATTACGGCGTAGCTTTAGCGAAGACGGAACACCTAAAACTCATCCACCCATATACTCATTTTCTTCGTTGGGCCGATTCATCGGTCTCTCCGCGGCTATTCGCCGCGACGAAGGCCCGTGCTTCTAGCACGGGTAAAAAAACACAACACCTTTTTCCCTCTCCTCCCTCCACCACGAGCGCAGCGAGTGGTGGAGATTATATTTAGTTCCCGGTTTCACCGGGGGTCTTTCTTCTAATTTTCATTTTCCGAAGGCGAGGTTTTCCGCGAAAAGATAATATCATAAAATATAATTATGACAAGCAACACTAAAGGTATAATCAGACCTACCAAAATTGGGAAAAAGAAAGGATTAGCTTGTGAAATATTTTTTGGGTGCTCAATTTCATATCGTCTAAAATGTGGGTTAAATATTTCCCCCTCTTTCAAATCAGAAATATAATACTCGGATAATATTGCTCTCGAGCCATCCCCGAAAGTTACAATATAACCATCTTTATACGCACTGACTAAAAACATTTTTCCCGGTTTACCCCAGGCTTCCGGATAGTACCTTAAATCATAGCGTTCTTGTTGGTACTGAATAAACGGGTACATGTTCGTTTTTTGATTGTTGTAGATATGGCACTCATAAGTGGAGAACTCATCTAAATTTTCTGGAATATGACCTTTTGTGTTAAAATATTCATTTAATGCACGTATAATCACATCTTGCCTAACAAAACATCCACTTCCCTCGAGCATGATGTGCATATTATAACCATGATGTATAAGGGATGATATTATCAATCCCAGGAGAAATACTTTTATCAGAATTGTCTTTCTTCTTCTCTTATTTTGCGGTTTATCCATTTCTGACCTCTATATTCAATTAGTTTGGTAGGGCGGGCCATGCCCGCCGATTATTCTGATTGCTGACTCCTATTCATTACGTATTTTGTATTGCGTATTATATATTACGTATTTAATAGCCCTCGATGTAAAATCGAAGGGGTCTTATTTAGCCCCCCTGTTTCACCGGGGGTCTTTCTTCTAATTTTCATTTTCCGAAGGCGAAGCTTTGAGCAAAAAAATAATATCATAAAATATAATTATGACAAGCAACCCTAAAGGTAAGGCCAGAGTTGTCAGGTACGGATAAAGAGGGGCGTATGTGAATTTTGTTTGAAGTTCTAATCTTCTGGGGTATGGATCAAAAATTTCCCCCGCCTTCAAATCAGAAATATAATATTTATATAACCTCGCTCTCGATCCATCCCCAAAAGTTACAATATCACCATCTTTGGTTCCGCTAACCAACAATATTTTCCCCGGTTTCCCCCAGGCTTCCGGGTAGTATATTAAGCCATAGTGTTCTTTTACGTTCTGAATTAATGAATATATGTTCGTTTTTTGTCGGTTGATATAAGAATCAAAAGAAGCGAACTTGTCTAAATTTTCAGGACACAGACCTGTACTTTTGTAATATTCATTTAGCCCGTCTATAATCACTTGGTGTCTAACCAAACCTACACCTCCCTTGGTAAAGATGTACAAATGATAACCATAATGTATAAGGGATGTTATTATCAATCCCAGGAGAAATACTTTTATCAGAGTTGTCTTTCTTCTTCTCTTATTTTTCGATTTATCCATTTCTGACCTCTATTTTCAATTAGTTTGGTAGGGCGGGCCATGCCCGCCGATTATTCTGATTGCTGACTCCTATTCATTACGTATTTCGTATTGCGTATTATGTATTACGTATTTATTAGCCCCTGATGTAAAACATGTCCTCGCGTAGGCGGTGATCAGGGGGTCTCTTTACTCATACACTCATATACTCATACACCCATATACTAATTTAGCGTCTTCGCACCTTTGCGTGAAATATATTTTCTCGTTGTTGAACTTCGCCGCCTCTGAGTCCTCGGTGACCTCTGTGGCTAAATCTTTTTGTGCATTTTGCGCTTTTTGTGGCTCTCAAAATCCGTGACATCCGTGGTTTCTATATCTTACCGTTTTGGCGCCTTTGCGAGATAAATATTTTATTTTTAATTTGTGTTTCCTGCCTCGGCGAAGCCTTGGCGAAGACTGGTTGCTTTTTGATCTTTAATCTGTGAAAATCGGTCGTATCGGTGTCGTCCGTGTTCTATTCTGTTTAAATAGTGACTCCCCGCTTGCCCCCATTAGTATCCTATAAAATATACATCACTTTTCGTAAGTTGTCAAACACTTTCTCGAAAAAATCACCCACTTTTTTTACTAATTCAGCAGAAATTTCCCCCTCCCAAATTTTTTTCAAAAAAATCTCTACACTTAAAATAAAGACTTACAACAATTCCCCTCATCCCATAATAACGACTTACATTCACCTTGACATCCGCCCATTTTCCGCATAATAAACTGCTGACGTAGTTCACGAAATCCAGCTCAATAATCAAATTAATGAAGGGACAGACCGACATGAACACTTCGCAATTTAAGCAGTCCGCTCATAAGCCAAATATTAACATCAAGTTATACTGCACCTTAATCGCTCTTTGCTTTTCAATTTCCTTATTCTCTTCCTCTCCATTGCTCGCCGCCGCCGATTTGGCCCAAGGATTTCATAATCCCCCGGAAACCACAAAGCCTTGGTGCTACTGGTATTGGATCAGCGACAACATCTCTAAAGAGGGTATTACCAGCGACCTCCAGGCCATGCACCGCATCGGCATCGGCGAAGCACTAATCGGTAACATCTTTATGGACAAGGTCTTAGCAGGCGACGCCAAGGTACTCAGCGAAAAGTGGTGGCAGCTCGTCGAACACGCCATCCGCCAGGCCCAAATCGAAGGCGTAAACATCGGCATGTTCAACTGTCCCGGCTGGAGCCAGTCCGGCGGCCCGTGGATAAAGCCTGACCAGTCAATGCGTTACCTACTTTCCTCCGAAACCCGCGTCCAGGGCCCCTCCCACTTTTCCCAGAAATTACCCCTGCCAAAACTACGCGATCTGAACAAATCAGAATCCGAGCAAAATGACGATAAATCCCCACCCCGAACATTCTCACAAGATGTTGCAGTAATTGCATTTAGAGCACCACAGGCAGATGCCGATTGCCTCGTTGATCATTCTACTAAAGTAACTTGCAACCCTGCCGCCGATAGTGCTAACCTTATGTTTGATAGTAACTTAGACACTTCAATGACCTTTCCCAAAGGCGCAGGCGCTGGCGCCGGCAAGTTCATCATAGAAATATCACTTGATAACCCTTTAACTGCCAGACACTTAGATCTTATCCCCTCCGACAAGCCCTGGTCCGCCGATTGCGATCTGCAAATCTCAGACGACGGTGATAAATTTCGTACCGTCCGCAAATTTCGTTTCGACCGCTCTAACATGAAAATCCACGTTGGCCCCATGCCCCGCGGCCCGGTCACAATTTCTTTCCCACCAATAACTTCCAAACATTTCCGCCTGGTATTTTCCAACGTAACCAGTAGGGGGGCCCTGGCTGAAATTCAGCTTTCACCCGCCGCCCGACTGGAATCGTATGTGGAAAAACAACTGGGCAAAATGTGCCCTACCCCGGCTCCCAAATGGGACACCTACCTTTGGCCTCAGCAGGCCGAACCCGATCATCAGGCGCTGAAAGTTTCATCCGGCCAAGTTATAAACTTAACCAGCAAAATGACTAATGATGGTTTACTTGACTGGCAAGTCCCGTCCGGCCAGTGGGTTATACAGCGAGTGGTCATGACGCCCACCGGCACGCGTAATGCCCCGGCCTCCCCGGAAGGTGAAGGGTTGGAAGTTGATAAGATGAACCGCTCGGCAGTAAAAGAACACTTTAAGGCATTTATTGGGCAAGTGCTCCGGCGGATCCCGGCCGACGAGCGCAAAGCCTTTAAGCATGTAGTAGCAGATAGTTACGAGATGGGATCCGAAAATTGGACCGACGGCTTTGGGGAAAAATTCCAACAGCGTTACGGCTACGATCCCATCCCGTGGCTGGGTGTGCTGACAGGCCGCATTGTCAGCAGTGCTGAACTGTCGGATCGTTTTCTATGGGACCTGCGCCGGCTGGTAGCCGACCGCATCGCCCGGGATTACGTAGGGGGGCTGCGCGATATGTGCCGTGAAAACGGACTGAAATTATGGCTGGAGAACTACGGTCATTGGGGATTCCCGGCGGAATTTTTGCAATATGGCGGCCAATCTGAACTGATAGGGGGGGAGTTCTGGGTCAACGGGTTAGGACAGACCGAGTGCCGGGCTGCATCGTCGGCGGCAAATATTTACGGTAAGCCTTTTGTCTCCGCCGAGGCTTTTACCTCCGCTCCTTCACACTTCAATACCGTCCCGGCTGATCTGAAAGCGCGCGGCGACTGGTGTTTTTGCCAGGGGATAAATCATTTTGTCTTACATGTTTATATTCAACAGCCATGGCCCAAGCGCAGGCCCGGGGTTAACGCCTGGTTCGGCACGGAGTTCAACCGTCATAATACCTGGTTTGAACAAGGCAAGGCCTGGGTCGATTATTTGCGACGCTGTTGTTTTATGCTGCAGCAAGGTACGCGGGTGGCGGATGTTGCGTATTTTATCGGCGAAGACACGCCCAAGATGACCGGTATTTGCAATCCCAAATTGCCGGCCGGGTATGACTTCGACTATATCAATGCCGAGGTTATTGAAGAACGAATGTCCGTCAAAGACGGCCGATTGGTTCTGCCCCACGGTACGAGCTATCGCGTGCTGGTGATTCCCGAGCAGGAGACTATGCGGCCGGAGTTATTGAAAAAAATCGGAGAACTGATCGAAGATGGAGCGACGGTTCTCGGAAAGGCCCCCAACCGTTCACCGAGCATGGAAAATTATCCTCAATGTGACAGGGAAATAAAGCAGCTAGCGGAAAAGATTTGGGGAGAAAAAATGCAACAGCCGCGGGGCGGGCGGCGGTTGGGTAAAGGGCGAATTGTCTGGGGGGAAGACCTTGAGGCTGTATTGTCACGCATGAATATCGGCAGCGATTTTCTCAGCATAAGCCCGCTGCGGTACACACATAGATCGGCCGGCAATAAGGAGATTTACTTCGTAGCCAATCCCAATCCGCAGGAAGTGGCGACATTGGCAACTTTCCGCGTTAGCGGGCGCAGGCCGCAGTTGTGGTGTCCGAAGACCGGCAAGATTGAGATACCTGCCGTTTACCAGCAAGTTGATACAAACGTTCAGCTTCCCATTGAACTGGGGCCTGCCGGTTCGGTATTTGTGGTCTTTAGTGATGAGCCGGCCTCGGACAAGAGTATTGTCTCTGTGCAGCGGGGAGACGAAATAATTATTGATGCAAGCAAAGTAACAACTGAGTTCGATGGATCTGGTAATCTTGAGCCAGGGGATGTTATGAGTAACTTTACCCTGGCCCTTTGGGCCAAGCCCTCCGTTGAGACAACGCTGGTAGATGAGCACAATTCGGGTGTTTTTGGTATGCAAGAACCACGAAACGATGCCATATCCGCTACCCATGGAGGGATGTTTGCCAGTGAAGGTCATGCCGGCTGTGGTTTGGCAATCGGGCAAAACGGAGTTTGTGTCTTTGAACATGCGGCGAGTTATTTTGCACCACCTCTGGTATATAAGGGGCCCGTCAACGATTGGACCCATATTGCCGTTGTCTATAAAAACAATCAGCCTAGCCTGTATCTAAACGGCAAGCCGGTGCACACGGGTCTGAAAAGCAGTCACATAGTCCATCCAGGGATATTGCAGGAGTCTTTCCAGGGGAAACTCGGCGCGGTTAAGCAGATAGCGCGCAGTTTACAGCAAGGCGAGGTAATTGCGCTGATGCAGTCTATGCCCCGGCCGAATATGAAGTTGCCCAGTGGGACGGTTAAACTAACAGCGGCCGGCGACGATAAGATCATCGGGCATTTTAAGCAACCTGGAACTTACACGCTGAGAAATGCTCAGGGACAGACCAAGCAAGTTGAGATTGCCGCGGTGCCTGCTGCGGTAGAGATTGCCGGGCCGTGGCAGGTGACATTTAAGCCTTCCTACGAGGGGCCGAAAGAGGTGATTTTTGATAAACTGATCGATTGGACCAAGCATACCGAGGATGACATTAAATACTTTGCCGGGATGGCGACGTATCGGAAGGTATTTACGGTGCCTGATTTACCGCAGGGGGGGGAACTTTGTCTTGATCTGGGAGATGTCCGCGGGTTGGCGACGATAAGGTTGAATGGTCATGATCTGGGTACGCTTTGGATTGCGCCGTGGCGGGTTCAGGTGACTTCCGCGGTGCAAAAAGGTGAGAATGTGTTGGAAGTTGACGTGGTGAATACCTGGTGTAATCGTCTGGTGGGAGATCTGAAACTGGCACCGGAGAAGCGGCATACATATCTGGCGTGGGAGACGATTCCGAATAACTTACCGCTGCAACCGGCCGGAATGTTAGGGCCCGTTACACTCAATGCGGTGGAAACCAGGGAAATAACGTTTCCATAGTAAGATCGAACAGAAGATAAAGAAGTACTAAGTGGTGAGTGGTCAGAAGAACCGCATGGGCTTAAACCCATCCACAAAACTTGAGTATGCCACCCGTCAAGGGAACACGTGTGGTTCAGGTGGTGTCTGGGGACGGTATAAAAGAAATCAATTCAGATAGCTTTACTTTGTTGTTGGTGAGGCATAAGATAATAAGGCAAAGAAGTTTGTGCGCCATGGGGGTGTCTGCAAACTGACGGTTGTTTATTTTGAAAGAAAGGTAGATAGACAGATGAAAAAGATAATGATTTTGATCATAGGGGCCGTTTTCTTTTTGGGGTCAGCGGGATTGACCGGTTGTCAGAAGAAAGAGAAGGCGTCCGATGAGGCTACTATGGGAGAGAAACAGGAACAGGCCAAGTCCACCGAGACACCGGCTGAGAAGCCGGAGGACCAGAAGCCCAAGGATCATCCGGCGCACTAATTAGCGAATGTTCGTCCTTTTAAGGGGGCGGGTGTGGTATTCAGAAAGGAGCATTCATCGTGCGGCAAAGTAAGAGGAAGCGTTTGGCTGTATTTTGTTTTGCGGTTATAGTGCCGGCTGGTATGCTATTAACCTCCTGCGATAAACAAGAGGAAACCGGCAAGTATAAAAAGTATAAAACGGATGATTCCTACGTACCCACTATCGTCACCGGCGATATTAAAGCCGGTATCGAGAAGCATATCGCCGAGCAGGTCGCAAAGGGCAATGGGTATTTCACGGTTCCCTTCGAAGGCAAGGAACTGAAGCTCAAACTGGTTCGTGTTCACGTTGAGTACCTGGCCTCGCTGGCGCCGCAGGTTCACTTTGCCTGTGTGGACATGGCCAGTTCCGATGGTCAGTTCTACGACATCGATTTTTTTATGGAAGGGGATCCGGGGGCTATGAAGGTAACGGAGACAACGGTCCATAAACTCAACGGTAAGCCATATTATGTGTGGAAGCAGAACGAGGATAAGACCTGGGTTCGCGCACCGGTCGAGGATGCTGATCAGAAACTGCTCGGGGTGATAACCGGGCGGGATGCCTTTGAGTTTCGCTACCAGGCTACCCTGCCTGAGATCACGGGACGAGGGTGTTGCTGGCTGCCGCTGGCTTCATCGGATGATTTCCAAACGGTGCACGTGGAATCCATCAACGTTCCAGGTACCCAAAAGATACTTGTGGACAAAGCCCACGGTAATCGCATTCTTTATTTAGAACTGGGACCAGAGGATAGCGGTAAGCAACTGGAGATTGTCTATGAGGTAGAACGCCAGGAAAAAAGTGCCTATGCGGGCGATCCAGACACTGCAGCGAAAAACCTGCTGCCTGAGCGAATGGTTCCAGCGGATGATAAGATCAAGGCGATAGCGGAGAAGGCGGTGCAGGGTCGGCAGGGTGAGATGATGCGAGCTCGGGCGCTATATGACTATGTGATCGACAAAATGCGTTACATGAAGTTCGGCGAGGGGTGGGGCAAGGGTGACGCTGTCTTTGCCTGCGATAGTCAATACGGTAACTGTACCGATTACCACGCCTATTTTATCGGCCTGGCGCGATCTATCGGTATTCCAGCGCGTTTTGCCATCGGCGTTGCAATACCTTCCGAGCGTGATGAGGGCGGGACGGACGGTTATCACTGCTGGGCAGAGTTTTTCGCGGAGGGCAAGTGGTGGCCGGTGGATATAAGCGAAGCGGATAAGTTTACCGGCCTTAGCATGTATTTTTTCGGCCACCATCCGGCCAACCGTTTTGAGTTTACCCGTGGACGGGATCTGGTGGTCGAACCGGGGCCGGCGAGCGGGCCGATCAACTTTCTGGCATACCCGCTATTGGAAGTTGATGGCAAGGTGCAGAAGGTCAATACCCTGTTTCTATTCGAGCGTACGACCTGTGCAGCGCGGGGCAAGACGAAATGATGCAGAAATAACGACGAGATTGGTGGTTAGTGGGGCCTCTCCTCTATTAATAAATACAATGTTTGGCCGATTCGGCGTAGATTTTCAGATTTTCGACGGGCACATCAAAGAAATGGTCGGAAGCGGCCATGATATAACCTCCGTCGGAGCCGAAGCCATCGAAAAGTCTTTGAACTTCCTTTTCGATGTCCTGCCTGCTGCCGTTGGTGAGGATGTTAAACTGGTCCATCCCGCCAATCAGGGCGACTTTACCGCCGAAAACCTCTTTTACCTTTTGAGGTTCTGCTATATTACCACCCACGCCGGAGGGTGCAAGGGTTTCTGAAGCATCAGTTTCATTCTGCAAGATAAGATCGAGAATATGCGACATTCCCCCGCAGGTATGATAGGAACTGATATGACCGATGTCATGCAGGGCCCGGTGAATCTCTCTGTCATAAGGCATACAGAAATCAGCGTGCATTTGCGGTGAGATCAGGGTATCGCTGGCGGCACCGCCGCCGGTTTCAATAAGATCGAACCTGGCCCCTTTCAGGGACTGTTCGATAAACTGAAGCTTCTTGTCCAATAAGATTTTCATAAAGCGATGTACCCAATCAGGATTGTCCACCGCGGCCATGATGAGATCGTTGACTTCCATCAGACAGCAGGCATGCTGCCAGCAGCCGGCCTGATCGCCCCAGACGAAGCCTCTTAAAATACCTGCATCGCCGAGCTCATCATAGGCACGGGCGATATTGTCTTTATTGAGCTGGGCCACGGGCATATATTTATCAATGAGCTCTATATCCTCAGGTTTTTTGACGAGATATTCGGTTATCCAGGTTGTTTTGGTGTCACCGCCGGTCTTATAGGTCAGGGTCCCATCGGGTGTGGTTATGGTATGATGCAACAATTTGTCCTGGGGGTCGGAGTTTACGACTTCGATGTTCTCTTTCCAATCCTCGGTCTGGACGATGTAGTTTTCGGCGTTTGGAATCCAGAACTGGCCCATGGCTTCAAAATATTGAATAGCGGCGTCAAGACCAACCTGCTTAAAAGCGGTCAGAGCATCCACTCCGCCCATATAATTATCGAGATGGTATTGCTGCCATTGGTGAATAGTAGCCGGGAGCCGGTCGGGTTTTTCCAGATTGAGGGCTCGCATCATTCTTTCTTTTGAGGTCATCATTTTTTTGTAACTTTCTATTTGTAAACGCCGAATTCTTCTATGGTATCAAACACCATTCAAACTCGTTCTCTGGAGTTCATGGTAAAGTATCATAATTTTGGATTACTACCCAAGTTCGGGGATATCGTATTCACCCAGTTCAAGTGGATAGAGGCCATACCGGCGCACCAACTTGACAACATAATCGTATTTTTGGCCGGAGACGTTGGTGGGGACGGAATGGTCGGACTGGAAGATATATCCTCCGCCTTTGGCGGCGTTGAGTTTGCGGAGAACGATCTGTTTGAGTTGTTTTTCATCCGAATCGGCCCAGGCCATCACATCCATGTTTCCACAAAAGCCCATACGATGACCATATTGCCGGCGCAGATCCACGACATCAAGGCCGGACTTGGCCTCGAGAGGATTGTAAGAGTCCACGCCAATTTCAATAAAGTCGTCGAATATTTTGGAGGGGTTGCCGCAGCCATGATAAATAACGGGCAGATTGTTGGCGTGGCAGATATCAATAAGTTCCTTAACGCAGGGCTTAAAATATTTACGCCAGTAATCAGGTGAAAATAACATGCCGTTGACATAGGCGACGTCACCCCAGATGACCATGCCGGAGAGCAAACCATCGGTGGCCTTGATCTGGGCCTGGGCGGCTTGGACGACGAATTCGTGGACTCGGCGGATAAATTTACCCAGTTCATCCGGATAAAGACCTATCCACAGCATAACATTTTCAGAACCAATTATTCTCCAAAGCTGCTCGTGGGCTTCGCAGATGCTGCCAAATACGGGAAAATCGGGATAGAGTGATTTTACGGTGTCGAGCCAGGCGGGTACGTCTCTGACAAAACCGTCACCGACGCCTGCTATCTGATTGTCACCGCCTTTGAAATATCTTCTTTCGTCCCAGGGGTCGTCGAATTTTAAATCGGCAGCTTTAGCGAGAGAGTCGGTTTCAAAACCGATATAAGCGGGCATAGGGTCGGAGAATTTTTTGCGGATAATCGCTTCATAACCGGTGCGAACGACGATTTCCTGGTCATCTTCTTTGATGATCTCAAACTGTTTGATGTGAGGGTCCATATTGGGGATGGTAGCTATCCAGTCGAGGTCATAATATTTATAAATGTCCGTGTCCGCGGGCAGGGCCAAGTCCCGGCGCCATCTTTCCAAAAATGAACCCCAGAAAAAATCGCTGATGGGAACCCGGTCAGCTTCTTCGTGACGAAGGGTTTTATTCATTCGTTCGAGTTTTTTCAGACAGCTTTCGGTTCTTTTCATAGCAAACGTACCATCAAGAATATGAAAGCAACCGCATGGGCATGGTTCGACAAGCTCATCACTGGCGGAGCCCATCCTGCCGAGGATTTTTAGAGGTTGATTTTATTGATAAAAACCATATTCGTAGGCGGCGTCGTACATGGCCACGATGTTTTGCGGGGGTACACCGGCCTGGATGTTGTGGACGTTGTTAAAGACATAGCCGCCGCCGGGTTTGAAGGCTTCGATGTTTTGGCGGACATGCTGGGTGATTTCTTCGGGAGTGGCAAAGGGGAGTATATGCTGCGAGTCACAGGCGCCGCCCCAAAAGACCAGTTGTTTGCCAAAGGTTTGCTTGAGCTGGGCGGGGTTCATGCCGTCGGCGCTGATTTGTACGGGATTGAGGATGTCGATACCGTTGTCGATCAGATCGGGAATCAATGATTGGCAGCCGCCGCAGGTGTGGTACCAGATTTTGGCCTGGGAGAGAGAGTGGATGTGCTGAACAAGCTGTTTTTGACGAGGTTTGACGATGCTGCGGTAAAAGTTCGGTGAGAATAGGGGGCCGTGCTGGCCGGCCAGGTCGTCACCGATCATGATCACGTCCACAATATCACCGATCTCGGCCAAAAAGCCGGTGTAATAATCCAGCCAGTATTTTAAGATATGATCGAGGAGGGTTTCGCAAAACTTAGGATTTTCGATGGTGTCGGTGAACCATTTTTCCAGGCCGCGGAGGTACCAGCAGTATTCATAGACAACTCCACCAATGCCGGTGGAAAGGGCGAAGGGGGTTTCCTTTTGCAACTGCAGGGCTGCTTCCCGTACACCGGTGAAACGAGTGGGATCGTTGCCGATAGGGAAGGGGTAATCGGCGAGGTCATCAACGGTAGCGTCGGCTAACGGATGATGAGAGATATCCATGTATAGCTGCTGGTCGTCGGGCATGGACCAGACAACGCCGAACTCATCCTTTAGATCGTGCCAGAGCTTTCCCTGGCGGGTGTTTTGCTCTATGCCGCCGGTGAAGCTGTCCGGGCCGTGCGAACAAATATAACGAACGTCCGCATGGAATCGCTGCAGGAGTTCTTCACAGGGTTGGGCCAACTGCTGGACGGGGTCGAGAATTTTTACGTCGTCCTTAATACCCAAATGCTGGATTAGCGTTTCGTAGGCTTTTTTATGGATGCCGGTTTGGAAACCGCCCAGGTCGATGGGGATCCGATCGGGCACTTCATGGTTGAGGGCCTTTTGTACTCGCTGCCGGGAGGTGAGAGTTTCTTTCATAATAAATGACCTCGTTTATGTTTGATTTTAAAGATTCTGAGCAACAAATAATAACACACGAACTAATTATAAATACATTTCCAGGTGATGCAATTTATTTATTACCCTGAGCATTGGCTGTCTTAACACAGGTTGACTTGAAGGGGCCTGAGATTTATATTGAGAGGGCCTGTATGAGGCGTTCATAGTTACAATGTGAGACTGCACGGAATTATTTCTGCTAACAACTAAATAGATAAGGAAAGCCATGAAAAGAAGAACTTATGCGGTGATGACGGTCGGTATTTGTCTGGGGCTGAATTTAAGTTTATGGGCAGGGCAGAAAGATAGTGCCGCCTCTAAAGAGGAAAAGGGTAATACCAAAACGACAGATAATGTAGTGGCGAAGCTCATAGAGAAAGTGCCTGCTGATTTTTCGCGGTTTGAATTCCGCGGTAATAAGGAACAAGCGGAGCTATTAAGTCATTATTTATGGTACCACTTTCATCATCGAATGGGGATGGGGCCGGAGCTTTTTAACAAGGAGTATCTGGCGGTAGCGGATATGTGGCTGGGTAATGCGTACTATAAGGATACTGAACAGCGCATACAGGATCGTTTTCGGGAACTCTTTTTGAAGATGCAAATGGATCGGGAAGGATACGTGCTGACCAATCAGCACTTTTCCCATGCGCACGATCATGGATGGCCCTTTCCGGCATGGACACATTCAGATTATAAGCCGGAGCGAGTGAAGGGGAAGACGGTGGGATGGCATTTTCAAGAGCTGGAAGATGTGCCGCACTGGGTGGGGGACAGTTTGCGGGTCTGGAAGGGGGAGGAATATGTAGGGGAACAGGCGGCGGCGAAGTGGGAGTTGGAGAATGTGAAATCACTGGGGATAAAAAATAAGCGTTGGTATCTGGAAGCGACAGGGGATTCGCCGATGATTATAACACCCCAGGGGTACGCACTCGATGCCTTTAATGCGCCCTATCTGCAACTGCGCTGGAAGCGGTCGGGGGAGCCTAGGGACCACTTCATACCCTATGTAGAATGGCTGCGGGAAGAGGATGAGAAGTTTCAGGCAGAGCGACGGGTATATTTTTATTTGGAAAAAACGCCTTTATCGGGTGAGTATTTTCACTCGATCATGACCATGTATCGTCATCCCTTGTGGAAGGGTAATATTAAAAAAATGCGGATCTGTCTGGCCCCGGGGGAGTCGGAGGTCAAGTTCGAGATTGATTCATTTTTTACGGTCTATGATACGCGGCACACGATAAACAATCCGATATTTATTCTGGCGAATTGTTGCTATTTCGGCTGGACGGGTGACCTAGACTTTTTGCGGAATAATATTGATCGCATGCGGATGGCGCTGCGCTATCAACAAACGGTGATGGGAGGGCTGAAATATAATCGAATTCGCAATCCCTGGCCCGGCCATGATGGATTAACAGGATTTTCTAAAGATGAAAAAGGAAATTTGACCATCTATTCCGGACACGGGATTGGTAGTAACTACTGGGATGTGCTGCCTTTCGGCTGGGATGATTTTTATGCGACGTATCAGTATTACGCGGCGACGGAGGCGATGGCCGATCTGGAGGAAGCGATTGAAAAACATCCGGGATGGAATATGCCGCTGGGGGTGCTGAAGCTCGATCCGGAATGGTTGCGTGAGCACGCCGCCCTGGTGAAACGTCAGGCTAACCAGCTATTCTGGAATGAGAAAACAGGACGTTTTAATGCCTGGATAGACAAAAAAGGTAAGGGGCATGACTATGGTTTTACCTTTTTGAATCTGGATGCGATCTGGTATGGGATTGCCAGTGATGAACACGCGCGGGCGATCATGGATTGGATTGACGGTAAACGGATAGTGGAGACTGACACTGCCAAAGGAAAGGATATTTATCGATGGCGGTTTGGGCCGCGAGCGACAACACTGAGAAATGTGGAATGTTATGCACAAGTTTGGTATGGTCCGGAGGGCATACCGTGGGGAGGACAGGTGCAGGATGGGGGGGCGGTATTGGGATTTAGCTTTTTTGATCTCTGGGCGCGGTTAAAGATTTTGGGGCCGGATAATGCGTGGCAGAGGCTGAAGGAAATTCTGGCGTGGGAGAAGGAAGTGCATGGCGAAGGTGGCTATCGTAAATATTATGAAGGGGGCAAACGGGGGACGACGCTGCAGGGCAGCGGCCAGGCGGGGGGACTAGGAATCGACAAGGAGTTTTTCGAGAGCAGTCTGATACCTGCCATTGTGGTGTTTGGCTTTCTGGGACTGGATACGCAGGGGTTTGATAGTCTGGCGATCCGTCCGAAGCTGCCGAGCAGTTGTCCGGAAATGAAGGTTAATAATGTTATGTATCGTAATGTACTGATGGACATTCAGGTGTCTGACAAGAAAGTTCTATTGCAAATCAAGGGTAAACCGGTTGAAGATTTAAGAATAGCATTCGAAGGGATATGGCAGCAGGAGAATACGCATAAGGAAGATACGGTTTTTTTAATTTCGGACCAAGGGAGCTATTGTTTTATAAAGCAATAGCAGGCCTGGCTATAATCAGTTGGAGAAATCATTAAGAACAACAAGAAAGGGATAAGTATGAAGCGGGTTGCGATATATGGCGTGGGAGTGATTTTAATTACTGTTTATCTTTTACCCGTGTGCGCAGAGGAGGCGGAGAAGGTTAAGCTGCCGGAGAACATTAAAGTGGTATTGGAGCATACCAAGCCGTTGCAATACGCCAGAGGGAAACGGTTGCCATTATATGTCTGGCCGATCATGCAGCAACTGGGTGGGCTGGATGATGCACAAGCAGAAAAAGTGATAAGACAGTTGGATGAGAGGGGTATCGGGATGGTGGCGAGCTGGAATTTTAGCAGTAAGAAAAAAACATTGGCGGAGGGACTCAGGATAGGGGGGATCCAGCAAAAGCTGGGACTGCGGGTAAATGTCAATGCCAACGCCTGTATGTATTCTTTTTTTAATGGTGACGAGAGGACGTTTCATATCGATGATAAAGAAAACACGTTTTACGATGATTCATTTACGGCGGGGCGAAAGATGGGCTGTCCCTTTGCGGTGAAGTTTCGATATCCGGTTATCAAGGAGCAGGTGGAGTATTTCTTACGCGGCTATAAAAAGGCGGGCGTCGGGGTTGATTTTATTTTTGCCGACTGGGAGATTGATGGGCCGATTGAATGGAACGGGGCCTGGGATCACTCCCGCCGCTGTAAGCGCTGCCGGGAGAATATCGAAAATATCGAAGACTTTCGGGAATTTCAAAAGAAGTTGCGGCTGATCCGCAGCGATATGCAGCGGGTGGTATTTGCCGACAATGTTAAAAATTATTTCCCCCGGGCCCTGGTCGGTAACTACGGTGTGTATCCCCATGACGGCTATAGATACTGGTACGACTATTTTGAAAAGTTTGTTATAGGGTCGCCGTATAAAGCGGATCAGCGGGCCAAATATCGCGCGTGGTTTCATGAGTTCGATCTGACCGGTTATACCTTTGCGATGCCCACGGTTTATACCTGGTATCAAACCTTTGACTGGTATGACTTTGAAGATCTGGATTATCGCTGGTTTTATAATATGCTGCTGGTGGCGACGAACGCGGCTGAGCATACGCCAAGTGAGATACCGGTAATAAGTTTCGTGCACTGGACGACAACCGCGCCGCCACAAAATGTTGATCCCAAGGTCAAACAATTCAGCCGGGACAATTATCAGGAGTTGTTATGGCATATGCTGCTGCGGGGGGTGGATGGACTGTTTTTATGGTGTCCGCAAAACGAGTTGGCCGCGGAGATAGAACCTCTTCATGAAGTCTATGCGGCGGCGTTGGAATATAAGGAATTTCTCGATAAAGGAGAACCTGTAACTTTCGAGGTTCCCAACAAGCCGGGGGCGGTGGTTTCAGGATTGAAACTGGGAGATAGGGTCCTGCTGCGGCGAACCGATTTCGGCGGGGAGACGGAACCGGTAGCACTGGGGGTAGGAAAGCAGGGAATTGTAGTGCCTTCAAGGCCGGGCAGGTGTCAGATAGTTCAGTTAAGATAGTCGGCTGTATGTCGTATTATATATGCCAGGGTGCACGCATAGAACGGAGCAGCAGGCGGTTGGCCTGGTCGTCATCGATGAACTGTTCCGAGGAGGCGTCCCATCTGACTTTACGACCCAGACGAGCGGAGATCTCCACCACGTTACAGGTGGTGGTGGCGTGATGGCCGATTTTCTCCGAGGCGGCGGCGGGTAGGCGGGATTTGATGCAGTCTAAAAAATTGCGATGGTGTTCCAGGCCGGCATATAAGTGAATTTCATTGGGGCGGATTACTGATTTGGTGATATCCATGGAGCTGGCGGTGATGGTGCCGCCGCCCGAGATGTGAATCCAGCCCTGATCACCGATGTAGCGAATGCCATCAGGATGGGGATTGTCCTGGCTACTGTAACTCATGAGGACACCATTGCTATAGGTGACTTCAGCCAGCCAGGCAATAGGGTCATCTATAAGGCCGTCGCTGGGGATATCAGCAGATATAACACGCACTTCGACAGGTTTGATATGGTCACCTATACCCCATTGGGCGATATCCACGAAGTGTATACCGTTGCCGCTGATAAAACCGACCGAATAATCGTAAATATAATACCAGTAGCATGACTCGTGTCCGCGAGCGACGCGCTGCGGACAATAGGGCGAGAAGGGGGCCGGCCCCAGCCATAAATCGTAGTCGAAGTCTTTCGGTATGGCCGTGGCGGGGAAATTTTTACCAGCCTGTATGCCTGGGTTGATTCCTATGATGCCGACTTCAACCCGGTTGAGCTTTCCGATTCTACCGTTACGCACCAGCTCGCAGACATAGCGGTAATTGCTGCCGGAGCGCCGCTGCAATCCGGTCTGCAAGATGCGGCTATATCTTTTGGTGGTTTTTACAATCTCTGAGCCTTCGGTGACGGTGAGGGTGAGGGGTTTTTCCACATAGACATCCTTGCCCGCCTGTAGAGCCGATATAGTATGAACTGAATGCCAATGGTCGGGGGTAGCGATACATACGGCATCAATATCCGTCCGGGCGAGCAGATCGCGAAAGTCAAGGTAATCGGCACACAAGGTATCAGCGTAGGCCCGGTTGATGTGCGCCTGATATTCTTGGCGGCGGGACAATACCGGATCGCAGACAGCGATGATACGGCAGTCATTCTCAAGCAGAAATGCGTCACGGTGTCGTCTGTTGACATTACCCGTGCCGATCAGGCCCAGATTGATACGATTGCTGGGCGGGACCTTGCCACCACCGACCAGGACGGCAGAGGGGACAACATAGGGAAATCCTAAAACACTGGGGGTGCCGATGAGAGCTGCTTTGATAAAATTACGTCGTGTTATGGTCATTAAGTATGATATTGCTGGTTTGGGTTAATTCAATCAGTAACTAGCTCTTCCGGGCAGCGGCCCAGAGGTACATTGGTCAAAGTAACCAGGGAGCCGGGCTCAATTATTACTTCGGTATTGTTGTCGCTATCCGATGATGGGGAGCGGCACGGTTCATTTTGTTGATAGGGATCGGTAATTTCCATTTCTGCAAATCGCATGCCCGGCCAGGTTATACGCATACGGCGGGGGAGCGAAGATCGATTCAAAGCAACTACAGTGCCTGTATTGTCGGCCCCGGCAAAGGCCGAGACCAGCAGGTTGTTATCATTCGATTCTGCTGCGATGCGCACCATGCCAGCGCGTATATAACGGGAATAAGATCCGAAGACTCGCAATTGGTGACTGGAGGGAGCGGGCACAAAGCCGGCGGCTCGGTCCGGTACAAACAAGGACCTGGTATAACCATAAGATGGTTGCACGACATTTAGAATGGTCCAGCAATAACAAAGGGCGGAGGCGTCGGTTATTACCAGATTTTTGTGGTAAAGCTGGCCCATAAGCAGGGCCGGACGATATGAATCTAATTGATATTTGGGGTAATTGACACAAAGTTCGGTGGACAGGAAGGGTTTGCCTTTGGTTAGGCCCTTCCATTTTTTGAGCAGGTCATCGAAGCCGTCCGGATTAGTGAAGTATTCCTGATAGTCGTACATGTGGGTGGCGGAAAAGTCAATGGTATCCCAAACCTTTTGAGAGCTGCGAAACGCCTGGGCCCGCTTGAGGCCGAGGGCTAAATGGCCGGCGTCAGTCATGTGGATACGAACGGACGGGAATCCCGCTTCATCGAGTCGGCGGCGTAAGGTGAGGGTCATCTGATGAAACATATCAGTAATTTGATTTTTTTCGTTTTGCACACCTACAATCTCCGGAGCAGCGCCGGTTTTCTGCCGGCACACCTGACAGTAACGTACCATGGCATGGGCGTATTTTTCCGGATCATTTTTTACCCAGGGGGGCAGTTCCCAAAACTCGAACCAGACCTGGCCACCCAGTCGGCGGAGAGTTTTGATATAGGCAAAGTCGCTGATTTCACCGTTGGGGAAGTTGTCACCGTAATAATGGGGAGTGGCATCGGTGCGTTTGTCCCAGTTGTCCATCTTTTCATTCAGGCGGGCGCCGTTGGGATATTCGCGCTGGATAAGAAGGTTGTATTCACAGAGTAACTCCCACCAGCGGCGTTTACCTTTTTTGCTGAGTTGAGCATAGGCGGTGGGGGTGGCGATTCCCCCGAAACCTATCATGGTCTGGTAGCGCCGGTTGGGATCGACTTTGACAAAGGCGGGTGCCGGTAGGGGGGTGAGAAGCTGACCGGATACGAGAGAGTTTTCGCCTAAGGAGCGTAACTGGTGGCGGCTGATATCGCCAAGGTATTCCGTTTGGAAAACTTCTTTCCCATTAAGGGCAATAGACAGATTAAGCTTATGATCTATTCTGACGGCAAGCGCCTTAGGGGTACCAGTATATGGAGCCTGTTGAACGGGCAACTGCCATTGGGGATGGCGGGGGATAGGGGGGCCATTAATATAGTTAAAGGCGTAGGAATCGTAAAAGCGCTGTTCAAGTTTGATAGTTCCGGAATCGAGGGTAACGGTAAAGCCGCCCCGGGGACCGGTGAAGATCCATTCCAGTGAGCCGTCTTTAAGTTCGAATTTTTCCAGAGTGAGAGTTCTTTCAAACAAGGCGGGCAAAAACTCGTCAAAGAACACACGTTTGTCGGGACTTCCCTGGCCCCAGGCATGGAACTGTCCCTTATCCCCACCCAGCTCAAAAGCAATATTTTGTACCTCGGCAGGGGGTCGCCAGTTAGTGGGCAGGGCTATCTGTTGGGCAGAAGTGCTTTCCATCCAGCCGAACAGGATGAGCATAAAATATAAAAGAATATAACCGCTTAGGATATGTATGTTTTTTTTCATTTTTTTTCCTTTTGTTTATTATTTTGAACGTAGTGTAGTTATTTTTGGTGCTCGATTGAGCCACTGCTGATAGAGTTCGCATACTTTTTGTCTGTCTATTTTGCCATCCCACAGTGCGACGCCGTAACATACTTTTAGACACTGGCCGGGCTGGAGAACCAGAGGTTCTTTGTGGAGATTCAGAGTGGCCGAAAGGTAAGAAAATGGTGTGTGCATGGTGAACCAGGTTACGGGGCGGGGATTGTCGGGATGGTCGAACATTGCTACGGTTACCTCTTTGCCGTTTGCTAAGGCGTTATATGCGCACCAGTTTGATTTTGTCAGCTTCTCATCTCCGCGAAAGACTGTGCCCGGATTGTTGTCGGCGTTAAAAAATGTGCCGTCTTTGTCCATCGAGACAAGAAAGCGCATACCCAAACCGTAATAGTGGCTACCGGAAATTTTGATCGGGGTCTTACGGTCGGGATAAGACAAATGAGTTTGCCAATTTATCAGAGACACCTGTTGATTTTGCCATAATTGGGATTCAACGGTACGAGTTTCCTTAATGAGTATCTCTTTTGTGTCCGGTTTGATCCAGTCGAGTTTCTGAGTGAACCGGGCGCGGGGTCTGCCTTCGTTTTGATCGATGACAAAATCCTGCAGGGTAAGGTTTTTCTGGCGACCGGGAGCTTCATGCTCCTGCCAGAAGCTGACACCATCCACAGACAAGGCATACATCATAGCGTGATGATGCAGGTGGTCGTGCGGGGCATCCCGGAGAATGTTGATACCGCTAGGGGTGTAGAATTTTTGGATATAGGGTTTGAAGGGAACTGATTCGTAGCGATAGGCCCAGAGGGGGCGCTGGCCGGCGTCTAGCGTTACCGTATTTTCATTGATGGTAAATTGCAAAGGATTTTGGGCCAATGAAGTGCCGGCATAAGATGTGACAAGGACAAAAGCGATTAAGTTAGCTACGGTTACTCGCAAGCGATAACCAAAAAAATAAGTAGTCATAATTACCTCCATTTTATTCAGCGCCGATAATTTGGCAGACGATGCTGCGGTTACGGGGACGAGTATCGAAATCAATGAGAACAATCTGCTGCCAGGTGCCCAGGGTTAGACGGCCGTCTATAAAAGGCACGGCAAGAGATGGGCCCAGCAGTGAGGCACAGACGTGGGCGTGACCGTTGTCGTCGTGCCAGGTTAATTCATGCTGATAGGTCCCCTTGCTGGGGGCGATTCGTTCGAAGGCGGCGGCCAGGTCGTGATCGGCCAGGCCGGGTTCATACTCCACGGTGGTCAGGCCGGCGGTGGAGCCGATATTGAAAAGAATGACCGAGCCAGTACTGAGCCGGGATTTGCCCAGAAGCTCCTGAACCTTCTCGGTGATGTCAATGACGTGACAGTTACCGCGGGTTTTGACTTCTATTTGTTCGTTTATGATCATTAAAGAGGCTCCTGCAATAAGAAATAAAGCATGAATTGATATATATTTCAATATGAAAAAATGCTTATACAAAAACTTTCGGGTGAAGATGGGGCAGATAAAATTTATGTTGATAGGAGCAGGGTAAAATGGTATGTTACCTGAAAATAAATGTGTGTAAGCTGTTTTATCAGGGAACCTTAGGCAAATTTAGTTGTCTAAGCTGCAAGATATTTGGAGCGTAATTATTGAAGCTTTATCTGATATCAATAGCAGGTTGGAATTGAATTTGTGACAGAGAAAGGAATTAATATGTACCACAATTCAAAGGTGATCACGGTGGCGTGGATAGCTTTTTTGGCTATGGTCCTTTCAATACCGGTTTGGGGGGCGGTTACACCGGAAAAGATTAATAAAATAAAGGAGGCGGCTCCGGCGCAGGCAGCGGCAAAACCCAAACAGCCCCGCAAATTACTGGTAATAGATTTGTGCAAGGGTTATAAGCACAGCAGTATTCCTTATTGGGATGAAGCTCTGAAGATTATGGGGGAAAAGACCGGGGCCTATACCACCGTAATCAGCAGCGACTTGAATATGCTCAAACCGGAAAATATCAAACAATTTGACGCGGTTTGCTTTAACAACACCACCAAGCTGGGACTCAATCCCCAGGATACCCCGGAAATATGTAAAGGATTGATGGATTTTGTCAAGGGTGGTAAAGGGATTGTGGGGATTCATGCTGCGGTAGATAACTTTTATAAATGGCCCGAAATGGCGCAGATCATGGGCAATCGTTTTAGCGGCCATCCCTGGGGAGGCAATGGGACCTGGGCGATCAAGATCGACGATCCTCAGCATCCTCTGACACAGCCATTTAACGGTAAGGGTTTCAAAGTCAACGATGAGATCTATGAAACACTGCCGCCGTTGTATTCACGCGGTAAGCAGCGGGTCTTGATGAGTCTGGATATGTCGGACGAAGATACCGAAAAAATGGTCAAAAGGCCTGAAAACCGGGACACCGGAATCAGTTGGGTAAAAGCGGTGGACAAAGGGCGGGTGTTTTACTGTGCGATGGGACATACTCATCATCTTACCTGGACCACACCAATAATGCAGCATGTCCTGGATGGGATTCAATTTGCTTTTGGTGATCTGGTTGTCGATACC
>Ga0272441_10001689_pt1 | contig 46530 bp, 46 predicted proteins | sample SSMProp6N_FD_193582 | JGI IMG/M metagenome (GOLD analysis project Ga0272441, IMG submission 193582) | Marine sediment archaeal communities from Little Sippewissett salt marsh, Falmouth, MA, United States - SSM-Prop-6N | ecosystem: Environmental > Aquatic > Marine > Wetlands > Sediment ... | reverse complement strand
TGTATGATTTGTCTATGATTCGTATGAGTCCGTCCCATGAGAGAGGTATGGATGTGCCGTCTATGATGACTTCGTCGTTTTGGTAGGTGGTGAAGGTGATGGGGTTGTTTTCGGTTCCTGAGTGTTGTATGCTGAATTGTTCGTTGTATGTTCCTTGTTTGATGTAGATGGTGTCTCCGGCTGTTGCGGTGTTTCCTGCTTTGGTTAGTGTTTTCCAGGGTTGTGTTTCTGTTCCTGGGTTGTTGTCATTTCCGTTTTTTGCAACAAAATATATTTGTGAAGCCTCCAAGGTTTGTAACGATTCAGTTGGAAGGATTGCAATAGTAAGAAATAGTATTATTACTAAATATCCTATTTTTTTTAGAAAATGTGAGTAACTTTGCGTTTTTTATTCACCTCATATTTTTAGGTTAGTTCCAATAATTAAAGAGGTATAATATATTTATCCATAATATTAAATAAATTAATAATTTATAAATGTTTTTAATGAAATCTTACATTCTTATTATTAATAAATAAGATAATATTTGAAAAAATATTAATAAGTATTAGGTAATATACATTTTTATTGGATGCAATTTGGATTGGTGATGCATGAACCCGATAGGGGTTAAAAAAGGTGTTGTAATATGAAATACAAATCAATTGAGAAAAGAGCAAATCGACTTTTCATTTGCGTTATTTTATTACTATTTTTATCAAATGCTTTAATAATAACTTCTTCAGATATTTCGATAAAAGCTGATGAAGATTCTACTGAGAATGTTCCACCAAGCTATGGGATACCAAGTCCAGCAAGCGGTTCAACAGACACACCGTTAACTTTTTCTTGGACTATTCTCATTAAGGATGATGATGGTGACCTATTTAACTGGAGTATTTGGTGTAGTGGTGGACAGTCAAAAATAAAATCATATGAAGCAAATGGGACAAAAAAAATTGATTTCAGTGGTTTATCATTTGATACATTATATTATGTTTGGGTTAATGCATCAGATCTCAACGATTCTACTAGTGCCCAATATACTTTTACAACAAGATCACCATTTACTCCTGAACCCCCAGTGAATTTAAATGCGATTACAACAACTGATTCTCAAATTGACATTAGTTGGACTATTGGAGATGGTGCTGATGGGACTCTAATTGAGTGGAATATTATTCCAGGATGGATTCCAGGTGAAGGAACAGAAGTTTATAATGGAAGTGGAACTGAATATTCACATAATGATCTTTTTGCGCATAGAAGGTATTTTTATCAGGCATGGAGCTGGAATGAAACAGATAGAATTTTAAATAAAAATTACACATCAAGCAATGCTTATCGATTTGGATTTATACCAGAAAACGGTGATACGAGTCCGATAAGAAAATATTTTACAACTAAAAAAATCCTATGGACCTTTGATGATTATTCATTTACCTCAAATCATCATCCACCTCATTTAGGGTTTACAACAATTCCTGAAGTTGTTATTGGTTATGGTGGACATGTCAATATTATGGTAATATTGTTTCGTGGTAACGAAGTAAATGAGATACGAAATTACTCAGTTTTCGATGAATTAGAATGGGATCAAGATGTTATTAATAAAAGCCTTGAATTCTTTGATAGAGAAAATATCTATCCTGCATCTCACGGTTGGGATTACCGATCAGGACCACTGAATAATGCAACATTAGAAGAAGCATATTTAATCATAAATTATACTATGTGGAATTGGAAAAATAATTTTGATATTGAACCGCATTTTTTCCTTGGTGGAAGCACCAGTGGTAATTATAATATTACTGTGGCATTAAAGAAATTTAGCGATAAGTATTGGCCGGTTTATGGAGAAAATTTCAGATGGCAAAATCCAACATTATTCCCAGAAACATCAAGAAATATACCTGCAGTTGAATTTATTACCAAACAGGATTATGTTGCATTATTCGATCCCTTATTTGGTTGTTATTGGGGGGAACCATGTGAATCAATTGATGATGCAAAAGAATTATTTAACCTGGAAACTGAAGGTATGGAAATCATATTCATACGAGGACATCCAAAGGATTTGGATGGAACAGAACGATCCGTTGTAGAAAATATATCTTTATGGAAAAAATGGATTGATTGGATTTATCAAAATCATGATTTAATTAATATCAATCATACTCAAGCTATTCAATATAATGTTGATAGATATAATTTCAAAATATTTAAAAATACAATTAATAATTTTACCATCGATTTATCAGAGTGCATATATGACCACAATATTTTATTTACACAACCCTATGAAAAAATTACTGCTAATTGGAAACTATATGATGAAAACAAGGCGTACATTGGTGAAGTTGTTGATGATTCCTATCATGAATTACAGGGTGGTGGTGTTTATTACTTTGTTTCTGAAGATGAATTTACAATAGATGATATCAATCTTGGTGAGGAGACTCCAGCTTATGGAATTATAGGAGTTCTATTCTCATTATTTATTGTGTATATCGTGATAATAAAAAGAAAATCATAATCCAATTATTTTCTTTTATTTTTTTCATTGTTTTAATAGATTAAATTATCTCTAGAAAGATATGTATTTCCCGATAAGCATTTTCTATCTTAGATTCGTAAATTGCTTTATAATCCGTAATGGTATTATAATCCTTGGATTCACCAGTTTCAAGTAACGCTATTAATCTATAAACACCACGTTGATCAAAAAGAAAACTATATGTATTTTCCCATTGAGAATTCCATTGATAGGTGTTATCATCGGTAAAATGATTTAGAGTTACCGACTCCTTTTTTAAAAACCACATATGATTGATTGTTGTTTCTTCATTACTATTTCCTGATTGATCTACCAACCAAAATTCAATAGTATATTGCATTGGTTGATACTCATGATTTAAAATTCCAAAAGTAAGGTTTATTTCATCATTCAAATTGATATATCTAGGATAATCAGATATTTGATTATTTTCATTAAGGATATAAAATTCTGTGAATTCTTCATGTGGTTTTTGAAATACTACAGCATATGAGAAAAGTGCTATGGTCATAACTATTAATATAATAACAATTGAAAGAAGCATCCATTCGAATTTATTCTTTGGAGCTTTTGTAAGTTTTCTGTAAATTGAAAGGGAATAATGCGGTTTTTTTTCATCATATTTGTTTAATTGAGCAGCTATAATTCCTTCTATAAAAATAAGAATGAATAAATTTGCTAATACGAGCTCTGTTGTGAGTTTATAAGGACTAAAATTAATAATGATACCAATGAATGAGACAATAACAATTGATAAAACGATGCTAAATGAAAATCGCTGTATGGAATTAATGTTGGAGTTGGATTTTGAAAAAATTGGAAATACGATATTAAGAAAGAGGTAACCCGGAATAAATAAGAGAAATGGTAGTCCTAAAAAAATTCGAATACTACTGGATATGTTAAGGAGAACTAAGGGAATTAGTACTATACTCCAAATTAAACAGATGATGATATCATATGAATATTTGTTCATAAAAAATTTTTTTATTTTCATGCACTTAACCTTGTAAGAAATTCAAGATAGTTATTATCTTTTGTGAAATAATCAATATATAAAACAAAGCAAATTCAATAATAAGATAATTAATTTTATTTTTATATTCTATTGGAATAAATTTAGTTAAAAAGACCTTAACACAAAGTATTAGTAAACCCGCATAAACAAGAAATATCTCAAGTCTTGAATCAATAAGCAGTATAAATAATACTAAACCTAAAAATATAATACCTAGCATTATTTTTTTTGAAAATTCATCATGCTTTCTATATTGATTGAGTAACAACAGGATAAAAAATAATCCAATAATAGATAATTGAATAAAGATATTCCATGAAAAGACAATAATGAATGTTCCTATAAATAATAAAATTAATTCAAGGTTTTCCTTTAAATCTTGAGATACTTTCTTTAAAGGATTTGAAATCAGAGATTTTAAGCTCATGGTAATTGTTACATAATTAGAATGTACATAATAGTTTTTCTTTATTCCTGAATGAATATCTTTTTATTTCAATAAACTATATGCACGCATGGTTATGGGATGACTGATGAACATATATTGGATTACCAAACTTTCAGATAAAAATCCATTTAGATCAACTCAACTTGGTGCATCTGAAGGTTTAAGAAAAAGAGGTCATAAGGTTACCTTATTTTTCATTCGCAATTTCAATGATAAGAAATCCAATACAGATGAAATCAACTATATTCCTATTATAGATAAACCATTGTTTTCTGGACTGGTTTTTGGTTTAATATTATTTTTTTATTTTCCATTTCTTTCAAAAAAAAACAAGGTAGATATGGTCATTATTGATGGTGATCAAATATTCAGCCCATTTATAATTATGATGAAATTAATGCATATTCCGATAGTTTGGGATATTAGAAGTCTACCGATTGATTGTGACAAGTCATTATTGCATGATATCTCTTTTTATTTAACGAATTATTTAGCTAATGCATTAACAACAATCACACCAGAACTTAAAAATTTTTTACAAAAAACATATAATCTTTATGATAAAAAAATTGGACTATGGCCATCTGGAGTTTCAATGCAAACATTTAGCGTAGATAACACCCCATTAAAATCACCAAATACTGTAAAAAAAAATAAATTCACTCTTATTCATCACGGAACATACTCTCCCACAAGAGGTATCGAAGAATTAATTCAGTCAATTCAACAGATTCCTAACTCCATTAGAAATGATATTCAGTTACTATTAGTTGGTATACCAAAAGAGAAAATACAAGATTTATATGCATTAGCAAAGCAATTAAATGTTGAAAAACAAATTACAATTATACTGCCTGTAAAGCTCAAAGAGATCCCCGCATACATTCAATCTGCTGATGTTGGGGTAATACCGCTTCCTCCTGAAAATAAATGGTGGAAAGTAAGTGTTCCATTAAAAACTCTTGAATATCTTGCAATGGCAAAACCTATTATTGTAACTGATATCCCCTTTCATCGGAAAATAATACAAGAATGTAAATGCGGTCGAATAACTCAAACGGGTAATCCAGAAGATATCGCAAAAGAGATTACCTATCTGTATGAGCATCAAAATGAACTGGCAATTATGGGTGAAAAGGGACAAAGATTAATAGAAAACAAATATACTTGGGAAAATATCGCCTGTTATTTGGAGACATTTATAAATGAAATTTTGGAGCATAAATAAATGAAAATATCAAATTTTCAATTAATAATGATTGGAATCATTTGTGTTCTTATAGGGATAAACCTTATCGTTATCTCTTGGATTCTTAGTTATCCAATAAATTTTTCTGATATTGACACTCCAATATTTTATCAGTTTTTCCCTAGCATTTGGCCGGGGATAACAGTTTCCCTAATAGGATTATTTATTATTGGTTATCAATCAAATAAGAAAATAGTGAAATATGCTTGTATTGCTTCCCTTCCACTAATTTATTACTCATTTATCTATTTTTTTACATATGCTCCAACCTCTGATAGTGGAAATGTTAGAGCAATGTTTGAAATGTTTCATAAATTTGGACCAAATTCAAATATTGAGGCCTATTTTCAATATCCAACCTATTTTAATATCAATGAGATCACTCATTTAATTCTAGGAATTGATGTGAATTTTATTTCTTTATTATTTTTTGCGTTATATGGAGTTCTCATTAGTATGTTCATATTTATTTACTTGTCACAAAGTAAAAATAAGAATCCATATCAATTAGCATTTTTTTGTATATTTTTTTATTTCATTGGGGTTTTTTCATTTATTAATTATCAATGGGTTCCTCAAACATTGGCATTGGTTTTTTTCTTTTCCTTACTCTTTTTATTTGAAAAAGATCGGTTGAGATATAAAATAATTGCAACAATGATATTTGCAATATTGGCTTTCTCACACGCATTTATTCCTGTAATGTTTTTAATTTTCTTTGGTTTTTATTCATTAAAAAATAGAAAACAGTTTGATTTATTTATCTTATTTAGTTGGATTTACTCAATGATTTTATTGTATCATACTACAGCATACTTACCAGATATTATAGAGACATTTCAAGATACTATTATTGGTGTGGGAGAATACCAAAATTTTGTTTCAAGATCATTAAAAGAAACAATAGGTTTGACAAGTCAAATAATAAGTTATGTAAATCGAATGTTAGTCCCACTAATATGGATTACTGTGATGTCAAGTTTTACCCTCTTGTTTTTTAAACGAAAACTCAGAGTTGATAAAATAATCTTAGGGATAACTGGTGGATTATATCTTATAGCTGGATTCTTTTTTTCGATACTAGGTACTCGAGCATTACAAATTTTCTTAATTCCACTTGTATCTAGTGTTGAATATTATATAAAAAATTGGGAAAAATACTTTGTCATATTTGTTTTTCTTATCATATTATTTTGTGTTTTTTTACCAGTACGATCATCATATGATAATTATTTTTTCCAAAAGGATGAAGAAAAACAAGCATGCAACTTTTTAGCATATAAGATTCCAACAGATAGGTATAACCAGGTTGGAGTTTCCCAGATAAGTGGTGATTATTTTTTTAAGAAGATGATTTATTTTAATTGGGGAAAAACAAATGTTAGTTATCCATTTATATCGCGTCCTCATTCAGATGCATTTTATAATATTTTTAATTATTCAATGTATGAAGGGCAATATCTGATATTTAATCAAAACTTAGGAAAGCATATTTCTGCTTATGGATTAGATTTCGATATAATTTTTAATATTATTGATCAGAATTTTAATAATAATAAGATTTATGATGCAGGAAATACCTATATTATGGCAGGGCTCTAGATTATTTTTTTAAATAATACTATATAAAAAAACAATTATGCATAATTTACCATAGAAGAAATTGAGGTATCTTTTATGAGATAAAAACCTTGATAAATTTTCTAATTATGTTAAAAATTGGTTTGAACCTAATTCCCATTTTCTTTTCTAAATACATAAACAGTTGAATATCCTCTTTATCATAACTTCTTGTCTTAAGAACAATAATAAAGTATAAGATAATAAGAAGAAAACATATGCTGATTTTCATAAATAGAGAAAGTGCATTTAATTCATAAACAAGGATGAACATATAACAAATGCATAAAATACCAAGTGAGATGATAACGGGAACAATCGTATTTCGTGGAAACGGATGTATTCTCGTAGTTTTATAAAGATAGATACCTAGAGAACCATTAATGATAATAAATGAGGTCATGGTAGCAAAAGCGGCACCATTAATTCCATACAAAGGAATTAATAAATAATTTAGGATGATATTAATTCCTCCACCAATTAATGTAAATAATAAAATAATTTTTGTTTTTCCCAGTACAGTAATAACCTCTGCACTAAGAGCTAACAGTAAATATATCATAATGCCAATAGTCATCAGCTGTAAGGCTTGCGATGCAATAATATATTTACTTCCATAAAACAATGTAATAATGGTTTCAGGAAATAAGAGTAGCACCATGATAAAGGGGAATGCTAGAGTAAAAATCCATTTTGTTAAAACTTGATAATACCGTTTGAGTTCTTGTATGTTTTTTTGTGCATACAATTTTGATGCAATTGGTTGAAAAATAAAGACGGTTATCGTATAAAAAAAGATAAGATGTCTTGCAATAGGGGTTGCACCGTTATAATAACCCACTTCCACCTCTGAAGTGAGGATACCCAGCATTATTTTATCAAATCCAGATATTAAAAACCATGCCAAGCCAGAAAAGATTAGAGGCCAAGAAAAGGATAACATTTCTTTAAAACACCAGTTAGATTTATCAGTATCAATATCTTTTTTGAAGAATTTTTTATAGTTTTTATAATAATACATCATTGCGATAAGAAAGGTGATGAGAACCGCAAAAAGAAATCCAATAAAAATATATTCTAATGTTAATCCTAAGTAAATAACACTTATAAAAAAAATTACTTTTAAGATTTGAAGGGATATAAAAGTAAAATATACTTTTTCCTTTGTACTTTCAAATCCTCTAAAAACACTGACAATAGTTTTTGTTATTGCCCATAATGGAACGCTAATAACAAAAATTCTCATTACGATTGCCAAGTCGTTAATACCAAATACTGTTACGGCAATGAAATCTGATAAAAAAAATAAGGTTATTGCAATAAGTGTGGAAGAAATACCGACAAGAACAAAGGATGTTTTTATGACTCCTTGAACTTTCTTATAATCATTTTTTCCCCTATAAAAGGAGATAAACCTTGAATTTGCTTCAAATATTCCTAATCCAGAAATGCCATAAAAAAAAACAATTAAAAAAACAGTAAGACTATAAATTCCATATTCTCCAACACTGAAAAAACGTGCGATAAGAATCGTACAAATCAAACCTAGAATTGTATCAAAAATAGTCCCGCCAAGCAACAGACCTGTACTTTTCAAAGAAGTTTTAAGGTTAGAATCAAGCTCATCATCAAAAGGACTTATTGATGCATTTGAATGAGGGAGTTGTGTATCTATTGCTTTGTGACTATTATTACTAGAATTAAAAGTATTTACAACATTGTCTTCGTATTGCTTAGGTTTCAATCCCATTATTCCCATCCGTTATAAATGATTTTATAACATTTAGTATGTATCACCCTCTACTTTATATGTATTACATTTTTCCATAGGTATTTTATTATCAAAAATATTTCAACCTTGATTAAATAACAAAGGTAATAAAATGAAAAATAATGCAATTAGATGCATGGTTTTCATATCCTTTGATTTTAGTAGAAATAATCCCGAATTTGTTCATCAAACAGAAAATAGATTTCAAAGTGAGATATCTCTTAATCAATTATCAATTAATCTTTTAACATATCTAAATGAACAATTCAACCATGATTCCATCGCGTATAAAAAACCACTTTGTCCCTTAAGAAAAGGGTATGAACGATTATTATTTGAATTTCAACTTGAAAATGTTCACAATGATTTTTCACATCCAATGATTCTTAGATTATTTCAGAAAGAAATCCCTTCATTAAATTGTCGATTTGAAAGTATTATTCAAAATACAATTGCTTCAATGCAGTTCCCCGCACCTAAAGTTTTTAATTTATGTGAAAATAAAAAAATCTTGGGGGGATCCTTTATGATAATGGAGCAGATGGAAGGAAAAAATATGGGTGAAAATACTCAAAATCCTTTTTCAATATTAACCATGTCACGAATGCTTGCTCGAATACAAAAACAACTCCATTCGTTAGAAACAAAACAAGTAATAGATGCGTTAGAACAACATGGGTTTGATTCTAATAAATACACCTTAGATGGATATATAGAAGAAATTTCCAATGAAATTGAACAATATTCCTATAATAATTACCTCAAGGGTTTTCAATGGTTAGAACAAAAGAAACCAAAATATGAAACGAAAAAAGTCATTTGTCATTTAGACCTTCATTTTGGAAATATCATCATAAAAAATAATAAGATTACTGGCGTGGTTGATTGGGGAAACACTATGGTTGGGGAACCAGAATTTGATGTTGCTTCAACACATATTTTGCTTGATAGAATCTATCGACAAACACCATTGCCTATTCAGATTATTGCGGGATTTCTTCGAAGAAATATCATATGGCAGTATCAAATGGAATATCGTAAACATATTCCATTAGATCCATATAAATTACAGTATTATGGGGCCTTGCATTCCTTTTCAAAAATCGTTAAAATACTTAAATATAATCCAAAGAAACTGGGATATGGTTGGATTGTAACATATTTTGAAAAAAAATTCAAGGAGTATACTCAGAAAAATTTACTACCTGCTATCTAATAATGGTACCCTTGTTCATGGCTAGGAAAATTGTTTTTTTATAAGGTTATATCTCTTTTGTTTTATTTGGTATGATACTTTTTTATCAAGTTTAGAAGCATTGGTTCCTTTCCTATCTTCATATCGATAAACTTTGATATAATCAAATGAATTTTTTTCTAATATATCTATTGATTGCTGAAAATCATTATCAGTTTCATAAGGAAAACCTACAATGATGTGTGTATGAATTTTTAGGTGAGGAATCCTTTTTTTTAGGTTCTTGATACAATACGATACATCTTCAATTGAGTACGGTCTTCTCATTAATTTTAAGATTTTATTACTCCCTGACTGAATAGGAATCCTAAGGTCTTCTATTCTTTTATAATTGTTTTCAAATATTGTTAATAACTCATCAAAATAGATGATTAACCATTGGGGATTAAAATCATTAATCATTAATTTTTTTATTCCTTGATACGTAAAAATCTCATTTAATAACGCGACAATTGTTGTTCCCTTGTCAATGCCATAACAACCGGTATCTTCTCCAACTAATACAAATTTTTTATATCCTTTTTCAAGTCCAGTTTCGATATCTTTTTTAATTGTTTCTAGTGGACTACTCTTTAATATTCCTCGTGAAAATTTTATTGCACAAAATGAGCAGTTACAAAGACAACCACGAGTAATTCGGATATGATAAAATCGTTCATCATATTCGTTATATTTCATTATGAATTGCTTTGGAATTTGTAATAGCATGGATGGGTTGGATTTTATCGAATTACTGATTCTTTTTATGAAGGATGGTTCTCCCAAAAATGGTATATGATTGATGATTCCCGCATCAGAAATATCATTAAAAGAGATTTTTGCCTGAATTATTGTGTCTATTTCTGAAAAATTAGTGTAATGGACCATTATATAACATGATTGATTTTTAATCTCTGTTGGAATGGCCAGTGGATTAATTTTTGTTAAACACCCAGTAAAAATAACTAATGATTCTTTCTTTTTCTTTGAAAAAACATCCTGCAAGGTTTGTAAAGAAGCTACTTCACCAGCATTAAAACCACCACAGCTATAGATACAGATGATATCTGCTTTTTGTATAGTTCTCACAGATGTTAAATTATTTACAGTAAAATAATTAATTATTGTTTGTGCATCCTGTTTACTGCGTGGACAGTTTCCACCAACAACATAAAACGTTTTCATTTACAATGATGTTATTTACACATCATTTTTCACGTTTATTATTTAAATAAGAAATCATGCAACATTTATTTCCGGGTATTATTTTGATGTAATTAATGCAATCGCAACAGCAGTTGTTTTTGAATGAGATAGACTAATTTTTATATTAAAATCCTTTGCTTTATCATCAACCATATGAACAAATGGTTTACCATTCTCTTTTTTAAGTATCTCTATATGATTTAAGGAAATAGCGATGTTATATTCAGTGAAGGCTTTTTGGACTGCTTCCTTTCCAGCATAACGAACTGCAAAATGTTGACTTGGATGTTCCATCTTTTGGCAATAATCGATCTCTTTGTTAGTAAATATTCTTTTTAAATTCTGTTTTAATAAGATACTTGATTCATTAAATCGTGCAATGTCAATACAATCAATTCCAATTTCCATATTCCCTTCACTTATTTGGTCACTTTATTCATTAATATTTATCGCCTAATAATAAATTCCAGTTTGATGGATTATTTACCATGGCGCTTTCATCTGCATCAAAGTGCATCGTGCCGACTAGAAGATCTTGTACATGATAACTTACTGGATGGAAATTGAATTTTCGTAATTCTCTAATAATTTGCTTGTCTCCTAAGTAATACATTATAATTGATGATATTTGTTTATCTCTTGAGTACAACGAAAATTCTAATAATAAATCAGAAAGAATCGATTGGTTTTTAAGATAGCAAAGATCATAGATTTGATGATTATTATTGATTTCTGCATAAACAATATATCCAAGAAGTTGTTGGTTATCTTTCAAAGAAAAAATACTATATTTTTCTCTTGGATGATTTGCATATCTCCAATTCAATATCTTACTGCTTTTTTCACTAATGATATTAAATCCTTGTACTGCTTTATCCCAAAAAATATCAAATTGTTTATCAAAAGAATGTCGTATTTCAATACGATATTTATTTTTTTTTCGTCTATATCTCTCTCTTGCAGTGACACTGAAAAAAATATCTAACATTTTTTGCACTGTTTTTATTTTTAATATTTTTGGATAATGTTGTTTATATTCTGCAATATGAGATAGATATAATGGTTTGATATATTGGGTGATAGCACCCATATTTGTATATCCTGTTTTTTCTGCAATTACTTTTGATTGTTTATTAGCAATACCAAAAATAAGTTGCTTATTTTTCATTTGATACGATTCGTTATAAATGTTTTTTTGTAAAAGTAATGCAAGGCCGAACCCTCGGTATTTTTTTTCAATATAAAAATCTCCAAGAGTAAATGTGTTCACAGGTTTTCTATTAACCCAAATGTTTCTTGGAAATAAGCTAGCTATCCCAATTAGTTTATCAGTTTCATTCTCTATAGCAAACCAGCATTTTGGTGTTTTAAAAGGAGCAATGAGGTATTTCCAATCATAATCTAATGTATTATATGATTCATTCCAATCAGCATGCTGCAATAATGAAATAATTTCATTTTTATCTGATTCAATATCTGCTTTTATAATAGAATATCTTTTCATGATATCCCAAATTTTTTATATAATACATTAATAAGATGTTTGTCTTCATTGACTGATACCTTTTTTAAAGCATCTTCCCTGCTAATTTTTCCTTCTCGAATAAGTTCTGAAAGTTCATAACAATATGCATGAAAACCATATTTTTTCATATGAATATGATTCGCTAAAGCATTAAGGATACAATTGGTTGAATTTGGATCAGTATCTGTAGGGTTAACCCAGCCCAATAATTGAATTTTCTTTATTATATCTGGCTCATTATAGTCTAAAAATGATAAGGGATTGATACTATAGGGAAACATATCTTTTTGGAAATGTCTTTCTTCTAAAAAAAATGGTTTAATTTCATCACCGATATGTTCCTGCAAAGGTCTGTAAATAATTTCCTGCATTTGCTGTATCATCTGAGAATTTGTTTTCACTACCGATGTTACAATAGGTGCTTGCCCAGGTGACATACCAAATATGATAAAGGGAATTTCTTTTTCTAAAGCGATTTTAAAACACTGAAATCTAATCAGGGAAATACAAGTCGTACAAATATCTGATGCTCGCTGTTTATTTTTTATTGAATAAAAATCATGTTCAATAACAGTTTTCATGATTTTTTTAAAGGTTTCATATTGAGGTTTAATAGTGATTAAATCAATGTTGAGATGTTTCACTATCTTGTCAATATTTTTTATAGCTGCTTCAGATTGAAACCAATTATCATAACGAACTGCTAAAATATTGAGATCATATTTTTCTTTTAAAATGGAAAGTAAGTAGGTACTGTCCTTACCACCACTATATGCAACAACGCAATCATAGATATGTTTTCCTTTGAAGGTATCGAGTAAATCAATAAACTTATTTTCGTATCTTTCTTTTAAATAATTACTCTCATTGATTGTTCTATGATTCCTGCAAAAATTACATATGCTATCACTATCAAATTCAATACCTGGAAAATTTTCGTCTGATATACATCTCATACATTGTTTCATAGTTCAGCTACCATCTTTTTGCAAACATCATCTAAGACTTTGATAACCTTTTTGATTTGTTCATTGGAAATCACAAGAGATGGCTCGATTATAATGGTTTCTGCATCTAGATATGAAGGAAAGACTAAGATTCCCTGCTGTATCATCTCTTTAACAATCATTAATGTGGTTTGCGCACTATTTGTTTTGACTCCATAGAGCATTCCTTTTCCATCAACTTTTTTTAATAGTCCTTCAGATGTTTCAATTACCTGTTGTAACATATTTGAAAATATTATTCCTTTTTCTTGACATTCAGATAGAAGCTTTTCTTCTTTTAAAATATCAATTGTTGAAATAACTGCTTGACAAGCAAGTATGTTTCCAGAGTTTGATGAAGCAGCCATAGGAAAACTATAACTAAATTTTCTCCATAGTTTTTTTGAAGCCATTATAGCACCAACAGGCATGACTCCCCCACCAAGTGATTTTCCAAGAACAAGGATATCTGGAATAATGCCTAATTCATTGCAGCAAAACATTGCACCTGTTTTTCCCATTCCTGTTTTTATTTCATCTATAATCAGTAAAACATTATGTTCATTGCAAAGCTGTCTTACTTGTCGTAAATAATCATCTGATGGGATATGAATTCCAGCTTCATGTTGTATTGGTTCAAGTAATACTGCAGCGGTATCTTTAGAGATAGCTTTTTTTATTATATTGATATCATCATAGGGAACTTGAATAATTTGTGGAATGAGTGGTTTGAATAATTTTGTAAATGAATGAATGCCTGTGGCAGAAAGGCCACCATAGGTAAATCCATGAAATGAGTTAAATGAAGTGATTATTTCTTTTTTACCCGTATACAGCCTTGCAAGTTTTATGGCAGTATCAACTGCTTCCGATCCACTATTACATAGAAATGAATAAGGCATATCTCCTGGTGCAATTTCAGATAATTTTTCAGCAGCTTGTATTTGAATATTTGTAATAAACGGATTTGTAAATAATTGAGATTGTTTCAACAGGTTGGTAATATCATTAATTATTTTTGGGTGATTATGGCCAATATTAAAGACTCCATATCCACTGACACAATCAATATATTCACATCCATCAGAATCTTCAATAATTGATCCTTGTGCTTTTACCGCTGTTGATAGTATACCAAGTTTTTTTAAAAAAGAGGGATAAGTTGTACTAATATGATCTTGATATTTCTGATATATTACAGTATCCTTTTCATTTTGTGTGTTCATGATGATTTACCAACTTTTTTATTCATTAAAGCAAGCTTGGTGTTATATCTCGTTGATATTCAGTTTTTCTATGTTTTGATGAAAAATCTCTAAAGGCACGATTGATTTGTATTTCAGTTAGATGCATTGCATCAATGATACTATTGATTGGTGTGTTATGTTCCCAAGCATAAAGCAGTAAATCTAGTTTATTAAATGGCATTCGGAAATAGAATTCTTCATCACTTACTTCATAACTAAAAGTATCTGGACTTGGTTTTCTATTAATGATTTCCTCAATGATGTTTAATCGTTTTCCTAATTGATAGACTTGGCTTTTATAGAGATGCATAAGTGGTTCGATATCAACTCCTCCATCCCCATATTTTACAAAAAAACCTTGAATATACTCTGTTTTATTTGTAGTCCCGCAAACAATATAGTTCTTTTTTTCTGCATGATAATAAAGATGCATCATTCTGGTTCTCTGTTTGGTATCCGTTGCAGCAACGATACCCTGTAAATCATTTTTGGATAATCGAGCAGATGAACAATCTCCTCTGTCATTTTCAATGGTAAGTTTAAAAATATTATAGGAATCTTTATCCAATAAATCTGAAGGTAAACTTATTTTTACTTTATAGGAATCATTGTAGTTTGGAAACAATGATTGGATAATGCAATCTCTTTTCTCATAGGTTCCAAATGAAGAGAGAACATAAGTGATATCAAGTATTTCATATTGAATCCCCAGTCGATCTGCTTCTTTTTTTGCATAGATTTCACTTAGAGGATTTGAGTCTTTTTCAGGCAATATCAACCCATAAACATTTTCAGCACCAACAGTGTTTACACAAATTGATGCAGTTACAGCTGAGTCGATGCCACCGGATAGACCAACGATGATTCCTTCTTTTTTGTATTTTAGAAGATATTTTTCTATAAAATTAGAAATTCTATTTATTTCAAAATCTGAATCAATATCTAAAATAACTTGGTCAAATGTACTTGATCTTTCCATACCATATCCTCCCCTATATGCAAATATTACTTTATTAATGCTTTTTTATCAATTTTACCCGTAGCTGTTTTTGGTAATGATGTTTTCACTATCTCAAAAAAATGAGGAATACTGACTCGTTCTAAATGCTGAAAACAGTAATCCTTTATGATTTCTTCAGTAAGATTGCTGGTAAATTCAATGGCAACAACGGCCTTGATTGCTTCACCCCATATGTGGTGGGGGATAGCAAAAACAGCAACCTCGAGAACACCATTGATCTCATAGATAACATCTTCAATTTCTTTAGGAGATATCTGTATACCTGATGTATTAATCATATTGTCAATACGCCCTCTAAAATACATATACCCTCCTTTATCAATATAAAATAAATCGCCGGTATACAGATCTTTTTCACCAGGGATATTTCCAGATTTTAATTTCTTATTTGTCTCTTCTTCATTATTGAGATATCCACACATCACATTAGATCCACGGACCACAAGTTCACCTACTGCATCAGTACTATGTTTGTTTCCTTGTTCATCAACGATATAAACTTCGATATTGGGGAGAGCCTTTCCGACAGAATCTGGTTTTTTATCTATTTCGTTTGGATCAAGGCAAGAAACGCTTTTACATTCCGTAAGTCCATACATTGAGAAAATACAGGCATTATGAAACAATTCATTTCTTAGGTAATCAATAGCGGATTTTGGTAGGCTTTGAGCGGAACTACAGATATATCGAACACTTGATAAATCCTGTCTTGCAGTAACGTTGTATTCTTTTAATAAAGCTGCAATTGTTGGTACAATTGCAAAGCCTGTCACTTTTTCATTGGAAATTGTATGAATAATTTTTGTGGGAAATAAAAAATTCTTCTGAATTACTACTTTTGCTCCAACTAAAAATGCTGTTAATACTTGATAAAGACTATAATCAAATGCAAGTGGAAGACAGGTAAAAATAATATCATCAGCAGTATTGTGAAAATAAGTTGTAATAGAATTTGCTGATGCAATCATATTTGCATGTGTCAGCATAACACCTTTTGAAAAATTTGTAGAACCCGATGTATATATAATTGTGGCTAAATCAATATCAATATTGTGCTTAGGTGGTTCGATATGAGAATATTTATTTAAAATTTCTTCGTATAATATGATCTCAACGGAAGGATTCAGAAAACCTATTGATTCATTGGATGGGGGTTCATCAACTAGAATAATATGGTTGATATGTGGTGTTTGTTGTAAAATATCTTTTATTCTTTCAAGATTTTTAACATCTGTTATCAGTATTTTTGCTTTACAGTCATTAAGCATGTATAAAAGTCGTTTTGAGGTGATTAAAGGATTAATCGTTACAAAAATTCCAGAAGCTTTTAAAATGCCAAATAGAGAAGTTATTACTTTTTCACTATTATCCAAATAAATTAGGCCAACATCTTGTCTTTTAAATCCATAAGAAATTAACGCATTAGCAAACGAATTAGCAGAGAAATCAATATCCTGATAGGATAATCTTTTCTGTTCAAAGACCAATGCCTCTTTATCATGAAATTGTTTTGCTGATGTTTCTAAAAAATTTTCAATTAACATGATTTTTTTTCCAACTTATTTTTTATAAAATTAATAATTTTATTTACAGAATCAAGATTATCCGGTACTAGTTCATCATCTTCAATTTCAATATGAAATGTTGATTCAATAAACCCTACTAATTCTAATACTCCAGAAGAATCAATAATCCCTTTTTCAAGAAAGGAATCATCATCATTCAGGTTTCGCTTCATTGGAAAATTTTGTTTAATAAATTTGTGTATTTTTTTATAAATGTAACTTTCATTTTCTCCTTTTAAGAAATTCATTCTAGCTTCTCCATCCTACAGGGTATGAAACAGTCATCCACGAGCATTGGTAATTGTTGAAATAATATTTGAATGTTCTCTTTTTACATAATATCCTTTCTATCATTTGACTGATGAAGAAAGCTTTTTCTTTAAATGAAAAATTTGTAAAACAATAATCATAAAGCTATTTATTAAAATTGTATGTATTTGGCACAATATTTAAATCACTTTTATGTTTCAGTATTTAATGATGTGATGGGATTCATATGGAAATGAAGAGCATTATAGTAGTGTTAGGTATCATTATTGTTGTTAGTGGAGCAATATTAGGTTATTATTACCTTAATATGAATCATGAGAACGGTTCTACGCCAATTGTAAATAATAACATTTCATCAGAAGATATCAATATTTTATTTTTACATCATAGTACTGGAAGTAATATTTGGAATGGGGGAGTAAAAGAATGGTTTGAGTCATATAATATTTCATATAGTACGAATTATTCAATTTTTGAACAGGATTTTCCAAAAAGCAGTCCTTATGGTTGGAATAATTATCCTTTTGATTATTGGAATATCTGGGTGAATCATGCAGGAAGTGAACCATATAAAGAGGAACCAACCTTAGAAATACTTACAGAAATATATGATGTTATTATCTGGAAACATTGTTTTCCTGTATCTGATATTGTGACTGATTCTGGTGATCCTTCTATAGATTCTGATGAAAAATGTATTGAGAATTATAAATTACATTATAATGCATTAAAAGCAAAAATGAAGGAATTTTCGGATACAAATTTTATTGTTTGGACTATTTCCTCATTAGTTGCATCATCGACCACTGAAGAAAAGGCAGTAAGAGCAAAAGAATTTTACCATTGGGTAAAAGATGAATGGGATGATAAGGGAGATAATATTTATCTTTGGGATTTTTACATTTTAGAAACTGAAGGAGACCTGTATGTACAGAATGATTATTCAGTAAACCCAAGTGATTCTCATCCGAATCATGAGTTTTCTATGATGGTTGCCCCATATCTCTGTCAACGGATTATTGATGTTATCGATGGGAAAGGGGATGATATGGATATTACAGGAAAAAGTATTACGGTTATCATTTAACATTAACCATATATAATCAATTATCTCATGAGTTGAAAGAATCTTTTACAATTTATCATTCTTAACCTAAGATTATTTTAATATATAATAATATATAAATAATATTAAATTAACTATAATTATTAATGTCTATTAAAAAGGATGATGGCATTGGAAACCTTTCTTCATATAGGTATCATACAATTTTTAAAAAATTTTTAAAAGGTGAATTAAGTAATAAAGAAAAAAAACAATTTTTGCAGGTATTAAAAGATAGACGAGTAATAGGAGAATCAAAAGGAAATATTCCCCTTGAATATATTTTTGGAAAAGCAATGTTTATGGGCAATATTTTAAAATGCACACCAAAAACATTTATTCCAAGAAAAGACACTGAACTATTAGTTAATGTTGCTCTTGATTATGCTCAACAAATAAAGAAAAATATAATTGTTTTTGATATAGGAACCGGAACAGGAAATATTGCAATATCACTTGCTCTCAAAATCAAACATATTCATGTTTTTTCATCAGATATTTCAAGTAACGCCCTTGGAATCGCACAAGAAAATGTATCTTATTATCATTTAGATAATAAAATCACCTTGTTATATGGTGGGTTTTTTACGCCTCACCAGAAGTATTTAACTAAAGTGAAAGCCGATATCATCATTTGCAATCCACCATATATTCCAACAAAAAAACTAGAGCAGTTACCTCCTGAAATTGCTAATTACGAACCGATTAATGCATTTGATGGTGGACCATATGGATTAAATATTTTTAAAGAAATTATTAGCAGATCCCCACATTTTTTAAAATCAAATGGAATGTTATTGTTTGAATTTGGGGCAGGCCAAGAGGGTTTAATTGAACGGTTATTCTCAAGAAATGGACACTATCATAACATTACCTATTACAAATACAATAATGAAAAACGTGTGGTGAGTGCAATTTACAATAATAAATAAATACACACTTTCTAGATTGGTTCCGTAATAAATAATTATAATAAAAATCAAGAATGGGTAAGTATTACAAAACCATTAAGAATAAATTCAATTTTTTTTTTCTATTTTCTTATAATTTTCTTAAATATTAAATAGGAAAATACAGTATTAACCAATTGTGTATATCTCAAAAGAAATCATCTTATTACTTTTTACTTCTTTTTTACCACCCATAATTTATGCAATTTGGATACGAAATACTGAACGATATCATAGAGAAAGATGGATAGCAATTGCCGTCTGTTTCCTTTGGGGTGCATCTATTGCCATAATTGCAGCGATTATATTAGAAGTCATCCTTCAAATTTCTGTTAGTGTGACCATCAGTGATAATCTATTGTCCTATGAAATAATCACAGCCGTAATTATAGCACCATTTGCAGAAGAACTTGTGAAACCACTTGCTTTGAAAACGAAAACTGTTTATCGTGAATTAGATGAATTTAAAGATGGATTGATTTATGGTGCGGTGGCAGGTCTAGGATTCTCTGCAACAGAAAACCTTTTTTATGGTATGGACTTTTTAAGTGAAGGATTAGTTTTTTTCATTATATTTATGTCCATAAGAAGTATTGGTGGCTGTTTGCTTCATGCATCTGCAACAGCATTAACAGGTTATGGATATGGAAAATCATTACTTATGAAATCCTCTTTTCTAAGGATTGTTCCTTATTTTATTGTAGCAATGCTTATGCATGCATCATATAATTTCCTTGTTTCATGGCCTACGATTGGTCCAATAACTGGCTTACTCCTTGCATTTGTATTAGTATATATATCAATTAGCTTTGTCCGTAGAAAAATCAAGTCCCTTGATTATGCATAAAAATATTTCTTTTGGAGGAAGAATGGGGGAAAATGAAGTATTATGGCAGAAGAATCATAAATATCATTATACCTTAGGAAATCCCCCAAATACAAATAGCATAAAGGAGGTAGTACATATAGATGTCGACTATTATAACGACAAATATCGATTTTTCTACTGTTTTAATCGTTCATTTTTTCCATGAACAAGCAGTGAATAATACCCTTTTTTTTCAGTAATTTCAAACAATGGTTCTGTAGTATAAAATTTTTTTATCAGCCATATGTTTGTTTTTGCATGATTACTTAATACAAAGGTATTTACCACGGAATCCTGTTTTGCGAGAGCAAGAAATGGAATGATTTGATCACACAAGTATGGATCAACCGTACATCCGGTGTTTAGATATGATAACAATTGTTCGGATGTTTTTTTCCCGATACTTTCAGCTGAGACTCCTCGTTCTCCTAATCCAATAGAGCCAAGACAGCCATTTGATTCTTTTGTCCAAAGCGTCATTCCTGTCCCTGGTGAAAGACTAGTTGTCTGGTCAACTGAGATATGGCCTTTAATATTTGAGGAACCAATGGTTTGTAAACAAGCATGTTTCATCCTTTCAGCAATATGATTTGGGAGATTGGCACTATGAATGAGTCCATGAATCTCAGAAACAGCCATTTGTTTATTCCATGAAAGAGAAGAAAGTCGCTCATTTGGTTTCAGTGTAAGGATTGCTGAGCCACCACCTTTTGGATAGTACCCTCTTTTTTCCAATGTGCAATCAACGTGTATACCCATGGTATGTAATACTTGGAGAAAGACCTGTGAAAAATAATCCCATGATGGCGACCATTTTACATCAGTACCGCCAGATACTTGTATTTGAATAGTATCATTTGTTTTCAGACACCCAAGAATGATTGCTTGAAAGATTAGAACGATACTGCCTGCTGTACCAATGTTAAAATGATATGTTCCTTCAGTTATTTTTCCAGGTGAAAAAGTTATTTCTGTAGCATTTTCTTTTAATCCCTTAACAGAGGCATTTGATATTGTTTTAAGGATAGAAATGGTGGTATAATGTTGTGGTTTTAACCCGGGTGAAGGTCGATTTGCTCGAATATTAAATAGATGGATTGGTTGGTTGGTGATAATAGATAATCCCAGTGCGGTTCTCAGCATTTGACCGCCCCCTTCTCCATAGGATCCATCAACTTCAATCATAAAGAAAACCAGTCTTTTTTTATTTTGATATATACTGATAAAGCATGTGTAGTGCTTGATGAAGTGTACTGTATTTATTTTCTAGTCGGTCACCCTTAAAATTATATTGTTTTACAATGGTATCATGTTCACTTGAAAGACCAATAAAAACAAGGCCGATAGGTTTTTCTTTTGATCCACCAGTTGGACCAGCTATTCCTGTTGTTGCTAGACCAATGTCAACGCTTGCATTCTTTCTTACTCCTTCTGCCATTGCTTTTGCTATTTCTTCACTCACCGCTCCAAACTTCTCCAAAGCTTGTTCTGAGACTCCTAGTAATTCTATTTTTGCCTGATTTGAATATGAAATAATACCTCTTTCAAAAAATTCTGAACTTCCCGATATATTTGTCAAGCTATGTCCAATTAATCCGCCGGTACATGATTCTGCTGTGGCAATCATTATTTTCTTTGATATTAATAGCTGAGCGATATTGTTTAAAAGATCATCCATTGAATGATATTTATCTATCATAATTAATCAGAATATCATTTGAATTCTTAATTATTCTGATAAGATGAAAGCAATAAAAAAATATTGATGTTTAGAATAGAGTTGGAGTCTTTTTATGTTTTTTAATTAAAGCAATATCTTTCCCAAGGATTTTTTCCACTTGTTTGTTAAACGTGTTAGGCAATAATTTATTCATAAGAGTTAATGCAAAAAACCCCCGTTTATATGAGGTATAAAATGAGGCTGTAAACAATGTCTTATTTCTTTTCTGATATACTTTTTGCAATCTATTAATTTTTGGTGCTAATATTTCTTGATATGCATCTAGAGAGGGAATCTTTTTTTGAACATACTCAATAGCGATGCCTCCTGCAAGGCTTCCAGAAACAATGGCATTGGCAATGCCGCTTCCTAAAAACGCATTAACAAGCCTAGCAGCATCACCAGTTAGTAACACATTGTCTTTTACCATGCTATTGACTGGTGGTGCGGATGGAACACAAGCATGAAAGGTATCCATGATTTCGTAATCACTTCCTAATTCTTCTTGAATATATAATTGGAGTAAATGATGCATATCGACATGCTGACCTCCAGGAATTCCAATACCAATATTTGCATAGTCCTTATCAATTGGAAATACCCATCCATACCCAAAGGGTGCATAGGGTTTATGAAACCATGTTTTCATGGTTTTCGCATCAATATCTCCTTTTACTCTACTTTGAATACAGACTCCAATATCTTGAGGAAGCGTTTTTGGTTTCATACCCATTTTTTTTCCAATAACACAATTGATTCCACTTGCATCGATGATTACCTTTCCTTTAATATTCAAGTGTTTATCTGTAATAATTGTATTAGGCGGATGATAGTCAATCATTTTCTGACCAAGTAACACATCCACTCCATTTTCTTTGGATTTTTCAAGTAATTTTTTTTCAAGATAATTCCTATCAAAAACAATTAAACCTTTTTTTTTGAAATGAATTTGATATTGTTTATTATGGGTGAGTTTAATCACCATTTTTTCAATAGGATTTGTATAGCAATTTATTTTCTCAAAATCGATAAAAGATGCTGTGGTGGTGTCAATTCCCTCTCCACAATGAGCAGGATAATGGGGTGATTCATTTTTTTCAATTATTGCTACATTCCCTCCTTTTTCACTAGCAGTTATTGCAGCGGTTGTCCCTGCTAGGTTCCCTCCGATTACGACAATGTCATACATAATTTAATAAATATATCATCATGTTAATAAATATTTTTAAATTATTTTCGTTTATATAAGAATTTCTTCTATTTATATGTATAAATAAATTAATATTTTAACAATAAACATAATTTTATTTTTTTATTCGAAAATATTATGAAATCCAAATGATATTCAATATTAAATGGCCAAGAGATCTAATAACATAAGGGTTTTTAGCCCTGAACCGATTATCTTTCAAGATGATGCTCGGCATAGAACTGGTTATTTCAGTCATGTTGAAACCTGGTATTATGATGCAGTTTTTGAAAATGGATATAGTATCGTTTCTCTTGTTAATATTATCCATATTGGAAATATAGGAACCGTACTATCGGGTATTTTTATTTATAAAGATGGAAATCTTATAAAAAAAATTAGAACTAGATATCCACTAAAAAACTGTTATGGATCTGAAGAAACCCTTCTTCTAAAAATTAATCATAAAGAAATCATTAAAGGAACGATTGAATCGGATGAAAGATGGACTTATAGGATTCATCGTGGTGATGAAGAAAATGGGTTTGATTTACATTTTATTAAAACAATGAAACCATTTAAAGGCAAAACATTTCTTGGGAAATGGTTAGTTATTCCGGGTTTTTCAGTAACCGGGACGCTTTTTGTTGATGGAAAAAAAATGCATGTTTCTGGTATGGGATATCATGATCATAATATGTATCCATTGAAAGCACCTTTCGTGACCAAAGGGTATTTCTTTGGAAAAATCCCTCTAGCCGATGCAAAGGTCATCTGGGCACAAGTGACAAAAAATAAACACAATAAAGAAACTCTTGTTCTTCTTGCTAAAAAAGATTCTTTTGTATCCATTCACCCAGATCATATCACTTTTCAGATTATCGAAGAAAAAAAAGTTCATCGAAAAAAAATGCCACAAACATGCAATTTGATTGTAAATGATCCACAATTAAATCTTGATGTAGAATTCACTTCTCAAACCTATCATCATATAGGAATTCTTGCGGCACACTACTACCGATATCATGAAAAATATATAGGAACCTATCAATTGAATGGAGAAACAAACCGTATCGATCTTATTGATGTTGCTGAATATCTCACCTTTTTCTAAAGGGTTTCCGGCTTTGATGATGACCCATACAGAAGTCTATTAAATATGGCAAACCAGAGAAATGGGAAAAATATTAAGAAGATTCCAATGGGATAACCTGTGATCATCAGAAGCATCACGGGTACAATGGAATATCGTAGAAATGCTTGGATACTGATTAGTTTACGAATATCATTGCGGATGAATTGTTTTAAGGAAAGCATTTTTATAGTTGCTGCAAACACGCCAATAAACATCAAGCCCATGATGATTGGTTGCCAAAGTTGATACTGATATCCATCTTTAATAAAAAAGATAGGATAGTACATTACAATAAGAGAGCCGGTGCGAAAAAACAATGCGAGAAAGATAAATTTTAAGGGGATAAATAATTGCTTTTCTTTGACTTGCACCCCAAATGTTAACGCAATATTTTTCACACCAAGCTTGTAATCATGATCTGCATCCTTCAGCCCGCCAATGATTGCATTCAAATACATTACCTGAAAGAATGTTACAATGGTTACAACCCATGTAAGGGGAGTGATTGTTTTTGATACTGCTAAGGCCCCAAAGATACAATAAACTGCGGTAGCTCCTGCAACGAATACATCTGCTCCTGGAAATTTTTTACCATATATGTTATAAATTGCTGCAAGAATCACGGCAATGGTAAATACGATCAAGGTATTGATCTGCTGGATGAATAAGCCAAACATCATTGAGACAAGAATCAACATATAGGCTCCAAGGACACCTGCAATTGAGATATATAACGCATGAGACTTGGGAATACTACCTTTCACTAAGGGTCTTTGTGTTAAATCTTCTGATAAATTATCGGTAGCTACATCAATATAATCATTTAATACAAAACCATATAAGGTGACAAAACCACCGATGATAAACAAAATCGCTAATAATACTGGGTCAAGCACACCTACGGTAATCGCTCCGAAAACTGCGGTGATACAGTAAGCTCCCCAACCAGGCAGTCGAATCAGCTTTATATATTCAACAAGTTTTCCAGACACAAAAAATGTAACCTTGCAATAGTATTTCTATTTTATTCCACTAAAATTCGTTTTATAAATAAAAATATCGATAGAATTTATAAATTATCAGTTATTACCTATCAGTTATGGTCTTTAGATCAAAAGAAAAAAATCATCAACTGATCGATGGTAAAAGAATTCTGGAACCCATTCAACCATCAGATGATCGTTTTCATAGAGCTATCAAACATGTCGGTGCAGAATGGTGGTATTTTGATGCCATATTTACCAATGATTACAGTATTCATCTTGGCCTTCGAACCTATTCAAAAAAAAAGAGAGGTATGATCTCACCACAACTTGAGATATATAAAGGTGGGCAATTCCTTGTTGAAGAAACCACAAGATTCTTATTTAAAGATGTTGACATATCAAAAACGCTTCCGATTGTAAAACATAACGATCAGGTTCTTATGGCTATCAATAATGATCTTTATGAACATGATAAGAAGTGGCAATATCATATTAATTTATTTTTGAAAAAGTATGGATTTGATTTAACCTTTGATGGAACAACACCCGGGTGGAAATTTGAAACGGATAGAGAAAGTTGGACTGTTAGCCTTCCAAAATCAAATGTAAAAGGAACGTTAATGATTGATGGTGAGGAAATACCTGTTGAAGGAATGGGATATCATGATCACAACTGGAATTATAATATGGTAACAGTGATGAACTATGGACAGGGATGGTACTGGGGAAAAATTGCCAGTAAACATTTCAATATTGTCTGGGCAAAAATTGTCAAATCCAATAAATATGAACTCATTGCAGTCATCAACAAAGATGGTGGTAATTATTATAACATAGATCCAAAAAATATTGATCTAACTGTTGATACCAACATGAAAGTAGGTCGATTTAAAACACCCAGTCATTTTCATTTGAAAATAAGTGAAACCATCGATGGCATACCAATTAATGTTGATGTTGATATGCATGCTCATGGAATACATTACAATAGTATTATTGTTGCCCCGTATTTTCGATATCATGTGAAATCAACTGGTACTATTGCAATTGGATCAGAAAAAGAAACCGTCAATGATTTACAGATTATGGAATATCTACGTTTCAGCTAAATTAGAAATCGTGTTTATTTTTAAAGTTCATACTCGTTTTGATGTGAACTATTAAATAGGAAAACAAGATTCCCTCATAAAACAAAACTCACAACTTTTACGCTCCCGTGGTGTAGTCCGGCCAATCATTCTGGCCTTTCGAGCCAGCTACTCGGGTTCGAATCCCGACGGGAGCACTGATTCCATTTTCAACAGGAGAAAAAGCTCAATTTTTAAAGTGCCCAGTTTGAGCACTATTGTCAAGTGTTCAAATCCCTTTAAAAAAATAATTTATTTATGAAAAGGTGTTCACAAATCATTTCAAATATTAAAAAATAGAGATTAACATTGATCGAATACTCAAAATTAATAATAGAAATTATTAATTATATCTTTTACCACATTTAGGACAAATTATAAAATCCAATGGAAATATACGAGCACAATGTGGACATTGTTTTTCAATTTCCTTATCCATAATACCTCTTCTCAAAAATCTTTAAAACATTTTTCGTTTCCGCCATGATGATAATACAATCCTTCGGAGTTCATCTGCATCTTTTGCATGTAACCATTCCTTTTCAAAATCAATCTCTTCAGCTATTTGAGCAAGCCACATTAGAGAATGAAGGTAAAAATTTTCATGATCCTTAGTACTAATAACAACAAAAAATGTATGAATCGGGTCAATATCCTCTGAAATAATTATGCCTTTCTTACTAAGTACTAATAGCAATTCAAACATATCATTTCCCTTAACCTTATGAGAAAAAATCGCAATACCTGGATGGACTACAATATTAGAGTCTTTGTTTTTCTGTTTAAGCAGATCATATAATTGAAGTTTATTCATCTGCAATCGATCCTTTAATTGTTCTACGATCATCCAGATAAATTTATCAGGTTGATCAATTTTCTCAACATCTAAAACATGACAATTTTCAAGAACCTCAACAAATCGTCTCTCTGTCACATCATCTCTTTCAATGAGAATCTCTCGTAACTCCTCCTCAAGCAAATACCCTGTAGATTTCTCCCCAGTAATTTTCTCAACAACATGGAGAAGTGAATACTCACGACGGATTTTATCATGAGCAAAAAACCGATACCATCCAAAACCTACAATTATAAAACAACCGACAAAAACCAAAGAAATCAAACCCATCTCAAAGATTAAAAAAGCATATCCTATGATTCCAATAATTTGGATCCACGGATAGAAGGGAGAACGAAAACTTGGTTGATAATAACGAAGGTTACTCGTCCGCATCATGATTAAAGATAAATTTACAAAAATAAATAATAACAATACAAGAGTAGAAGCAGTTTTTACTAAACCGTCAAGATTCAATATTAGAATGATTCCAATCATAAAAGCTGAAGTAAAAATAATCGAAATAATAGGCGTCCCTTTTGATGAAATCTTTGAAAAGATTTTTGGCAGCAACTGATCCTTACTTAACGCCAATGGATATCTGGATGATGAAAGAAGACCTGCGTTTGCTGTGGTGATAAATGCAAGAACCGCGGCAACACCAAGTATAATAATTCCGAATTCACCGAGAAAGACTTCTGCACCCATGGATATTGGCATGAGTGAACTGGTTAGAGTCTTATGATCAAGTAATCCAATTGTTATCGTGATCACAAGGAGGTATAATACTGAGACAACTGCCCATGCAAGAAAAATACCAAGGGGGATATCTCTTTTTGGTTTGCACACCTCCTCAGCGACACTACATACCTTTGTTAGACCCATAAATGAAACAAAGACAAAACCTGCGGTTGCAAAAATCGGTGTGATCCCATTAATGGTAAACGGTTGAAACCTTGAAGTATCGATAAAGGTGAATCCAATGAGAATATAAAACAATAGGATAAAGATCAATCCACTTACAAGAATAACCTGTGTTTTTCCCGTATGTTTCACACCAGATAGATTAATCACCGTGAAGATCAAACAGAATACTATTGCGATTGATTTCAAATGAATCTCAGTGATACCTGGGATGAATAATTGAGCGAATGCTCCGATACCTATTAATGCAAAAGCTGTTTTTGCTGCAAGGGAAAACCAAGAGGCAAAACCACCAATCGTCCCAATAGCGGGCCCCATACTTCGGTCGATAAAAAAATAATCTCCACCAGCTTTTGGCATTGCTGTTGCCAATTCAGCTTTTGAAAGCAAGGTAGGAATAATTAAAAGACTGGCGACGAGATAGGAAATTATCACAGATGATCCTGTCTTTGCATATGCCAAACTAGGTAAAACAAATAACCCTGAACTAATCATTGCTCCAGAGGCTATACAAAAAACTTCAAAGAGTCCAAGCTCTTTTCTTAATGATTTACAATCTTTTGTTTTATCCATATCTTACCTCAAACATCAAGTATTGATTTTCATAAAAACGATGTTGATGTTTTTTCTTCTTAAATCTAAATAAAATGAATATAAGATCAACTATCTTGATTATAAGAATAAAAATAACCAGCATTATTATTGGTTCATCACTGATTAATGCATAAATAAGAAGTATTATTGAAAGTGTTATTATCAAAAATGATGTAAGTAGTCTATATTTTTTAATTGGTTTTTTCTTATCTATTATACCAACCATATTAGTATTTATGATAATATATGAGTATTTATTAAAGTTTTGGTATGGTAATTTTTCTCCTTAGAATATGATATTATATGAGAAATTATTAGAAAATATTAAATATTGTATTTAATTACTCGATGTGGCATAAATTGAAAATGGGTTTTCGTATGGATATCAAAAAGATTGCCTTGTGGGTTATTGACGTTGATAGACGGTTAATCGCTCTTAAAGCGTTTAAAAAGGAAAAGATACTGCATCCCTCTGTTATTGCAAAAGAAAACCATCGTTCTATACAAAATATCTCAAGAGCAATCCATGAATTAGAAGAACAGGATATTGTAATACCCATAGATGAAAAGGTTTCATGGAGAAAGTATATTTTGACAGAAACAGGTAAGAAAGTGTTACTTGAAATAGAAAAAATCTATAATTAGGTGGTAATATGAACGTTTTTTATGGTGCTGCAATACAAGGGTCACACGATAGGGAAAAAAGTGCTAATGTTCATGAATTCATAATAAATACAATTAAAAAACAGGGTTTTGAGGTTTATACTGAACATACAACAGGGAAAAAGTATAAAGAAGCAATTGAAAAACTTGAACACTCCATTGGAAAACTACCTAAGGACGGTATTGAGAGAAGAAAATATGTCCGAAATAAGATGATAGAAGGCATAGAAAGTGATATTGTTGCTGCTGTGTTTGAAGTATCAACTCCTAGTCTGGGAACAGGTGTTGAAATTGCTCATGCGTATCTACGGCCAAGAATGGGGTTAAAGGAAATTCCAATACTTGCATTATATGAGAAAGATTACTGGCCTAATAAACTGTCAACAATGATTAGAGGAATATCCTGTGAAGAATTGCCAAACTTTCAATTGGTGGATTATGATCATATTGATGATGTTGAATTTATAATTAATAAATTTTTTAAAAAATAATTAAAAAGGAAATAATGGAGAAAAAAATCATATGAATATAGTAACAGAAGCAAAACTTCCCTTTAAAGAATTTAAAAAGGGAAAAGTAAGAGACATCTATGATGTAGGCGAACATTTATTATTAATTGTTACAGACAGAATCAGTGCTTTTGACTGGGTTTTACCAGAAGCAATCCCTCATAAAGGAATTTGTTTAACACAGATATCAGCGTTCTGGTTTGATTATTTCAAAGACCTTGTACCAAATCACATGATTTCCGCATCAGTCGATGATTTTCCAGAAGAATTCAAAGAACAACGTGAAGAACTATTTGGAAGAAGTATGCTGGTGAAAAAAGCAGAGGTACTTCCCGTTGAATGTATAGTCCGTGGATATATATCAGGTTCTGCATGGAAATCCTATCAAAAAGACCAGACTGTTTGTGGGATAAAACTACCTGCAGGTATGAAAGAATCAGATCAATTTCCTGAACCATTATTTACGCCATCAACAAAAGCAGAAACTGGTCATGATGAAAACATAAGTTTTGAAGAAATGGTCAACATTATAGGTAGAGAAGATGCGGAAAAAATCAAGAATCTATCACTTACAATATACAAAAAAGCAGCTGCATATGCCCGTAAAAAAGGTATCATTATTGCTGATACGAAATTCGAATTTGGAAAAATCGATGATCAAATCATTCTTGTAGATGAAGTGCTCACTCCAGATTCCTCACGTTTCTGGCCTGCAGATTCTTATACACCTGGAAAAAGTCAAGAAAGTTTTGATAAACAATTCGTAAGAGATTATCTCAGTAGTACCAATTGGGATAAAAACTCTAATCCACCGCATCTTCCTAGTCAAGTAGTGGAAGGAACAGAACAACGCTATCTTGAAGCTTACGAACGGCTCACGGAAACAAAATTAAACTTAGAATCAAGTAAAATATGATACAATATTATGGTGATACTATGGATATTTATAAGATTGTTACCATGCCTGGAGATGGCATAGGTAAAGTTGTTTTAAATGAGGCACTTAGAGTATTAGATGCGGTAGGATTCGATGCAGAATATATTCATGGAGATATTGGATGGGATTTCTGGAAGACGGAGGGTAATGCACTTCCTGAGAGGACTCTAGAATTATTAAGAAAATATAAGATTGGATTATTTGGAGCAATAACATCCAAACCAAAGGATCAAGCTGCTAAGGAACTTTCTCCTGAGCTTCAAGATAAAAACTATGTTTACTATAGTCCAATTGTAGGTCTTAGACAACATTTCAACTTAGATGTATGTTTACGACCTTGTCGTTCATTTAAGGGTAATCCGTTGAATTTTATTCTCAGGAAAGAAAATGGTTATGAGGAACCTTTGGTGGATGTAGCAATCTTCAGACAAAACACTGAAGGTCTTTATGTTGGTGTAGAATGGACTAATCCACCTTCCCAGGTAAGACAAGGTTTAGAATCACATAAGAAAATGGAAAAATTCAAAGAAGTTCCTAGTGAAGATCTTGCTATTTCTTGCAGAATTTTTACCAGAAATGCATGTAAAAGTATTATAAAAGAGGCTTTTGAATATGCCAAAAAATTTGGTTATAAAAGTGTAACTGTTTATGAAAAACCTAATGTAATCCGGGAGACATCAGGTATGATGCGGGAGGAGGCTATGAAACTTCATCAGCAATATCCAGAGATACAACTTTGGCATACTAATATAGATGCTCAGATGATGTGGCTTACTAAAAACCCTGAAGATTATGGAGTCATTGTTGCAGGTAACATGTTTGGTGACATTGTATCTGATGGTTTTGCAGGATTGGTAGGAGGATTAGGTTTTGCTTGTAGCGCTAATATTGGAAAAGAAGTTGCTATATTTGAACCCACTCATGGTTCAGCTCCCAAATATGAAAATCTAGAACCATCAATAGTTAATCCTATTGCTATGATACTGAGTTCATGTATGATGTTGGATCATATTGGAGAGAACAATAAGGCAGATCAAATAAGAGGAGCAATAGCAAAAGTTATTGAAAAGGGTGAGACTAGGACGTATGATATGTTGAGGTTATCCGGAGGAGTTGATGTTTTTGAAAAAGGTGCATGCTCTACAATTGATATGACCAATGCTATCATAGATCATTTATAATTGAAGGATGAGATGATGATTGAAAAAAAGGATATTGAGGAAGTTTTCACATATTTTCTCTCCATGATAAAGGATGAGGAAATACAAGAGAAAGTAGTAGATGCATGGCTTCTAGGGTGTAAGAAAGGTGGATGGCAAAACATGAATGAGCTAAGACAAATGCCATTTTCCTTACTCACTGATTGCAAGGGAATAAGTTTTATTAAACATACTCTAGCTGTAACCGAGGGTGCTTTTCAATTAGCTAAATCACAGGAGAAACATTATTCTAAAATGCCATATAATATTGATTACGATATATTGATTGCTGGAGGATTATTGCATGATGTAGGTAAACTTCTGGAAATTGGAAAGAATAATGAGAAGGAGTTTATAAAGAGTTATAGTGGTAAATGCATGAGGCATCCTATTTCAGGTGCAATTTTGGCTGCTGAGGTTGGTTTACCTGAAGAGATAATAAATGTTATAGCTTGTCATGCAAAGGAAGGAGAAGGCAGACCTCAAATGCTGGAAACTATATTTGTGCATCAGGCAGATTTTGCAACTTTCAATCCATTAGTAATGATGACAAAAGGCACATTGATAAGATAAAATAATTAAATTATAAAAATGAATTGTATCCTCATTACTTGCTGATTATGATTTTGATAAATCATAGGTTTTTTATATTTGTTTTTTAAAACCACACTTTGAACATTTGTAGTGATAAAATTTTATTATTCCATGACATTTGGGACACTGCCATCTTATTTTTTCTTCTCTTAACCAGTTTTGTATTCCAATCTTTTGTATTCTTTTTAGATTGCTGGGAAGTTCATGCCTATAAGTATATTTTTTGTCTCCTATGTGGGATTCACTTAGTTTTTTAGAATAATCTTTACAAGGAAATTCTTCACATTCATAACAGAAATTGAAATTCTTTTTTTCAAAACAGCATACTCTAATTTTGCAGCTCCATTTGCTTTTTCTTTTTTGATTTTTATCTTCAGAGCCGCAACCATTACAACTTATTTTAAAGGAGGGGCATGCACCACAATAAACTCCACAAGGAGCTAACGAATCTGGGATTCTTTGTATTTTGCTGTTATTCGTTAATTCAGTCATTCTTATGTAGCTTCCTTTGTAAAATCGGCAATAACCAGCATTTCAAAATCTTCTGTTGTAAGTTCATCATTTCTCGAAAAAGCTCCAAGTTTTGCTCCATAAATATCTATTTTTTTAAAGCCGAGAGACTTTAATAACCATGTAATTTCGCATGGCACATAATATCTTTCATCAAATTCCAATTCCTTCTTATTCCCAAAGTCATCTTCTACTGTTGTAATATTATACTCCCTGAAAGTCATCAAATTAAAAGTATTACTTCTATACGTAGCATTACCCTCTTCCATTGATTTAAAAAATTTTTCAACTGAATGATATAATGGGAATAATCCATTAAGTGTTGTAAAAATAAGCTTACCTGATTTCTTTAATGATTCAGATGCATTTTTTAATATTTCATAATTCATTTCATCGGTTTCCATTAAAGAAAATGCTCCTTCACAAAGCATTATTGCCAAATCAAAATCATCTTTGAAAGGTAATTTTCTTGCATCATGTTTCTGAAAATCTATTTCCAAATTTTGTGCTTTCGCTTTATCTTTTGCATGCTCTAGTTGTGAATCTGATAAATCGATTCCTATGACATTATATCCCCTTTTTGTTAATTCAATCGAGTGTCTACCTGTTCCACATCCAATATCTATTATTTTTAATGATTTCTTATAATCAATTTCCTTTTCAATGAAATCACATTCACCAATTGTTCCCTTTGTAAAACATTCATTATCATAATTTTTACCATAATTCTCGAAAAGAGCTTCATACCACTTTTTCATATTTATTCCTCCATATCAGTCGACTTTATATTATAATCTGAATATAGTCAATAAAAAGTAATTTAATAATCATATCGGAAGATAAATCAAAGAGATTATAATTTTTTTTTTGATTATGATGTTAATAATTATAGGATGAGCATGATACCCTTTGCATAGACTCTTGATAGAGGCGCTTGTTTCTTATTATATGGGAAAAAAATTCATTATTTTTAAAGTGCCCTTATTGAGCATTAATATTAAAAGTTCAAATCCCTTGTTAATTATTCTTTAAAAAGATTATTAATACTATTTAGCCTATTGTTTACTACTATAAATTCTCATTTTTTATAAGTATCTGAACAGGAAAATTTATATGGATAGGTATTATAATTTATTCTATTAAAATGAAATTGATGGCTATTAGTATAATATTATTCATATGTATGAGTGTATTTCAAGGCTGTATCAATTCTAATTCTGATTATGAAAAGATAATCGTAATTGGAGAAACTGATGCAATCAATGGTGTATATGATCCATCAATTGAATATGATAAACATGGAACTGGATGGATGACATATTCTACAGTAAAGGCACCAGAATATGTGTCTACCCATATCGCAAAATCAGAAGATCATGGACAAACATGGACGTTTATAACCACAATAAATCAAGCAATCAATGGGACTATCATGATGAACAATGATTCAGAATTACAAGGCGTATGGAGACATGAAGTATCAACATTAGTCAATGATCCATCTGATAGTGGAAAAGAATGGAAAATATTTTGGCATAAATATTTTACAATTCCACCATATGATGTCGAAAAAAGGCTTTTTCAATATGGGTGGATAGCATACAAATATGCCCATACTCCTGAAGGACCATGGTCAGATGAAATTGCTTTGTTTGGTTCTGGATTTTTCCCTTTAGAACCATTCAATACCCTCTATAATCTTAGTGGATTTCATCCTGATCTCGCTGAGAATATTGTATATTCTGAACCTGGATCCCTATTATTCAATGATACGTTATATTTGAGTTTAAATGCCCATTCAATTATCGATGGGAATAATATTGGAAAAACTATCCTTATCAAATCAAATGATCATGGTAACACATGGGAATATGTTAACACGCTGTTAGAACCTCAGGATGTTGAAGCATATAACGGAATTTATTTTACTGGTTCTAGTTTAGTAAAAGAAAAAAATAGATTGTTTTTATTGGCGTGTCCAGAAAATCCCAATAATGGTATAAAACATCATTTAGGAACTTGTATCTTTGAATTTGAAGACATTGACAAAGGATTGTTACAGCGTGATGCTAATGATACAGTAATTCTTCACAAATACATTGCATTATCACTTATAAGTGGTGGCCAAAGTGATTATGATGAACAGAATATCTATGGTGGAATAGTACTTCCTCAACACAACTATTTGGAATTACCTGAATTCTTCCAGATTTATAACACAAAAATTTCCATTGTTTAAAAAAAGTTTTTTTTTATTTAACATTAAGGTTCAAATACCTTCTCCTGCATTTTTAATTAAATATAGGGGGTGCATTGGAAAATAAACACATATTCCCTGCTGAAGTACTCATTTCTTCTTGATGCATTGAATACAATAACAGATTCAATTTTCATGATTAGCCAAAAAGTTCTCAATATCCTTAATAAATTTCAATGTCCCCTGCTCTATTTGACTTGTCAAAGCATCTAAATTGACAAAATCTGGATTATCGATTAAGATGTGATCTATAATAGAATCAACGCCTTTTGTAGTTGAAGCGATGTGGTATTTATTCCAATTGCTGTTTTTAAAAAATTTCCAGTATTTTGTTTGGACCTGTTTGTTATATCCTGCTAACCACACTTCAAATCTACATGTTTCATGGATAAAAACTAGGGCAATTCTCAATTTTTTTTGTTTTAATGATGCTGGAATAAAGGAAAAATAGGTCATGTCCATATATCCAAAATAAATGCTTCCTGATACAAAATAATCAGGGTATTTATTTTTAAAATAAGTTTTTAATTCGCTAATATATTTCATTAATCCTTTATATGCTTCTTGAATGTCACCTTTCTGTAGCTGTTTTTTATATTCATGCATATATTCATGAAATGGTTTCATATCTGTTTTCTCCATCAATCCAAAGTTCTAATAAAATATCCGTTTAATTATTAATTAAATTATGTGTATCATCAGTATTGCCTATGGATAATGATTTTTGAAAATGTGATAATTAATTAATGAGGTGATGGTTATAATAAGAAAATCATTATTGAATAGGGGTATTGTCTGTTGATTTTTGGTGAAGGATATCTTGATTATCTTCAACATATGTCAAGATGGATAGGAATTTTAAAATAATAATAAATAAGAAGGAAATAAGTAATTACTAGTAGATTTTTTCCAGTAAAAAATTCATTTCATCTCTATTTATTCTTAATTTTTCCATGAAGTTGTATACTCCAGTTCATTAAATGCCATAATAATCTCCAATGGACTGGTATTGCTGATTGAATTTCCTTTTATAAAGGATAAATAGTTCCAATTATTGTTTAATTTCACTGCAAGATGCCCCTGATTATCTTTTGTTATCAAGATCTGTATATCATCAGGAGACCAAAAATCACCATCCTTTTTCATATTGCGAAGGGTACCATAGGCTAGAACAGCTTTATCAATCGTTGATCCTGCATGTCTTAGATATAATAAATCTGAATAAGCAACACAATTATTCGGAACTATTTGCTTAGTTTGTATAGTTGATTGAATCAAAAAGTTGGTTAGATATACATCCATTTTTGTTAAAGATCGATCAAATGTGGTACCAAGTTTACTTGTCCATGCGGCAAGTTTAGCTGCGTTTGCATAAGCCTGAGGATACTCAACAGCTAAAGATCCTAGAGCATACCGGCTTTTATCATATTGATTGATAACTTTGGTGTCAAGTTGATCGGAAACAAAATTCGTAATGAGGGTGATTAGGGAATCCGTTTTTTCATGAAGACTTTTTCCTACTGCATCATTCACCGTGTATGGAATCTCAATAGGTTTCATAAGAGGATGTGGACGAGCTTGTTCAATAAATTCACTGATATTCCATTGTGATTTTCCCAGATATGAATTATTAAATAGCGGAAGAATATGATCAATGATGCTGGTAAGAGATGAGGCATCCATATTATTGTAAGGATTTATCATTGTAGGAGAATACTCTGGAAAAAGAGTGCCAAAATTAATTAAATATTTATCATTTTCAAGAAAAACGATATAATCTGAAATTGGAGAACGATAATAAAGAGGAAAAATGACGCTATCTCGCATCCCTTTTCGCACATAGGGTGCAAAGGTACTATCAAAAACAAACCAGTCATCATCGACATTGATGATGTTCACACCATGACCCCCACTTTCACCTTGTATACCTACGGTAAATACTTCTTCGGCTGAGAATCCACAAAGACGTAATACAGCAGTATTAAAAGATGCTTGAGAGTAACATTCTCCAACTAAATCAGCTTTAAAACAAATATCTCCTAATACATTCATTTCTACGGCTGATTCTTTTCGGCAATTAAAACTTGAATCTGTGTGCCATTCGTCATTTGATTTAAAAAAAGCATCCATAGTATGAATCATGGATTCACAATCATACTTATCGAAAGCATGGAGGGTTTCTATCTTTGAATCACGAAATATTTGCAAGGCAGTTTCACAGACGTCTTTACTCATCATATTAGCAGGAATAAGGATAGATCCCACGGTTGGGGTGGGAACATCGATCTTTTCAAAATGTAAGGAGGGTTCATAGTGATCATATCTCATAAAAGACCAAGTATAATTTTCAATAATGGACCAATCATCTTTAAAAAAGCTAGATAAATCAATTGATTCCTTCATGCTTAATACTGAAGAATTTTCTTTTTCAGTTTGGATTGCATGACTTGTTGATATTAGCATGAAACATAAAAGAACGATAAATGCCATTAGGTATATGTTTTTCAAATTTTTTATCCTCCAATAATTGTTGCATAAACTGCGTTTCCCTCAAAGGAGACATTTCTTTTTTCAACCGAAGATATGGGCCCATAAAATTTGTAAAAAATTACGGTATGTGCTCCTTCACAAGAGATGGTTTCATTTGTGATTGTGTTACAGATAGTTGTTTCCCCCTCTGAATAGAATACAATGCCGAGCAATGTATAGTATGTTTGGTCTGGCCAAGGTTTTAACATATGCTGAATAAATATCCACCCAAGAGATAAAACGGATTTCTGCTGGGTTTCCCCATGCGTACATATAGAATATATTCTATCGGTTGAATTTATTGATTCTTGTATTTCAGCAGTTACAGCTTGGTTACATGATAAAAAAAAGAGATGTACTAATATTATTAATATCAATAATATTTTTTTCATTACTTGCACTCCCCCAAATTATACTATATATAATAAGAAGAGAAGTGTATAAAAATATTTCCTCATAAAATATTTTATTATTAATAATATATACGAGCGTTTGATGCATGATTTACCTACTCTTTATGTTTTTATTTTATATTTTTTATTGTATGTTAAAATTTAAAAGGAATGGTTGCGATTTCAGACAGGTTTGACCTATTGTTTAAAAATTTCATAATTACTATTAAATTTGTATTATTTCTTAATAATTCATTTTTTTAGGATCTAGATAGTCAGCGGGATTCATACTTCTACCCCATTTTTCAATGATTGTATACCTTTCATTTAAATCAACAGAAATAATTCAATGACAGGTTCTGCTTCAATACCTGTTCTATCAACAATGATTTCTTTCTATCGTTAAAATTATTTCTCTATTATTAGTATTTTATATTGATACATGCAATTTTTTTAGATGAAACAACAATTATAAAGAAAATTATGGCTCTTCGTATTATATTATAATAATTAATTTAATATAATAATAGCATGGTTATTAATTTGGTAATAACACATAGTGGATTACTATAAATAATCAAGAAAATAGTAATCATTGTTTATTAGAATTACCTATTTGTCTTCTTGAATTTATAGGTACCCCTTCCACTATAACCTTATTACCATAAAATAGGGGGTAAAAAATAACATGTCAAACATAAAAAACAAAAATATCAGAAGGTTGTTGATATTGACTATTATTTTATCTATTACCATTGCTACAATGCAAATTAGTGCAATAGACAACCAAGATGAAGAAAAATCATATCCAGTTGAACATATATATGGATGTAAAAATGTAAGAAGAATTAGTAAGATGGACAATAAAAAACTGGTTGAAAAAGATAATTTCCAGAATACACCAATACTATCAACTTTTTCAAACACGCCTATCATATATTCCGATATTGATTGTCAACATCCCGCTATTGCTTCAGAAGGAAATGATATGCTCGTAATGGCCGAACATATTGAAGGATCCTTTACATCGGATTTGGTCATGACCTATTCTTCAGATGGCGGGGAGACATGGTCTGAAATATCTGGATTCATTACCGATGCATTTGAATCAAATCCCTGTGTTGATTATTGTGAAAATAATGAATTTCAAGCATTTGGATCTTTTCTACCTGATTTTTTAACACAAGAAATACCCATGGTCTATTTTCCAAGTATGACCGATCCTGAAACATCGTATAAAGAATCAGAAGGATGGACGTTGTGGGTGTTAACGGGTGGTACCTATTCTGATTTTTATGATATGGATGTAGCAGGATATCCACATGGTAATAATGCTCCTACACCAGATTTTCATGGAGTATTAACACTTATTTCTAATGCTGATGATTCTGGAGACGGAACGATTGAAAATTTCTGGGAGATTGAAGATATGAGTGTTGGTGCCTGTTATTTATCTTTTACTGAGGAATATGGTTCAGGTACTTTTGGAGAGACCATATCTGTTGATATAGATCTTTCAACAGAAACTTATTTTGAAGCCATGGAATTATATGATGTTCCAGAAGTAATTGAAGCAGGAGTCTTCTTGGAATATTGCTGGGTTGAACCTGGAAATGATCAATGGTGGGCAAATGATTGGCCAGTTTTTGTTTTTGAAGGTGCTGAAAATCCTGATATAGCGTCTGAAAATGGTAACTGTTACTGTATCTGTGAATTTGATGGAGAAATCATTTGCTATCATAGCCATGATAATGGTGAAACCTTTGAAACCGCAATTGTTTCATCAGAAGGTGCCTATCCAAAAGTATCAATTATTGGAAATACTGTTCTATGTACATATATAAAAAATGGTAATGTGCACTCTGCAATATCGGAAGATAGTGGGTTGACTTGGGAAGAATATGCTGCAGTTAACACTCAAAGTGGAAGTGTACTTAATGACGAATTCAGCATTGATATTTCTGAAACAAACCTTGTATGGACGGATACAAGAGAGAACACCTATCAAATCTTTTTTGATAAGGCTGGAGAAGTCTCCTATCCAATTATTGAGATTGAAAGTATCAGTGGTGGTATTGGTGTTTCAGCAATAGTAAAAAATACAGGCACTGCCACAGCAACTGATCTAGATTGGAGTATAGAATTTGATGGTGGTGCTATTGTTGGTGGAGAAAAAACAGGAACCATATCATCATTAGAAATTGGCCAAACAACAACGATATCCTCTGGATTAGTTCTTGGACTAGGGGGCACTGAAATAACAGTAACTGTTGGAAGTGTCGTTGAAAAAAGAGAGGCAAATATTCTCCTATTCTTTATATTGGGGCTCTAACAAGAGCCTTTTTTCTTCTTTAATCAATACTAATTTAGATTTGAAGAATAAAAAATTTATAATCGATAATACAATATTGATTCTAAATAATGTTCCTCTGATGGATACTGATTATTTTACCGTGAATGATACATAAGAATTTATTAAGGATTAGTAAACCAATTGATATCATCAAAACCAATCACATCAAGATAAGATTCCTTAAATATATACAAAGTGACTTTCTCTCATTCTTTAATTATTTTATAAATTTATTATAAATATTATAAAGTTGATACGTATTAATACAAACATTTATCAACTATTTTTCGCTTTAATATTTAGAACGTAATATTTAATTAATAACATCTTCATTTGGGGAGAAAATTAATGAGAAATACATCATTATGTAAAGTATCTATATATCTAATAACCTTTTTTTTGATTGGGATTAGTTGTTCACCAATACAGCAAAGTGAAAAACAACAAGAAAACAATATCATAATTGTTGATGATGAAGGTGATGGTGATTTTACATCCGTTCTCGATGCAGTAATGCATGCAGCTAATGGAGATATCATTAAGGTATATAGTGGAACCTATGAAGGACGAATTACTATTACCCATCAAATATTCCTAAAAGGAATTAATCAGGAGTTTGAATCTGGATTTGATAGTGGCAAACCCGTTTTGACTTCATCTGAAGATATTGGAACGCTTATCTTAGTTGAGGCTGATGGTTGTGAAATTTCAGGTTTCTTAATAAATCCGGGTATCCCTGAAGGTGATGAGTATGGCAACAATGGTGTTGCGTTACATTCAAAGGATAATATTGTTAGTAATAATGTATTACATATAGGTAATAGAGGAATTCTTGCGTACATTGGAAAGGATACTGCTGATTGTAGTAATAATTTCATCAATAACAATTCATTGAGTGGTTTTTCTGTTGCTATCCAGATTGAAGGCCATGAATGTCAGGTAATAAATAATGAGATTTTTGAAAATAATTTTGGCATCCATATTTTTGATGCAAATGATGTTTCTGTATTAAAAAATAATTTCAAAAATAATTATTTGGATGCGTTTGTGTTTTGGATCCCTTTTTCATATAATATCTACTACCCGCGGCCAGAGAATGTAAGATTTGATGGTAATTTCTATGATAATTGGATATATTCTTTTCCTAAACCAATTCTTAGAGGTTTTGCGCCATTGTTGATTCCAATAATATTTTCTTTAACTTATGATTTACATCCAGTAAAAGAGCCCTATGATATAATCATATAATAATTCAAAATTATGTTTTCAAATGAATGGCTCTGTAATAATGATGGCAAATCTTCAATTACTATAATAATCTTATTTGAATCTATAAAATAGTTGTCAATGAGGCATTGTTTCCTAGTTTATATGGTGAATAAAAATAGTTTTTAGTTATTTAAGATAATCATTACGATATCATTATAAATTCCTTATAATTAACCAGTCAGCTAAAGGAGTTCTCTAACATGATAAAAAAATACAAACTAATCAGTGGAGCAATTTTGCTACTTATTGGAGCATGCATAAATGTAACGGCAACAACAGATGCAACAAATGATATCTGGCATCAAATAGTAGATGAAACAAATCCTTTAGGGATAGCATGGCAAGCTTTTGATGGAAGCAAAAATAACATTGATATTACTGATATATCATATACAACAACAGAGGCGCAAGTCATTTTTACAATGACCGTTGCTGGAACCATACAAGATAGCAATATGATTCAGTATGGCATCTATGTTACCCTATCTGATCCAAATCCCTATAATCCATATGCTGATACTGTTGTTTGGAATGCACATTATGGAAACGGTTTTGAAACAATTACTGATGCCGATTCTTCAAATGGTGGTGATATTACCGATGATGCAGGGACAAGTACATGGACCGTTATCTTTGATGTTGATAACCCCGATAATGTTACAGAGTTTTTTGGTTTTGCAGCTGAATACACATCCATTACAGATTTAACAAGTGGAGAATATTGGGTTGATTACGCCCCTGATACCGCGCATCCATCATATGCCTCATTACCGGATAATTCAGAAAATACAGGTGATGATACATCAACCGAAACAAATAATAATAACAGCAACAGTAGTGAAACATCAGAAGAAGATCCTTCAAGTACTCCTGGTTTTGAACTTATCATATTGCTAGGATCTTTTACTATTGCAATCATCATTATTAGAAGGAAACAATAAATTTTTCCATAAGATCAATTAAGAAGGTATATGATACATCTCAAAACCTTCATATTCTTCCTTTTTCTTATCCTATTTGATTTAAGTATACGAATGAATATTATTATTAAGAATAAACAGAATCCTCTCTAATTTAAAAGAATGCTTATTTATAAATATTATCTAAGTTAATTGGATAATAAGTCATTTTTAATAATTGGTTTTTTAATTTGATGGATACTTTTCTGAAAATTCTTAAAATGAGCAAATTAAGTAGGTAATAATTTAAATAAACAAACCATTCAAACTAATATCCTTTACAAATAATCTGATGAATGATAATTATAGGTATTCAAGATCCTTGGGATGAGGAGAAAATGATAGAATCTGATAGTAACTCGAATAAAAATTTTTTATCACCCGATAACTATCCAGAAAAAGAGCACCCTATATCCATAAATGACAAGTACCGTATAATATCTGATAACACAACCGATTTTATTTCTATTATTTCATTTTCAGAGGATCCCGTATATACCTATGTAAATTCTAGGTATAAAAAAATGTTAGGATTTGATCCTGAAGAAATGATTGGAAAACAGGTCTCTGATTTTCTTCACCCTGATGATAAAGCACCAATGACAGACTTAATAAAAAAATATCTTTCAATGGATAATGAAAATGAACAGAAAAATACGGAGCAATTTCTCATACGAATGTGTGATAAATCAGGAAAATGGCATTTTTTAGAGGTAACTTCAAATCTTGTTGGAAATCAGATAATTAATGTTGCAAAGGATATTACTGAATATAAAAAGCGGGAAGATGAGCTTCGAGATAAATCTGAAGAATTAGAAATGATGAATCGTGAGCTTTTGGTGTTAAGAGAGCAATTAACTGATATTAATGATAATCTTGAATATAAGGTGCAAGAACGAACTAAGGAAGTTGAAAAATTATTGAAACAAAAGGATTTATTTATAACACAATTGGATCATGATCTACGAACTCCTCTAACACCATTACTTAATCTCATTCCAATTCTAAAAAGAAGGATTGATGATCCAAAATCAACAGAAATTTTTCAGGTAATTCAAACTGCAATAAATAGACTTAACTCAGTTGTAAAAAAAACATCAAGATTTGTATATTATAATGCACCAAGTACGATTATCCAATTAGATGAATTTAATTTATTTGATCTCATTGAAGAGATTCTTCATAAAATGAATATCGATCCGGCGATATATCAAATAAGAAATAACATAGATAAACAACTGCAGATTGTTGCAGATAAAAATATGATTGCTGAATTATTTGAAAACATTCTTGATAATGCAGTTAAATTTAATATGGGGGATAATGAAATTGCACTTGAGGCAAAGACAACATATGAACATATTATCATATCTATTAAGGATACGGGAATAGGGATAAATGAAGAGCAATTGAGTAATATTTTTGAACCTTTTTATAAAGCTGATGAATCCCGGCATGACCTTGAAAGTCATGGGGTCGGTTTAGCATTATGTAAACTTATCGTTGAAAAAAATTATGGTACTATATGGGCTGAAAGTGAAGGTCTTGACAAAGGAAGTACCTTTTATGTAAGCCTACCAGATAAGACGAATTTAAAAAAATTGTATAATTCGAAATTGGTCTCACTTTCAAATTATATGAAAAATTGTCAAGAAAAATAAATCAATGAGTAAAAAATAATTTCCTTTATTTAATCTCGCTCTTTAAACAAATAATAAATGGACCACTATTTTCACAATAGATACATTTTTTAATAAATATTTTATTATATAATAATGAAAATAAACAAAGGGAGTTATTATGTCAAGATATTATAGTAAAAACAAACTAATTTTTTCAATATTGACTATCATAGCGTTAAATGCTGTCTTAGGTCCTGTTATTATTAGTTCTTCGAATTCTGATGATTTACTACCCCTACCACTAGATATTACCATGATCTTGGAAGAGTCAATTATGAGAAGAATGTCAGTAAGAGAATTTACTAATGAATCAATTACTGATGAAGAATTAGCTACCATTCTTTGGGCCGCCCAGGGTATAAGAGAGGATGGAAAAAGAACAATACCAGGAATAAAAAATGATTATTCAGCAATAATCTATGTATTAAAAGAGGAGGCAGCCTATACATATGATCCATTCAATCATTCACTTGTTTTCTATAAAGAAGGCGACTGGAGAAATATTGTTGGATGGCAATATGAAGCACCTATTCAATTGGGCCTCTGTTGGAATACTGATATTGCAGATATCAACCTTGGGGCTGCTGAAATTGCTCAAATGTGTGTAAATATTTATTTTTCGGCAAATGCGTTAGATTTAGGAACTGTTGCCTGTGGACAGTACCCTCCAGCCATTCAACCGCTTGGTATACCTAAGAATCATGATGGAATTCTTGTTATGCCTATTGGACATCCCTTATATCCTTATGATTTTCAATACCGTCCACAAGTAATACCATTCCTTCCAAAAATTCAATATTCAGAAATGACCCTAACTGAAGCGTTAACATTGCGGGAAGAAACCAGTATTTTTACTGGGGAATTAACTAAGCAACAAGAATCTCAATTACTATGGGCTGGATATGGCTATTCTTATTACTTTGATAAAAGTGATAATACAATTGGAAGACTTGACCGACACCGAACCATTCCAAGTGCCCATGGATATTATCCAAATGATCTTTATATGATTAAAGAATCAGGCATCTATCGATATTATCCAAATTTTTATGATCCCGTATATGGACTATTGCGAGGAATCTGGTTTTTACCCGTTGTCCCCTTCACCCGACAAATAAGGATGGGAGACTATCGCCCGGACATTGCTCAAGCAACGAACAATCCTGATATTGCTGATGCTCCTTTTATTATAATACCTGTGTTAGATGAAGTAAAAGCAAATAGATGGGATGATTTATCCGGTGAGCTATGGAGGTGGCTTTGGTTATTTGATGCATCCTCCTCGGCAAATAACATCCTTCTTGAAGCAACAACACAAAATCTAAAGGGAGATATACTCTTACCAACGGATAGTGAAGTAATAATATCGTTATTGGAACTAAACAATGAACAATACCCATTACTTCTGATAGCAATCAGTACCAGCTAAAATGATAGGACTCTTTGCAATGTCTTATAGGATGTATGTAAAGGTCCTTTTCTTATTCTTTATAATTTTTCCCATGATATGGAAAAATTACTGCAAACATATTCGATTAATAAGTTAA
>Ga0272441_10001687_pt1 | contig 46547 bp, 30 predicted proteins | sample SSMProp6N_FD_193582 | JGI IMG/M metagenome (GOLD analysis project Ga0272441, IMG submission 193582) | Marine sediment archaeal communities from Little Sippewissett salt marsh, Falmouth, MA, United States - SSM-Prop-6N | ecosystem: Environmental > Aquatic > Marine > Wetlands > Sediment ... | reverse complement strand
CTCAAGCTCATGCCGGGCATCGGCGGCCAGCTCAAGGACATCGACCTGGACGGCCAGGAGCTCAAGCAGATGGAGGCCATCGTCTATTCGATGACGCCGGCGGAGCGGCGCGATCCGGACCTGATCGGCCCGTCGCGGCGCAGGCGCATCGCCGCCGGCTCCGGAACGCAGCCGCACGATGTCTCGGGCCTGGTCAAGACCTTCAAACGCAGTCGCGACATGATCAAGGCGATGAGCGGCGGTAGCTTCGGCGGGCTCAAGTCCCTCTTCTCCGGCGGCTTCAACATGGACGCGATGAACGCCGCCATGACCCGGGGCCGAAAGATCAAGCAGCGCTCCAAGCGGAAGCGCGTCATCAAACGCCGGGGCAAGATCAAGAAGAGGCGATGATCGCCTGCGTTGTCCGAGCAATATTTGAGGAGAGAGACTATGGGGCACCGAATCCTGCATCGTCGCAGTTTTTTGAAGTGGACGGGCGCGGCGCTGGCCGCCACCGTGTTGCCCGGTCGTGCGTGCCGGGTCCTGGGCAAGCCGCGCGACTCGGAGAAACCGAATTTCATCGTCATTTTCTGCGACGACATGGGATACGGCGACGTCGGGTGTTTCGGCTCGACGAAGCACCGTACGCCGAACCTGGATCGAATGGCCGCCGAGGGGACGCGGTTCACGAGCTTCTACGTCACCAGCGGCGTGTGCACGCCGTCGCGGTCCAGCCTCATGACGGGCTGCTACCCGCGCCGGGTCAACATGCACCAGAACGAAGCGGGCCTGTGCGTGCTGTTTCCCGTCAATCACAAGGGCTTGCACCCGCACGAGATCACCATCGCCGAGGTGCTGCGCGGGCAGGGCTACTCCACGGCCTGCGTGGGCAAGTGGCACCTGGGCGACCAGCCCGATCTGCTGCCGACGCGCCAGGGCTTCGATTATTACTACGGCATCCCGTACAGCAACGATATGGGGACCCGTCAGGGCCCGGGTCGCCCGCCTTTGCCTCTGCTGCGCAACGAAGAGGTCATCGAGGCGCCGGCCGACCAGAACACGCTGACCAAACGCTACACCAAGGAGGTCATCAAGTTCGTCCGTGCGAACAAGGACCGTCCGTTCTTCGTGTACCTGCCGCAGACGATGCCCCACAACCCGGTGCACGCCAGCGATGCGTTCCGCGACAAGAGCGCCAACGGCCGCTATGGCGACGCGGTCGAAGAGATCGACTGGTCGGTCGGGCAGATTCTGGCGGCGCTGAAGGAGATGGATCTCGACAAGAATACGCTGGTCCTGTTCACCTCGGACAACGGCGCGGCCAGCCGCTGGGGCGGCAGCAACGGGCCGCTGCGGGGGTGGAAGGGCAGCACGTGGGAAGGGGGCATGCGCGAGCCGTGCATCGTGCGCTGGCCCGGGAGGATTCCGGCCGGGGCCGCCTGCGATAAGCTGGCCTGCACCATGGATCTGCTGCCGACGTTCGCCCGCCTGGCGGGCACGAGCGCGCCGACGGACCGCATCATCGACGGCAGGGACATCTGGCCGCTCATGTCGGGCCGGCCCGGCGCCGAGACCCCGCACGAGGCGTTCTACTACTACCAGATGGACCAGCTCCAGGCCGTGCGCTCGGGAAAATGGAAGCTCCATCTGCCCCTTACGCCGAAAAAACGCAACTGGGGCAAGCCCGAGCCCGGATGCCCGCTGCAACTGTACGACCTCGACGCCGACATCGCCGAGAAGAACAACGTGGCCGATAAGCATCCCGACGTGGTCGAGCGCCTCCTGGCTCTGGCCGAGAAGGCCCGCGACGACCTCGGAGACACCGGCCGCAAGGGCAAGGGCCAGCGTCCGGCCGCCTTCGTTCCCCATCCGAAACCGCTGCGGATGACCGCAAAATAGCCTCCGGGGCCCCGTATATGAGCGAAAAAGACCCCCATTCGGCCGAAAAAGACAAAATATCTGTCGAGCAATACCTCGAAGAGGTTGCCCGATTCAGCGAAAACGAGTATGGTAAGAGGTTTCGCAGCCGGTTTCGGGATATGCGCGGCACCAGCGAGTTGGCGATGCTGGCATGCCCGACGGCCGAGGAGCTCACGGAACTGCGCCGCGCGGTCGCGATTATGACGCCCGCCGAACGGCAGAACGCTGCGATGCTCTCGGACGAACAGGTGGAGCGGATCGCCCTGGATGCCCGGATCGACCGGGCGAATCTGGCGATCTTCTTCAACGGCTACGCGTTGACGTGCAAACGTGTTTCGTGACCCGCACAGGGCGGATCGCGGAAATTGATCATACGCTGTTACGAAAGGCAAAACATGGCAGTAAAACTCAGACTCACAAGAATAGGCAGACGGCATCGACCGTTCTTCCGGATCAACGCGATCGAGTCGCGCAACCCGCGCGACGGGAAGATCCTCGAGAAGCTCGGGCACTACGACCCGCTGGTGCAGGACCCGGAGAAGCAGATCGTCCTGAACCGCGAGCGAGCCGAATACTGGCTGGGCAAGGGAGCGATCCCGAGCGATGCGGTCTCCGATATCTTGTTGCGTCACGGGATCAAGCATAAGCAAGCCGAGGAAAGGGCCGGCCGCCGCGCCCGCGCCAGAGCGATCGCACGCAAGCTGGGCAAGCCCTTCGACAAGACCGACAGAATCCTCCTGGAGAAGAAGGCCAAGGCCGAAGAGGACGCCAAGGCCAAGGCCGAAGAGGACGCCAAGGCCAAAGCCAAAGCGAAGGCGGACGCCAAAGCCAAGGCGGAAGCCGAAGCGAAAGCGAAAGTCGAAGCGGAAGAAAAGGCCAAGGCCGAAGCCGAGGAAAAAGCGAAGGCCGAAGCTGAGGAAAAAGCCAAAGCTGAAGCCGAGGAAAAAGCCAAGGCCGAGGCTGAGGCGAAGGCCGAAACCGAAGCGGCCGGCGAGGGCGAAGCCAAGGAAGAACCCTCGGCCGAGTAGCCGAGCGCGCGATGCGAATCGACGTCCTCACACTATTTCCGGAGATGTTCGAATCTCCGCTGGGCTTTTCGATTCTCAAGCGGGCCCGGGATCGGGGCCTCGTCGAGATCGCGCTGACGAACATTCGCGACTTTGCGAAGAACAGCTACCGCAAGGTCGATGACAAGCCATACGGCGGGGGACCGGGCATGGTCATGATGCCCGGCCCCGTTTTTGATTGCTTCGAGCACGTCGAAAAGCTCGCCCCCGAAAGGGGACGCGTCATCCTCATGACTCCCCAGGGACAGCCATTCAACCAGGCCCGGGCCCGGGAGTTGGCCGGCGAGGAACGACTGATCCTTATCGCCGGGCGATACGAGGGCTTCGACGAGCGCATCCGCGTGGGCCTGGGCGCCGAGCAAATCTCCATAGGCGACTACGTCCTCAATGGTGGCGAGCTGCCCGCGATGGTCCTGATCGACGCGGTCGTCCGCCTGCTGCCCGGCGCCCTGGGCGATGAGGATTCCGCCAAGGACGACTCCTTCAGCGAAGGGCTCCTCGAATATCCCCAGTACACGCGTCCCGAGGTCTTTCGCGACATGAAGGTACCCGAGATTCTCCTCTCCGGCGACCACGCCAAAATCGCCGCCTGGCGCCGCCAACAAGCCCGCGAACGAACCCGTCAACACCGCCCCGACCTCCTCGGCGAGCAATGAGCCGGGCACGCCGAAGAACAGTCTGACGGAAATAACATTTCACCGGTGGTCGCAGCGAACTTTTTTTTGCTGCGCATGTAAATAGCGGAATGTTTACTCTTCCACTGCCCGGGGGTTCTTGATATGTTTCTCGCGCGCGACCTCCAGTGCATCTGCCATGGGTGCCGGCAGCAGGCGCGAGCGCAGGTAAAGGCACCGACCGGATCTGTCTGAGGCAGATCACTCAAGAAGGAAAAGACGAACGATGGAGGCGAAGCAGGCAGTCGCAAACGGCAAGTCCGCGGATAAAGGGAAAGCGGCATTGACCGGGACGAAGTCACTGGGGCCCGTCCCCAGCCTCGAAGAGCACGTGCACCCTGAGTGGTGGCGGCAGATTTTTAACGCAATGTACTTGAAGACGGACGGCGACGTCGTCGACGACCAGCAGATCACGGCCCGCGAGGTCGACACGTTCTGTCGGATCCTGAAACTGACTCCCGAGCAGCGTATTCTCGACCTCTGTTGTGGGCAGGGGCGCGACGTGCTCGAGCTGGCCCGACGCGGCATCACCGACGTCGCGGGGCTCGATCGCTCGCACTACCTGATCCAGCGGGCCCGCGCCCAGGCCAAGAGGGAGGGGCTCGGCGTCAAATTCCGGGAAGGTGACGCCCGCAAGCTGCCCTACGCCACCGATGCGTTCAACGTAGTCATGCTTCTCGGCAACAGCTTCGGCTACTTCGAGACCATCGAAGACGATATGCGCGTCCTGAAAGAAGTCTGTCGGGTCCTCAAGCCCTGGGGCAAGCTGCTGATCGACGTGGCGGACGGGGATTACCTGCGGCGCAAGTTCCAGCCGCGCTCCTGGGAATGGATCGACAAGCACTACTTCGTCTGCCGCGAGCGGTCACTCTCGCTGGACAAGCAACGGCTCATCTCTCGCGAGGTAGTCACGCACGTGGAGAAAGGCGTGGTGGCCGACCAATTCTACGCCGAGAGGCTCTACAGCCGCGAGAGCATCCGGGAGATGCTTTCCAAGGCAGGGTTCAGCGACGCGACGATTCACGGGCAGATCTCCTGCGATTCCCAGCGCAACCAGGACCTGGGCATGATGGAACGGCGCATCATGGTTACGGGGGCAGTTCGCAAGGACTGGACGCCCCGTAAGCGCAAGAAGAAGTTCAAGAACATCACGGTGCTCTTGGGCGATCCGAACAAGCCCGATCCGCTCAAGCCGCTCTGCGTCTTCGACGACGATGACTTCTACACCATTGACCAGCTCAAGAGCGCCTTGCGCGAGCTGGAGGGCTATCGCTACGACTACCTGAACAACCACGACCGGCTGATCGACGACCTGACCAAGATCATCGGCAAGACCGATTTCGCCCTCAACTTGTGCGACGAGGGCTACAGCAACGACCCGCGCAAGGAGCTGCATGTGCCGGCCTTGTTGGAGGTGCTCGGCATCCCCTACACCGGCGGTGGCCCCCAGTGTCTGGCCTTCTGCTACGACAAATCGCTCGTACGCGGCATCGCGCAGGAGATGCAGGTGCCCGTGCCCGAGGGCCACTTCATCAAGGCCGAGGACAGCACGTTCGAGCTTTCCCTGCCCTTCCCCGTGATCACCAAGCCCAACCTGGGCGATTCGAGCTTCGGCATCACCCAGCGCAGCGTCACCAACACGATCGAGGAGCTGGTCAACGCCATCACGGAGATCCGCGAGAAGTTTGGGTATGAAAAACCGATCCTGGTCGAGGAGTTTCTCCGGGGCAAGGATTTCACCGTGGGCATCCTCGGCAATCCGCCAGAATCCTACACGGTTTTGCCAATTATCGAGGAAGATTACTCGGCGTTGCCGGCGAATCTGCCGCGCATCTGCGGTTACGAGGCCAAGTGGTTGCCCGATTCGCCGTACTGGAAACTCAAATCCGTCCCGGCCGAACTGCCCGACGACACCGAGAAACTCGTGGTCGGGTGTTGCCTGAAGCTCTTCGAGCGTTTGGAATGCCGTGACTACTGCCGTTTTGACTGGCGTTTGGATGCAGGCGGCACGCCGAAGCTGCTCGAAGTCAACCCGAACCCGGGCTGGTGTTGGGACGGGCACATGGCCAAGATGGCGCGGATCGCCGGTATTTCCTATTCCGAAATGCTTGGGGCCATCCTCAAGGCCGCCGAAGACCGCCTCGGGCTCCAGACCCCGGCCCAAGAAATCGCGGAGGTGGCAAGTGCCTCAACGGCCCAGCACGCGGCGCCGCTAGCGCTTAGGCAGTAACATTGTTTGTGGTGCCCCCCGCTTGCGCGGCCAGGGCGGACCGACCGGGCAATGGACACGGATTGGACCGCGCCGAATCGCTACCAGGCTTTCGGCGTGGCCTCCCGCGATGGCAGCGGCGGTCAGGTGAGCATGAGTGCAAGCCTGTATCTTCTGGTCAAGTACAGCGAGATATCGCCCAAGTCGTTTATCTGTGGAAGTCGCACGACAAGTATCTACCGCAATTATGGTTGGACCGCCAGGACGAAAGAGGTTCTTGAGGAAGGGATCACCGAATTCAGGCCGGCTATGTACGATGTTCCCGCTGAGACCGAGCTCATCGACTTCTGGCACTTCGGCCCGGACCCAACGCGACATATCAGCTATGCGTACCACATGGTGTACGAACCGGGCAGGATGACGACCTCAGGCGAGCCGGATAAGGCCATTGCGGCCGACCGTAACCCCTGGATGGATTCACCCTCCCGTGAGGCCGGGGATTTCTCCAAGTTCAAGCCCGACATTCCGCCTTACAACGGGACCGGTGATGAGGGACGCTGCGGCAATACCGTCGCACACAGGGGCGCTGGCCAGAACGTACTGTTTCTCGATGGCAACGTCGAGTTCGCCAAACGCTCGTTTTGCGGCCTGGACGATGACAACATCTACGCGTTCTGGGATGAGCAGGACAAGGCGCGGGGCACGCCGCCTGTGCTCGGGTCGCAGCCGGCGGACCCCAACGATTCGCTCCTCGTCAACGATCCGGCCGTTCCGCGGCGCTGACGCTGCCGCGCGTATGCGAGGATATTGTCATAAATGCGGACAGGCCGCACACGAGGCCATTGCGATTCGTATCATTTGTGGGCACGGTAAACGCATGCTATGATGTGTGAGAGTTCTCGGGAGGGAACAAGGATATGGAAAGGCGACGTAACTCGGGCTTGACGGTGGGCGAGTTGGTGTTTCTTCTGGTTGTCTGTGCGTTTTTTCTGGCGCTGCTTGTGCCGGTGCTGCGGCGACGTCGAAGCGTCGCCTTTCGCCCGATCTGCGGGACGAATCTCTGCGACATCGGCAGGGCGATGCTCATCTATGCCAATGATTACGAGGAGGAACTTCCTCGCGCCGGCGGTGTCGACGGCTGCTGGAGCGCTCGCATTCCAGATTGGACTGCCATGGACCAATACGCCGCGTTCGGTACGCAGCGCGGTAGCGACCAGGGTGGCCGGGCCAGTATCAGCGCCAGCTTGTATCTTCTGGTCAAGTACTGCGAACTGACGCCGAAGTCGCTCTTGTGCAATCACGACAAAGGTGTCACGGAATTCAGGCCGGGCTTGTACCGCCTCGGCGGTCGGGCGCTGGATACGTTGTGGGACTTTGGTCCGGACCCACCGAAGCATTGCAGCTACGCCTATCACATGGTCTACAGCCCGCACAAGCTGACCTTATACGGTGACCCGGGTTTCGCCATCGTCGCCGACCGCAATCCCTGGATCGATTCGCCTTTCCGCAAGGCGAGGGCCTTCTCCGGGTTCAAGCCCGATATCGCGCCGTACGACGGGACGCGTGATGAGGCTCGCGGCGGCAATGCTGTCGCCCACAGGGAAGACGGCCAGAACGTCCTCTTCCTCGACAGCCACGTCACTTTCGAAATGTGCTCCTTCTGCGCTCTGGACGACGACAACATCTACACGTCTTGGGACGGGCAGGACAAGGCGCGCGGCACGCCGCCGGTGCTCGGGTCGCAGCCGGCGGACCCCAACGATTCGCTCCTCGTCAACGATCCGGCCCTCCCGCGGCCCTGACGGCGGGGCGCGTGGGTGTCTGTGACAACCCTGCGGCGGGTGGCAGCGTCAAGCGTAGCTTGGCGATGGCGAATTGTTTGCGTTCGTGTGTTAGGAAAGGTTCCCCCGGCGTTGGGCCATCGCCAAGGCCTCCGGCCTTGACGCTGCCACCCGGGAGGTCGACCAGGGACTGTATCCTGGTTGCGCAAGACTCTCCCATACACGCGAAGCGCCTGCAGGGCGGGGGTTGCGGGATGCGCGGGGCTGTGGTATAGTTGGGCCGCTCATTTCGGTTGGTTGCCTGCCGCTGTGTGGTCCAGGCGAGGTGACCTTCTTTCCTTTCGGGTGGTGAACGTGGCGGTTTCGTATGCGGCCGGGCCCGTTCTCACGGAAAGGACCGATGGGCAGGACCGTGTGAAACACGACGAGGTGAAAGGCCTGCATGGGGCGAATTCGACAGGGGAGACAATCTGTTCGGCGGTATCTGAAGCTCACGCCGGTGACGCAGACGGTGCTGTTTGCGGTGGTGATCGGCCTTCTGGGCGGCTTCGGTGCGCTCTTTTTCAAGAAGCTGATCTTTTTCCTGCAGGAGGTGTTCTGGGCAACGCCCGACATGGCGCCGGATTCGCTGCTGGCAGTGGCCTGGTATCGACGGCTGCTGATGCCGGCGGTGGGCGGCTTGATCGTCGGCCCGCTGATCTACTTCCTGGCCCGCGAGGCGAAGGGCCATGGGGTTCCTGAAGTCATAATCGCCGTGATCACGCGCAACAGCGTCATCCGCCCGGTCGTGGTGCTGGTCAAGACGTTGGCCTCGGCGTTGAGCATCGCCAGCGGCGGCTCGGTCGGCCGGGAAGGACCCATCGTGCAGATCGGCGCGGCCATCGCCTCGACGGCGGGCCAGTTGCTCCGGGTTCACCCCGTGCAGCTCAAGACCCTGGTCGGCTGCGGCGTCTCGGCCGGCATCGCGGCGACCTTCAACGCACCGATGGCCGGCACCCTCTTCTCGCTGGAGCTGATCGTCTCGGACTTCGGCCTCAGCGCCTTTACGCCGATCCTCGTTTCGGCGGTAGCGGCCACTGCCGTGACCCGGCAGTTCCACGGCGACATCACCGAATTCGTCCTGCCGCAATTTGCGATGGTCTCGCCCTGGGAGTTCGGCTTCTATTTAGTCCTCGGACTCGTCGCCGGACTGGTCGGGTATGTCTTCTCGCGCAGCATCTATGTCGGCGACGACCTTTTCGAGCGGACGAAGCTGCCGCAATGGATTCGGCCCGCCCTGGGCGGTCTGCTCGTCGGCGCCGCGGCCATCGTGTATCCCCACATCATGGGCGTGGGCTACGAGGGGATTCGCGCCCTCTTTGACGGGCAACTGGCGCTGCACGTCATGCTGCTGCTGGTCGTTTTGAAAATCCTCGCCACCGCGGTGACCATCGGCTCGGGAGGCTCGGGAGGCATCTTCGCGCCGTCGCTGTTTATCGGTGCGATGTTAGGCGGCGCCTTCGGGGCCATCGCCAATCGCCTCTTTCCCGGCGTCACGGCATCTACCGGCGCCTATGCGCTGGTGGGGATGGCCGCGGTCAACGGCGCCTGCACCCTGGCGCCGCTCTCGGCGATCATCATTCTGCTGGAGCTGACCGACGAGTATAACATGCTGCTGCCGCTGATGTTCACGGTCGTGATGGCGACGTTCGTCTCGCGCAAGCTCAGTGCCGAGTCGATCTACACCGAGAAGCTGCACCGCCGGGGCATCCGTGCCCATCACGGCGAAGACCTTAACATCCTGCGCGCCATCGGCGTCAAGGACGTACTGCGCCACGACGAGGCGTCCATCTCCGAGACCGCTCCGTTCGAGTCGCTTGTCACGTTGGCGCTGAATACGCACCGCAACGTGATCTTCACGCTCGACACCCGCGCCCGGCTTACCGGCGGCATCCTGCTGCAGGATCTCAAGCACGCGCTGAGCTATCCCGACAAGCTCTGGCACGCCTACCACGTCAGCGATTTCAAGCAAGACATCACGCCCGTGCGCGTCACGGAGTCGCTGGATACGGTGGTGGACCGTTTCGCCGAGACGGGGCTCGACCGCCTGGGCGTGGTGGACGATGAAGGCCGGCTCGTGGGCTCGGTCATCATGAGTGACATCATGCGGCAGTACAACCAGCAGGTCGCCAACAGCAACATCGCCATCGAGCTCGGCGCCCGCATCACGGCCCACGACAAATCGCAGACGCTGCACCTCGGCGGCGACACCGTCGTGGCTGAGATCGAAGTGCCCCGGTGGATGGCGGGCCAAAAGCTCGGAGCGCTGGAGCTGCGCTCGCGCTACCACGTCTCGGTTTTCATCGTGAGGGAACGTCGCGAGGCGGGCGAGCCACAGTTCGTCACCCCCAACGCCGCCTACGTCTTCGGCGCCGGCGACACCCTCCTCGTCGGCGGCACCGACAAGGACATCAAGGCCCTGCAGCAGCACATTTGATAAGGCCCCTGATTGCGGTGCAAAGTCACACGGCGGCCGCGTGATGGCGCAACGAACGCCGCGGTAGGGTGGGTTCTCAACCCACGCGTAGAAACGTTGCGCGTAGGAACGCGTGGGTCAAGGACCTACCCTACAGTTCAGGATGACAAATACGGTGAAGCGCTCCGGCATCGAAATTGTGCCGGGCGATGTGGAATTGTTGCTTGTACGCGGCGGCGCGGACTGGTAGAATCGTTGGTGTTGACGCGACGAGGAAAAACGATTTCGGGAGAGAAAAGGCTTTTTCCGGGATCGTCGATCGATGAGGTCCTTTAGTGGAGGATGCGCGGAATGAGACGGCGAATCGATGCGAGGCGAGTGATGTCCGCCGATGTCCTGGTGCTGGCGGTGCTGTGCGTGTTTCTCTTGATGATCGTCCCGGCGTTGTTTGCACGGACGCGAGAGGGCCAGATGCGGGTCGTCTGCGGATCGAATCTCGGCCAGATCGGCAAGGCGATGCTGGTCTATGCCGAAGATCACGACGGCGCCCTGCCCCGCACCGGTGGGCCAAGCACGATGTGGGGCTGCACGATGGACTGGATGGCGTCCGACCGGTACACTGCTTTCGGCCTCAGTCGGGCTGATGAAAGCGGCGGGAGGGCGAGCATCAGCTCGTGTTTCTATATGCTCGTCAAGTACATGGAGATGCCGACGCGGGTCTTCGTCTGTGGGGGCGATGAAGGGACGACCGAGTTCAAGCTCTCTGATTTGACCGCTATTCCTTCAGACTTCGAGCTGACGGACGCGTGGGATTTCGGGCCACCCAGCGAGGCTACCGAGCATTGCAGCTACGCGTACCACATGCCGTTCGGGATATACCCCTTGACGACGTCGCGCGACCCGAACCTGGCCGTCGCGGCCGACCGGAGTCCCTGGATCAAGAGCCCGGCCGCCGACGCCGGCATCTTTGTCAATTTTATGCCGGATATCCCGCCGTATTGCGGCTCGGCTGAAATGGCTCGCGCCGGCAATGCCGTCAGTCACCAGAACGACGGGCAGAACGTCCTCTTCCTCGATGGCCGGGTAAACTTCGAGACACGCTCTTACTGCGGTGCCACAAACGCGGACGCACCGGCGGCCTTTGTAGATGCACCGGACAACATTTACACGATTTCGTATAATCGTGAGACCGGGGATCCATTCGGAGGAGTGCCGTCGGCGCAGTTTAACCCGGCGAACGAGTATGATTCCGTCCTGGTCCACGATCCGCCCGATTTTGGCGGGGGACGACGCTGACGGGAAGGTTCGCTGCGGCGACGGTTTGTCGCATCCGTGGCTCCATCGTCAAGACCTGTGGTCTTGGCGATGCCACCCGGGCAGGGGACGCTTCGTGTCTTTTGGCCGTTAGGGGTTACATGCTGTTGGCGCGGCGGCCCTGGGGCATGGGGTTGAGCTTGGCGCGCTGTTTCTTGGCCTCGATGCTCTCGGGGGTTTCGCCCGGATTGATGTACCAGCGGCTGGGCGTGTGGGCCTGCTTCATGATTCGTGCGATCTTCTCGACAACCTTGGGGTGCTTGGCGGCTTTGTTGCTGCTGCACGCGGGATCGCTAACGATGTCGTACAGTTCCATCGGCTTGTCCGGGTGGGGGCGAAACGCATGCCACTGTTCCATGCGCACGCTCTGGGCGTGCCGGGTATTGTCGTGTTCCCAGTAGAGGTACTCGTGCTTGCGCTGGGCGGCGGGGCGGTTCTCCAACTCGGCGACGATACTGATGCCGTCCGTTTCGTGGGGCGTCACACCCGCTAAGTCGGCGGCGGTGGCGAGGAAGTCCCAGAAGGCGGTGACGTGCTCGCTGCTGCGCGGCTCGATTCGGTCCTTCCAGTAGACGAAGAAGGGGACGCGCAGGCCGCCCTCGCGGTTGCTGAACTTGCCGCCCGGCCACAGCCCCTTGTAATGGAAGACGGGATCGTCCTCGTAGCGCTTGTTGTTCAGGTAGGACGGCTCGTACCCGTTATCGCTGGCGAAGAAGAAGATGGTGTTGTCGAGCAGGCCGTGGGTTTCGAGGCAGGCGACCAGCTCGCCGACGTGGCGGTCGAGGTGGTCGATCATGGCGGCCCATTCCTTGTGCTTGAGGTCCCAGGGCGCGTCCTTGAAGCGCCCCAGCTCCCGGGCGACCAGCGGCCCGTGCGGAATCTGCGTGGCGTAATACAGGAAGAACGGGTGGTCCTTATTCTCCCGCACGAACTCCAGGGCCTTAGCGTGGATGCAATCCTGCGAGTTGACCGCCTTGTCCGGGTCGGCGACGCCGTCGGGGACGAAGCGACCTTTCTCGTCGTAGCGGTTCCGCGTTTCGGGCGCTATCTGGTCCAGGGGCTTGCGGTTGTATTCGTAGATCCGCGTCATGTTGAAGCCGTGATTCTGCGGCAGCGGGTCTTTGCGGCCGTTGTGCATGAGGTACTCGGGGTAGTAGCCGTGGGCCCGCCGCTGGTCGTAGAATCCGTAGGCCAGATCGAAGCCCTGTTTGTGCGGGACGCCTTCGGTGGTGGGCAGGCCGATGCCCCACTTGCCGACGAAGCCGGTGCGGTAGCCGGCCCGCTTGAGGACTTCGGCGACGGTGACGTCCTCGTCGAGGATGTAGTCCTGCCCGCCCCGTACGGAGGCATTGTGGCGGACGCGACAGTGGCCCAGGTGCATGCCGGTCATCAGCACGGCCCGCGACGGCGCGCACATGCTCGCACCGGCGTAGGCCTGTGTGAACCGCACCCCGCCTAAGGCCAGGCGGTCCAGGTTGGGCGTCTGACGGGCCTTTTGCCCGAAGGCGCTGAGGTCCTTGTAGGCCATGTCGTCGGCTAAAATGAACACGATATTGGGCCGGGAGCCCGAGAGCGACCGGCTCGCGGCCTTTGCGCCGCTTCGCTGCCGGGAGGCGCAACCCGTGGCACAGGCCGCGAAAGTCACGCCCACCGATCGAATGAATTCCCTGCGGTTCATCGGATTCTCCAACAAAAGGAGTGTCCTGCGAACTGCCCCGCAGTATAGCTCGTGCGGGACCGGCCGCAAGGTGAATTCGCGACGCTGCGGGTCCGTCCCCGGTCCAATCCGCTCGTGCCGCAAGGGTGGGATGAGCGCCGGATCGTGGAACATCGATTTTTCGGCGTGATTTGTAAACGATGAACCGCCCCGGCAACGGCGGCGTACGGGATTTCAGGACCGATTGCGGTCGCGCCGGGTTTGCCGCGGCGAGGTTCCCTGGACGCCGGGGAACCGATTTGGTATGCTATAGGTTGGCAACAGGGGACTGGAACGGATTCCTTCACAGACGGAGCTTTTCTTTGAAAGGATGGGACGATGAATACGCGGAAAATGATGGCAGGTGCATTTCTCTTGCTTTCCGGGGTTTGGAGCGTGGCCGAGGCGGCCCGCGTCTCATGGATTTCGGGCCAGTCTTCGCCGAAGCAGTGGAACATCGACCCGGCCGACCCCAGTACTTCGGACGTCATCACGTTCTCAGGCCCGACGGACGTCTACTCGAATTCGTGCGTGGGCGAGGGCCAGTTGGGAGGCACGCCGCAATTGCTGATCGATCCGGGCTCACAGGTAATCCTGCTGTGGTTCCGGCCGCCGGCTCCGACGGTGTGCCCGATGGTCTGGGACCCGGTGGCCGGTCTCGAAGGCGAGTTCGGACCCCTGGCTCCGGGAGAGTGGCTGTTCGCAAGCCTCTCCAAGGACATCGATTTCAATATCCGCTTTACCGTGCTGGATGCGGTGGCCCACCACGTGGACGCCGATGCGCCGGGGCCCCTGCACAACGGCAAGAGCTGGGCGACGGCTTTTCGCACCCTCCAGGAGGCGCTCGACGTGGCCAACAGCGGGGACGAAATCCGTGTGGCCCAGGGCATCTACAAGCCCGACGACGGACCGGACGTCACCGTCGGCGACCGCGAAGCGACCTTTCACTTAGGCGACGACCTCATCGTCCGGGGTGGCTTCGGTGGGTACGGAGAGCCCGATCCGGACGCACGCGACCTGCTTCTCTACGAGACGATCCTGATGGGAGACCTGGGCGGCAACGACCTGTGGGGCATTCTGAACCGCGACGACAACAGCTATCACGTCGTCACCGGGCCCACCGGCCCTTCGGGGGCCGTGCTGGACGGCTTCACGGTCGCCGCCGGCAACGCTGACGGCCCGGGCGCCCATCATTACGGCGGCGGACTCTACAATCCGGGAGGCCAGATGGAGATCGTGGACTGCATCTTCAAGGGCAACACCGCCGCCTTCGGGGGCGCGGTCATGAACGAGGGCGGACCGCTTGCGATGGTCAACACCGAGTTGGTGGGCAACCGCGCCTTTGTGCTGGGCGGAGGGCTCTACAACTCCGAGGGCGACGCGACGATGCACAATGTTCGCATCGTGGGCAACACCGCCGGTTATGCCGAGGTCGCAGGCGGCGCGGCCATCTACAATCTCAATGGGAATCTGACCCTGATCAACTCCACGGTGGCCGACAACCTCTCGCCGAGCGGGCGGGCCATCGCCGGCTTTAGCTGGGACTTCACGGCCGCGTCCAATATCGAGGTGGCCAACTGCATCCTCTACAACGGCGGCGAGGAGTTGTGGAGCAACAATCCCGCTGCGGTCGCGGTGACCTACAGCGCCGTCGAGGGCGGCTGGCCCGGCACCGGCAACATCGACGCCGACCCGCAGTTCGTCGGCCCCGGCGCCCGCAGCATCGAGGGCGAGTGGATCGACGGCAACTACCGGCTCCAGGCCACCTCGCCGGCCATCGACGCCGGCAGCAACGCTGCGCTGCCGGCCGACATCTTCGATCTCGACGAGGACACCGACGTCACCGAGCCCCTGCCCGTCGATTTGGACGGCGAGCCACGCATCGAGCAGACGCAAGTGGACATGGGCGCGTACGAGCAGCTCGGCCAGAAGCCCGGCCCGGGCCCGAACGTCGATTTGGTGATTTGCGTCGGAGCACGCTGCTTCCCGCTGCTGGTCGATCCCAGCGATTCCAATATGTTCCTCGGCAGCATTGAGTTGCCGCTCGAATCGAACTTCAGAGCCAGGCTGACCGCACAGGTGGCGCCCGACCCGTCGGTCAATGGGAAATGGACGGCCTGGCTGGACCCGGACGTCGTCGGTCCGGGAGAGTCGAGGACGACGCTCTGGGTCAGGGCCGAGAACCTGGATCTCAGCGGCATACCGGCCGGCTCCAAGGACGTGCAGATCGCTACCGTCAGTTTGTTCGCCCAGCCGGTACAGTGATGGTCGCACCGCTCGAACCATGAAGTGCGCGGCAGAGAGAGCCGCATTGCTGCCGGGACGGTGGAATAAGTCCTCGTGCCGTTGCGTCTTTGCTCATACGATGATTGTCATCCTGAGCGGATGCGGAGGATCCGGCCACCGTGCGCTTCTTCTCGTGTGATGCTGACGTCTCCTTCTCAGCCCAGATGCTTCGCTTCGTTCCGCAGCCAATAAGTCGGGGCAGAGCACTACTGTGTGGCAGCGAGCTTTTCGCGGGCCAATTCGGCGATGGCCTGCCCCATTGCCCGCACTTCCTGCATTCGGCTCGGCTCGGCCAGGGCCTTTCCGCATCGCTGCACCGCGGCGAAGTGAGCTTTGGCGCCTTCGGTGTCACCGGCGGTGGCCTTGGTTTCTCCCGTCGCGATCATGTGTGCCACGATGATGCGCAGGGTCTCGCTGAGGTTCTCGGTTCCCTGAACGATACGATCCTGCTGCTCCGAGGACAGTGACGCCAACTGCTGCTCGGACATGACCAGCATCGGAATGCCCTGAAAGGCCGTGGGGGCGTCCCATTGAATGGCAAGGAACTTCTGAGCGGCTTCGTCTCTCTTGCCCATGTTCCACGAGACGAGGACCTCGCCGAGAAATCGGGGCGCGGGCGGCGCGGTCTCGGCCGCAACGTTGGCATCCTCGACCGCCGGGGTTGCCGCCGGAGTCGGTGCGGGCTCTTCAGCGGGGCTCGCCGGAGTGGTTGGGGCAGCGGTTTCGGGGGCGGGCGCCGATTGCGTCCCGGACGTATCCTCTTTCTTGCCGCAGCCTGCCAGAGATATCGCCATCGCTGCCGCGACCAACACGGCTATGGCCTTTTGCCTTCGCATCAGGGTCTCCTTCGAGTGAGCCGGTTCATTTCGCGCCGTCTTCGAGCTACAGACGCACCGCCGACAAGAATACCGGCGTCAGGTGTGATTGCAACGGAAAAGTACGCCGTCCTACTAACGTCAGTCGAGCGGTCCGTTCGGATCTGAATCCTCTTGGGTGTTGCCGGAGTCGATCGGTTCGGGCGGCGTCTCCGCGTCGGAGTCGGTTGCGGCTTCGGCTCTGGCGTTGGCCTGTTTCTTGAGATCCTCCAACTCTTCTTTGAGTTTTTCCGTCTCTTTCTTCAGGTCATCCACAACCTTACGCAGTTCTACGATTTCGCCGGGGACGAGTTCCTTCTTACGCCGCAGCGCTTCGATCGCGTTCTTGGCGCAGCGCTCGATGCGGTCGTACGGTTCGTCGCCGCAGAAGGTCTCGACGACCGGGATGGCCTTCGGATCGCCCAATGTCCCCAACGCCGAGATCGCGCCGAGTTGAACGGTTTGTCTCGGATGATTGACGTAGCCCAGCAGAAACTCGCGCACCTCGGTTTTGTCGTCCTCGTCGCGGGCGATGCGAGCCAGCGTTTCCAGCCCGCCGGCGAAACCGCGCGAGGTGAAGCGGGCCTCGTTCTTGCGCAGCGTCTCGATCACCTCGGGGATGAACGAGGAATCGTCAAGCGTGCGGATGGCTCGCAAGGCCGCACTCGCAAGCGCATTGCGATACGAATCGGACTGGAGATGCTTTCGGATGACCTGGCGCGTCTGCGGTGCGTGGTAGCGCCCGACGTTGCGGATTGCCACGGCCACGATGTCCGGGTTCTGCTCGGTGGCCAAGACGTTCTCCATCGCCGCCTGGCTCTCAGGCCGGTAGAAGCGACCGATCTCTTCGACGACCTGCAACCGGACGCGGGCGTCGCACTGCTCCATTGAATCGAGCAGTGCCTCGAAGGCCTCGTTCGTGTGGATTTCGCGTAGCGCCGCCGCGGCGCTGCGGCGGACGCCGTAAAACGGATCGTCTTTCAACGCCTTGGCGAGCGCCGCAACGGTCTTCTTGTCTTTCTTCTGTTTCAAGGCGTCGACAGCGAGCAGTCGACCGACCACGTCGGTCGTGTTGGCGAGCTGCGCGTAGAGCATGTCCCGGGGTTTATCGAATTTGACCTGGGCCAGGACCGTCAGCTTGGGGTCGAAACGCACGATTCTCGGCCTGGCATGCAGCGCGAAGTAGAAATCGTGGTGCGTGCCGTCGATGTCGATCTCACGGTCCAATGCCTGGTCCTGGAGGTAGAACCGGACCCTGGTCGGCAGGGCAAACGGCATGGCGTCCTGATTGCCCAGAGGAGTCTGTTCGACGGTGATTTTGGCGAGCTTGTCCTTCTCCGACCAGGAATAGGAGACCGTCAGCCTGGGGCAGCCGCCGTGATACAGCCATTGGTCGAAGAAGCGGTCGAAGGACCGGCCCGACAGCTCCTCGATGATCGAGCGCAAATCCTCGCTGACCACGACGCCGAGGGCATGCCTTTCGAGATACGTCTGAACAATGCGTCGAAACAGCCCCTCTCCGAGTTGGGAGCGGAGCATGTGCAGGACCCACGCCGCCTTGCCGTACGTGCGATAGTCGAACTGCTCGTCGGCGTGCCGGTAGGTCCTCGTGACGATCGGTTTTGCGTTCGCGTCGCGGGAGGCGATCTGACGCCCGCTGCGGTAGAGCTCATACAGCAGCGCGTCCCGCCCGTTCTTGTGGCCGTTGTACAGGGTTTCGTAGTAGACGGCAAATCCCTCGTTCAGCCAGAGATGGCTCCAGTCCTTGCAGGTGACGTAGTCGCCGAACCACTGGTGCACCAGCTCGTGGGCGACCAGTTCCTGGCTGGACCGGATGTTCTCGGTCGCATCGGTGAAGAGCGTGCCGTCAGTGAGAATGGTCAGGGAGGTGTTCTCCATGCCGCCGGCCACGAAATCCGTGACCGCCGCCTGGGCGTACTTGTCCCAGGGATAAGGCACGCCGATTTCGCGTTCGTAAAACGCCAGCATGTCGGCGGTGTCCCGGAAGGAGCCGGCAGCCTGGGCGATCTGCGAAGCGGGTGTGTAGAACGCCAGCGGGATGCTGCGGTAGCGAGACTCGATCTTTTCCAGATTCCCGGCCACCAGCGCCACAAGGTAATTTACGTGCGGCTTTTCCTGGAGCCAGTGGACGGCCTTGAGCCCCGTGGCCTCGTCGATTTCCTCCGCGACCTGTCGGCCGTTGGAGACGACTGTCATTCCCGGGGGAACGCGGCAGATAACTTCCGAGCGGAATCGCTCGTTGGGATAGTCGAAGTTGGGATACCAGTAGGGCGCCTCATGGCTTTCTCCCTGCGTAAACAGGTGCGTATCGGCGGCGGGGTATCCCATCTCCGGCGTGCGGAAGTAGAGGCCGCGCCGGGGCTCGGCGTCGTAGGTCACGATCACCGTCGTTTCCTCTCCCGGTAGCAGCGGAGGGCTGAACGTAACCGTGAGGGTCTCGTCGCTCGCGGCGTACCCGGCGATCCCGGCCTTCGACGCCACCGACGCGACGTTCAAGTCGATTGCGTCCAGCGTAAGCTCTTCCAGGGGCCTGGCAATGGGAACAAAGGTGATGGAAGTCACGCCGGAAATCGTCCGGGCGTTAAAATCCGGTGTTACATCGATGCGCACGTGTATGACATCGACGTGACGCTCCGGTGCATATTGGCGCGAAAGGCCTTGCCGGCCGCTCTGCGGCGCCGCACGTTGGACCGATCCGCATTGAAGTTTCTCATCGCCGGCGAAGCTCACATTGCTCCATACCGAAGCAAGCAGAAGCCCGAGCCACACGAACCGACCGCCTTTTCCTCGTGGTGTCATCATGCCCGCCTTTCATGCAGAGGGACCGGATTCATTCCATGGATGCAAGGCACTATACCCGCCCTGGTCGGCGGCGCCAAGGCTTGGGCAGATGAGCAAAGGGTTTAGAGCGTCTGATTGGGTGGCGGGTGGCGAGTGTCGGGTGACGGGCGATAGAGGCCGGCCGCGGCGCGCCGCTACGGCCCATCCGTTTAGAGAGGGGCGGGAACGCAGAGATTCTCGCCGCTTCGAGCCGTTCGCCCGCAATGATCGCAGCGAAAATGCGGTTCCGCCACCAGGTTCTGATATTCCCGTTCGTCCGTCACATTGAGGCCGAGCGCGATCATGTAGCACAGATGCTGGTCATGCCGCTCGCAGTCGCAGTGTCTTTCGCACCGTATCTTTTGGTCGTCCATGTCGTCGCACTCCTTTATATCAATCACTGCATGTCCACAATCTGATCATACGTACTGCAAGGCGCGTGGTTCGCGTGTTTTTGCCGAATATCATCCGAGGGCGTGCCTCGCCGTGGGCCGCAAAAAGCGGCTTTTTCCGTCATCAGCGTGACAATCGCTTGCGGTGGGGCGGCCCTTGCGGTACTCTGGAACGGGCGCAGCCCACGGCAGTGAATGAAAGGTGATCCGAGTATGGTCAAAACGGAATACGTGCAGGTCAGCACGAAGGGCAACAGCGAAGTGGTGAATATCACCGACGCGGTCGCTGAGGCGGTGGTCTCGTCCGGTCTGCAGGCCGGAGTGGCCACGCTGTTCAACGTCGGCTCGACGGCGGGGATTACCACCACCGAGTACGAACCGGGGCTGGCGAACACGGACATCGCGGCGGCCTTCGAGCGAATCGCCCCCGAGGGCGGCCTCTACGAGCACGAAAAGACCTGGCATGATGACAACGGCCATTCGCACGTCCGCGCGACGCTGCTGGGTCCTTCTCTGAGTGTACCTTTCACCGAAGGCCGGCTCGTCCTGGGCACCTGGCAGCAGATCATCCTCGTGGATTTTGACACGCGACCGCGCCAGCGAACGGTGGTCTGCCAACTCGTCGGCGAGTAGTACGTGATTTTCAGGCTTGATACTTGCGTAATTAGAGGACGTTGAGGCCGAGGCGATCTTTGGCGCGCGGCGACGCAGCAGGTTCTGCAAGGGCAAGCGAACGATTGCAGCCGAATAGGCTTGACGCCAGTCCGATAAGGGGATAGCATGGCGATAACTTTCGGTCATCCCAATTCTGTCGTTGTGGCGATATATGCGGAGATATGAGAGTGTTCCGATTGAAAACATTCGTTGTGGTCAGTGTGCTGGCGGTTCTGTCGTTGGGAGGCTGCCGTCGCAAGGAAATTGCGTCCGACAGCCCGATCGATCTGGTGCCGCCGGAGAAGCTGGGTCGCACCGTCGGTACGGTTGCCGAGGTGCCCAGGCCCGAGCCGCTGTCGGTGCAGGGCTACGGGATCGTAGCGGGTCTGGCGGGCACCGGCTCGTCGCACTGCCCGGTGCCGGTCCGGGACTATTTGAATCGCTACGCACAGACGGAGCTTGCGGGCCTCCACATCAACGTACAGCAGTTGATCCAGAGCCGAAACACGGCGGTCGTGCGACTGGACGGGGTGGTTCCGGCCGCTCCTTCGCAGAACGAACGCTTCGATGTGCGTGTCTCGCCGGTGGAAGGATCGGACGCGACCTCGTTGCACGGCGGCTGGTTGTACCGGGCCGAACTGTACCCCGAAGGCCTGGTCGGGCTCAAGGGCCGCCTTGCCGGGACCGTTGAGGGCGTGGTCTTCGTGAATCTCATTGGAACCGGCAGCCCCGATCTCACCACCGCCTACGCGCTCGGCGGCGGACGGGCAGCCTACGAATACCGCAGTATCATCCAGTTGCGCCGGGCCCATTTCGCCGTTGCAAACCAGCTTCGCAATCGCCTCAACGAGCGCTATGGCCTGGGCACCGCATCGGCCATTTCGCCCACGGACGTTGAGCTGCGCATCCCTCCCCAGTACCGGTGGCGCAAACAGCGGTTTATCGAACTGGTGCGGGCGACGTACCTGGAGCAGACGTCCGAGCTGATGCAGTCGCGAATCAACACGTTTATACACAGCCTGGCCGTCGGCGAGGAGAAAGCGTCCGCGGAGATTGCGCTGGAAGCCATCGGACGGGTCAGCCTGCCGAAACTCGGGGCGCTGCTGCATTCTTCGGACGAAGGGGTCCGCTTGCGGGCGGCGCGGTGCATGTTGAGCCTCGGGGACGACCGGGGGCTGGTGGCGCTGCGCAATATGGTCATGGACAAGGACTCGCCGTACCGGCGGGAGGCTCTGGATGCCGCCGCGGTTCTGGCCCGACGCAGAGACGCAGGGCTGTTGGTGCAGCGGCTTTTGCACGACGATGATGTTCGGCTGGTTCTGGCCGCCTACGAGCACCTGCGGCGGATGGAGAATCCCGCGGTGGCCCAGGAGCTTGTGGGACGCGGCTTTTATCTCGAACAGGTGACGCAAACCTCGCACAAGGCAGTCTACGTTTCGCGTAGCGGTCAACCCCGCATCGTGATCTTTGGCGGTCCGCTGATTTGCCGGGACAACCTTTTCGTGGAATCGCCGGGCGGGGGGGTGCTGATCGACTCTCCGGCGGGGCAGGATTACGTCGGGATCACGCGCAGTCGACCGTCGGGGGCTGGAGTTATCGGGCCTGCCAGGGCGAGCTTTGCGCTTTCTGACATCGTGCGGACGCTCGGAAGCGAGCCCGCGGGGACCTCGAAAGGGACGGCCCGCGGCCTGGGCGTCAGTTATGGGGAGGTCGCGGTACTGGCCCAGCAACTGCTGGCCAAGGATGCCGTCGACGCCGAGTTTTGGGCCGGGCCCCTGCCAAAAATCGGCCTAATTGTCAAGAAATGAAGTCCCTCGGGCCGATAAAAGTAATACGTGCTGCCCAAAAATCAGCCCTGTGAGGGGGCGTTGTCGTTTTTTTGTGAAGGGTGACCACCAAACAAGCTATGCGACTTGAGAAGATTATACTCGACGGATTCAAGAGTTTTGCCGACAAGACGGAGTTCGTTTTCGATGCGGCCGTGACGGGGATTGTAGGACCGAACGGGTGCGGCAAGAGCAACGTGGTCGACGCGGTCAAGTGGGTGCTGGGCGAGCAACGGACCAAAAGTCTGCGCACCGACCAGATGGCCGACGTGATTTTCGGGGGCAGCGGCAGCCGCAAACCGCTTGGCTCGGCGACAGTGACGCTGGTCCTCTCAAATCCGGAGGGCGGCGCCAGCGGCCGGCTCGCCATCGACACCGAAGAGGTCCAGATCTCGCGGCGCATCTACCGTAGCGGCGAAAGCGAGTACCGCATCAACAACAAGGTCTCTCGTCTCAAAGACGTCCGCGAGCTGTTCATGGACACCGGCGTGGGCAACCGAGGCTATTCCATCATCGAGCAGGGGCAGGTCGAGTTGCTCGTGAGTTCCTCCAAGACGGACCGTCGGGTCATTTTTGAAGAGGCCGCCGGCATCAGCAAGTACAAGGCGCACAAGAAAGAGGCCTTGCGCAAGCTGGATCGCACCGAGCAGAACCTGCTGCGCCTGGCCGATGTTCTGGCCGAGGTGGGCAAGCGGCTGCGTAGCGTCAAGCTCCAGGCGGGCAAGGCGCGCAACTATCTCGAATACACCAAGCGGCTCAAGGAACTGCAGGTCAATTATTCCCTCGTGGAGTACGGCAACAACCAGGAAGGGCTCGACAGCAAATCCACGGCGCTGCAGCAGGCCGAGGATATCCTGCTGGCCGCCAGCGCCGCCGAGGCGGGCGCCGAGGCCGAGATGAGCCGCCTGGGAAACGACATCATCGACAAGGAGCACAAGCTCAGCGAAACCGGCAATGCCCTGGTCGCCATCCAAAGCAAGATCGATCAGAAGCTGCAGCGAATCGACTTTTTGCGTTCGCGTATGACCGAGCTGGAGCAGCGCAAGGAATCGGCGGGGGCCGAAATCCAGCGCCTGCGCGAGCAGGGAGACGTGCTGAAATCGGACCTGACGCGCCACCGCGAGGAGCTGGCGGCCTGCGACCGCACGGTAACGCAGCGCGGCGAAGCGATTGAGGAAGTGCAAAAGGTCGCGCGGGAGGCGGACGCCCAGTTGGCGTCGGTGGAAGCCGAGCTCGATGACGAAAAATCGGGCATCATCGACATCGTACGCCGCACAGCACAGCTTCACAACGAGATCCAGAGCATCTCCAACTATCGCAACAACCTGTCCAACCAGCGCGATCGATTGGCCGGCAGGGCCGAGACGGCTCGCACCGAGCTCGAACGCCTGCTGACCCAGAAAGCCCAACACAACGCCAGGCTGGGCGATATCACCCGCGTCCTGGAGGAATTGGAACAGAACCTCGAGGCCAAGCGGCAGAAGATCGAAGAGGCCGAGACGTTGATCGTCGAGGAGGGCAAGCGGCTCGGTCACAGCAAGGAAGCTCGCAGCGCCCTGAGCAGCGAGTTGACCGTTTTGACGGATATGCAGCGTCGCCACGAGGGACTCGGCGGCGCGGTCAAGACGATCCTGACGGCCCAGCGCGACGAGGGGCGCAAGCTGGACTACGTCGACGGGATTCTGGCCGAGCGCATCGGCACGGACGTGGAATACGCCGCGGCCGTGGAGGCGGCCCTGGAAAACCGCACGGATGTGTTGCTGATCCATGGCGCCGATAAGCTGCTGGCCGATCGTGAAACACTCGATAAGCTCGATGGACGCGTGCATTTCTACGATTTGGACGACGTGGGACCCTTCACGGACACGCGGGACTTTTCGGCGTATCCCTTCGTACGCGGCCGACTCGTTGAGTTCGTGCGGTACGAGGGCAAGTATGCCCCCCTCATCTGGCGTCTTCTGGGCAAGACTCTCGTGGTCGATTCTTTGGCGGCGGTCGAGCAGTTGCCCAGGGCCGCGCGGGAGGGCTATGCGTTTGTGACGCTTGAGGGTGAGTGCCTCGGCGCCAACGGGCTGATTCGCCTGGGACCGGTCGGTAAGGCGGCGGGACTGATCTCCCGGCAGAGCCGCATAAGCCAGCTACAGGAGACCATCGCCGGCATCAATGCCGAGATCGCCGAGCTCGAGAGCACCGTCGAACGCAACACCCAGACCAAGATGCACCTGGCAAAGCTGTGCAAGGACTTGCGCACCGCCATCTACGAAGCGAACACGGAAAAGGTGCAGGCCACCTCCAAGCTGGCGCTCTACGAGCAGGATATCACGCGTCTGAAGGAGGAAGAGCCGCTCATCGTCAGCGAGCTCGACTCGCTCGAATCCGAGATCGCCGAATCCGTCCAAAAGGAATACGACTCCAAGCAGCGTCTCGACGAGTTGGAGACCGTCAACAACGAGCGAAGAGCGCGCATCGAGGATCTGGAGACTCGCTACGACGGGCTCAAGGAACAGCAGCAGGGTCGCACGCAGGAGCTGACCGAGCTGAAGGTGCAATTGGGTCAGGTGATCGAGCAGCAGAAAGGGCTCAAGCAGATCATCGAGCGGATGCAAGGCCAGATCCAGACGATCGCGCACACGTTGGCCGGTGCCGAAGACGAGGTACAGGCCAGCGGCGGGCAATTGGCCGAGGCCCGGCGTGACATCCTCGCTTGCGAGGCCCGGGTCTCCGAGTTGTTCGTCGACAAAGAAGCGGCCCAGGTCAAGAACCGCTCGCTGCAGACCGAGCTCGAGCAGTTGGTCGCCGATCAGAGGGCCAAAGACGAGCTCGTCCGCACCAAACGCGCCGAGAAGGAGGAGATCGAGCACAAGATCAACGACATTCGCGTGGAGCTGGGGCAGCTTCAAGTCCGCCAGCAGGACCTGGTCGAACGCGTCCGGGAGGAATTGCAGATCGAGCTGTCCGAGATCTTTGGCAACCAGACCGCCGGCGACGTGGACTGGGCAGAGGTCCGCAACGAGATTAACGAGCTGCGCGGCAAGATCGAGAGGCTCGGCAACGTCAACCTCGACGCCATCGATGAGCAGGAGGGCCTGGAAGAGCGCCATAACTTCCTGACCAACCAGGTGGAAGATCTCAACGCCAGCAAGACGCAGCTCCAGCAACTTATCAACCGGCTCAACAAGAAGAGCCGCGAACGCTTTGCCGAAACGTTCGAGCAGATCCGCATCAACTTCCAGCAGATCTTTCGCAAGCTCTTCGGCGGAGGCAAGGCCGACGTCGTGCTCGAAGAGGCCGACGACATTCTCGATGCGGGCATCGAGGTCATCGCCCGGCCGCCCGGAAAGGAAACGCGGAGCATCTCTCTGCTCAGCGGCGGCGAGAAGTCCATGACGGCGATGGCGCTGCTGTTCGCCGTGTTCCGGACCAAGCCCTCGCCGTTCTGTTTCCTGGACGAGGTCGACGCGGCCCTGGACGAGGCGAACAACGAACGCTTCAACCTGTTGCTCAAGGACTTCGGCATCGAGAGCCAGTTCATCGTCATCACGCACGCCAAGCGGACCATGAGCATCGCCGACGTACTGTTCGGCATCACGATGCAGACGCAGGGCGTCAGTAAAAAGATCGCGGTCCGCTTCGACGAGTACGGTCCCGAGCCGGCCGCCGCGTAGAGCGGTCGGCATAGTCGCCGGGCTCCCCCGGGCGTCGCCGAAGCCCGAGTTGCGGTTGCGCAGTGGTGTGAGGATCCATGGGTCCCAGACGCTTGGCGGTGACACTTCGGACGGTTTCGCAGCACCGGCGGTTTCCCCTGGCTCTGGGTCTTTTCGCTATCGTGTTGATGCTGCCGAGCCTGGGCAGTGGGCTGTTCCACGATGACCTGGTTCATCGGGCGCATCTGCTCAAAGACAGCGAATTACCGCCGCGCTACTACGGAACCCCTTTGGTGCCCGAGGATTCGGGGACACTCTCCGGGGCGATGCGGGACATGTTCGCCGTGACGCGTAGCGGCCAGGACGTTCGCCTGTTGATGGAGCAGGGTTTGTTTCCCTGGTGGACGTGGGATCGGCTGCGGCTCTCGAACTGGCGTCCTCTGACGGCGCTGACGCATTGGCTGGACTACCGGCTCTTCCCCGATACGCCGGCGCTGATGCATCTGCACAACGTGCTGTGGTTCGCTCTGGTGGTGGTGCTCGTGGCGGGTTTCTATCGGCGGATGATGGCGGTGACGTGGTTAGCGTCTCTGGCGGCCTTCCTCTACGTCATCGACGAGAGCAACTGGTTCCCCGTTCAGTGGGTGGCCAACCGCAACCTTCTGATGGCGCTGTGCTTCTCGCTTCTGACGCTTGGCTGCCACGACCGCTGGCGGCGCGAGGCCGACCGCCGTTGCGCCGTAGCGGCGCCGGTATGCCTGCTGCTGGCCTTGCTCTCGACGGAGGCGGGTATCGCGACGTTTGCCTATCTTTTCGCCTACGCTCTCGTAATTGATCCCGGCAGCAAACGACAGCGAGTCATGAGTCTGGTCCCGGCTATGCTGGTGATCGTCGGCTGGCGCATCGTGTACAGTACGCTGGGCCACGGTGCCTCCGGCGGCGGCTTTGTCATGGATCCGGGGCGCGAGCCCCTCGCCTATCTGATGGCCGTGCTGGAGCGGGCGCCGGTGTTGCTGGCGGGGCAGTGGGCCTGGCTGCCGGCCGAAACCTACTGGGTGTTCTCGGAAGCGGCCCAACAACGGTACCTTCTGTACGTGAATGCCTTTCTGATTGTCGTGCTCGTCGTTTTGCTGCCGCTGCTGAGGAAGGACCGCGTGTCGTTGTTCTGGTTCATCGCGATGATGCTTTGTGTCCTGCCGATCTGCGCCACGGCGCCGATGAATCGGAACCTACTGTTCGTCGCCATCGGGGCCTTCGGCCTGACGGCTCGATACGTTGCCGGTGTGCTCGGCAGGGAGGATTGGGTTCCACGCTCGCGCGTGCTCCGTGTCCCCATATGGATCATCTGCATCACGTTGCTGCTGATTCATATCCCCCTCAGCGTCACGGGGCGCGCGATGTCAAAACGCATGATGGCGGGAGCCACGCGGGCGATCCAGGGATCGATCCAGATTCCGGACGCAGCCGACCTGCCGGAGAAAACGGTGGTCGTGATCAATGCACCGAACCCGTTTCTCTTCATCGGCTTGCCTCACGTCAGAAGCTACGAGGGCAAAACGACGCCCAGGCTCGCTCGCGTCCTGGTTCCGGGTTGGCGGTCGCTGGACGTGTCGCGCCCTGCCGAACGCACGCTCGTGGTGCGAGCGAAGCAGGGCAATCTCCTGTCGGTGAATGAATCCCGCGAGGACATGAGACCGAATTTCCTGTACTTGTTTCGCACGTTCAACACGCTCTTTCGCGGCCCGAATGAGTTGTTCTGCCCCGGCCAGCGCATCGAACTGCCCGATCTGTGCGCCGAAGTTCTCCGCGTGGACCGGCGAGGGTTTCCGACCGAAGTGAAGTTCGATTTCGCCGTCCCGCTGGAAGATGTCTCCCTACGTTGGCTCCAATGGAGCTGGAAGCCCAACGGCTTCGGTTCGTACCACCCCTTCACCATCCCCGCCCCCGGCCAAACCGTCGAGCTCGCCGGACCGTTTTGAGCGCGCACCGCTCTTGCCAAGCGCGTTTCCTGTGACTACCGAGGTGGTTTGTGTAACTGCCGGTCCCTTTGCGCATTGTATGAAACGAGCAGGCTATACAACAGGCCCGTGCCTGTGAGAATACGACGCCCTTGTTCCGTGCCGGGTGCGGAACGGATGCTGGAAGAGTGGATATGCAAAGGCAGTTGCGACAGGAGACGGAAGGTTTGAAGAGATCGTGGATGCGGCGGGAGGGGCGGGTCCTGCGCGACTATCTGGTGCAGGACGTGGAGGACCCGCGCATCAACGTGCAGAGCATTCTCACGCGACACTTCCTCATCGGCGCGGCGTTCGGCAACCGGTTCGACGGGGTCATGGACTCGGAGCTGCGTTTCGCCGTGGCGGCGAACTGGTTGCTGGGGCTCCTCAAGAGCGGCGTCGGCCGGGCCCAGTTCGATTCTCTGCGGGTGGCGTTGCTCTCGGGGCGAACGCCTGCCGCCGGGCCGGCGGTTCCACGTTGCGTATCCGAGGCGTTCTTTCGGCGCTCCCTGCCCTGCGTTCGCAGGCTACTCGATCTCGACGAATCACACGTCGCGACCGCGTCTTTGCCGGAGCATGCACTCGACGCATTCAGCGACAAGTGGGCCGATTTGCTCAGCGGTGTCCCGGCGGCTGGTGTGTCGGTCGTCGAGCCCGCGTGCGGCTCGGCCAACGACTATCGCTTTTTGCATGCCTTCGGCCTCGCCGATCGAATCGATTATCTCGGTTTCGATTTGTGCGAGAAAAACGTCGCCAATGCAATCGCGATGTTTCCCGAGACGCGCTTCGAGCCAGGCAACGTCCTGAGCATCCGCGCGCCGGCGGACGCATTCGACTACTGCATCATTCACGATCTTTTCGAGCATCTATCCCCCGCAGGGCTCGAGGTCGCCATTCGAGAGGTCTGCCGCGTGACGCGAAAGGGCATCTGCGCGGGTTTCTTCAACATGTCCGACGAGCCCGAGCACGTCGTGCGCAGGGTTCGCGACTACCACCGAAGCCGGCTCAGCGCCCCCCGGATCAAGGCCGCCTTCGCCTGCCACGCCGCGACCGTCGAAATCATGCACATCCACACTCTTCTCCGGGGGCGATTCGATTTCGACGGAACCCACAACCGTAATGCGTACACCCTCTTTGTTAGATTCTGATCGCCGCGTCCGGACCTGCAACAGGCGCTTCATCTCCGGGGCCCGTGAGGGGCCTCGACAATCGTGATTGTTACAGCCGACGATGTCGTCGTTGCACCCTCACCGTCGGTTGCCTTCGCGATGATGGTGTATCTGCCCTCCGGGAGTCGGTATTCAGGGCTTGTCCAGTCCCACTCCAGGTACCAGCCATGTTCTCCCATTCGCCCGGGATAGAGGCCGGTGTAACTGAAGCCTTGCTCGGCGTGGCTGATCTCGAAGGTAACGGCAATGATCCTGCCCTCCAGATCGTCGGCCTCGGCCCGAATCAGAACGGGGCTGTTCCGAATCTCCAGGGTCGCACCGTCGCTCGGCTCGACGATGACGACGCCGGGAAGCGGGCCCGCGGGGATTTCAGGCGGCAGTTCCGCGGTCCATTGGGAGATCACGATCAGCAGATCGTCAAAATCAACCTTGCAGTCGCCGTTGATATCGCCGGCCCTGTGTTTCTGGCAGACGGGCCCGCCGAAGTAGGACTTGCTCGCCTCGGTGGTACCGCCATAGGCGCCGATGTTGATCCGTCCGCCGTTGGGGAACAGCTCGTCCCCGAGGAAGCTGTTTGGATTGCCCGCGTCGATGCAAGGGCAGGTGACATCGTCGATCGCCCAGGTTTCGCTCATCGGGTCCCAGCGGCCCGCCTGGGACTTGAGATGGTAATCGCCGGCCACCCAGACATCGTCCTCCGGATCGTCGGGCGTGCCGTTCGGGTCCCAGAAACCGGCTTCGGCAAAGCGCGGGGCCGCGTCGATGTTGCCCGTGCCGGGCCAGCCCCCCTGGACGGCGCTGTAGGTCAGCGAGACATACTCCGGTTGAGAATCTGCAAACTCGATGCCCTGGCCTGCGCCCCACAGAATGCAGTTGCGGAAGATCTGGTCCACCGGCGAACCGTGGCCGCCCGTGGCAGAGAATGCATAGCCGTCGGGCGATTGATTCTCGACGAAGGTGCAGTTGGCAAACAGGAGCGACCCGAAACATCGTGCGACAGCGGTTCCTTCCAGCGCCTTATTGCCTTCGAAGAGACAGTTTTCGCAGGTCAGTGGTCCACGACCGTCGATAGCGCCGGCGCGAGTGTATGCGGTGTTGCCTGTGAAGCGACAGTCTCTCAGCGTGGTCAGCGCTCCCTGTATCGCTGCGCCGGAGAATCCCCGGTTGTTCTTGAACAGGCAGTCGGTCGCAACGGCCTGTTTTCCGGACGAGTTGTCGATGAACACAGCTCCGGCCCGCGTTACGGGGCCGCGTGAGACCCCGGGCGGCAAGGTGGAGTTGTTCTCGAACGTACAGCCGGCCAGGGACAGGTTGCCGCTGACATGGTGCAGGCCGCTGCCGTCGACCGCCCGGTTCTCCCGGAACGTGCAGCGGGACAGCGACAGGTCGCTGAGGCGGCAGGAGAGACCGCCGCCTCTGGCGGAGGCGTTACCGGAAAATTCGCAATCGGTGAGCAACAGTTCGCCTTCGCGGATGGCCAAGGCGCCACCGTAGTGGCGGGAGGCATTGGCCAGGAATCTGCAGTTGCGAATCTCCAGACGGCTGACCATATCAAAGCCGTTGCAAGAGACAAAGACCGCTCCGCCCTCGGAGCCCCAGTTGTGGATGAACGTACAGTTGCACAGGGTTGCGTTGCTGTCTTCGATTCGCATGCCTCCGCCGTCGGAGGTGCCGCCTCTCGGGCCGGCAGCGACGACAGCATGGCCGGCGTGGATCGTGAATCCATCCATTACGCAAGAGTCCGCCTGATTCATTGTGACCACGTGCAGGCTGTTGTCGAGACGGCTTGGGGCGTTCACGAGCACCTGGGCATCCGCAATGTCGGGATCGTCTTCCAGCAAATCACCGGTGAGGATGGTCTCATAGAGAGCAACATTCCGCTCGTTCGGGTCGGCTGCCTCGATGCCAGCGTAGCCGCCGCGCAGCACGGCGTCGCGGGGGATTTTGAACGAAACCTCCCGGTCGCCCGGAGTGATCCCGGTGCCCTCGTCGGGCTTGTAGATGCCTTGCGCAACGCGAATCTCGACCGGCTCCTGGACGAGTTCAGCCAGGATCAAGGCGTCTTGCAGGTAGAGCAGGGCGTCGGTCCAGGAGTTGCCGTGGTTCGGCGCGCCGGCGGAATCATCGACGTAGAGGATCCGGCCCGATGCCACTGAACAGAGCGCCGCTGCCATCGCGCACAACGCGACGGCCTTGGTGAGGTTTCTCCTTCCGCACATCTTTCGCTCCTTTCGATATGAGACCATTGACATCAGGTATCGTGCTCACACGACCAGATACACGGAAAAGCGAGCATATTGCCGCGGGCCCAAGAGAAAAATGTGGTTTGGAGGCGGTTTCTTGGTTATGGGGAGTGCATCGTGGTATGGTAGGCGTGTGAGCCATCCTTGCCATATCGCAGATGCATCAACATTCGCACCTTTGAGACGCCGTAACGATCCGATGTTAGGAGAATGCAGGTATCGCTATCGCGTGGGTGCCCATCCGGATCGTGTCGGCCGTGCTGGCCTATTTCGTGCTCGCGGCCGCGACGTTCTGTTGCAGCCGGCGGGCTTGAGACCACTCGACGAAGGAACTCGCCCTGGTGGGCAGTCGGGTTCTCAGGCTGGTCTTCCTGCTGATTGCGGCCGAGCTGTTGTTGCACGCCGCCTCGGTCGAGACGATGTTGCAGGGACCGGTACGCTCTAATATGTGAACTCGAGCACTTTGGGCTCGACGACCCGGCGATAGTCGCCCATGCTCAGGCGCAGCGCTTTGCCGTGTGTGCCCGCCTGGAAGACGATGTGGTCGTCCTTCTCCAGCGACTGGTCCATGACGGTGGGCAGTTCGTACAGGTTGCCGAAGGGCGGTTCGGCGCCGAGCTCGCAGTCCGGGAAGAGCGTGCCGATCTCGTCCTCGTCGGCCAGCACCACCGAGGCGGCATCCAACTGGTCCTTGAGGCGACCCAAATCGACCTTCCGCGGCGCCGGCAGGACACAGAGGATGTAGCGGTCGTCGGCCTTGACGATGACCGGCTTGGCCACATACTTGCCCGGCTCGTGCTCGATGGCCGCCAGTCCCTGGGAGCTGAAGACGGGCGCGTGTTCGAGAGTCTCGTAGGTGACCCCTTCCTTTTCCAGAAATTCCGTAACGCGCATCTGGCACCTCCTTGCGAAAGCTGATGGAATCTGGGTGTGATCCTGACTGCTATCTTGCGTTCTGTCTCGGCGTCAATCAAGGGAAAAAATGGATATGCGCGCATGACCGGCCAACGGTTCTGTCTCCGGCGTCCCGCGCTTTGGGCCGGACCAAACGGGTATGGGCCGCGTGACCTCGGCCGGTCGCGCGATTGCGACCGAGCCGGTTAGCGAAAGTACCCGTCCACACAAGGAGCGTATCTGCCGGCAGGGGCCTGGCAAGCTGTTACTGATGTTGTGTTGTGCTGGCGGCGGTTGCTTTGGAACGAAATATTATCGGCTGCTGGCTCGTGCGGCCGTCTTGGCCGGGCCAAACAAGATCGCAGTGGCGTCGCGATCGCTTCCGGCCTGTGGATCGCACTGCATCGCCGTGAAGGTGGGTTTGCCGTGGGGAAATGGGGTGTTTGCGGCAAGCCCTTTTTTGTTGACATAAGGGGGATTTCACTGTAGTATGGGGTCTCTGAAGCCGAAGATTTTTACGGCTTGTAGTTTGTAACCGCCTACATGAAGGACGGACCGTTCGATTGCAAATGCCGCGAGGTAAGGGGTTTCTGAACCATCGTTTCCGCTTTTTGCAGCCGGGAACGGTCCTGTTGACTGCACGAAAGGTGCATTAGGAGACGTCTTGATGTTGAACGGACGAATCGTCGCGGTGATCCTGTTTATCGGATGTATTCTGGCCGGCGCCGGTTGGGCCCAGGGCCGGACACCGACGCTGGAGGACAGTTGGAGCGACTTTCTGCACTACACCAAGATCGGGCGGTTTGACCTGGCCAAGGGGCATGCCAATGCCATTCTGGGGAGCAATCCGGATCCGATGTTGCTGTTCCAGTACAGTCAGGAGAATCAACCGGGCTACGAGTTGGCAATGCGGGTGGCCGAGACGGCCCACGACGAAGAGCTGGCTGGGCTGACCGAGCAACTGCTCAAGCTCATCGAGCAGGGGCGTTTCCAGCGGCGCACCGACGCGAAGCTCATCGTCCAGGAGATCCGGCGGCTCAATACCACGCCGCGAGGCAAGCGAATGGCCACCCAGCGTCTCAAAGACGCCGGGGAATTCGCCATTCCGTATCTGCTCGATGCGATGGGCGAGTTGATGAGAAGTTCGTCGGCCGACTCGGGCTTGTCCGAGATGATCGAGGTCTTGCCCCAGATCAGCCGCCCGGCGATTCGGCCCTTAGGTGCGGCGTTGCAGATGAAGAACGAGGCGCTCAAGGCCGAGATCATCCGGGCCATGGGCTTGATTGGCTATCCTCAGTCTCTGCCGTATCTCAAGTACGTGGCCGAGAAGGACGCGTCGCTGGAGTTGCGGGACCTGGCTTTGCAGGGCATTCGTCAGATCGACCCGCGCGGCGTGAACGTCCCGGCCGCAGCGCTGTTCTTCCAGCTTGCCGAGAAATACTACTTCCACGACGAGTCCCTGGCGCCGCAGGCCGATGCCCCGCTTGCAAACGTGTGGTTCTGGAACGCCGAGACCCGGCGTCTGACGCGCGAGCAAGTCGCGCCGGGCTATTTCCACGAGCTGATGTCGATGCGTTGCTGTGAGTGGTCGCTCAAAAGCGAAGAGCAGTTTGGCCTGGCGATCGGTCTTTGGCTGGCTGCGTATTTCAAGGCCGAGGCCACCGGCGAGCCGATGCCTCAGTACTTCGGGCAGACACATGCGAATGCGGAAGTCTATGCTACCACGGCCGGTCCGGAGTATCTGCATCAGGCTCTGGCCCGGGCGCTGAGCGCCAAGGAGGCCCCCGTGGCTTTAGGCGCCGTCGAGGCGCTGGGCACGACGGCCGGTGAAAAATCGCTGATGTACACGCTGGGGCCGGCTCAACCGCTGCTTTCGGCGTTGTCGTTTGGAGACCGGGCGGTGCGCTATAGTGCGGCCATCGCCATTGCCAATGCCGGACCGCGGGAGAGCTTCAACGAAAGCGGGCTGGTGGTCGAGAATCTGGCCGAGGCGCTGGGCCAGACGAACCAGCAGGCCGCCGCGGCAGCGGGGCAGTGGAGTCCCGAATTGGCTGATGAATACGCCCTGCGGGCGGCCGAGGCCATGCTGAAAGTCGCCGTCAGCCGCAATCCCGTCATCGACCTGTCGTTGGGCCAGGCGGCGCTGATCGCCTCCACGAAAGACAGCCGCCAGCCGATTCAGGTTCTGGCCGGACAGGTCCTGGCCTACCTCAAGAGCCCCAACGCCCAGCGGGCCATCGCCGCGATGGCTCTGGCTGCGGCCAATGATATGAACGTGCGGATCGAGGCCTTCGCGTCCCTGGCGACCTCAGCCAAGCTCAACGGCAACATGCTCGCCGACGACATGATCGCCGCGATCTACGCGTTGACCAGTTCGGGCCAGACCCCGCCAGAGCTGCGGGCCGCCGCGGCCGCCGCCTACGGCGCCCTGAACCTGCCCAGCCAGAAGGTCAAAAACCTCATCCTCGACCAGGCCAGGAGCTAAGCCCCCGGGGTTGCGACAAGCCAGTGCATCTGTCCTCGCCCCCATGGCTGGCGCGTAGCGCGCACACGGACCGCGCGATTCGGCGTGCCGATGCTCACCGTGGGCCATGAATCGTCGAGCGCACGGAATTCCCCTGTGCCTTGAATGATCACGCGGCAACCGTCGAGGCGACCTGCTTGCGTATCTGCCCGCCACGATTACAATCTGGCTGACGCCACGCGCCGTCCCAGAGGGATATGCGACATCAACGGTCGCATTCACCGCGTGTGCCGAAGACTTGGTTTGTATGGTGTCTCGATCCTACTCTCTGGCCGATCTGCCAGGCCGTTCCTGCCAGAAGTCGCAAGTACGGTTCCCTTCCGCAAGCGGCGGAAACGTGCAGTCTGACACAGAACAATAAAAAACAGTAGCAAACAATAATATACTTGACAAAATGCGATCTACTGCTTAGCCTGTTCTGCAAAAGGGTCCTGAATCCGACTTGAAGGGAAAGACTCATGGGAAAGACCAGGCTGTTGTCATTGGCGTTCCTGCGTGAGTTCCAGAACCGCGACGAGTTTTTCGAGAAGCTCACCGAGGAGCAGGACATGCTCGGCAAGATCGGCAACCAGGCGGTGTTGTTGATCGCATTTTCGGGTGTCTACGGCGTCGTCATGGGCGGCTACAACGGCGTTCTCCAGGCGATCTCGTCAGGTATCAAGGTGCCGCTGTTGTTCCTGCTTTCTCTGCTGGTGTGTTTCCCTGCCTTCTTCATCCTGCAGCACGTCCTCGGGTCGAAACTCGGCCTGCGGCAGATGCTGACGGTGATCCTGTCGGGTTTTGTCATGATCGCGCTGATCATGGCGGCGTTTTCGCCGATCGTGCTGTTCTTCCTGATCACGGGGGATAACTACTCATTTCTCAAGCTCCTGCACGTGGCAATCTTCGGCATCGCCAGTCTCTTTGGGATGAAGACGATCCTGGACGGCCTGACGTTCTGTTGTGAAAAGCGAAATGTTTATCCGAAGATCGGTGTGGTGGTGTTTCGCTTCTGGATTCTCATTCTGGCTTTCGTCGGGATGCAGTTGGCGTGGAATCTGCGTCCCTTCATTGGCAGCCGGGGTCTTCCCTTCGAGGTGGTCCGAGAGCGGGAAGGGAACTTCTACCTGGCCGTCATCCAATCGGCCGCGGACCTCCTGGAAGCCGGCACCACTCCAGTGACACCGCCCGAGCCGAATTCACCGACGACTGATGACGGAGAATAGACATTGCCGCGGACTGGCCCGCCAGGCAAAGGAGAACGAAATGCAGGTCAAACGCTTGGTGAGAACCGGGGCGATTGTGCTGGCGGTGCTTGCCTGTCTTGGAGGTGCGACATACGGGGCGCTTCTCTGGCACATTCATGCATCTGTCGAGCGGTACTGTTCCGTGGCGCAGGCCGCTCATCCGCATCCCGGTGACGATGTCGCGGCCCTGATCGACTTCATGAAGTCGAGCGATCATTCGCTGCGGGAGCGAAATCTGGCGGTTTGGACGCTGGGGCGCCTGCGAGACCCTGCCGCCCTGGGGACACTGGAATCATTCTATACAGGAGAAAAATGCGACCATGACACGCAACTTTGTCAGGATGAATTGTGGAAGGCGATCGCGCTCTGTGGAGGGACGCCACACTCTCGACCCGAGGGAAGGCCACAAACCGCCGAACAAGAACAGTGACACGGCTCGCACGACGGCGGCCGATGGTCTTTGCCATACGCTTCGTGCGTCACGTGAGGATTAGCTGGAATGGATACAGACGTCATGACCCTGGAGGAGGTAGCCGCGTACCTGCGGCTGAAACCGCAGACGATCTACACCTGGGCGCAGGAGAAGAGGATTCCCGCCGCCAAACTCGGTAAAGAGTGGCGCTTCCGGAAGTCCATCATCGATGAATGGTTTTTGCAACACATCGATGAGAAATTCTCCGATGTGGTGGAGCGCTGGAAATCGAACCAGCGAGACGCAAGATCGCGCTGATCGGCGTTGCCGTCGCAGTGGCGCGCGAGTCACACGAGATCTCGACGAAATCGGAATCCGGTGTGTTTGTCAAGAGTGTCTGCCACCGGTCGCTGTCCAGGGTCCAAGACAATGATGCCCAAGAGGTTTCACAGACAGCAATCGGGTGGACCTGGCAGAAAAGACTGGGCCTGACCGGTATCATCGGTATAATGGACGGGCGGAAAATCGCAAAGGCATCGTAGCCGACGCGATCCCCGGCGGAATTCTGGAGAAACTGGGAAACACTTGCGAGAATGTTGCGTCATACTATGCGTAGGGACATAACCTGACGGAACCCGTTTTCCTTGTCCCGCGTATAGACGGCAAAGGAGAGATCTTTGTCACTGGCCAGGTCATTTCAACAGAAGGTCAGAGCGGCTCGGACGCGATGCGGCGTGAACGTGCTCGTGCGTCAAGCGGGCTGGGTTCTGACGCTTGCCGGCGGGGCGGTTGCCCTGGCGATACTCAGCGAGCGCCTGCTGGCAATCCGAATCCTGACGCCGGCGGCAATGTGGGGCTTTGGATCTGCGATGGCTGCCCTTGCCCTACTTCTCTGGCTTCTCCGGTTCCCCGGCCGAATGCAGGTGTCGCTGCTGGTTGACGAGCGGCTGGGTCTGCGCGAGCGTTGCAGCACGACGCTGGCGCTGGCGCAGTCGCAACATCCATTTGCGCGGGCGGCGCGGGCCGAAGCCGTGCGGGCCGTGGAACGTGCCGATGTGCGAAAGCACTTCCCCATTCGTTTCTCGCGCAACTGGATGTACGGCGCAGGGACGTGGTTGATCGTGGTGGCGGTCCTCTTTGTGCCGAAAAGGGACCTGCTGGGCCTGCTGCGGCACAAGGAACAGCAAGCCGAGGAAGCCAGGCAAATCGAGCAGGCCCAAAGCGACGTAAAGAAGACGACCGAGTCCGTCAAGGCGGTGGTCAAGGGTCTGGACGCGCCGGAACTGGCGGAGGAGCTTGGAAAGCTGGACAAGCTCTCGCAGGCCGGCACTCCGGAGGAGGTGAAACGCCAGGCAATCAAGGCGTTGAGCGACCTCTCGGAGAAGATCAAGCAGATGCAGAAGGACGGGCAGATTGAGGCCGCCCGCATGTTGCAGCAGAGGCTCCGGCAGCTTCGGGGCTCGACCGATCCTTTGGCACAGAAGATGCGCATGGCGTTGGCCAAGGGCCAATTCGCCCAGGCAGCCCAGATCCTCAGGGATATGCAAAAGCAGATGGCCGAAGGCAAGCTCTCGGAAGCCAAACGCAAGGAGTTAGCCGAACAGTTGCAGAAGCTGGCCGAGGAGTTGCGTAAGCTGGCCGAGCAGAAGCGCGAACTGGCAGATGAACTGGAAAAGCTCGGGCTCAAGAAGGACTTGGCGCAGTTGAGCCAGGAGCAGTTGCGCCAGGCGCTCGAGCAACAGGGTCTCAAGCCCGAACTGATCGAGCAGCTCATGGACAAGATGGCCGCGTGCCAGGGTGCGTGCGGCTTGTGTGCCGGGCTCGCCCAGGCCATGGGAGGCGTGGGATTGGGAGCGGGTGGCTTCTCGGGCGACGAGCTGTCAAGCGCCATCGGCCAGCTCGACGCGATGGAGGCCTTGCAGCAACAAGCGATCATGCTCCGGGCCAGCCTGGACGAAATTGCCCGGTACGTGGAATTTCTCGGTGACGACATGTGCTGGAGTCTCAAGACGGGCGCGAGGCCCGGCGCGCTTCCCAATCCCTACGGAATCGGCACCAGCGAGGCTCTCTCTCGAGCCCCGAACGAGGAGTATCAGACTGCCACGAAGGCCACGCGGGCCCAGAGCGAGACGGGCAGCGGTCCTCTGGTCGCCAGTTGGTACTTCAAGGACAGGCAGGTCAAAGGCGAGGCGCGGCGCGGTTTCACGGAAGTGGTCCAGGCCGGACGGGCCAGCGCCGCCGAAGCCATCAGCGAGAATCAAATCCCGCGACGATACGAACAGGCGGTCAAACAGTACTTCAATCAGCTCGAGGGGAGGACAACGCAGCCGTGAGCCCGCAATGGCCTCAGATATTTCGACGGACCCGGCGGGCTTGTCTCGTGGATGTTGCGCATCATGATCGGGTACAGTCAGAGTGAATAGCACGTACGGATTCTATTTCGGTCAGCCCTGGTGGCTTCTGGCGGCGTGCGTGCTCGTTCCGATGCTGTGGCTGGCCCGGCGGAACCTCGCGGCGCTGGGACCGGTGCGTTGCGTGGTGGCCATCGTCTCCCGTGCCATTGTTGTGCTGCTGCTGGTGATCTTGCTGGCCCGCCCCATGTTAGTGCGCAAGAGCCGTCGGGCGACGGTGATCGCGGTGGTGGATCGCAGCCAGTCGATCCCGGTCGAGTTGAGCGAGTCCGCCCTGGATTATCTGTCTCGTGCGGCCGGCTTGAAAGAGCCGCAGGACCAGTTTGCCGTGGTAAACGTGGCGGAGGCCGCCCGGATCGCGAGGCTTCCGGCAAGTGATACCGCCGTGCCGAGACGCAGCACCATGCTGACCGGCCGACACACCTCCCTGGCCGACGGCGTCGAGATGGCGATGGCCATCGCGCCGCCCGACACCGCTACGCGGATCGTTCTCATCAGCGAAGGAAATGAGACGGAAGGCGATCTCAAGGCCGTTTCGCGGACCGCGGCGGCCAACCGGATTCCCATCGACGTGCGGCCGCTGCGCTATCAATACGCCAGCGAAGTGTTGTTCAAACGACTGGCGGCTCCGCCTCGCGCCCGCAGCGGGCAGACCGTTTCGCTTCGATTCATTTTAGACAGCACGGCGGCGGTGTCCGGGAAGCTGCTGCTGACCTTGAACGATCAACCGGTTGACCTGGCGCCCGGCAGTTCGGAAGTGGCCGTCCCGGTCCGTCTCAGGCAAGGCACGAACGTCAAGACCGTCTCCCTGCCCGTCGGCGGCGCCGGGGTCCACATGTTCGAAGCCGTTTTCTTGCCTGACCAAGCCGACCGGGATCGCATTGCCGAGAATAATCGCGCCAGCGCGATGACCTATGTCGCCGGTCCCGGCCAGGTGCACATCTTCGACGTCGATGCCGGCGGCGCGGATTTGGAGCGCGCCCTGAGCCAGGCGGACATACAGGTTCGCCGAACCGATATCGCCGAACTGCCGAGCGAATTGCCTCGCCTGCTCGACGTGGACGCCGTCATATTGGTCAACACGCCGATTCATCAGGTTTCCCTGGCACAGCAGGAGATGCTGCGGCGGTACGTCAACGACTTGGGCGGTGGTCTGGTCATGGTCGGCGGTCCCGAGTCCTTCGGGGCCGGCGGTTGGATCGACTCGCCGGTGGCGGAAATCCTTCCCGTGGATCTCGATCCGCCGCAGAAAAAGCAGATGCCCCGCGGCGCGCTGGTGCTGGTGATTGACCGCAGCGGTTCGATGACCGGGGAGAAGGTGCATATCTGCAAGGTGGCCGCGGCTGCGGCGGTACGCCTGCTCAGCCGGCTCGATATGGTCGGGGTCGTGGCCTTCGATGCCGACAGCCAATGGAAAGTGCCACTTCAATCTGCCCAGAACAAGGAGGAGATATGCCGGACCATCGGCGAGATTCGCGCCGGCGGGGGAACGATCATGGGCCCGGCCATGCAACTGGCTTTCGAAGCTCTCGACGGCGTCGAGGCGGGGATCAGACACGTGATTCTGCTGACCGACGGCAGAACCTCCGATGCCCCGGAATGCAGGAGGCTGGGGCAAAATCTCGCCGGCAGCGGCATCACGGTCTCGACGGTGGGCGTGGGGCCCGAAGCGGACGGCCAACTGCTCTACGACATCGCCGCCGCCACGAAAGGGCGGTTCTATCGTGTCACGGACCTGATGAATATCCCGGAGATCTTCGTCAAAGAGGCCCAGGTGGTCCGGCGGACCATGATCGTGGAACAGACATTCGCGCCGCAGATTGTCGCGGAACTCAGCGAGGCCATCAAGGGGTTGTCACGGCCGTTACCTACCCTGGACGGCTACGTCCTGACCGGGCCCAAGGGCGGCCTGAACCAGTTGGTGCTGTCCAGTCACGAGGCGGACCCCATTCTGGCCGTCTGTCAGTCCGGGCTGGGTCGTTGCGTGGCGTTTACCAGTTCGGCCGACAGTCGCTGGGCCGGCTCGTGGCTTCAGTGGCCCCAGTTCTCACGGTTCTGGGAGCAGGTCGTACGCTGGGCGGGCAAGCCCGGGCAGTCTTCCGAGTGCGAGATTTTTGTGGACGTGGAGGGCCGTGAGGCGGTAATCAACGTGGAAGCATCCGACGCCCAGGGCCGATTCGTGCCGTTCGCCAGCGTCGAGGGACAGGTGCTCACGCCGGAGATGAAGGCCGAATCGCTGCCCTTGACTCAGACCGGTCCGGGACGCTACTCGGGTCGGTTCCGGGCACCCGCCTCGGGCAGCTACGTCGTGAACCTGCGCTATCGAAAGCCCGGTCCGGAGCAGGGGACGCGCCTGGCCAACGCGGTGGTCACCGTCCCGTTCGCCCCGGAGTTTCGCGACCTCTCGGACAATGCGCCTCTGCTGGAGCAGGTCGCTCAAATCACGGGCGGGCGAGTCCTGCCTTCGGACCCGAACGAGGCGAAGCTGTACGAATACGCGGGCCTGAAGTTTCCGGAGACGCACCTGCCGTTGCTGCGACCGCTGATGCTGGTATGGATCGCGGTCTTTTTGCTGGACGTAGCGGTGCGGCGGGTGGTGCTGGATGTGCGCGGCGCGTTGCGCCGGGTCCGCTCGTGGCTACGTTCGGCGGCGCGGCGACAGGAGGATGAGACCATCACCCGGCTGCAGGCCCGTCGGCAAAAGTTGCGCCAGCAGTGGTCGGGGCGCACCCTGGATTCCATCGCGACCCGGCGTTTCGACGGAGCCGAGCAATACGAGGGCGAGCTTCTCAGCGATCAGCCGCAGCACCAGGCTGAGACGCCCGAGAAACCTGCAGCGACCGAACCCGAGAAGAAGCCTGCACCCACACAGGGGTCGCATATCGACCAGCTTCTACGGGCCCGACGCCACAAGGGTGAAACGGAAGGAAACGAAGACGCCGACTGAGTGTCAGGAGAATGACGAAATGACGATGAACGAGAAGGAAGTGGAAAAAGAGTGCCGGGATTTCCGTGAGATGTTCGAGGCCTTGCGCGGCGAGATCGGGAAAGTCATCGTCGGCCATCAGGATATCGTCGACGATGTCCTCATATCGCTGTTCAGCGGAGGGCACGTGCTTCTGGAGGGGGTGCCGGGGTTGGGCAAGACGCTACTGGTGCGTACGCTGAGCTCGGCGTTCTCGCTGGAGTTTCGGCGCATCCAGTTTACGCCGGACCTGATGCCGGCCGATATCGTCGGCACCAACATCGTGATGGAGGACCACGCCACCGGGCGACGCGAGTTCCAGTTCCAGCAGGGGCCTATCTTCGGGCAGATCATCCTGGCCGACGAGATCAACCGCGCCACGCCGAAAACGCAGTCGGCCATGCTCGAAGCGATGCAGGAACATTCGGTCACCAGCGGCGGGCAGGTCCGCCGACTGCCCGAGCCTTTCATGGTCCTGGCGACGCAGAACCCGATCGAGCAGGAGGGAACGTATCCGCTGCCCGAGGCGCAATTGGACCGGTTCTTCTTCAAGCTGCTGGTCTCGTACAGCGACCGGGAACAGCTCAAGGCGATCCTGGATCGAACCACCACGGGCGCCGAGCCTCAGGCCGAATCGGTGGCCGATACCGAGAAGATACTCTGGGCCCAGAGGCTGGTGCGCGAGGTCGTTGTGGCCGAGCACGTTCAGGACTACGCGGTGCGGCTCGTGCTGGCCACGCATCCGCAAGGGCAGTACGCCACCGAGATGACGAACCGGTTCGTGCGTTTCGGTTCCTCGCCGCGCGGCGTGCAGGCGCTCGTGCTGGCCGGGAAAGTGCGAGCGCTTCTGGACGAGCGCTACCACGTGAGTTTTGCCGATATCACGAAATCCGCGCTGCCGGCGCTGCGACACCGGCTCCTGCTGAATTTCGAGGGCCACGCCGAAGGGGTCCTGACCGATGAGCTGGTGAGTGACATCATCAAGAGCACGCCAAAAACGTTGGAGCAGAAGCTCGACGTTCCGTGATTCAGGAGTGTGGGCGTAGTATATCGTTTGGAAGGCCGAACGGAAAAATGGCGACAGCAAGACCAACAACGTCAGCGCGAAGATTGACCGAGCTGCTCGATCCGAAGTTCATGGCCCGGCTGGATTCTCTCGACGTTCTCAGTCGCAAGATCCTGCAGGGCAAGCTCCAGGGAGAGCGGCGGTCGAAGCGTCGCGGCCAGAGCGTCGAGTTCGCCGACCATCGACCGTACGTGGCCGGCGACGATTTGCGTTTCGTCGATTGGAATATCTACGGCCGGCTCGAACAACTCTTCCTCAAGCTGTTCCTTGAGGAGCAGGATCTAACCGTCCACGTCCTGCTCGACACCAGCGCATCAATGGGCACGGGCGACCCATCCAAAGAGCGATTCACGAAGAAGCTCGCCGCGGCGCTCGGCTATATCAGCCTCGTGAACAACAACCGCCTGACGCTCAGCCTGTTTGGCGACGGCCTGCGCAGCCAACTGCCGAACCTGCGCGGACGGAACTATCTGCCGCACATGGCCGAGCTGCTCCTGGGCACTGCTTGCGACGGGTTCTCCGATTTCGAGAAGGCCTGTCACGAAGCCGCGGCGGGACGTCTCGGTACGGGTGTGACCGTGGTGGTATCCGATTTTCTTTTCAAGCAGGGCTACGAGAGCGGCTTGCGCCGGCTCATCGGCGAGAAGTACGACCTCTACGTCGTGCAGGTGTTGTCTCCCCAGGAGATTACCCCCGACCTGGCGGGCGACTTGAAACTCCTCGACGTTGAGGACGGAGATGCCGCTGAGATCACGGCGACCTCGGCACTTATCCAATATTACAAGCGTAATCTGGCCGCCTATTGCAGCGAGCTGAGGGATTTTTGCACGCGGCGCGGCGCGGTCTGCGTGCGTGCCAGTTCGGGCGATTCGGTGGAGTCTCTCGTTTTGAACTACCTCCGGCGGATTCGCCTGCTGCGATAGCTGCAAGGACAAACACGGCATGGAATGGCTTACACCATTAATGGGACTTTATGCCGCCGCGGCTGCGGTGCCGCTGCTGTTGGTGCTGTACTTTCTCAAGCTCAAGCGGCGCGAGACGGCGGTTTCCAGCACGCTGCTGTGGAAGCGGGCGGTACGCGACTTGCAGGTCAACGCGCCGTTCCAAAGGCTCCGGCGAAACCTCCTGCTGTTGCTCCAGCTCCTGGCATTGACGGCGATGTTGCTGGCCCTGGCCGGTCCGGTGCTGGCGCTGCGGCGCGGTCCGGGGCGACGCTACGTTTTGCTGATCGACCGCTCGGCCAGCATGAATGCGATCGACGTGGAGCCGAGCCGGCTGGCGGAAGCCCGAAAGCAGGCGAAGGTGTTCGTCGAATCGATGCGAAGCGGCTCGCTGGTCTCGCTGCACGACCAGGCCGACTACGCCATGGTGATCGCGTTCGACGGGCGGGCGAAGGTGATGTGCAACTTCACCGCGGACAAACCCCAGCTCCTGGCGGCGATTGATGCGATAGAGACCGGACACGGCGCATCGCGTTTGGGCGAGGCGGTGACGGTGGCCCGGGCCTTTGCGCAAGGCCGTTCCGGCGAGAACAACGGTGCGGCCGGCGAAACGGGGGCGCGCCTCGTCCTTTTCAGTGACGGGCGCATCGAAGACCTCGACTCGATCCTGATTGACTCGGACGAGCTTGTCTTTCACCACATCGGGGAAACGGGCGAGAACGTGGCGATTACGGCCATGGACGCGCGGCGATCCTACGAGCAGCCGGAGCAGGTAGAGGTTTTCGTGTCGCTGGCCAACTACGGCAGCGACTCGGTCACCCGAGACGTACAACTCGGCGTGAACGGGGACGTTCGCGCCGTTCGGTCGGCAACGATCCCCGGTTGCCAACAGGCCTCCGACGCAAGTCCATTCCGGCCGGGAAAGGTGGCTGTGAGCTTCTCTCTGTCGTACGGCGGGGCCGGCGTCCTGGACGTGCGGAAGGTGGGAGACGATGTGCTGACCTGTGACGATTCGGCCTGGGCCGTTCTGGAACCGCCCAGACGGCTCTCGGTCCTTCTGGTGACGCCGGGAAATCCCGTGCTGGAATCGGCGCTTCGGGCCTGCCCGCTGGCGCGGCTGGATCCGTGTACGCCGGCCGGCTTTGACGCGATGGACCCGGCGGCTTTTGCCCTGGAGAGGCCTTACGATCTGATCGTCCTGGACAACCATGTCCCCGCCCACCTGCCGCGCTGCCAGTACCTGGTCTTCGGCGCGCCGCCCGGCGGCATCGACGTCAACGCGCCCCGTGAGATCGAAAAGCAGATCGTCGTCGATTGGCGGGCGCAGCATCCCGTGCTGCAGTACGTCAATCTCACGAATCTCTTCACCGCCCGGGCGCACCGGCTCGAACTGCCGCGGGACGCGGACGTGTTGGCCGAATTCAACGAATCACCGGCGATCGCCTTTCTCCGTCGCGACGGACGTGACTGTCTGCTGGTCGGTTTCGACGTGATGCAGAGCAATTGGCCGTTCGAGCCCGGTTTCGTGCTGTTCTGCTACAACGCGTTGAACTTTTTGGGCACTCAGCTTGGCGGAGCCGAGCCGCACGAACTGGAGGTAAACCAGCCGATTCGAATCGCGGAAGTTCCCGCCGAGTCGGTGGCGACCATTACGCGGCCCGACGGCTCCGACGTGGCGGTGGAGCCGGATGCCGACGGGACGGTGCGCTTTCCGGCGACGCAGCACGTGGGCGTCTATGCGGCGGATATCCCCGGCCGGCCGCGACGCGTCTTTGCGGTCAACCTGGCCGATGAGAAAGAGAGCCGGATCGAGCCGCAGCGGGAGATGCACTTTTCCGGCACCACGGTTGCCGCTGCGACGCAAACCGTTCAGCGGGCCAACGTGCCCCTGTGGCCTGTGCTGGTCCTGGTCGCGCTGCTGCTTGCCTGCGTGGAATGGCTTGTATATAATCAAAGAGTTCGGATTTGAAGCGTACTTTTCGAATACGGCGGAATTTCAGATGGATAGAACCCGGATGTTGTTTTGGCTAGTTCTGGTAGCGACCGCAAGCGTCGGCGCCGCGCGTCCGCCCGAGTTCAACGTCGATCTTCTTTGTGGCTGGGACGGCTGCTACCGTCCGATGGAATGGATGCCCGTCGAGATCGGCGTCAACTCCGATCAGACCGAACCTTTCGAGGGGACATTCGTCCTTTCCGGCGCGCAGGACGGGCTCAACACGCTGAACATCATGCACAATTTCGTGTTGACCCCCGAGCTTCAGCTCAGCCTGCCGCTGGTGACCAAGTTCGCTTTCGGGATCCCCCGTTGCGGTCTGGCGATTCTCGATCAGCGGGGCCGGACCCGGTGGGAGAATTCGGTGGATATGTGGGACTTCTCGGCCGAGAATCGCATGTTGCGCCCGGTCCAGCCGGCGGACATGTTGATCGGCCTGCTCGGTCAGTCGCGATTCGGCTTGCTGAAACTGCCGAATGAGACGGTCTGCCTTTCGTATCGAGGTCGAGGCAAGGTTTACCTCGGCGCCAAAGTCCCGCGAATGGTGCCGTGGGACTGGACCGGGTTCGCCAGTCTCGACGTGCTCGTGATGTACGACCCGGACTGGGCGCTGCTGCGAGCCGAGCAACTCAACGCGATCGGCGAGTGGGTCTCCAATGGCGGCGCCTTGCTGCTGGTCCTCGGGCAGCATCCCCTGACGCCTGAGAACCCGCTGGCGGACCTAATTCCTTTTCGCATCGGCCAGCCCCGCCAAGCGGACGTTCCGCCTGTGGTTCTGGACCGGTGGGGCCTCGCTTCGGGCGGGCCGGAAAAGGTGACAGTCTGGCCCCTGTCGGCTAAATCGAACACTCCCGGCGCCGAGACGATCGCGACCGCCGACGGGGTGGGCCTCTACGGTGCCGGCCCGGTGGGATTCGGGCGCGTAGCGGTCCTGGGCTTCGACCCTTCGGGGCTGAGCCAGGAGCAGGCCGAGCACGCCACGAAATTATGGGCCGCTCAGGTGCGCGCCTGTATCGAGGAACGCCCCGGCGGAGCGGCCGGCAGCGCCGATTGGGATGCCGGCGCGTGGCAGCCCGTGGCCGGACGCAGTCGCACGATCGCTGCCGCGACCACG
>Ga0272441_10001686_pt1 | contig 46549 bp, 57 predicted proteins | sample SSMProp6N_FD_193582 | JGI IMG/M metagenome (GOLD analysis project Ga0272441, IMG submission 193582) | Marine sediment archaeal communities from Little Sippewissett salt marsh, Falmouth, MA, United States - SSM-Prop-6N | ecosystem: Environmental > Aquatic > Marine > Wetlands > Sediment ... | reverse complement strand
AAGGATGATCACACCCAATATATCCAGGGTAAATAAGTTAATGGCAATCAAAGAAAATATTCTATGCTTACCGTGCCACTTCTCTCGCTTGGCTAGGTACTCACAATTAATATTACTTCCTATTAGCATACACACCCTCCTTAAAAGAATCAACCAGGTAAGTAGCAATGTCCTGCTTATCCTGTATTGCTTTAAGAATCTTGCGATCCAATGTTTTATTGTAAACCAGGTCAATATAGGTGCACTTCTTAGTCTGCCCTATCCTGTGTATCCTATCCTCACTTTGCTTCCTGGTCTCCAGGCTAAACTCATTCTCATAGTAGACCATCACGCTGCCAGCGTGCAGGGTAATGCCCATACCACCGGTACTCTCCTGGCCCACAAAGACTTTGGTCTTCCCTGTCTGGAAATTATCTATTTGAAGCTGACGATCCTGTGTGTCACCGTGAAAAATAGAGTGAGGAATATTAAGACCAGCAAGCCGACTAGATATAATGTCCAGCGAAGGTCTAAATCTAGCCCAAACCACCACTTGACGGCCATAACCAATGGCATCAGTAATAATCTCAGTAAGCTCTTCAAGTTTCTCGTTCCTTCCTTTATCAAGATACTGTCCAGATAGTATTTGCTGCAGTCTCATAAGCTTAGTCAGTACAATAGGTGCAGTCACATCATCCTTACCGCTTAGCTCTAACACTGACTCCTTAAGCATATCCTTATACTGCTTTGCCATCTCCTCTGACATATCTATCTCTCTTACCTGGTAGACTTTCTCAGGCAGGGCCGGGTTGAGATTACACTCTTCCTTTGTGAGCTGCACTGAGCCACCAGAGATGAGTCTCTTAAGCTTGTCGAGCTGCTTGTATCCTACAATCTGGTACTTCTCATACCCACCCATAATACAGTAGGTATTACGGAAGGCATAGTAGGATTTATTTCCGAGCATCTTCCAGTCAAGGAAGTTCATCTGTGCCCAGATATCAGCAGGATTTTGGGTGATTGGTGTACCAGATAAGATGTATTTAAACCTGGTACTAGCGAAAGCTTGTGTTAATAGCTTGGTACGCTTAGCTTTATGATTCTTAATACGTGACGATTCGTCAAGTACAACCATTTGAAACAATCCCCATAATCCCGGGTCCGCGCCAAAGCTAACCACAGTCTCATAGTTAGTGATTACTACATCGGCATCGGGGTCAGTAAGCAGCTTTAATTTTTGCTTACGATTCCCAGTACAGATATTATACTTGAGGTTAGAGTTTTTGTCAATCTCTTTTCCCCAGGAACCAAGGACAGACTTAGGACAAAAGACAATAGCCTTAATTCCGTGGCATTTATGGCGTATAATGTCCACAATTACCTTGGTTTTTCCGGTGCCCATCTCACAAAAATAAGCAAGCTTATCTCTTATGAGCCCAGCTTTGAGCATCTGCATCTGATGCTCGTAAGGCTTGAGTTTAAACGGCAGCTCCGGATTGGCCCGGGCTCTCATCTCAGCGATGATATCTTTCTCACCTGGCAGTTTGCCAAGAAGTTTGGCGTCTTGCCTAATCTCTTCAATGTAGACCTTTCCACCACCGGTCCTGGCTGACCCATTATCCCTGTGCTTTTGCCTGGCCTTGGCCAGGGCCTGCTGTTCCCGGGTATAATACTCAAGCCAGCTGTCATATTCTTTTTGCAGCTGAGCACTCTGACCAGGGAAATGAGACTGCACTGTCTCTATCATATTCACTGGCCAGCTGTACTCCTGGATGCTGATGTGATACTTGGACCCTGGTATATCCACTGCCTTCTGCCTGGCTGAGCGTGGTACACGTAGATATATCCTGTTAAACTGTATCATTTTTATTCTTAATATGCCAATGATTATGGTCAAGGAGTTTACTATACACTAGCTCAGTGCGCTCTCTTGCCCTCTCCAGGCTAGCTTCAAGCAGGTCAATCCTCTTGTTCGCATCAATGAGTTCGGCTGTTAGCATATTTATTCTGTCTGCCTGCCTGGCTAAGAGCTCCTTGGTCTCATTCTGTCCTAGCTTCATAGGGATGGGGTCTTCTCGCTTGATACGGTACTCACTACAAGACCAATCCCAGCCAGGACCAGCGCAATCCTTCCAGTCAGTCTTACCTCTCACCCTGAACTCTATTTGTTTGCCATTAATCCACGCTTGCATCACATCTATCTTATCCTTTGCTCGTACTTGTTCAACTGTCATTGCCATACTTACCTCCTTCCGTTTGTTGCATCGTCTAGGATTGACTTCGGTCTCTTCTGTGCCCAGAATAAACCTAGCAATAGGCCCAAAAAGAGAGGACTCCAAACGTTGTTTGATGTCCATGTAATGAGCTTCATCGGCCCAAACAAGCTCAACATCAATACCCCTACACTTATCGGTATCCATACAAAGAACCTCCATTTACCTAGACCAAAGAGCTTTCGCCCTATCTTACCCAGCCAGAAGTGTGATGTCAGCACACCCCAGGCGTAGGGCACTATAGCCAGGCGTATGCCTGCCCATAATGTTACCTTACTTATAGTTGCTGCCGGTTCAATAATAACTATCACCACATCATAGATGAGTGCGATGGTAGCTGCTATGAACAGGGCTATCTTAGTTACTTTGATTGCTTTCATTTCTTCTCCTTAAACTTTAGTCTACTCTCAGGATTAGTCTGGATTATCCTATTGGCTGGCCAGTCTAAAAGCTTGTACTCCTTAAGCTGGGTATCCAGTCTCTTCACCATATCCGGGCTATCATAATTCTCCATCGGCTTGTAGTCAAAGCCAACCAGGTAGATATAATCATACCCCATATCAACAGCAAGCTTGAGGGCCCTCATCCCGGATCGGATAGCAACTTTTTTCTTGTCAATCTCTAGTGGATATAGGTGAGGGTCATAGAAATAGTCTATGTCCTGGGCCGGGCTCATCCTCTTGGTGTTAGCCCACTCTATTACAGGCGTGGGCCCTATAACCTGGGCACCCTCTGGGAATACATTGCCCTTGTCAATCTGCATCTGGTACAGCACCAGGTCGCTGAAGATATAGTAGTCCACCAGCGGTGGGGCCTGGCCGGGCCAGGAGTTTACCACAAATACATCAGCCATTATAGGCCAGCTCACAGTATGAGCTGAGATACCCCGGCCCACAAGCACGCAGTCCTTACCCTTACCACTGCCGAACAGGGATTTAATGGGTCTCATTTCTTAACGTACCTGGCGCCACGGCCCTTCTGGAATGTGGGGCAGCGTGGATTATTGCACCGGATATGGCCATCCTTTACCCTATACTCCTGGTTAGGTGCGACTATGAGCTCTATCCCACAGTCCACACACTTATACACCGGGTACTTAATATGCCTGTCACGCAAGGCACCCACCATTTTCTCCATCTCTCTAGCTTGTCTTGGATTTGGCATCACCAACCCCCTTACTATAGTTATGCATAAACCTGGCCACGCACTCCTCACTGTGGAAATGGTAGTGCCTATGTGTGGATTTCCTACCATCACTACCAAACATAGGATGAGTCCTTCTCAGAAAGTCAGTAAATGATGTGAGCTCCTCATTATCACCACGCTTGTCCTTAGCAGTAAGCTCCAGGTCTATATAGCTAGAGTCCTCATCTATCTTCTCACCGCAGCCATCACAGGCCAGGAATTGTACGTGTGTCATGAGTCCTCATCCTTCTCTTCAAGTTTCTTTCTCATCACAGCCTCAGCTTCCTCATCACCTACCTTGGCAGCGTGTGGCTTCATAGATATACAGGCAGGAGAGAAGCGCTTGTCTCCAGACAGGTTCTGTTCAATGAGCTTGACCTCATCCCTCTCACATATCCCTCCGTCTGCGAACCGGCACCAGAAGGCACCGCAATTTATTGTAGTCATAATTACTCCTTGTGTTTTGTATTATTATAATCCTCATCAATAGGATTGTCAACTATCATCATCTCCCTGGCTGTACGGATACACTCAGCTACGGTAAAAGGGTTAGCACCATCAGCGCGCTGCAACTGCTTGAACGCCTGTGATGTTTTACCATATTGCACAGCGTGAACACTCACATCGCCAGCCCTCTCTATGGCATAGTTTTTTATCACCTTAGGGTAACTAAAGCTATCCACCCTGTTCATAAAGAAGAACTCATACCCATTGTAATACACCAGGTATTCGTACTTAGTGCCATCACCTGGCTCTGATATGACTACCCAGATGTCAAACTCCTGAATACCCATTCTATTATCGTCAAGTTTAAATATTGCTTTCATTTCAACTCCTCATGTACAATCTTAATATTGTTCTTGGTATAGCATACCAGGCAATCCTTGCACTGCTTCTTACAGATATACTCTACCTCTTTATTTATCTGCTTTTGCTTAGGTATTTTGTCCTTGGTCCAGACTACAAACTGCCTGTCTGCAAAGCAGGGCACATATTTCATAGGCTTATTGAGATACTTAGCACTCACATTAAGAACCAGGTTTCCAGGCCAGTAATTGTCCTTAAGCACAGCCTTCTCAATTAGCTCAGGTCTCTTAGTCCACCACCCAAAATTGCAGTGCTTATTGGCAGCAGCCAGGGCTATGAAATTACGAGCGTGAACCAGCTTGGATATGTCACCGAATGATGAGTACCTGAAGTAAGCAGCGTTCATCCAGGGCATCTCGTCAATAGGGATGAGCTTATTAAACACCTTAAGGTTTCTCTTCATTGCATCATTGAGATTATGATAGCACACCCTATGCCTGGTGTACCAGTAGCACTTATGGCACACACTCCCCGGGTCAGCCCTCAACTCAGGGTCACACTCACACCAGAGATTGATGCTGTCAATATCCTCCAGCTTGGCTTCGTGCTTGGATATGTGTATATCAGCTGTCATTTTTCCACCTTAGCCAGGTCCTCATCTGATAGGAATACCTTGGCCTTCTCCAGTAGGAACTGGTACTTGTGGAGCTCTGACTTCAGCACATTGATATGTCTCTGTCCTGCATTGTAGTCAGTCTCGTTACGCACAAGCCCCTTGCCTAAATTGACTGTGTGCTTGTCACGCTCAGCCATTATCCTTCTGCGATACCACTGGGCTCTGCGCTCCCAGCGCTTGGCATCGGGGTCCACCTTATCATCGTGCTTGTCATCGTCAATCCTCATAGGCATAAGGCATCCGTACTCTCTTACGCCATCGTCACACTCCTCATCCTGTATCTCATAGTGAACTGGGTCAGTGCCCTTGTCAGTCAGGCCATAGATAACCCTGCGGTCCTTGGGGAAGAGGTCAGAGTTCAGCTTGATGTATCTTATGATACCCTTGGGCAAGAACATATCAGTCTTGGGCCACTTGGCATTGAACTCTTTGACTACCTCGGTACGCACAAACTCATCTGACTTTTTGAGGTAGTATCTCTGTATGTTCACCTTGTCATTCTCACCCAGCACAAAGAACTGATTAGGTGAGAGCTTAGGCAGCTCGATTAGCTTGCCATCCCAGGCTTTGGCCATCTCCTCATCGTTCGTTTCAACCAGGACATCAGCCCTGTAAAATGCCCGGCCATTACACGCCTCCACCCGGAGTATATTTGCAGTATATTTGCAGTCTCCAGGTAGATACTGGAAGTGCACACCCTGCAGGCCGTACTGGCTGGTATCATTTGATAGGTATTGTTTGAGATGTCCGCACACCTTGTGATTTAACTTAATCATTCTTGTCCTCCAAAAATGTTTTTATTATGTCCTTGAGCTCAGGCTCTAGCTTATGATCCCAGTCACTGATGACTCTCTCAAGCAGCTCTTGTGCCTTGGCCAGGCGCTGCATCTTGCGATACCTCTCAAATATCTCTTCTTTAATGCGCTCTGCCCTGGCCCCTCTGTCTACATACCTGTTGTATCTACCCATTTTTCTCCTCCTTGGCTAGCTCGGCTAGCCTGTCTATCTCTCTATTGATAGCATCTCTTACTGGCTTATTCTTCTGGTCCAGTAAAAGCGAGCTGAACTCACGGATGAGTCCTTGTATTGAGTATGAGTGCAGCCCCCAGGTATTACGGATACGCTGCATCTCAGACTGTTTGTTGTTAACATACCTTGCATCACCACCTCTTGACAAGCTATTGTTATAGCCCTTGGTCACGCACCTGGTTCCTTTCTTGCCCGGCATTTGTCCTCCTTGCTACTCACTTAGCCACCGCCAGTAGCAGGCGGTAAATAGGGGAGCTGAGCATATCCTAGGCTACACTCAGCCGTGGCACTTCGTCACTGCCACCATAACCTCAGCCCCATCCGAGCCAGTGGGAGTCGAACCCACTGGCCCAGGTTGGAGGACCTATACTATGATGCGTTTACAACTTCCCATTGGCTGGGCTCAAGACTAATTATCTTAGCTCCCAGCTTCTCTATCTCATATGCTCTGTCCGGATTCTCTATACTATGGGCCAGGTTAGTGATACCATTGGCCAGTCCATACTTGGATATGTTCCCTTCCTTAGCCATATTAGCCTCAATCTTGTCAATCTCATCAGTCAGTATGATACCAGTAAACTGCTTAGTCACGTTCTCAATGGTAGCCCGGGGCTTGGCAATCTCCTGGCCGTTAGCTATTTGCAGGCGCTCAAGCTGCTCTTTGAACACAGACTCAGACAGTGAGTGCGCTATCATATCACGCATCCTTAAGGACAAGCTCTTCATCTCTGCCTTAAGTGTATCATCACTGTAAATGTCGATATTATCCTCATCGATCCTCTTACCAGCGTGCATCTGCCGTAATATAGACTGTCCTATCATACCATTAGAACATACCAGTCTCCAGATGAGTGACTTGATGTCAACAGCACCGGCTCCAACCTCACTGTTAGTGAGGATGATACCAGCCTGCACAGGGTCACCGACTTTGACATCACCCTCATATCTCTTGGATGAGATTTGCAGGTATAACCTGCGGTCAGACAGCACGTTAGCCCTGACTTGGATGTCATTGCTAATTGGCTGAACAGCAGGTAAGAACGCGTTCATCACAAACATATTGTCAATAGGCCTGAACCTGTCAGATAACAAGGCCCGGGCAGTATTGTCTAATGTCCTGACAAAATGCTTACGGTCTGGGTTCGCTCCGTTAAGAGCGTTCACAGAGTATGCTCTTAAGCCAGGCACATTACCAATATCATCGTAATATCTCTTAGGTATTCCGAACTTGGATGCCACCTGGGAGTGAGCGTGGGAGTTCAGGCCAAAGTTTCCAATGCCATCTAACTCCAGGGTATTATCATCTGCTAACCTTATGTCAGCAGCAGGGGCCAAGTAGTCAGCTTTGCTGGCCTCTTGCCTCTCTATTTCAGCGGTAAGTTCGCTGAGACTATTGTATTGTGTTTTCATATTTTGTCCTCCTTTCTTTCCTTCTCTCACGCCTGGCGATATGAGCATTGATACAGTTAGCTCTCCAGCTCTCATTGGCGTGTTTGCAGGGTGTGTTAAGATACTTTAAAGGCACATCATTATAATATGGGCCCATATCTTCGCTCATTGTCTTTATCATCAGCTGGCCTTGGGATATGAACCATTTGCATACGATGATAATGCCCAGAGCATCTGGCTTATATCCATCATCACCAATGCAGTCCTCAGTCACTATACCCACGGCATAGCCGAAGCGCACTGATAGCTGGGAGAGTTGAGTCTCCTCCTTTATCCTCTCCTTAATCTGCCTCATTGTAGGCTTATTGCCTATGTATTTGCCCCAGTATCCCATCTTAGTCCTCCTTAGTAGCCAGCGCAGGCCCAGCAGGAGCTGTCCCCTTGCTACAAGGAGACAGGAAGTTGACCTCCCTGCCCTCAAGATATACCCTACTTCTCTTGCCACCGGACTCTGTCCTGTACTCCAGCTTGCGTAGCATACCAGATACCAGCACACGCTTGCCCTTCTTAAGGTACTTGGCGCAGGTCTCGGCCAGCTTATCATAGCAGGTCACCTCAAAGAAGCTGGTCTCATCGTGCTTAGTACCATCGGTGCTTGTGTATTGCCTGTTTGTGCCAATATTAAAGGCACATTGATAGCTGCCATTGGCATACTTCTGCAGAACAGGGTCATTTACCAGGTTACCCTCTAACATTGTGAAATTAAAGTTATTCATTGTTGTCCTCCTAGCATACCACAATGCCACGCCTACTGCAAATCTCAGTCAGCTTGTCAGTGAGCGCAGTCACATACCAGCTCTTCTTATACCAAATGTCCTTGATTAAAGGGTCATTTCTCTTTATCCGCAAGGCTTTGCAAAGAGCAAAGAGAGTGGCCATCCGCTCCAGGTCATGGCGATATCCACACTTAGTCTCTCGCCTAGAGATATTAAGTGCTGGGTCTTTGTGATGATAATTATTCATAATGTCCTCCAACATATGTTATTTGGCGCTCATTCGCGCTCGCATTATCGGCAATTTTTGCGATTTTCGCGGCAATGCCTTATACCCTTACTCTTCACACACACTAAAATATTATAGGGCTCTAAGTAATTCTTGCAATCATTATGTGTTCGATGAGTAATCTGTATTAAATGTTTATGTAAAAATGCCATAGAAAGTAATTAAATATTATATTTTTCTTATTTTTGTTTAGAAAATTACTGGGTATATAGATTAGGGTATGGTGTGTGAAGAGTTAGCGATACATTTTTCGCATTTTTTAAAGATTCTTTGGCAAGGGAGAATTGCTTATGCATATTGTGCCTTGGATGAGGGGGTATCATAGCATACCTCTTTGTCTATTAGCAAAAGGCCAAAAAAAAAGGGCCCCTAAGGGCCCTTGTATTGGCTTATTTTAAGCGGTAATTATTCTTTGCTTGCCAGTTCACTAGCATGCTCATTGATAAATGATTTAATCTCTTCAGACTGGGCAAGTAGCTTGTCCCACTGGCTAGCGTACAAAGTCACTGGGAATCTGCCTAATCCATAAACTGAGACAGCGCCTTTTTGGCTAACTTTAATAAGGTTACCCTTCTGGGCTTGTCTGCGCTTATATTCTCTAAGCTCATCAAGCTCTTTTCTTTCTTCTTCGGTAAGTTGATTGTTGTTTACTTTTGTTATTGACATATTGTCCTCCAAATTGTGTTTGCATACTCGGAAAAAAATGCGATTTTGCATCCCATACTGTACATCCTGTGACATGGTAATTACCATACCCCCTATGCCAAGTCTAACAGCGCGCGCGCGTGTGCGAAGAGTACTATGCCCATCCGTCCATCACAAATAACCACCAGCCATTTCGCATTTATCATAATTTTTCATAATTTTTCACACTTGACTTCTCCCCTAAATTAATCTATAATTGACATCATACTTGTTTGACTGGGGCCCCAGGATTCTGCATTAGGGGCCCCAGTCAAGTTGGGGAGGGGTTATGTCGGATTTCAGTTTTCCAGAACAATTTTTAAGAGATATAGTTGATAAGGCAAATGACCTTACACCAGATGAAGAGGGCAACATTAAAATCCCAGTTAAGTTTAAAGACCAGGAGTTTGATATTGAGCTTCACGAAGGTTCACTTCACCCTGATGCAGTAGCCAATGCCATTAAAGAGAAGCTCGATGAAATGGGTAAGACCCAAGAGGACATTGGCGATGACGAACCGTCACTAGGTCGCGAGAAAGTGCTCTCGCAACTAGGGGCAACTGATGCTATTACTATAGCAATATCTTTACCAGGAGGACATAAAGATGGCAACAAATGATATTATGATGGTGGCAAAAGGCAAGAGAAAATTTAAATCTCTTAATGCTGACCAGGCTAGAATGGTGATGGAGATGATGGAGGACCTTAGCGCTAAAATAAAAATACTACAAGCCAAAACAGCTAAGGCAGACCTTACGCCTAAAGAGGCAGCTAAGGAGGAGGCTAAAATGAAGGTCTTATTTGACCAGCATTTAAACTTACAAAGGCAGCTTAATCCACAGGCTCTTGCTGAGCTTTTAAAGAGTTCTGACATGTCTACGGTGAGACTTGGCCAGGAGGCCCTGGAGGTTAAGCAAATGACTCCGGGTGCTGTGACCCCTAAAGAGGATGCTCAAAAAAGGGTACTGGCACAACTCACTGGAGAGGCCCAGGCAACAGCCCTTTCTAATATTCAATCAACAGGTGGGGTAAGGACAGTAAAACCTCAGCCTGCAGGTGGTGGATTTATTGATACTTTAAAGCGTATTTTGGGGCCTAAGAGAAAGACCCCGGAGCCCACTCAAGAGCAGTAATGGCAGAAAAACAAAAAGCGCTTCCTGACGAGGTATCCTGGACTCCAGAAGATGAGAGGGATGCCAACAAGTGTTTTCAGATATATGGTGAGTATGTAAAGAAAAGAAAGACTGTGACACACCTGGCGGTTAAGCATTTTGAGACCGCCCAGATAATACGGAACAGGATAAAATGGGCTGCGCTGGTTCTTAAGGAAGAGACCGGTGATACTGAGGTTGTCAAACAGATGGCTGATACTGCTCTCATTGACCATATATGTGAGCTGGATACTCTTATTGATGAGTATAAAGAGCAAATCAAGGCCCGGAAGAAAGCACTCAAAAATATGGAGCCGGGCGATAATCCTACACTACCTAAGCTCCCATCTATGCGAGACTATACAGGACTTCTAAGGGAGAAAAGACTTGCTCTTATGGACCTGGCGCGTATTCGTGGGGTACTTGACCTAAAAGGAAGTATGACTGGCGGTAGTCCTAAGATTAATATATATCTGCCTGGGGGCCTAAATAGGGGCCAGGGCACAGAGTCCGTAATTGAAGAGGTCAAAAATACCAAACAAATTGAGAAGAAATAAAATACTAGCAGGTAGCTTCTCTGATGAGTTCGTAAAGCTTATGGAGAACAGGGTAATAGCATCAAGCTATAAGTATGGTGATTTGGGGGATGCAAAACGAGACTTAAGGACCCCCAGGGATGAGCTTAAAAATGCGAGATATAGACTTAAATTATATGAGAGAACCGGTAATTCGGAATATCTGGTGGATGCTGCCAATTTTCTTATGTTTGAGTTTATGGAGATGAAGGGCCATTTTTTGGCTACAGACGGAAATATCGACAGTAAGATAGTGTAATGGACATTAATCTATCCTACTACTCTCCAATCAACCAGGAGCAGAAGGAGTTCCACGCCAGCAGGGCTAAGCATAAACTCCTTATGGGGGGCTTTGGTTCCGGTAAGACATACCCCTCACTTCACGAATCTATATTCCACTGTATTGACAATCCCGGGCACCAGTATTATATGTTTAAGAATACCTGGGATTTTGTGGAGGAGCACCTGGAGGAGGATACTAAGCGTATCTGTGATGACTGCGGTCTTACCAAGAGCTGGAGTGCTGAGAAGCATAACCTCACACTGTACAATGACTGCGTTATAAAGTTCAGACCCCTCACGCTGGGGAAGAAAAAGTTTAAGGGGATTAACTGCTGCGGATTTTTTGTAGATGACCCGGATGTGGCCAAATATTCTGAGCTTATTGCCTTTCTGTTTTCCAGGCTGCGTAATACTCCTCACGCCAAAGCTAAGAGATTTCAGACTATTATCACCGCTAACCTGGAGGGCCGGGATTGGCTGTATCTTACGTATATGAAGAACAAGCTTACCGGGCAGGATAGGCCAGCTGGTGGGGATGATAAGTTCGCATACTGGATATGCCCCACTGACCATAACCCTACTTTGCCAGCTAATTTCATATCTGACCTGGAGGAGATGCACTCTAAAGAGTGGATGGACCGCTATGTCTGGTGTAAAATGGACTCATTTATTGGCCGTATTTACCCCTCTTTTGACCGGGGCCTGCATAATATGAGCCGGGAGGAGATGGAGAAAAAGCCGATGTTTCACCGGACCCTGGCGCTTGATGTCGGTATTACCCACGCGACAGCGTACCTGGATATGTTCACTGATGGGGAGGCTATATACGTTATTAAGGAGTTCTACGAGAAGGGGTTAATTGCTCCTCAGGTAGGCCAGCAAATCGTGGATGAGCGTAGTAAAACTATCTTCCAGTCTATGGTAATTGACCCTGCTTCTGCAAAAACAGACCAGACCTCTGGTACAAGTGTTCGTTCCATGCTCTGGGATGACTTCAGACTTAATTTTATATCGGCTACAAATGATGTAAATCCGGGCATTTTGATATGCCAGGACCTCATAAAACCGGCTAAAGGGGCTCCAAAAGTCTATATTAACCTGGCTGAGTGCCCTCATCTGGTGGATGAGCTTGAGATATACCGGTGGAAGGAACCTCCGGATATGGATACTGACTATATGGAGTATAAGCCTGAGCCGGTTAAAAAGAGGGATGATACCTGTGATGCGTTCAGGTACGGATGCCAGCAGCTTCGTAGATATATGCATAGAAAGCATGAGGATATACAGAATAATCTGGATGAGGAGCGTAAGAGAAGGTGGATGTTGCGCTTTGAGAAGTTGCCGATGTACCAGAAAAACCAGGCTCTTGCAGCTAAACACGCACAAAAAATTGATGACCAGGTAGACGGTGACCTTTATAAGCGCCTGGGGTATCCGAGACTGGCCAAAATGGCAAAAAGGGGTTATTACAAAAAAAAAGGCAGGCACTTGATTTCTGGGCTATTTTAGTGTATTATTGAGGTTAATGGGGGGGAGTATTGGCTGAGTTAAAACTCACTGATGAACAAAAGGAAGAAGTACAAGTATTCCTTATCGAAAGATTTAATTATTTAAAAGAACTGCGCTCTGAGCTTGACACGGAGATAAAAAAAGAGGTCGATATCTATAATGATATTGACGAACTGGTACGTGGCAAGGAAGAGCACGAAGAGCAGTACACTATCCCCTACGTCTACACTATTATAAATACCATCGTAGCTAGAGTTCAGAAGAGTCTTTTTGGTAAAGCCAACTTTGTCAAGCTCCATATGGAGAAGGATGAGTGGCTTGAGTATCAGAAGCAGATGACATTTTGGATGCAGAACCTTCTTGACAGACTTAAGCTTAAAAAACGTTCGCGTGATTTTATTGAAGATGCCTGTGTGAAGCGCCTTTCCTGGTTACAGCTAAGACCAGTTGGTAATCAAGAGTTAAAACAAAAACTTCATATTGAGTTTGATGCTTTAGATTTTTTTGATGTATGGTTCGATACCAAGGCCAGGTCTGTAATGGACTCGGATTTTTTTGTACGTAAGGTACAAAAACTCTGGAAGGTCAGAAGTAATGAAACTTATTTTGATACTGAGGAACTTGCTGATTTCGAGGGCCAAGATGATGATCACCAAAAAAGAAAGGATGCTTATTCTGCTATACACTCCACTCAGGACCTTTTACCTGGGTATAAGGAGTTTGAGGTCAAGAATAATGCTACTGATGAGGTTGAACTTCTTGAGTGGTATGGCGAATATGACCTTTCTGGGATGGACCTTGCTGACCCTAATTATAAACCTGATTTTAAAGAAGTTATTTTTACCCTTGGAAACAGAGAACGTTTAATAAGAGCCGAGATAAATGATATACCTACCAGGCGCAAGAGACTCCTCTTCCCAATGAGAGTTCTTCGTCAGTCGAACTCACTTGTAGGTAAGGGTATATCTCAGCTTACCAGGGGGATGGCTCAAGAGAATAATGAGATACGTTCTCTTAGGCTGCAAAACCTTAAGACATTAGTTAAGCTGCTTTGGAAATATGACAGGACAGCTAATATTGACCTGGAAGAACTGTTTGCTGGAGAGGGAAATGCGGTAGGATATGATGGCCTTATGAATAAGGATGCAGTCAGCCTGCTGCCGGTTCCTAATCTTATCCGAGAAACATCCCTTATGATTCAAGATGGGATGCAGGATATGCAGCAAACTACCGGTGCAGTGGATCATGTTATGGGAACAAGCGCTGCCCGGGGCATTGCTGATACTGCTACAGGTACTCAGACTATTACTGAACAGGCAATGTTCAAGTTTTCTATGATGGCTGACAATATCTATGATGATCTCCTGGAGTTCATTAATTTTGTTGCCATACTTCATCTTCTTTATGCCAGGGAGGCAAATGAACTTGCTCATCCAGACCTGGCTGTAGCCTTTTTAAACTTACTTCCCGAAGAGTTGGAAGATACTCCTTTTTATGATATTGAACTTATGGATGTTTCTGCCAGGAGAGATTTAGAGCAGCATCAATGGTCAAATATGATTGGTATAATTGCTCCACTTGTCCAGCAGGCTGGCGGTAATGTAAGTGAACTTCTTAGCCAGTTTATGGATGTATTTCAAGTGCCTAATAAAGATAAGATATTACAACCGGAAAGCCCCCAGGCTATTGCTGCTAAGCTACTTCAAAATCCTGCACTTGGCCAGGCTGTCCAGGCTATACTTGCTAGAGCCGGTGCTGAAGCTGCTGGCGGTGGTGGTGGCGGTGGTCAAAGAGGACAGACTCCAGGCGTACCAGCTGGTGGCTCTCCACAAGAACAAGCAGGGAATACTAATTTACCAATATGAGAAGCGGAAAAGTAAAGTTATCTAATCAAGAAATTAGGGAGCTCCAGGTATTACAGGAGCATCCTGGTTGGAGTGTTTTCTTGAAACATATTAATGGACTTATTGAGGAGTCGAACCGCCTCAGTCAGATTCCAAATGCCGTAGGCACACCGGATACTGAGGTCTTATTTGCGGTTCGTGTGGCCCAGGCCCGGGTCTCAGTTTATAATGGGCTAATTGGCTTTATGAATGAAGTAAAAATTAAAGCAAAAAACACACAGGAGGAAAATGATGGGTGATTTTTTACAACCGGAAGTTGGCGCTGAAGCTCCAATTGAAGATGTCGGATTGGGCGCTGAGCCTGGCCTGGAAGTAGAGGGTCCTTTGGGATCAAAACTCACACTTACAGCTGACGATATTCCAGAACTTTCAGATTTACAGCCTGGTGATACCATCAGTTTTACAGTTGATGATATTACAGAAGATGGCAATTATGCACTTACTGTGGCACCAGCTGAAATAGACGAACCGTTGCCTGAAGAACTGCCTGCGGAAGAGCCTGTCCCGGGCGGTCAAGCTGCGGTATTAGACCAATTAGGCGCACTTTAAAATATCAAGGAGCAAGCAAAAATGGGTAATCCACTTCAAACGCAACAAACAGACGAAAGTCCTTTCAGTTTTCTGACTAATGAGGATACTAAACCGACTAATTCATCAGTAGATGATACTGATGCAGCAAGCCAAGACGGCCAGTCCGATCAGGGTGGTGCTGGAGATGAGTCAAAACCAGTTACTCTTACGCAGAAGCAATACCAGGACTTAATGGCCAAAGTCGAAAAAGTTTCTTCTACTCCAGGGATGGATGATGAGAAGATGAGACAAGTTATGGAGAACAATAAAATTGTTGATGCTATTAAGCAGGCAGTCTTACCTAACGAGGGTGAGATTAAAGCTGCTGAGAGGCGTAAACTAGAAGAAGAGTTTGACCAGAAGCCAGTCGATTTTATGAAGCAGACAATCCGCGAAGAACTTAAGAGCCTGGAAGAACGCCAGACCAAGAGCGAGATTAAAGCTTTTGCTAATGAGGTAATGATGAATATTGATAAGGAATATAAGGTTAACTGGGATAAAGATGGCACTAAGGTAGCAGCCGAACTTGCCCTTATGGACCCAGCCTTTAAACAGAGAGACCCCAAGGGCGCAACACTTAAAGCTATGCAGCTTGCTGGTGTTGGTGAAAAACGCCCGGAGCCTATCAACTTTCCTTACACTGAGCCTTCAAATTACTCAGCTACGCAAAGACAGAAAGCTATGGATACTGAGGCCGAAGCTTATAAGAAATCTGTTTTTGGGTATGCAGAAAAAATGACGAGAAGTCCTCTAGCAGGATTTTTAGGCAAATAAAGATTTTTCCTCAGTGTATATTTTTTACTAAGAGCTGGCAAAAAATATATAACTAGGAGCCAAAAATGGCAAAATTTTCATACGATAGTCAGTCGGGCCTCCAGGGCGTGACTGCTTATTATCGAGATGGCAATGTAGTTCTCACAGAGGACCATCGCCTCAATATCGCTATCGAAGCTGATATTGCATACCTGGACATTGACAAGGCAATGCTTCTCTTGTTAATGAATAAGACCAAGAAAAAAGGTGTTGGTCGAATGAAGCACTCCTGGCTAACCCAGGAACGAAAAGCGGATTTTATTGCTAATGAAGCTATCGGTGGCGCGTGGGATACTTCTCCCGGTGCAGCTGCTGGTACTTTTGAGGTACACGCTGATAATGTTCACCTCTTCTCTGAGGGTGACATTGTTATGATTCCGCAATTCGACACCACCAGGACATTTTATATTACAGCTGTAAACCAGACTACAGGTCTTATAGACGCTGTGACAGTTGACGGTAATGCTGCCAATTTGTCTGATGCAGGCTATGACAGTGCTGAAATATTTCTGATGTCTAACTCATTTGAAGAAGGTTCCGGTGTAGGTACCATCAAGTCTGAACAGCCCACAGAAGTTTATAACTATGTGCAGATTTGTCAGACTCCTATCGGTGTTACCCAGACTACAATGCACCTGGATTTCAAAGCTCAAGACGAACTTGCTAAGCAGCGTTTTGAGTCTGGTGTAGACCACGCTTTTAAAATGGAAAAGCAGCTTTTCTTTGGTGAGCCCAAGGAGCAGCTTACTGGTCTTATGAACGGACAGTTCAGGCAATGGTTTTCAGGTGGAGCTAATCACTACATCTCTACCAATGCTGATACCCAGTCCGAGCTCACTCAGTCTGAGTTTAACTCCTGGCTGATTGATGCAACCCGATACGCAAAAACTTCAATGATTTTTAGCGGTGCTATTATCTTTGAAGCTCTCACCGAATGGGCAGAAACTAAACTTGAGCTGACCAGAAACGAGACTACTCTCGGCATGGCAGTTACTAAGTATATGACTCCTTACGGTGATATTGTCGGTCTTACTCCCCACAGGGAGCTCCTCACAGGTACCTACCTGGGTGGCATGGCGTTCTGCCTTGACCTCACTGACCTTGAATACAGATACCTTAATGGTCTGGATACTCACGTTGCTGTCGATGTTCAAGCTAATGGACTGAAACAGAAAATTGATGAGTACAGGACTTGGTTTTCTATGAAACTTGGCCAAGAGAAAAAGCATGGCGTTCTTGACGGAGTAACTTCTATCGGCACTAGCTGATTGTTTTGCAAGCTCTTTGTGAAATTGATAGCCGGGGGGCAACCCCTGGCTGTCTTTTATTAAATTATTACAGGAGATAATATGCCAAAGAAAAAAGTTAAAAAGGAAAAGCCTATTTTTGGTGCATCTATAGGAGTAGATGATGAAGATGTTTTTGATGGAGACCCTAAAGATGAGCAAATTGAGCCAGTTAATCTTGAGGATGAGCTCAATAAAGTTGGTGGGGCCAGTACTAAAGGCGGTACTAATGTCTTAGGTTTTGGTAATAAAGTTAAACGTACTGACAAAGAAGAGGAGCTCCCAGAGGTAAAACCTGCGACTGATGTCAGGGTTTTTTATTCTAAGCGCAAAGGACAGCGCATAGGCATCCAGCCTAAAAGTTTTAGATGGGAAGGGAAAAGGAAAATCCTTGAGCAGCGCGGTCATGCTATTAAGTTTAATAATGGGCGATATATTGTCCAGATGCTTCCAGGTGAAGCTCATGAGGATTTTGAAGTGCGTAAGAAGATTGAGGAAGATTTCCTTGATAAGTTTATGAAGCGTTACCCTGGTAAAGTGTTTTCCGTTGACCCGGAACACAGTAAAATTGTCAAACAGGTTCGTGAATTACAAGCCAAAGAGAGGGCCATTCTTGCTGGTGAGCAGATTAAGCGTAGCCAGGGTGCCCAAGGACCAGTAGGAGCTAGTTGATATTATGACTTTCCTGGAGTTTATCGAAGAGATAGAGACCTATATCAAGCTGCCTAATAATGCAACTATTAGGCCCCAGCTTAAAATAACTATTAACCAAGTTATTACTGAGTTCGCCCAGTTTAGGGAGTGGCTTAGGCTTCAAACTATTTTTGAGTTTACTACAGGGAAGTCCTTTTCTATTGCAGCAGTTGACCATGTTTCTAATAATGTTATTGGCATTGCTGGAGACAAGGTGTTCAAACTTAAGGCCGGTGATACTATTACAATAAGTGGCTCGACAGCCAACAATGGTGATTATACCATAGCCACTGCACCGACATATATAGATACTGCTACGATTTTTGATATTATAGCCGTTGATGATTCTGGTGAGACTTTCACAATCAATGGTGATCATACTACCAAGTTTATGGATGGTGATACATTTGTAGTCTCAGGCTCTACTGGGAATGACGGAACTTATACTGTAAGTGGCAATTCGGTGTTGACAGGAGGAACTACTGTCATAACAGTGACTGGAGATATTACAGATGCTACTGTGGATGGGCAAATAACATCAGTGCCCTCTCTCAATACTGTTATTATTTTAACTGAATCACTTACTGATAGCACAGTGGATGGCACTGTGACCTCTGAGCATGAGGATTACGGTATGCCATCAGATAATGTGAATGAGATTGGACTTTATGATAGCGCTGGTAGCAGAGTTGATAAAGTCTCTTACAGGGAGTACCTGCAATCTTCAAGTTCGGTATGGGCGAATCTCGGTGATAGGATATATATTGCTGGGGAAGATTCTACATACACATTTTTATATATTTCAAGAGGGAATACACTAACTGACGATGATGATGAGAGCAACGTGCTAGATCATTACAAGGATATTGTAAAGCAGTGGGTTTTATATAAGTTCTATATCTGGTATGGAGCAGATGAATCCGCAGCCAAGGAAGAGATACTTCTTAAAAATCAAATACAAATATTAAAAGCTAATGAATCTAGGATGGGAAAAAATGGGCGTCACTTCAGGGTTGGTTTTCATAACAGAACATGAAGTACAAACGTTTTTCATCCTTTCTTAAAGGGATTTTTAAACAGGAAGATGTTGCTACCCGAATTGCGGATGAATCTCTGCTCAGACTTAGGAATATGGACCCCGATATTTCGGGGCGCTTAGAGAGGAGACTTGGATATGACCATTGGTCTGATCTTGAGGATAGTAATTCTATTACTTCCTCTAATTCACAGCCTGTCGTAGACAGTGCTCTTACTGATTTTTCTAACAAAGTTCAGGGCCTTTATCATTTTGTTGATTTAGCTGGTGTGCAGTATGTTTTTGCTGTGGCCAATAAAAAGGTTTATGCCGAAGTCAAGGATGGCCCAGACAAGGTATGGGTCCTTCTTAATCCCACTACTACAACCGAACTCATTGAGACCAGCAGACATATTAAAATGGTCTCTTACCTGGATACAGTATTTATTAATGACCTTGAGCACAATGTCTATATGTATAGTTCCCAGCAATTTGGTGCTGGTGGCTGGGTCATATCTGGTAATAGATTTGTATTTTTTGCTGGAGCCACAATATTCATACGCTCTTACACTGATTTCTCTGATTTATCGGAAGATATTGTAATTGAAGATGTAGCTGCCAATCTTAGTGGTAAGGCTATTTATGACAGTCTTATAGCTATTAATTTTGATAATGAAGTGACTGTTCCAGGGCAGCTCAATTTTGGGTATTGTGTGCGTATTGGTAATGCCACTGTTGGCTATACTTATTTTGTACTCAGCAATGGCAAAAATGAAGCAGCAAATGATGAGTGTTATATTGTCAAGTTTAATGACAGGTTTATAGCCCAGGATTATGTGGCCCTGACAATGGCTACGGCTGGTGAAGTTATTAGTTTTGGCACTTATAATGATGAGATTTATATTTGGTGCCAGGATGGCAGGATTGAGGTCTTAGATACCTCTCTTGCTAATACTCCGATAACCACTGGTGATATTGCCGACATGGTGGCTCCGGTCAATGTATCTAGTAAAAGTCAATATTCCCTGGATGTGGATAGTTCTGGGATTTATTTATACACTGAAGAGATACCTAGCGAGAGTGACTGGAGGCAGCCCAAGTTTTCAGTCGATTATCCTGAGATGAATCTTAACACAAAGTATGTTGAGACTACGGATTTAAACAATCTCGATTCCGCAGTGCCAGGCACCACAGGTAATTTGGTGGATAAGGCTGTCCATTATGATGGGCATATCTGGCTTCATAACACAACTTTGGCAGCTTCTTATATTACTAAATTAAATGAGGATGATTTAACTTCTGATTTAGAGCTCGATATATCCAGCATACACACATCATCTTCACGTGGTGGCGTAGCAGCAGGCGGTGTTGCCTGGTTTGCCACAGTAAGGCATTTGATTGCAGTTGATATGGATGACGGTACTTGGGATTCTATCAGTATTCTTGACTATTTGCCAGCACCTTATAATTCAACTTCTTTTTTAACAACAAATGATGCCCTTGCCTATGATGGTACTAACTTATGGGCGTTTGTGCAGGGGCGAGACCCTACATATACAGCAAATGACAAACTTTTTTGGTTAAAAATTGACCCCGACACTGGCACACTTTTGGATAGACTTGAGCATGAGCAGTCTGTTTCCGTCAATCCTAATTATATATCCGTTGAAGACTCTTTTATGTTTTATAATGACAATTTGTGGGTTGGTGGTAACATTTACCGTCAGTCTTTTGGTAGTGCTACTGATGCTTTTATAAAAATATCAACTGTAGATGGAAGTATAATTGGATGGGCTGACCTGGGCGTTACAACTGCTGCCCTTTGGACTATGGCTGGTGTAGATGGTCTGGTCTTTGGCACTGATGTTATTACAGATAAGGTATATAAGGCTAACGCATCCACACTAGTTGTTGGTACTGCAATTGACCTTAGTGCCAGTGGTGAGAATCCTGTTAAGTGTTGGGCTAGAAATGATAAGTTATGGGTTTATTGTAACTCATCTGACAAACTTTATCGCTATAATCCTTCTGATAATGTTGAGCTAAACTCTTTCAGTATTACCCAGGATGTTCAGAGTATGATATTTAAGGATGTCTACCATTGGGTTTTCGGTCAAACAAAAATTGGTTTTCTTATTGGGCCTAGCCATTTTCTTTTTGATAGTACTGAGGATAGCACATATTTTACATCTGTAACTGTATCAAAATACCCGATACTTGTCGGTCTTGATTTTAGTGGTAATTTTTTAACTAGAGAAATCGGTTTTTTTACCTGGAAGTTTATGCTTATTCTAAATGAGCTTCTTACGGATTTAGCTAATTTAGCTCCTGTACAAATTGGTGATGAGAGTATTTATTATGGAGCTGAGACCGACAACGCATCAGACGATGGCATATATGTGAAACTCAATCTTGCTGATTTTGACACTGTCGAAGAAGCCAACACATTGGATTCTGACAGCAGGCTGCTTATACAGGGCGATTCTCAGGATAGATTTTGGCTACACAAAGAGATTGGTGGAGTTGATTATTACAGGTCCAGCACTAATTGGTTATGGAGTAGTGGTATAAATGAGCAGAGTGATGCAGATGTCCAGAATATTCCAACATATAATTCTAATCTTCTTTTTCATATTCTCAAACAGATACAGGATATTTCCATAACAGAGATTGACCAGATTAAGCCACTTGGCACACCTAAAACTCCGCCTGTTACTATGGATAATGATGATTTAGGTACTCCATCTGATCTTGAAAAAGGTACTGTTCTTAAGTATTACACAGCTTTTAAGTTCTTGGATGATAGTACGACTGATTTGTCTCCTGCTTCTGAAGAGATAACTATTCCAGATTTGGGCGCAGACCCCCAGGATGTGAAGCTTATTATATCTGACCTTGACCTTTTAAGTGCAACTGGAGTACAGCTTTATGCAACGTCAACCATAAGTGAGATTGAGGTGTATCGGGCTCAGAAAGACCCTAATTTTCAGACTGTGGGCTCTTTTGATCAGTCTACTGATATTGTTAATTTAACTGGACATGGATTTTCTGATGATGATGTTGTTCAGTTTGTCACAGATAATGCTCTTCCAGCTGAAATATCAGCCAGGACAGATTATTATGTTGTAAGCTCAGCTGCCAATACTTTTCAAATATCAACTACCCAAGGTGGCTCAGCACTTAATTTTACTGATAATGGCACTGGGCCAAATTACGTAAATAAGCCATCAGCTAATGCTTTTACAGAGCCAGTATTCCTGGCTAAAATGGAGAAGGATGACGATGACTTGTGGTTTTATAATCCTGCTGTAAAGCCTTATGCTGAAAATGTATATGAGGATAACCAACAGACCTTGACTTATAATCCGTTTACCAGGGGAAATATTGCAGAATATCCTTGTAAAGACCTGGTAGTTCATAAGAACCGACTGGTCCTGGTAAATAAAACAAATGAAATTAACTCAAATGTCCTGCACTATTCTGACCTGGATAATGCCGAAGCCCTGCCTCCCTCTAATCTAAGAGCGATTGAGTCCGGGGATGGTGATAGTCTTGTCGGAGGTATTTCAGTCAAGGACTATTTGTTTCTTTTTAAAGAGTCCAGGATTTATGGTATTTTGGGTGATGTGCCAACTGGCCAGCTAATTGATGTTTCGCTTAAGATTGGTACGCCTTATGCCAGGACAATAACAGCCTATAATGATGTAGTTTATTTTATGAATAAAGCCGGTATTTTCCAAGCCAGGGGCCCTCACGTTGAGATGGTCAGGACCGGCTCACTTGAGGATTTGTTTGATACAAATAATGATGAGTCTATTGATTTTGATAATTGTATTGATAATGCCTTTTCTTATGTTGATAAAGATAACCAGGAGATTCTTTTCTACGTACCTAAGAAAATAGCAGGAGCAGCTCAGACTACTAATAATTGGACTATCGTCTATGATGTCCAGAAGAACTTCTTTAAAGAGCGCTCATATAATGACCCTATTTTCCATAGAATTGAGGCCAAAGATGTTATCTCTAAGGATAATATTGAGCTCAAGACTGACTATTCCGGGCTCATTTATAAAGTTAGCTCCAGCCTAAATGACAATGGCAATGCCATAACTTACACAATTTGGACAAAAGCCTTTAACGTTGACAATGATTTACTGCGCAAGATATATAAGGTTATTAAGGTTTTTGGTGAAAATACTGATGATTTCACAGTGACACTTGATATTGATGGTGTGGAGACTGTAGCTGAAATGACTCATAGAGATGTCGGGCCCCAGGAAGAATCTGTTGGTGTAATTTTAGGACCGGCTTTTGCTAATAGAATTATTGTTAAACTTACTGGTGGAGCTGTAGACCAGGAAGCTATCTCTATTGATGAAATACTACTAGGCTTTGAGTTCTTAAGAGGATTTGAGAAATGACAATATCAGATGAAGAACTTGAGTTGACCTTTCATAAAGATGCTGACACCATTAATTTAGACATCCTCAGGCGAGCATTTACCAAGCTGCGCCAGGAGCTTATTACTGAGTTTGCATCTGTACAGACTACGCTAAGTGCAGCTGATAATGTATTTTTTGTGGTGCTTGCATCTCCAGATACTACGCTTTGGAAAGTTGGCGTAAGAGATAGTGGCGCTCTTTATACTCAGGTTGCCACCAGGGGGCCTGCGGTATCCTTATTTATAGAGTCTCCAGATTCTAATGTCTGGGAGATAACTATAGACAATGACGGCAGGCTCGCTACTACAGATACTGGCACCCTGGCCGAAGATTTACTTTTATCATCTGTTAATAATGTGACTTATTTAATTGCAGCAGATGATGATGGCAGAATAACTACGACTTTACAGGAGGCAGCATAATGGCTGACCATATTATAAAAGCTGACTGGAACGTACAACACGCAATTTTAGCATCTGTGGCAGCAGCGGATACACCGGTTGTAGTGGCCTTGGCTGCTAATCAACTTATAGGTAGAGTGGGGTCTGCTAATATAGGAGCTCTCTCGGCTGCAAATGTTAGGACTATTATTAATGTTGCTGATGGCGCAGATGTCACAGGGGCTAATGCTCCCCAGGCACATAACTTAGCTGGTGCTGAGCATAATGCCGATACCCTGGCTAATCTTAATTCTAAAGTCTCAGATGCTACACTGATTGATACTGGTGACTCCAGGCTCTCAGACGCCAGGACTCCTACTGCTCACAATCTGGGCGGAGCCGAGCACAGTGCAGACACCCTGGCTAATCTTAATGCCAAGGTCAGTGATGCTACATTAGATGATAGCTCAGACCCAAGAACCCCTTCTGCTCATACTATTGCTTCTCACAGTGATACAACTGCTACTGGAGCAGAACTTGAAGAACTTACTGATGGCAGTGAGACTACACTTCATAGCCATGCTGGCGGTGGCGGTGCGAGGGGTACAGTATCCGCAAAGTCAGCAAATTATACTATCACTGATGGTGATGGAATAGAGGTTATTTTAATGACTGCTGGTGCTACTGATAAAACAGTAACATTACCAACAGCAGCAGATAATACAAATAGAGTTATTGAAGTTTTTATGGTTGATTCTGGTGTCGGTAATACAGTAATTGATGGGGAAGATGCTGAGACTATAGATGGACTTGCAACAGTAACATTAGTAACTCAATATGAAGGACTAAGAGTTAGGTGTGACGGTACAAGCTGGAAAATAACTTTTTGGTATAATAGAAACACTGCTAGGGCAAGTGCTACGTTGTCAGGAGTGCAGTCTGTTTCTGCAGGTGCATTTGAGGTGGTAGAGTTTAATTCAGAAATATTTGATATATATAGTGAATACACCACATCATCACCATGGACATTTACTGCTTCAGAAGCTGGATTTTATAATATAGCTGTTGGTGCATATTTTGCCGCTTATGCAGATGCTAAATATATTGAGATATATATTAGAAAAAATGCTGTTTCAGTGGTTACAGCTACAAACACAACATCTTCATCAGCATCTTATCAGACAAATTATATATCAACTATTTTAGAACTTGCTAAAAATGATACAATAGATTTCAGAGCATATAATGGTGATACTGTCGCTCGTAATTTAGCAGCTAATAATACAAGATTTTCAATTAGTAAGGTAGGTTAATATGACAAATTATTTAAAAGCTATTGAGGTGTATGTAGGAAGGGAAGTAGATTTCCATCCTGTCAGTGGTGAGGTATTATTACAAAATGATGGTGCAGGTGTTTATATCGCAAGGTGGGATATTATATCGCCAACAGAGCCAACATTAGCATATCTTGATACTTTATGGAGTGATTTAGATGATGCAAAGGTGGTTAAAAAAACTGCTATAGATGCTAAAACTGAACAGCTTATTTATAATGGTTTTACTTATGATTCAAAAGAGTTTTCTTTAAGTGATCACAGCCAATCAAACTGGAACAGCTTATACACCAGGTTAAATGCTGGAAAAATATTACCTGGAGAATGGCCTTTAAATGTACCAACTAAAAATGATGAAGCTTATGGTATTGCTGATGCTGCTACTTTAGAAGCTATGTACCAGGCTGGATATGATGTTAAGTATGGGTATGTTGCAAGTGGTCTTACTCTTAAAGTTCAAGTTGATGCTTGTGCTGACATTGCTGCTGTAAATGCCATAGTGGATGACAGGACTTGAGATGACCTTAAGAAAATTAGATACTGAAGGCAGGGCGATTAAGAAGGAGCAGATTGTGTTTGACCAGGAAAAACTTTATGATGCTCTTTACCTGGGTGCATCCGGTGTTTTGGAGATTATTCCACTTGAGAATGACTCTGCTATTATTGTGCCATATGATAAAGGGTGGCACCCTGTTGCTTTTAAGCAAATTAACAGTGCCGGTACTACTTTGCCGACTACTATGATATTTGGGTGTTTAGGGAAAAGCAATGTATAATAAGTTAAAAATGTGGGTCACAACTTGGGGCACTTACAATGGCGGTGCTGCAAGTACTTTTATAGCAGCGGAAACCAGCTATATTGTCTCAGACTACCTAGAGGTAGTCGATGGGGTGGCGCTCAGTATTGAAGGATTTTTGGAGGTATTATGAGCCAGATTATACTTAATAATCAATCAGCATCCCCAGACACGCCTGCATCAGGTAAGGTTAAGATATATGCCAAGACCGATAAGACGCTTTATCTAAAGGATGATACAGGTGCAGAAAGTCAACTCTCTGGAGAGGTCCTGGCGAGAAAGCCTGCAGGCTATATTGATGGTTTAATACTTGAGTATGTTGATGCAGCTACAATAAAAATAAATATTGGCTCCTGCAGGGATGAGGATGATTCTCAGAATATATCTCTTGCCTCCTCTCAAAATGTTGCCTTAACAACAAGTGGAGAGAATGGCCTGGACCAGGGCTCTGAGGCCGGTGATACCTGGTATTATGTCTGGATTATATATAACCCCACTACTGATACTACCTCAGGATTATTGTCTACCTCCAGTACTTCTCCTTATATGCCAAGTGGCTTCACAAAGAAGAGAAGGATTGGCTCTTTTAGGAATGACTCTGCTAGTGATATTTTATTATTTTATTGTTTTGGCACTGGTAAAGAGAGGAAATATACTTATGATCAGAATCAGACGGTTCTATCTGGTGGGAGTAGCACCAGTTATGCCGATGTTGATTGTAGTTCATTTGTGCCAGGAACTTCTACCTTGATGTATTTGTCGGGTTTTTGTGTAAGAACAGGCGCAGTTTTTAAGCTAGACTGGAGAAAGAAGGGCTCTTCTGCTGACTGTCAGCATAGGAATCAAGGATACTATAGAGCGATCATTGAGTCTATAACAGAAACAGATGATAGCCAAGTAATTGAATACAAAGTCAACAATGCATTGGAAACTTGCACTATGAAAGTAATAGGTTACTGGGAGTTCTTATGACACGAAATAATGTAATTGATAAAACAACCAAAATACTTAAGAGGACTGGGTTTTGCTCCTTTGATATTGATACTGAGACTGAGGAGCTAGTAGAATATAATTTTAACTTTGATGATAATTATGACTATACATGGAATGATACAACTTTCGTCAAGGGGGATTTGAAGACTGACCTGAAGTCAAGGACCACAATAATGTCTGAAATATTTAGTGGCGCTGAGCCCACTACACAATTTCCCAGGCTCGTAGATGCTATAGACCTGGCGTTTATTGTTGCACTTGATAACTTTAACCATGATTTTGCAAGACAAAGGCTTGGTGTTTTGAAGGATGCAGGGGATATTACCCAGGCTGATTATGATTTTATTGATGGAATATTGGGATAGGAAAATGACACCACTGACAATAGCTATAGTTTCAGGAAGCATATTAGCTCTCATAGGAGGGGTAATTTCTTTTATTGCCTGGTCTTTTAAACGCTCTATTGTGGACAAGATAGATGAGCTTGAGAAGAAGGTGACTGATTTTAAGGAAGATATGCTAAAATATTACGTGACAAAAGAGGATTTCAAGCTCAATACGGATGCTCATAAGGAGCTCTGGATTGAAGTGAGAAATAATCAAACCAGGCTTACAAAGCTAGAAAAATAAGGAGGAATCATATGAGTGATTTCAATATAAAACCAGTTGGTAAGGATGGCCGTGAGCTTAATGGCCCACGCCTTATTGCACATGGAGAAGTAACTGTTGATGCTACAGACATTGACATACCTATCGTTGGTCTTCTGGCCACTGATATAGTTACAGTTAGTCTTCATACACAAGCAGGCACTGCTGATATTGCAGACCTTATTGCTGTATGTGAAGCCGACAATCTCAATATCCAAGTCTCTGAAAAGGGCGATGATACTGGTATTGTTGCTTATCAAATATCTCGTTCATAATGACACCTGAACAGACAAAACTTCTCTTAGGTGTATTAGCTGCTGGGCTTGCTATTAGTGAAGCCATTGCACTTATACCGAATGATAAGGTTAAAAATAATGGTATTTTACATACTATTATCCTTATCCTTAAAGCTGTCCTGAAAGGAAAAAAGTAAGAAGGCTCCTGCAAAATGCAGCGAGTAGGGGTCCTGAAGACTTTATTCGCCAGGCTGCTGCGTATTTAGGCAAAGAGACGAAAAGAACCATCCTGATTGGTAAAAACGTCAGGGATATTGGTATCTCAATGGAGGTCTTAGAGTCCTCCTCTAAAAAATTGATACTGGACGGATGGAGTCTCGATGTCTATGGTTCAAGAAAGCGCGGTGGCCTGGGGGTAGCTAAAGATTTATATAAAAATGACGTGGTCGAAATTGATGCAGGCGTTTATGCCACGAAACGACTTAAAGACCTGCTCGATTCAAAAATTAAGCCAGATATATCCGTAGGTATATCGGGGCGTTGGAGGTTCTAATGGCTATACCAATGATTGTAGGTGGTGTTTTAGCTGGGTTAGGTGCAGCAGCAAAGGGTATTGCATCTGGAGTTCGTAGTAAAAAGGAGCGTCTGGCTCTTGAGAAGCAGGCTGACCAGACAAATGCCTTGATCACTAAGCTGCAAGATGCAGTCCGTGACGGCAAAATGGACCTTGATAGTATGCTTGGCCGGGTTGATGCTCATATGTCGAATATGGGTGGTAAAATCAATGAGTGGTATAACAATCAAATGCAAATTGGTACCCAGCTTGTTCAGCAGCAAATGGGTGCTGCTATTGACCAAATAAAGTTTGGTATTAATGAAGCCAAGATTAGGGCTGACAGGTCTGAGAGAGACCACCTGGAGCAAAAAGAAGAGCAGGTTAAACGACTTGAGAAGGATTTTAATAGGTCTAACCAGGAGATAGCTAACCAGGCCGTAAAGAGGAGACTTGGCGGTTCCGGTGCTTTTATGGCTGCAATTGGCAAAAGTCAGGAGACTCTGGGTAAAGTTAAAAATGAGCTTGAGAAAACCTCAAGCAGGGCTCTCAGGGCCATTGGCGAGCAATTTAGTGATGTAACCAGGGCAGCTGGATTTCAAACACTCCAGGCCCAAGAGCAAGCCGGGAGAAGTACTCTTGGGCTCCAGGCTCAACTTGGTGGTCAGCGTGCCCAACAAGAGATGGCCCTTGAGCAACAGGGATTTGGTGCCAGGGAGTCTGCTTTTGGAAGGGCTCTTACTCAGACCCAGAATGAGCTTGCTTTGCAGCAACAGGCCGGTGGCTTAAGAATCCGGGCTGATGCTACTACTGGTGCTCCCGGTGTTCTCGATGCCATTGGTGGTGGACTTACAGGTATTGGTGGCTCTCTTATGGGCGCTGGTGGAGGATCATTTGGTTCGGGTGGTAGATTTCGAGGCAGGACACCGCCTAATATTGGTGCTGGTGGTCTTGATATAACATCCTTTTTCCAATAATAAACAGGAGGCGGTATATGGCAGATTTAAGCTTAGCACAGGGTCTTATTGCAGCAGCTACTCCCAGGGGTGTAGCAACTGATATTTTCGAAAAACAACGTCAGCAGGGGGAGCGAGCATTTAAGGCGGGACAGGCATTTGGCCAACAGGTTGCCGGGCCACTTGCTCAAAATATTCTTACCGGTGAATATGACCCAGACCCGGAGCGCTTTCAGCTGCTCCAGGAGCTTGTCAAGCAGGACCCAAAGAGATTTGGAAAGGCCCAGGCTCGGTTTGAGGATTTCCTTAAACTAAGAGACCAGGGTAAAAAAGTTAAGGTTGTTAGCCCTGACTTTACCAGGAACCAAAAAGCTATTGAGACAGCAGCCCGGAATGAAGCTAAATTAGCCAGGGCTGGTGAACGCATGAAGGCTCGTAGGGAAGAGATTTTAGCTAAATATCCTGCAGATTTGGAGCAGCGGATTGCTGAAGAAGAAGCTTTTATTAAGGCTCCTTTTAAAGGTGGTGATCCTCAGACAGTATCTGACTTCAGGAGAGCCAAGCGTGATGTTAGAAAGTTAAAAAAAATGATGACTAAGCGCGATGAGGAGCTAAATAAGATAGACGAGATGCTCTCACAACAGGCTAGAGGTGGTCAATTAGAGCCATTTACAGGCCCACAGGAGATAGAGGAGACCAGAGAAGCCAGCAGGGCTGACCTACGTGCAGCCAGGCGAGCTCTAAATAGGGAGCTCCCAGGTAAATCTGCCTTAAGACAGCTTATTGCTACTGGTCAACAAGCTGGCAGGGGCGTTCCACCTGGCGCTGGAACAGATGCTTTTAAGATATTGGATGCTTACGGTAAGATAAATGAATCTATTAAAAAGGCTAGTATTGCACCTGAGCTGACACGTATTGAGGGCCAGGTAGGGGCAACTCCCAGGTCTAGGGCTTTTAAAACCACAGCAAATGCTGCTGTAGAGACTTTGACTACTCCCGATGTTGGTAATGCTCTTGGTGGACTTTTTAAGATTAGGGCTATTGCAGGTGATTTTGTGCAAAACTTAGCTACTTATACTCACGATACTAAAGAAGCTGAGAGAGTGGCTATTGGCGCATTTAATGAAGCTGCTGCCGATATTCAAAAACGTAATAATGACATCAAGAAAGATGTTCTCAGTAATAAAATATCTTCAGAAGCTGGAATTATGAGGATGTTTATTAATCTGTCAATGGCTAAGACTTTAGCGATTCCAGACCAGGCACTTGATAAAATATCTGAATATTCTTCTCCAGCTCTTTTGGCAAATATATCAAAAGGCAACCCATTTCTTTCAAGAGACCCGGAACATATGCGTAATATTTCTAAGATTACCAGGGCTAATCTTGATAAGGCTGATCAAAAGAAGATTGAGCAATCAAGAAAACAATATGAGAGTATTCTCTCTGGTATAGCTCAGGACTTACAGGTTGGTGATGCCAGCGGTAAGTACAAAATTGACTATAAGGGTGATATTTTTAAGCTTGACATAAACAAGGATATGGATAAAGTACTTTATGAGACACTTACCAAAGGTGTTCTTGGGAAGTTTGCTCCAGTTAACGAGAGAGACTATGAGCAGGGGCTTAAAGAGAGGGGTGAGGTTTGGCACTGGCTCAGGTCCTTAGCTTATTTTGGTGGATTTGTTACTGACTATAGAGCTTTTAACGATGATGCTGCTATGGAGAGATTAATTCGCACTCATATACCCTGGAAAGTTATTAGTAATCAAACTTATCTTAAGGGATTTGGCGGTAAATTACGCAGGCGTTTTAATAAAGCTATTAATAAGGCCAATTCTAATGCTTTAGAGAACAACCCTTCTCTCTGGAAGTCAACTAAGGCTGGAGCAGGGGCTTTCTTAGGGGCAGTAAAGGATGTAATTGATCAAACAACAGGGCGATAAAGGATGGTAAATGGCACAACAATTAACATTTGGACAGTTCGCAACAAGCTTACCAGTCCAAGAGTTCGCGCAAGAAGGGGCATTTGAGTTAGACCAGGAAGTTTTAGAGCAACGCAGACAGTTATTCAAAGACGAAGCAAAGCGGTCAGTTAAATTAGCCTTTAAAGATTGGATAAATCTCAAGAAGGAAAAGGGATGGGGGGATGTTACCCCTGTAGATTATGACGATTATGACGATTTAGCCGAATCAGCGGATAGAGCTGTGCCTGTAAGGGCAGCTGGTACTGCCAGTAGTGGGGTTGGTGATGTAGTTCCTGACTCTATTATGCTGGATATGGGTTTTGATCCCAAGGCTGTCACTAAAACAGATAAAGATTTTTGGGCCTGGCGTGATTTCCAGGACTTCTGGAAGGAGAGAAACCGGGCTAGGATAGAAACCCTAAACCCAGTATTTCTCCAGGCCGAACTTGAGCAAGGTGGAGTTGACTTATCACATTCTGCTCCTAAGCGCATAGGGCATGACAATCCTGCACTCGATGTTTTCCTTAAATCCACTATCCAGGCAGCTACTCTTGATGTAATTAACACAGATAGCCCCATTTACCAGGGCAGATATAAGCAATATTACGGAAAATCTAACCTGGCAGGCCAGACTTTAGGTGGTATTATGTCTCTTATGGCGCTTACCTATGCTGCTCAGGGGATCGGTGCGACTACTAAAGTGGCTGCTGCTCTTAAGAAGTTTAAGACAGCAGAGCGCTGGGCTAGAATTACAGGCTATTTACCTGCCACGATGCGTAGGTCTAAGTCTATTGTTAATGGGCTCAGCGCCCTAAACCGTGGAATTGGCCTTACCAGGGCTGGAGTTGCCGGTAGATTTGGTGCCGGTACTGCTTTAGGCAGGGCTGCTTTAAGACAGAGTGCTGGTGCAGTAACATCTGGCCTTATATTTGGATTTGCTGATACAACCAGGGGTATGGCCAGTCAATTTATTAGAGAGGATAAGCTTGAGCGCTCTGCCTGGGAGAAGCTAAATGCTGCTAATCCTATTAGAAGTGCGTTTTTTGGTTTTCTTAAGGGTGTTGGTATAAATGTTATTAATGCACCCAGTAGCTGGGGTATTAGGTTTGTAGCTGATGCTATGTGGTCTACTGCTCAGCAAGGAGCTAATGTAATATCCGGTGGGGAGTGGGATAATAAGCAATTTGTCTATGACTGGATAGTCTCTCACGCTATTGGTGAACGCTCTCAAATGTTAAATACCGTTATTAGGTCTGCTACACCCTCTCATCCACTTATTCGTATAAGGAATAAGATGAGGAAAATCTCACCTGACTATCGCAGCCTTTCTGATGATAAACAGATAGAGGTGGCTATTTGGGCACAGGGTGCCGTATCTAAGCTCAATCAGCCCTTTACCGGGGATGTAGCCAAGGGAGTCAGCAAAGAACTCTTTGGGTCCAGGAGAAGTGCCCGGGCACAAGAGGATATAGTAATTGATGCAGCTAAGATTTTCACCGCTAAGCATAAAGAGATGGCCTCTATTATTGACAGGGCTAAGTATGAGAATTATATTGATGTCGATGCCCTGGAATTAGGGCCTAAAGAATTAAACATAAATCGCAGGCAAATGGCCCTGGAAGTGGCTAAAATAATGCGTATGACTCCTGAGCAGGCAGAACACCTTATTAATAGTGATTCTATGTTGTCACCAGGACACCTACTCCAGGCTATGAAGGACCTCAAACTCCAGAAACAAACAGCCCCTGAGCTAGTGAATAAGTTTGTAAATGTAAAAAGAGAGCAACTTATTAAAAAAGTGGCTGACCTTGAGAGGGCGCTTGAAGGCGCGCCAGAAGGACCAGAGAGGGCAGATGCCAGGCTTGAGTATCTGGAAGCCAAAGAGCAGCTAGCTAATACACCCAGCGAACTACAATCTACAGTAAGAGGTATCTCAGATGGAGACTTCATAGAGCAGCTGTATAGAGCGATGAACACTCACGCTAAAGGAACTAGCAAGAAAGCTGAGGCTGCTGCTTTCCGGAAGATTTTAAACAGACCAGCTGATAAAATAATAGAGTTTTTTCTTCCGAACAGCCAGAAGCTTTATCGCGCAAAAAAACCTGCGGTTCCTCCATTTAAGCCAACCGCAACCCAGGCCGAAACGATTGGTCGAATCCGGGGGCTCTTCCAGGATGATCTTTTTGTCCGAGACCAATTAGCAAAGACTATAAGCTTTTTACGGTCTAAGTTCCCTGAGGGCCGGTATGGCTCTACTGCCCAGGACATGTCTCAGAATGTATTCTTAAGACTATTGTCTGAAAAGGGCTACTCTGATAAGAGAATAGCACACGATATTGATGTATGGAAACAGACTCATCCGGATTTTGACTTTAATAATCCTATCCATTTAAAGGAAATTACCAGTAATATCATTAAAAATAATGCTTTTAATAGTCTCAGAGACCGGAGAGCTCTTAAGGGAGAGTTCCGGTACCTCAAAAAAGAAGCGCCTGCCGATTTTCGCGTGGATCAGCAGACTGTCCAGGAGTATGACGAGGGTGTTTGGGTTGATAAAAATACTGGAGAGATGACCTCAAGACCTGATCAGGTGACTGCCCAGGATGAACCGTTCTTTGAAAGGGCTAAGAGTAGGGCTAAGTTCTGGGCGCAGGCTAAGTCAACCAAGGAAAGAATTAAGTCAGCTGGCAAGGATGCTAAGGATACCGGTGGTATTGACCTGTCCAGTTTGAATAATAAGGACTTTGCTGTAATGGCTGAGATAGCTAGGCGAGACCCTGCCAATATTGTGAATACTCTCATCCGGTACTGGGATGATGCTCTTGGTATGAAACATGACGAGATAAGGGAGCATCTGAGTAATTACGGTATTAGTCGCACACCTAAAAATATAGACCAGACCTATGGTAAGATGCTACCTAGTGGCCATCACTGGAAGTCTGCCTTAACCAGGCTAAATGAGCCATTTAAGACAACAGTTCGTACCTCCAGGCGTGTATCGTACAATCTCAGGGATGCTGAGATACTTCACAGAAGAGCTCAGGAGATAGTTGGTACTGTCAATCCCAGAACTGGTATAAAAGCCAGCCTGGAGAGCCCCCTGGTGCGCTCTTATGCCAGCAGGAATGGCCTTATGGTTATTGGTATAAAGGACTATACTGACTCAATGTCCAGGATTTACATACCATCTAACATAGAGCGCCTTAAAGCTGCAGCTGGAGAGTTCATTAAGAATGAGGTGGCCAAGCTTAATCAGTCTTATGTTGGCCAGGAGGGCAACCCCAAGATAATACTCAGGCATCCTGAGTCTAATAATGGCACTGACTTCGTTATTACTGGCTATAACATAGACCCTGCCGATTTCAAAGGTGCTGCAATAGATATTTATAATAGGCTCACAAACAGGTACCCTCAGACTCCTGAGAATATAGCTAAGGCTTTTGCTGTTAAGTTGATGGGTAATCCTATCAACAAAATACCAAACGCTACTCTCTCATTTACTAAAGATTTGAACGAAATAGACACAATATCTCGTAAACACCTGGTCTTTAACCGTTTATTGCAGGAGGTATCTCCTAAGCAATTCGCTCGTACTGAGGATATTCTACTGAATATGGACAATCCTACTGTGAGAGTGGCTGTAAATGCAGCAACTAAAGCAGGAGATGTGGAGTTCGCTGAGCGCAGAGTACGTGATATTGCAGAAGACCCCAGTCTTGTTGTTCCTGGTAATAAAAAGGAGCAGGTCCAGGCTATTATTGATAACTCTATTGTGCTTGATAATGTCAAGCCAGCCATACGGCTGGCCGAAGAGCAGGCCCAGACTGATAGAATACTGGGTAGGAAGCCCAGAGAGCAGGCTGTCATCAAAAATCAGATAAAGTCCAGTGATTCTGAAATTACTCCAGACCAGGAACTCCGGAATAACAGGGATTATAATGATGATGAGACCGGAATCCTTAAGTTTATGGATGCTGGTGATGAGTTCGTCTTGGAAAGAGCCCGGGCTGCAGCCCTTGAAGTTCAGAGATTAGAGGAGAGAGGGGTCTCTTTTGATGGCTTAGGGCAAAAATTAAAGGAAAAAATAAGGTCAATCACTAGCCCTATTGATGATGTCATTAAGGGTAAGTTCAGTATATTTGAAGATATACTCAAAATAGAACCCACCTCTCGCCAGATTGTCCATACTATGGGCAAAAAAGAGACTGCATCTAAGGATAAAGTGCGTGAGATAGAGGATAATATTTACGGAAAGTTTTACAAAAAATATGGACTTCCATTTATTAAGGGCTCTAGAGTAAAGGACCCTCTTATTAAGAATCGGCTTGAGGTTTTTAATAAGCTACAGGATAGGCTGTCAGAGACAGAATTAAAGCCCCTGTCTGAACAGGGAGATATAAGGCCCGGAAACGCCTTAAGAGGAAGTGGTGACATACCGTCTGCCAGAGACCAGGCTAATGAGCCTATCACTAATGGTGATAAAATAGAGCATTTAATCCAAAAAGTCATTAATGATCCCGATGAGCTTACTGATGGGCTAATTGCTAATATGCGTAGCCTGTCAAAAGACAAGCTCCTATATACTAAAATTGCTGTTCAGAAGCTTAAAATGCCCTTTGAAGATGTGTATGATGTGCTGTCCAGGTCTCAGACTTTAGGCTGGGATATTATTGATGAGATAGGCAGGAAGCTTGAGATGCCACCTGGTGCTTACAGGAAAAATGCCTTGGTGGATTCTATAAATCAAGAGTCATATAAGAGGTATGCTGGCTTCTTCCAGCGCTATGGTGAACTGGCAGGCATACCCAAGGAACAGGCCCAGGCTGATTTCTTTGAGGAACTATTCACAAAAGAGGATTCTATCCAGGCAGCTAAGAAAGTAGCCCAAATGGCTAATGCCGTAAGAGATGAGTACGAGGAAGCTGGCCTTATTAACGATGATTTCTCTGATAGGTTTAATCGTATAGTAGCTACAACCAGGTCTATTCTAACTAATGACCAGGACAACTTCCTATACAGGCACCACGCTGTACTTGCAGACCCTGACAATAATGAGTTTTACGGTAGCAGGCTTAATAAAATGGTGGAGGAAGGTAGGCTCGATGTAGGTAAAGGGGCTATGGACCCCACGCTTTATGATGTGCACGGTAGAAAACATAGGACTTTGGATGATTTGTCTACTATGGGTTTTAAGACTATTAATGATGCTCGGGCTAATTTGCGTGGTGCTCTCAATTATATGTTTACCAGGCAGATTAATTATGAGCTTGGCCGGGGCTGGAAGACTGGTTTTATAGACCATACTGAGGTTGTGCTCTCACAGCTTAAACAACTCCACGCTAATTATGATGAGGTCAAACAAAATGTTAAGGGGTACAGCACTGAGGAGCAGATCAAAAGGTTAAGAGGTATTTTAACTGAGATAGACAAAATTAAGAATGACACTATTGCAGGCTGGGGTGAGCATAATGGCGTAGTATATGTTGATAATACAAAGGACCGCACCATCTGGCAGACCAGGATGGAAGATATAGAGGTGCTTCAGAAGGAAGATATTACCGATGCAGCCAAGAAAAAGCTTGATACTGAGTTTGCTCAGTTGCAGCGGTTTATGACTATCTCCCAGGATATACACGATTTCACTACCGGGCGTATTTTTACCCAGAAAAAGAGAGATTTCCTCAATACTTTTAAAGGAACAGAAGGGCTTGATGCAGCTACTATTAAGGACCTGGAGACTAAGCTTGATGCCCAGGAACAAAAAGACCGTGGTCTTATAAATGACTCCCTTTTTGATGCTGCCCTTGGCGAAGTCTATATGCCAGTCAATGCTAAGGTCCATAATAGGGATAGCCATAGCGATAAGTTTAGTGCCGGTAGAGCATATATCTACGGAAAACCTCTGCGCTGGAAGCCTAATCGTATTACATCCCCTAATTTACCAGGCTATGAGGGCCTGTATCTGCATAGGGCTCTACATAAAGGGCTCCAGCAGTTCGTATTTAGGTATGACTATGAGGATAAAGCCGGTTCCCTAGCTGCGCTTAAGAAAGGGCAGGAAGTTTATGATGGCCTTAACCGGACAATGAAAACTCTCTCCTTTTGGAAGCCCACTATTGTTGGTGCTAATGATCTTGCTCAAGGGCTCCTTGCTACCGGCCCGGGATTTATCCTGGAAATACCTAATGCCTGGAGGATATGGCACTCTAGAAACGATGTTGGTTCTAGTGTGGAGAAAAAGGCATATCAGAGCTATAGAGAGAGAAACCTATTCCATCATACCCTGGGATTTAATGGCCTGGTTACTGATGCAGTGAGGGATTATTCCAGGATGGTAGGTGATGGTATGGCTGGCACCATAGCCAGGAGCTTGTTTGCTGGAGATAATACTGTGGCCCGGGGGAAAGTTCGTAAAGTCCTAAGGAAAATGATGCAGTCTTTTCATCAATACCAGAATATTACCTGGTCAATAGATGAGATAATGAGGATATCTGTGGCTGAGAGGTTCCGTAAAAGGTTTTATCCTATCCAGCTTAAGAGAGCCAAGGAGCGCAGGGTGCAAAACCCAGAAGCTGCTGCCCTGGATGAATCTCTTTGGCTTGCCACTGAGCGTACCAATATGTTTATGGCTGATTACTCACGCGTACCAGACCATATGCGTAGGGCTATGAACCGGTTTATGTTTGTGCCTACATTTAAAATAGCACAGACTAGAATGTACAAGAATATGATTAAAGAGTTTGGCCAGGGCGTACAATCCCTGTTTAGAGGTATCCCTGAGAATCAAAGGGGTGCTGTATCTGACCAGAAAATAGAGCAGGCTATGTTTATGATGGCCCCTCTCATTCGTAAGGTCATTTTCTCTGCTGCCATTAAGGGTATTGTTTATGGAGTTATGGGATATAACTTCCAGGATAAGCTCGATATGATCAAGGGTTACAGAGCCAGGAGAATTGAGGACCCGGACGATCCTATGAGTTCTATGATACGGACCCTCTCTCTGTCTACACCGATGTTTGAGATGGAGAAGTTCTTTGGTCGGTTGGGTACTGGGCTCAATCTTCGTTACAATATGGCAGCACTGCCCGGGTTAATGTTCTCAATAGCTACCAATAAGGACAGGATAACTGGCCAGAGGATATGGGGTTATGATGATGATGTCAGGACTAGGTCTGGCAAGCTTGGCTTACATATACTGAGAAGCTTCTTCCCTATAGGCTCTGATATCTCTAATCTCCCACGCGATGATTTAGAGACAATGGCCCGGGTAGTAAATCTCTCAGGGCTAGGATACTTTTATCAAACAGACAGTCCAAATAAATTACTGGAACTGTTCTATGACTCAATTAATAAATCCAATACTTTGGGTGAACGCAGAAATGCACTAATGGAGTTTAACCGTGGCATACAGCGAGTAAACGCTATGCTCTTGGATGAAAAGTTTAGGTCATTCTATGATGAACTAGAGGATTTTCGTAAGTCCAGGTTAGAAAATGAGATTTGATAAGAAAAATTGTTCTCATATATATTCTTTGGGAGGTGAGTTTTATGCCAATAGTAAAGGTTAATATCAGTAAAGATACGCAGAAAATGTTTGACGAGAAACTGGAAGCTGCCATTAAAAAATACACAAAGAAATGGTCAGTAGATGAGTTCCTGGTTAGGGCCATAATCCTCCAGGAGAGTATGGGTAAGCCCCTTGCGATAAGACTTGAGAATCACCTCAAGAAAGCATCCTGGTACAGTCGCTGGATTCCTAAAAAGTATAGGACTGAGGACTATGCGTATTGTTCAATGGGATATATGCAAGTGCTCTATGGTGTGGCCAGGAGCTATGGATTTAAGGGTACTCCACACGATTTACTTACTGAGGACAATTCAATTCGTTTCGGTGTAAGACATCTCTATCAACTCAGCAAAAGATACCGGAGTACGAACGACATAATCTCTGCATATAATCAAGGGAGCCCCAGGCGGTTCCCCAAAGACCATAAACTTTCTGGGAAATATAGAAACCAGAACTATGTTACGAGTGTTCTGAAGAATATCGAAAAGGTGACCAGAAGTATCCCGGTAGAAAGTCAACCTAGTACTCCTCAAGAATCTGCCGTAGAAGTTTCCCAGCCTGAGCAACGCTCTTGGATTTCAGAACTTGTCTTACGGATTCAACAAGCTCTTTCCTTATTTGCTCTTGTGCTATATATCTGGTAAAATCCTTATCACCCATATCGTGGTGAAACCATAAGAGGATAGCTTCACGTAGTGCAGTCTTGATGCTTATGTTCTGGGCCTGGCACTTCTTCCTGAACTTATCATAGAGTTTTTTCTGATAAGCTAAGTTAGTTTGGATACTGTTAAGCGGACTGCTTGGCACTAAACACCTCCTGGGCCATTGCATCTTCTGGGTAATTAACTCCTGTGACATCAGCTGGCACTTGTTCCAGGAGCCTGTGAGTACTCTTATCAAATATGGCTTCACCCATAGTTGCCGTAGGTTTTAGCTGCTGGAAGTTCTTGAGGTCTTTATAAAGCTTCTCACTGTTAGGCACAGTATTATGATATAACTTATCACTTAGGCAGTTGCCTGTGACTGTGTTGTATATGAAAAATTTTTTGTATATTTTATCCATCACTCCTCCTCTTTGGTTAGTGCTTCACTGCCAAGCGTATTACAAATATACTCTATTATAGTTTCAACATCACTATGCCATAGAGTATCTGTTATTGTTTTGCCGTCATTGTTTTTGAGTATGTCGTTACCTACTATTTCCAACGCTTCCCTCAGCCGTTTGTTTTCGTATTGGAGTTTATCTATCTCATTTTCCATTTTATCAAAGTTCGCTTTTGCTTCACCAATAACAGTACCTAACTCTAAAAGTTTTGCATTTTTATAATACTCCTTTGCTTGTTTACTCTTATAAAAACTGTCAAAAAATCCCATCATTCCTCCTCTTTGGTTAGTGCTTGTAGTAATTCCTTTGCTCTCTCAAATGGCCCAAGTGGTACATCACTTACACCGCCCTTTGGGTCAAAGTAGTCAAGGAAGTCTTGTATCCTTTCCATCAACCGCTTGTTATCGGCTAGGAGTTTTCTTACTTTATCTCCTAAATAAAAATCAGCCATATAGGTAACCCCATGCTCATTTCTATACTCATGTATTATGACATCATTAATTTTAAAATCCATCAATCCCCCTCTTTGGTTAGTGCTTGTTTAAGAAAATATTGTTTATAACATTTTGCACTATTATCATCACAGTTATTTTCACAAATATCATCTGCATTTTTTAAATCAGCATCTAGTGGACAGCTTCCAGTAAAATCAGCATGACTTAAACACGCTATATCCAAAGCCTTCTCATACTTGTCTACTTTGGCTTGGAGTTTTTGACATTCTTCGTCTTTATCAGCATAAGTTTGGTAATATACCATTTCCATCTACTCCTCCTCTTTGTGTAGTGCTTTTTTGGCTCTGTCTTGCCAACAAGTATTATCATCTTTTGATACATCTTCAGCAAACTTCCTCAACCGCTTGTTATCGGCTTGTATTGCAATAGCTTCTTTATAAGGAATGTTTCCAAGTTTAGCTTCTGCTTTTAATCGCTTATTATCTTCTTTCAGTTCGTCTCTCTCAGTACCTAAATCCCATGTCTGGTCTTTAAGGCGTTTATTCTCTGCCTGCACTTTTTGTAACTTTGAACAAGTACCGATTAATCCTAGATGTTCGGTGTATAGTTTTTTACACGATGGGCATTTAGTTGACATTACTCCTCCTCTTTGGTTAGTGCTTCTCTGGCTTTTTCACCACCGTCAATATCAATCTTGCGTTTGTTTGGGTAAATAGTCATATACCAATTTTCTTTTTTCGCATAAAACTTCAAAGCCTTCTCATACTTGTCTACTTTGACTTGGAGTCGTGTTACTGCGTCACCCATATTTATTCTAATTCGTTCATAATCTTTGAATATATCACACTCGGTTTTAGCATAACATTTTTTACAATCACTATAAAACGGACAGCCCATTACTCCCCCTCAAATGGATTCTCAAAATTAAAGCTATTGGGTTCTGCGTGCAGATTAGTCAGCGCGTGCCTACGGTTCTTTAGCCAGGTGATAAACGGTGGAGTCTTGTGGTAGTAATAGGATATTTTCTTAAGAGCTCCACACTTCCTTAGTTTGGCCAGGGTCTGCCTGGCCCTGCCCCTATCATCTGTAGCAAATATATCCTCAATATCAGTGAGCTGGATGCGCCTGGTTACAAGTAATTCGTTAATAACCTCAGGCTCGTATATCATCTCATCAAGTTGCTCCTCACCACGCAGGGTCCTGGCTGTGAGTCTTTGCTGTGAGTAGTCATAATATCCCATACGCCTGTTATGATACTGGCTCTCTAAGAAGTTGATGGCAAACAGTACGTGCGCCTTGTTTACGATCACCTTCTCTCCCTCATCATCAGTAGAATATACCATAGCTGCCACTGATATAGCCATCCTGGCTAGCTTTATTCTCATCTCAGCCCCTACCACAAGCGGTATGTCAGAGCTGAACTTCTCGCCTAAGAGAGTGGCAGCGTGCAGTATAGCGTTCTCAGCATCCTTCTCAATATATATATCCTCTGGCCTACGTGACCAGGCAAACATAACACGATTGTGGCAAAGTTCACTGGTATAGAAATGCTCATACTCTTCCGTATCTCTTTGGTTTATTTCACTAATAGGCACATCCTCTTTGCTGGCAAGAACAGCAAAGTCAAGCCTGGCCACATCCTGCTGCTGGCCCATTATCTCTTTTATTATATCAACCCCGAAGTTGTAGTTACCCACATCACCGTGGATAGGATTGGCTATGAAGACAAGCCTGGTCCTAGCTAGAGTCCTACGGCTCTGTATCTTATGTAGTTCAGCTATACCGGAAGACCGGACACCTGAGAGAAAACCCATTATCTCAGCCTTGACAAGGTTTTCGCTCTCGTCTATAACAAGAGCACCCCTGTCATTGAGTGGTATTTTCCCCCAGGTCAGAGACCATCTGGAGTTACCGTGAGTCTGTTGTACTCCACCAAGTATTCCAGCAAGACTGACATTCTCCCCCGAAGTCAAGAACTCGCCTGCGCGGTAGTGTTTAACCAGGCTGCGGATAGTCTCTGTTTTACCGGTACGTGTATCCCCTCCTATGAGACACTCCATCCATCCCTTCGTTACTCTGTGCCCAAGGAAGTTGAATTGCAGTACGGAATGGTAGACAAGGTCAAGGGCCATAATGATATTGTTTCTCTTCTTTATCCTGGTTACGTTGTGAGCCAGATCATCCTGAATACCTTGTATCTTCTCTGTTATGGAGTCCACATCGCGTGGGTCTTTTGGTTTAAAAACCTTTAGCTTTTCTTTTACCTCAGGAGTAAGTCTCCATTTACTCACTGAGTCCAGGCTCGCTTTAGTCCTGTTAATAATATGGGTAGAACGCTGGGTCCGGGGATCGCCCCAGGTAGTACCATAGAATTGGTACTGGGCATTAGTCTTTATATCGGTGGAGAATACGAATGAGCGCTGCACCATGTACTCAGCATCCATCTTGGAATAGTCAAGCTCAGCTGATACCATAATCTCCTCTACGTTTTGCTTGGTGGCAATATCTACTGTTACCTTTCTGCATTTACTGTAATCAGGTATGGCAAAATACCTGCGGATATATCCTTTAACGTGTGCATCTGATGTATTAATGAAGCTCAGGATGATGTCTCTGTCCTGGTGACAGCGGAAGTTGTACTCAAAGCCCCTCTCTCTTGATAGGGGATTGCAGTCATACTCCTGGTAGATACGGCAATTAGCACAGCGTTTCATCTGTGCCCCAGCCTCACCACATTTTATTTTAACTAGCCTGGGTATCAGATAAGGAGATAAATCCTTACCGATTATAATTCCATTAAACGTTATTGCTTTGCCATAGTGGTCTGAGCTAATAGACTTCTCAAATGGTATCTTGTTATACGCCTTACCAAGCTCCTCTATCCAATCATCAATACTGTCTATATCTCTCTCTATTATCTCAACAAGACCACCGTTACCATCACTGATGGGTATGGTATATTTCTGCTGTTCTTTGTTCCATCCAATGTTGTTGTCAATTATATCCTTCTGAGAAATACCCCCATATTCCACCAGAGTTTCACGCGCAGTATCGTCTTCAAGTAGAACTCCGTGATACTCAAGAGATTTTTTCACCAAGTCATTTCCCATTATCCCTCCCGGTAGAAACCCTGGCCGGGGCTGATCCCGGCCAGGGAGTATTTGGTTAAATATAATTTAATTAGGAGTTTACTCATCGAAATCAAATGAGGTATCTGGTTCTCCTTTGGGTTCAGCTGGTCCTGTCTGACCACGCTGAGGCGCTTGTCGTTCTTCCTTCTCGTCTTCCTTTTGAGCAGCTTCAGTTGAAGCAAGCTTGGAGCAGATTTTATACAGAGCCTTAAGCCCTGCAAACTCTTTCTCACTGGCATATCCCTTGGGAGTGAATACAGGCATAAACGCATTGCCTTTGTCAAACTTCTGCATCTGGGTAGTAGCAATAATTCTATGTGCAAACATAGAGAAATTGCGCTTACCAGCTGCCTTGAAGTGACTGTTAAGTTTTTTAGCAGGAGTCATTGATGCGCTCATTGCGCTATAGATAAATGGGTCTGGAGCTACGCCAGACTTAATACCATCAATGAGGTCTGCTTGTGTAACAACGAAGTAATTGATGCAGTCTATCCACCTTGGGTCCTTATCATCGACAGGCTCACCAATAGCAATAGTCTCCTTAGAGTTGTAGTCAGTGTACTCACTTGCTACAAACTTTAGGTTATCATCAAAGATGATACGTCCACCCCACTTGAGTAGAAAGTAAAGAGTGAGCGCCTCATCCGGTGGACATATAATATTCTCTGTCACACTATGATACCAGGCGCCATCAATAAGTTTCTTATTGTTGGCTTTGGCCCGGCTCTGACCCTGGACTATCTTAAGCCTGGGTATAACAATATCTTCCATACCGATATTGTCTACGCCTAGGGCTGGCCCCTGGTTCAGGTATGCAGGTACTTCGGCCTGCGGTTTCTTAGCTGGTGTGTTTTTGGTTGTCATGTTTGTTCCTTAATAATTATTATTTTATGGCCTATGGCCATTGAGAGGGGGTAGTAGCGAACCACCTAACCTGAATCCCGGTAGAATCTTACGACTCGTTTCTGACCCGCCAGGCTTCATACCCAGGTGCACCTGGGCATCCCTCTCATAAAGCCCCGGCCTATGGGGAAGCCAGGGCGTGTTACTTAATCTGGGAGGAAACGTTCCCCATAGAAATTAAGCCAGATATTTGTTGAAGTATTCTTTAACATCATCCAAACTATGCGCTAGGATATAGTGGCCACCTGCAGCGCGAATAGTTTTCTCAAAGCTTCGCTGGTCGGCTGCTTGTCCTCCGTCCTTATGATTTCGCTTAGACGGTCTTTTCGCTTCAATACCAATGAATTTCCCTTTGTAACAACAGATGCGATCAGATACGCCCGGGGCCCCTCCCCGGGCTGAGTAATGGAAGTGGGCAAGCTCTTCTCCAAACGCTTCACTTAGCCACTTCCTTATCTTCGCCTTGACTTCGCTCTCCGATATCTCCTTTTCGCTTCTCTTTTTCGGCTGGGTCAATCGTGCCATCAGATCGGCCCGGCTCTCTTCCCTCTTCTTTATCGGCATACCCACACCCCTCCGGTACGTAGTAGTTTTTAGTAGTGACTGTGCCATAGTATGCACAGACATCTGGCTTTCTGTCGTGTATCTTACACTTATTGGTGAGTTCGTCTAAGAAAGGGCAGGTACAGGGTATGTGTACCACATTGTGCCTGACCTCACACCCCCTGGTCTCATAGTATTTGACCAGGGAGGGCAGCGGATTAAAGTAGAAGCTGATGGTCCTGCAGCACTTACCGCACTGCAGACATTTCTTCTCACTCATCTTCTTCAAACTCACCCTTAGCCAGGCGAGTGACCAGTGATTTATTGAACCTGGTAGTAGAGAAGATAGTCTTTTCGATGAACTCAGGAAGCTCCTCACCATTCTCTATCCATTCAAGTAGAAACTTTTTCCTGGTAGCTGCGTGGACTGAAGGCTCAGTCTTAATGAGACCCTCTTCGCCTATCTCCTGGAGCCAGGCGTGGAAGACTCCACACTTATCCCACTGCTTGCCAGCCACAGGACCAGCGAGCTTGAACTCTTCCTCTTCTATCGGGTCAAACTTGAGCTCACCACCGGCTACCTTGACTGTGATAGAGGGTATGTCTTCATCATCCATAGCCTCATTGAGCTCAGACCTCAGCCTGTTAATCTCTTTGTTGAGCTCAGTCAGTGCAAGCTTGCGCCTCTCAGCTTCAACCAATTTTGTGGCCAGTTCAGTGGCCTTTGTTTGTGTATTCATATTTGCTCCTTGTGATTAAATTATAATTTTACTTTTTTTCTGCTGCTCCATCTGCCCGGGTCTAATGGCTTCAAGCATTATTATACTCTTGCCCTGAGACTTGATGCGAAACGGACAGCCCTTGAGGAATACTTTCTCCCCAACTTGAAAGGTCAGATTCTTTTGCAGGCGTAACATCGCCTGTGCTTTCTTCCTTATTCTCCTCTTCTTTATCGGGCCCAGTATCGGCCACGCTATTACTTTCCCCAGCCATACTAGCCACCTTAGCAGCAACTCCCCTAAGCTCTTTGTTTTTTGCTCCATCTTTTAACTCCTGTAATATATCCAGTGCCATAGCCTTGGCTTCCTGGGATTTCTTATATAGTTTCTCAGCATACTTAAGAATATCAAGCACAAACTTCTGGTCATAGTAGACCATATTCTTTCCTTCGCTTAATTCAAGCAGCCCTCTATGCTGGATACCATAGTGTGATTCCCACTTCTTAATAAACTCTTCTGTAAAATTACTCATAAATATGTCTCCCTATAAATTGCCAGAACAAGGCAGCCATTGCACCAAGGCCAAGTAATATGACATAGATAAAGCATAGTACTTTAAGTGCCCTGCGCCTGCGCCCTCTCTTTAGGCGTTTAAGCTGCTCTTCCGGTATTAGATTGACCACCATCCTGTTATCCTTCCTATCAAATAAAGGATGATCACACCCAATATATCCAGGGTAAATAAGTTAATGGCAATCAAAGAAAATATTCTATGCTTACCGTGCCACTTCTCTCGCTTGGCTAGGTACTAACAATTAATATTACTTCCTATTAGCATACACACCCTCCTTAAAAGAATCAACCAGGTAAGTAGCAATGTCCTGCTTATCCTGTATTGCTTTAAGAATCTTGCGATCCAATGTTTTATTGTAAACCAG
>Ga0272441_10001684_pt1 | contig 46559 bp, 36 predicted proteins | sample SSMProp6N_FD_193582 | JGI IMG/M metagenome (GOLD analysis project Ga0272441, IMG submission 193582) | Marine sediment archaeal communities from Little Sippewissett salt marsh, Falmouth, MA, United States - SSM-Prop-6N | ecosystem: Environmental > Aquatic > Marine > Wetlands > Sediment ... | reverse complement strand
CGGGAGTCCGGCCCGTTTCGGCCAATCGCGCACGGCACGTTGCCAAGCCGAGCCTACAGCGGATTGATCGAGCTGGTGAATGCGTTTCTGTCTCAACGGAGCGTTTCTGTGCGGCAGGCCTGTATCGCGGTCGCGGGACGGGTCAGAGCACAGCGATCAACACTGACGAATCTGCCGTGGGTCGTCGATGGCGGACAACTTAAGGACTCCCTCGACGCCGAGCGGGTTGGCGTGATCAACGATCTGGAAGCGATTGCCGGATCGATCCCGCTTCTTCGCCCGAACGAATGGGTCGAGCTTCAGGCGGGAGATGCCGATCCTCATGGCCCGATCGTCGTACTCGCACCGGGCACGGGGTTGGGCGAGGCGTTTCTTGTGTGGGATGGAACACGGTATTGCGCACATCCATCCGAGGGCGGACACGTCGACTTTGCGCCACGGACCCCCGTTCAAGAACAGCTCCTCGCTTTCGCTCGCAACCGGTACGGACACGTAAGCGTCGAACGCGTCTGTTCGGGTATGGCGATTCCTCTCATTTACGAATTCCTCCGCGATGAGACCGCCGGAGCAGAGCCCGCCTGGCTTGCCGAGCAGCTTGCGTCCGCAGAGGACCGGACTCCGATCATCGTAGATGCAGCGCGAGATTCCACGCAACCGGTGGAACTCTGCCGCCGTACCGTGGAGTTGTTTGCCGAGATCCTTGCGGCAGAAGCAGGCAATTTCGCCCTGAAGCTGCTTTCGACGGGCGGCGTCTATCTCGCCGGTGGGATCCCCCCGCGACTGGGCGGGTTCTTGACGTTATCTTTCCAGCGCACGTTCTCGGACAAGGGCCGGTTCCGCGAGTTCGCGGCAAGCCTCCCGATCCGCGTTGTCACGAGAAAGCAGCCGGCGTTGCTGGGGATCGCGGCACGCGAACTCCTCACCGACGGCCCACGCCCGCATAACGAACCCCACGTGCCGACATCGGAGTCGGAAACTCAGTCGGTGACGGACGCAGCTCGGGATGAGAGTTCGATCATTCGTTCATAAGACGCTCCTGTCTACGGTCGGACGGCTCAACTCCGGGAACGGATGTGTGCACGTTGTATAGAATCCACCGGCGGGGCTCTACGGCAGATTCGGTGCAGTGCGGCGGCGTGGGCACGGAATGACTGTGCCACCGCCAGAAAGAAGGAGGGTCATGAGCAGAATCCGCTCGATCGCTCAGGCGGCTCAGTCGATCTGGATGGACCACATTCAACGCTCGTTTCTTGCATCCGGCGAGTTCGAACGCTGGATCGAACTCGGCGTCACCGGTATCACATCCAATCCGACAATCCTCGAACGGGCCATTTCGAGCAGCACGGACTACGAGTCGGCCTTGCAGCGGCTCGCCTCGAGTGGTGCTTCGGTGATGGAGGCGTACGAATCCCTGGCGATTACCGATATCCAAGCCGCAGCCGATCTTCTGCGGCCGACGTACAATCGGACCGGAGGCACAGACGGGTACGTCAGCCTGGAAGTCGATCCCCGCCTGGCCATGGATGTGGACGCCACCATCGCACACGCGAGACGGCTCTTTCAGCGGATTGACCGCCCAAACGCGATGATCAAGGTGCCGGCAACCGAGGCCGGTTGCCTGGCGCTTGCGCCCCTCATCGCGGAAGGCATCAATATCAATGTCACCCTCATCTTCTCCGTCGATCGATACGCAGACGTGCTTGAAGCGTTCCAGCGAGGGCTTGAGAAACGGATCGAGCAAGGAGAATCAATTTCCAGAATTGCCTCGGTGGCTTCATTCTTTGTCAGCCGGATCGATTCCGCCGTGGATTCGCTGCTGCAGGAACGGAATATGACGGAGATTCTCGGGCAAACGGCCATCGCTTCGGCCGCACTCGTGTACGATACCTTCGAGAGGTCGCTCTCTTCGCCGAGGTGGAAGGACCTGGCGGCGGCCGGCGCGTGCCCGCAACGTCCGCTCTGGGCGAGTACAAGCACGAAGAACCCGGCCTATCCCGACACATTGTACGTAGATGCCTTGATCGCTCCGAGAACGGTGAACACCGTTCCGCTCCATACACTGAATGCAGTGCTTGACCATGGCCGGATCGATGAAACACGTCTTCCGGATCCCGAATCAGCGCACTCGATCATGACACGTCTCAAGCAACGAGATGTCGATCTTGCGGCAACGACCGATGAACTGCTTGTGCAGGGGTTGGACAAATTCGAAGCCTCCTTCGCGGCATTGATCGATCAGATCGGTGAGCGCCTCGCCGGATACGGGCGGATCGGTCACGATCCGGTTCACGTTGAGATCGACGCTGGCGAAGATCATCGCAAGCTGACTGCGACGTTGGAGCACCTTGACGAAGACCGCGTTGCGGAACGTATCTGGAACCATGATCACACGCTGTGGAGTTCGTCCGCAAGCGAAATCGAGAACCGGCTCGATTGGCTCCATACCCCGCAGACATACCCCGGTCAGATCGATGCATTGCATCAGTTCACGCAGGCGATCCGGAAGGACGGGATTCGCAACGCCGTGCTTCTCGGGATGGGCGGAAGCAGCCTTGCGGCGAACGTTTTTCGGCAATCGTTCGGGGCTCAACCGGAAGGTATCCCACTGCAAATCATCGACACGACACATCCCGATGCGATTCGTGCGGTGATCGACCCGCTCGACCCTCAAACAACGCTGTTTCTCGTTGCCACCAAGTCGGGAACAACCATCGAGACGCTTTCGCTGTTTCGCAGCTGCTACGACCGCGCCCGGCACGTGTTGCCGTTCGCCGAATGCGGCCGGAGGTTCGCAGCGATCACCGATCCGGGCAGTCCCCTCACCGCACTGGCCGAACGCCTCGCGTTTCGCGAGGTCTTCCTCAATACCCCCAACCTCGGCGGCCGGTATTCGGCATTGTCACACTTTGGGCTCGTTCCTGCATCGCTCCTCGGGATCGACATCGACGCACTCCTTGCCACGGCCCAAGCGATGGCCGAAGCCTGTGCAACAGATGCCTTCACCGGCGGCAATCCCGGTATTCGCTTGGGTGCCGCTCTCGCTACGCTGGCGGCGGAGGGCCGCGACAAGCTGACCGTCCTCCCATCGAGCGCCCTTCCGGGATTTGACGATTGGCTGGAGCAACTGATTGCGGAGAGCACCGGCAAGGCGGGAACAGGGATCATCCCGGTTGTCGGCGAACCCGAACTGGGGCGATCTGACTACGGGCAGGATCGCCTGTTCGTCGCGATTGAGACCGATACGGAATCAGCGGCTCCGCTCCGCGCTCGGTCTCGAGAGTTCGAACGTGATGGGCATCCGCTCATCCGAATACGCGCGAAGGATCCACACGACTTGGGAAGCCTGTTCATTCTCTGGGAGTTTGCAACGGCAGTTGCCGGACACATCATGGGGATCCACCCGTTCAACCAGCCGGACGTCGAGGCGTCCAAACAGCGGGCACGACAAAATGTCGAGGCAGCCAGGGAACAAGGACAAGCCCTGCTTCTCGGACTCGCTGCGGGCAACGAGAAGACGGCGCGGGACCGGCTCGACGCCTTCGTGAAATCGATCCCCGTCCATGGATACGCAGCCATCCACGCCTACTTGCCCTCGTCTCCGGAGACCGACGCATTGCTTGCCGATCTGAGAGCGAGCATCGCCCGTAGCGCACACTGTGCAACCACAGCCGGATACGGGCCGCGCTTCCTTCACTCCACCGGACAACTCCACAAGGGTGGACCGAAAAGCGGACGGTACATCCAGCTTCTCTCATCCCCCGAAAACGACCTCGCCATCCCCGATGAAGCGGGATCGGAACAGACATCGCTGACATTCGCCACGTTGCTCGCCGCCCAAGCCATGGGAGATCGTCAAGCGCTCGAAGACGCGGGGCGGTCCGTCGTTTCCGTCATGCTGGGACGCCGGCCCGCCGAAGCCCTGCGAACGCTTCTGATGGATATCTAGCGAAATCGGATGCCCCCGGAGAACGGGTTCGCGACCGATAGGAGAGGAGACAACCACCGGGATCGCAAAGGATCGGAGTCACCCACGGAGGTGATAGCGCATGGAACTGGGGCTGGTCGGAATCGGCAAGATGGGCGCGAACATGGCAAGCAGGTTGGCTCGCGCAGGTCACGTTGTCGTTGTCACGGATCGCGATCCGGGAGCCGTCGCTTCCCTCACCGGCTCCGAACCGTCCGTTCACGGGACCGCTTCGATCGAGGAGATGATCCAGAAACTCCACCCGCCGCGCACGGTTTGGGTCATGGTTCCCGCCGGCGAACCAACGGACCAGGTCATCGCACAGCTCGTTCACGATCTGTCGGCGGGTGACACCATCGTCGACGGCGGGAACTCCAACTACAAAGATACGAAACGGCGATCCGAGTCCGCCTCCAAGCAGGGAATCGTACTGATCGATGCCGGAACCAGCGGAGGGATCTGGGGGCTTGAGCAAGGGTATTGCTTGATGCTCGGTGGCCCGGAGACGACCATCGATCGTCTCTCGCCGATCTTCTGCTCCCTCGCTCCTGGCACGGATCTGGGGTGGGGACGCGTCGGCTCATCCGGAGCCGGACACTTCGCCAAGATGGTGCACAACGGCATCGAGTACGGACTCATGCAGGCATATGCAGAGGGCTTCGAAGTTCTCGCTGCAACGGAGTCGTTCGAGCAGCCGCTCGATCTCGCGGCTCTTGCATCGATCTGGCGTCATGGAAGCGTGGTTCGATCTTGGCTTCTCGATCTTGTCGCCTCCGCACTGAAGGACGACCCGGCGCTCTCCGCCGTCAAGGGGTGGGTCGCCGACAGCGGAGAAGGGCGGTGGGCGGTCGCCGAGGCGATCGATCTCGACGTTCCCGCTCCCGTGATCACGGCGTCTCTTCTTGCCCGCCTGGTCAGCCGACAACCCGAAAGCTTCGCCGCGAAGCTGCTCGCCGCTCTGCGACAGCAATTCGGCGGCCACAGCGTTGTCCCTCCGGAATCTCCATCAGGGAGTCGAAATGGATAACGCCCCGGCCACGGTGGTCATCTTCGGTGCAACCGGCGATCTGACGCGTCGAAAACTCGGCCCGGCGATCCACAGCCTTGCCTGCGCAGGACAGCTGGCGCCTCAGACGCGGATCCTCGGGGTCTCGCGATCCCCGATCGGAGCAGATGGGTTCCGTGATCGGGTGCTGCAAGGGCTTCGAGAGTACGCCGACCTACAGCCGGATCAGAACCTCTGCGCACGCTGGTCCGAAGGAGCGGAACGGTTCGACTATGTAGCCGGCAGCTTCGACCTCCCGGAGACCTATGCACAGATCGCCCGGAAGCTCGATCGGTTCGATGAACAGGATGCCACCGAAGGCAATGTTCTGTTCTACCTTGCGATCCCGCCCGAGCTTGCACCAACGGTGGTCGAAGGCCTCAACCTTGCCGGACTCACCCAAAGGAAACGAGGATGGCAACGGATCATCTTCGAGAAGCCGTTCGGACACAACCGGCAGTCCGCCGAGGATCTGAACCAATCGATTCATCACGCATTTGACGAAGACCAGATCTACAGAATCGACCACTACCTCGCCAAAGAGACTGTGCAGAACATCCTCACCTTTCGATTCGCGAATTCCGTGTTCGAACCTCTCTGGTCCCGGCAATACGTAGATCATGTGCAGATCACGGTGGCGGAAACAGTCGCCGTGGGCAAACGAGCCCCGTACTACGATCGCGCCGGCGTGCTACGGGACATCGTTCAGAACCACGTCCTCCAGCTCCTTGCACTCGCCGCCATCGAGCCTCCGGCTTCGTCCACGCCCCGGCAGTTGCGGGATGAGAAGGTCAAGGTTCTGATGGCGATCCGGCCGCTTGGAGAAGCGGATGTCGTGCTCGGCCAGTACGACGGTTACTCGGACACCGATCGCGTCGCACCCGGCTCGCGAACTCCGACGTACGCCGCCTTGAGGCTTCACATCGACAACTGGCGGTGGAGCGGAGTCCCGTTCTTCGTACGCTCGGGGAAGGCCCTGGCCGAGAAGACGACGCAGATCACCCTGCAGTTCCGCCCTGCACCGCAAAGGCTGTTCGCTGCGAATTCGCCCATTCCGGCCCCCAACCGGCTGATGCTCCAGCTGCAACCGGAAGAAGGGGTCAAGCTTCAGATCCATACAAAGGTGCCCGGAGGCGGGACCCAATCGAGACTGACCGATCTCGACTTCGACTACGCCCACACCTTCCCACCGGAACAGATGATGGATGCGTATGAGCGGCTCCTTCTCGATGCACTCAGGGGCGATCCATCACTCTTTATCCGCGGTGACGAAATCGAACTCGCTTGGGAGGCGGTCACCCCCGCTCTGGCGATGGCGGATGATCCGACGTTCCCCGTGTACCGGTACAGCGCCGGCAGCCACGGTCCGGCCGCGGCGCGGGATCTCCTTGGCGAAGGACGGGCGTGGATGTGTCACTGTCAGCCGGAAGAGCAGGAGGAACGGCTGTGATGCGGTGGGTCGTGTTTCGATCCTCGGAAGAGATGATCGGTGGAGCAGCCGACGCGTTTGCACGCCGTGCCGCCGAGGCATGCGCCGACCGGGGATCGTGTCTGATCGCTCTTTCCGGGGGCGCGACGCCTCAACCGCTCTACCGCCTGTTGGCAAACCCGCGCGAACCCTGGTTCGGGAGAATTCCTTGGAAGAAGATGCATGTGCTCTGGGCGGACGAGCGCTGTGTTCCGCCGGATCACGAGCAAAGCAACTACCGGGCGGCATACGACACGATGTTGCACCGAGTTCCGATCCCAACGGAGAACGTTCATCGCATTCGGGGAGAAGCCCCACCCGGCGATGCCGGCGTTGAGTATGAGCAGCAGCTTCGATCGCTTGCCGCACTTCGGGGCGATCGCAACCGACTTCCCATCGACCTTGCGATCCTCGGCGTCGGCCTCGACGGTCATACAGCATCGCTGTTCCCGAACCATCCGGCGCTTCTTGAGGATCGGCGGTGGATCCGCGATGTGACCGTACCGGCACGACCTCCCCGCCGGATCACGTTGACGTTTCCGTTGCTCAACCAGGCAAACCACGTCCTGTTCCTTGCCGCCGGTCGGACAAAGCGCGAGATCCTCGAAAGGATCCGGAACGGAGAGGATCTCCCCGCAGCACGAATCGCACCCGCTCAAGGAGAAGTGACGTGGTACGTCGACTCCGAAGCTACCAATGCGTGACGATCCCGATCACCCATTCTGCTGTGGGATCTCCAAGATCGCCCGAACGGAAGTAGATCGTCGAAGAGACTTCGAACTCCGCATTCCGACGCGCACGAAACTCAAACCGTGTCATGCCCCAATCGAAGAGCCTTGTTTGCGTTGTCCCGAAGTACGTCGCAACGCTCCAGTCGCCCCGGATCCCGCCGCACAGATCCCAACTGCCACCGAGGCTAAGCACCTCCCAATAGTCCACGAAACCTGTCATGCGAGCATTGTTCGCGAGGTCTGCCGGCTGCAGCGAGGTCCTGGCTGAAACAGAGACAGCCTCCGAGAAGGCTTGCTCGATCCTCAGCCCGTAGACCTCGAATCCGCTCCACGCCCCCCCGGAAATCACGGAATCCACCAGCAACTCCACGCAATCCGGAACGACCAGGGGGGGAATCCATTCCAGGGACACTCCGGCATGAACATCGGACGCAGAGATGACGGATGTCACGGTGGCGGCAAGATCGAACGCCGAGCCGGGCTCGGACGCGAGAATCCGTCCTACGGGGATCCGATCGACAACGATCGTTGCCTGCTCAAATCCCGCTTGCGTGAACGTTGCCACGACATCGCCGGACACGGTGCACAACAGATCGGGGAAACGAACCCGAACGACAGCGGACTCGAAGCATCCGCACAAATCCGACAACGTCGTCGACACCGACATGCTGCCTCCCAGCGGCAGCGGACCGGACATCCCGACCGTCGTGAACGAGGATGTCTGGGGATTAGCAAGACGGAACAGAGCCGTCACTCGAAGCGGATCGACGACCATTTCACCGCGGACTTCGGCGAATTCGAACAGAGGCGTCGAAGCCGCCGGGTCGAAGTCGAAGCGACCGGAGACACTTCCCAAAGCGGAGCAAGGGACTCGCACATGGAACTTCAGGTCGTCGAACGCATCGTCGGTTGTGCCGGATACCTGTTTCCAAGAGCCGGACAGTTCACAAGTGACACCCTCGTACCGGTACACCCATGTCAGATCCGTGAGAAACGCCGGAAACGATGGACCCAACGGATCGATCGTCAGCGAGCTTCGCGCGTCACCGGAGAGCGCACCTTCTTCGGCGGGCCGGCGAACGTCGATCGAGACAACCACGGTGGCCCGTGCGTCGAACGGATCCAACACGTCGATCACGAGTCGATCAAATCCCGAGAACGATGCGTAGGGCGCGTAGCAGAGAGCGATCGAACTCTCCGGCCCGGACCAGAACACATCACCGAAGTCGCCGGTCACCGTACCGTTCTCGGGGGGAACGACAAGGATAAACCGAAGAGCATGCACCGCCGGATCCAGATCGTCGATATCAGCATCCGTCGCCGTAACGACAAAGGATACGGGGGTTCCCAACCAGGTCGAGAGTTCGATATCCTCGGCCTGTGGATCTTGATTGGCGGCTCCGGCAAACGCCACCAAGACGACGGCCAACCACGCCAGCCAACCGATGCGCGTGACCTTCATCGCTCCCCCTCCTCATCGTCAATGCGAATCACAAACGTGCTGTCCCCCATCGCGCCCGCCGATACGGTGAGGCGGTACGTGCCGCCATCCAGCGCCCCCGTATCCAGAGTGAGCCGGGGGAGGTCGTCCGTTGACGAGACAGGGCTCAGAACCTGCCTAACGGTCGCGGCGCTCAACGAACCGATCGTCATCCCCCATCCAAGGTCGCCTACGCGCTCAATCCCTACATCATCTGGGATCGCCGGGATCCCCTCGGGGAGGAAGATATCGACGCTCTGTCCCTTCGCGAAGACGCCAACGATTGCCTCCGCGACGGCATCGGTCCGTGCCTCGATCTCTACGTCGAGAATCGCGGTCTGGCGAATGCCGAACGGATCGACGACCCCCCATCGGATCACATCTTGTCCTTCGGTCGCATCGGCAGCGACGTAGGCAAGCTCAACGAAGCTCCGGTTCCCCTCCACATCGACATCGGCAACGGAACCGACGATCACCCCCATACGGGGAGGATCGACCAAAGCGAATCGGTACCGGAAGCGATCGGGCCCGGCAATCCGGTTGAGCATGTCATCGGTTGCCGAGAGCCGGAAGGTCTGCGGGATTCCGTTCCATGCGGAGATATAGACATCCTCGGCGACGTTGCGCCGGAAGACATACACGTCAACGTGTGCCGTGTCGGTGTTCCCGCTGCAATCGCGGACCGTGTATTCGAACTCGTCCGGTCCGTTGTAGTTCGGTGCCGGAGCGTAGCGGATGATCTGACCTTGGCACGTATCAGCAAGCCGGCCCACAGAAGCATGGATCGCCGCCGTTCCATACGATGGCGCCGTTACGTCGAGGATGTGCATCCCCGTCCGACACAGGTCGACATCATTGCTCAGTACATCGATGTAGATCGGGGTGTTCTCCCGAAGCACGAACCGCAACACGCCGTCGATCTCCTCGACGAATTCGATGAACGCCGGTTGGGCGAAGACGTACGGGAAACCGGCTTGAGGGTCGTCCACGGCAATTGGAGGGATGGTGTCTACAATGACAAAGCGGGGGCTTGCCCAAGACGGATCGTGCGGATCTTCGGTCGTAATGGTGTTGCCGCATTCGTCCTCGGCTTCGAAGATGACCGTACCGATCCCCGTGGAGGTGTAGCCATACGGGCCTGTGGCGCCGCAGCACCCGGGACACGGACCGCTGAAGCAATTCCAGAGCAGATTCGACCCCGAAACGAACCCCGACACGTCGGTCGGCCACCACACCGCCGGAGGATTGCATGAGTCGAGCGCCGCGGCTTGCGCAAGCCATGCGTTGATGTCGGAGACGTTGTAGTTCCCGTCGCACTCGAACACCGCCACGTTGGATGCCGGGATGTACGGACCGACACCGGCATCCGTGGGGAGCGTGATCGTCGCCTGATCGGGGGGATCCAAGGTGAAGTGGGGCGGGCAACGATCCCGTACCGTACCGAGATCGACCGCTTCGTAGACGTTCCCACAGCAGTCGCTGATGGTGACCGTCAGCCTCACCGTCGCCGCGCAGGATGCCAGGTCATGGGCGAGGATCTCGCCATCGATGATCGAACATGTTCGATCCGTCGTGGAGCATGTGAAGGTCGGCTGCTCGAACACAGCAGACCCCGACACCCACTCGGCAACAACCGATAACGACCCGTGATCCAGGCAACAGTTATCCGCGATGGAAACCGTGAACGGAAGCGTCTCGGCGCAGGTGTAGTCGTCGGTGATATCGGCATCCTGGAGAATCACGTCGATCGTGGGAGCCAACGGATCGGACAGCGTGACCTGGTCCGTGGATTCGCTCGGGTGTCCACAGCAATCCGCCGCTTGGACCGTCATCGAAACCGTTCGCGGACATCCGGCAAGATCGAAGACGGTGACCGTTCCCTCGATGAGCACCAACTGCGAGCTCACTTGCGAGACGGTCAACGTGTTCGTAATCGAAACACCACCCGGATTCTGGATGTCGTAGCCGACGTTGGATGCGTCGATACAGCAAACATCGGAGACCTCCACAGAGATCGGGAACGTGATCGAGCAATCCTCATCCATCTGCTGTGTATCCGGCAGCCGCCGTTGATCGTCCCACACAATCGTCGGCGCAGTCGTATCCGTGATCGTGAAGGTGGCGGTTGTCGTCGAAGCGTTCGCCGAAGGATCTGTCGCCGTGAACGTCACCGCCGCCGAACCCGTCTCTCCACAACCGTTCGAAAGCCCGGTGAAGTTGTCAGTCCAATCGATTCCGCATGCGTCGCTCGCCAACGCTCCAGCGTGGCCGGAAAGCCACGACGCAAGCTCGATCTGATTCCCGAAACCGTCGCACTCAACGGTCTGAGACAAAGCCGCCTGCGTGATCACCGGTAGGACGTTGTCCTCCACCGTCACCGTGGCCGTGTCCGACGCCGAGTTCCCGTTGACGTCGGTCACCGTCAAGGTGACCGTGTGAGGATTGGTCGCGATGTCGGCGCAGCTGAACGCGGTGATGTCGAGAGACATCGAATCGATCCCGCACGCATCGGACGATCCGTCGTCGATCTGAGCCGGGGTGATCGAAGCGTTCCCGCTCGCATCGAGCTGAACCGTGATGTCCTGGGTGGCAACAACAGGATCGACGTTGTCTTCCACCGTCACCGTGGCCGTGTCCGACGCCGAGTTCCCGTTGACGTCGGTCACCGTCAACGTCACCGTGTTGCCGCCAACATCCGCGCACGTGAACACAGTCGTGTCGAGCGTCGTCGAGACGACCCCACACGCATCGGACGACCCGTTGTCGATCTGCTCCGCCGTGATCGTCGCGTTCCCGCTCGCATCGAGCTGAACCGTCCTGTCCTGGGTGATTACGGTCGGGGCGATCTTGTCCTCCACCGTCACCGTCGCCGTGTCCGACGCTGAGTTCCCGTTAACGTCGGTCACCGTCAACGTGACTGTGTTCCCGCCAACGTCCGCGCACGTGAACACAGTCGTGTCGAGCGTCGTCGAGACGATTCCACACGCATCGGACGACCCGTTGTCGATCTGCTCCGCCGTGATCGTCGCGTTCCCGCTCGCATCGAGCTGAACCGTCCTGTCCTGGGTGATGACCGTCGGGGCAATCTTGTCCTCCACCGTCACCGTCGCCGTGTCCGACGCCGAGTTCCCGTTGACGTCGGTCACCGTCAACGTGACTGTGTTCCCGCCAACATCCGCGCATGTGAACGCGGTGACATCAAGCGTTCTCGAGGCAATTGCGAACCCGTCGAGTGATCCGTTATCGATCTGCCCCACGGTGACTGTTGCGTTGCCCGTTTCATCGAGTTGCACCGTCACGTCCTGTGTAATGACTGTCGGAGCCGCCGTGTCAACATCGAATGCGTCAGCGAGCGTTGCCGGTTGCATCAGCTCCGGAGAAGGGCTCTGTGCCCCTGAGACCGTCACGTCCACGTCAATCGCTTCTTGATCGGCATCGGCAACCGTGAACGACACTGCATATCGGTCACTCGCAAACACGCCGGAAGTGCTCCACACACCCACACCTCCGGTCAGCGTGGCGGAGACCGACGGGCTGAACACAACATCCGGAGAGACGGTCTCGCTCATGGTCTGGTCAAACGCTACGGTCACAACGAAAGCTCCCGCCAAATCCGCCGGTGTAATGAGTCCATCGCTGATGAAGATCGTGGCTGTCGGCGCAGCGCCCGCTGCCGCCGCCGAAAACGATCCAAGGACAGCGATCCACAAGATCCCGCGCAATGCCGATCGCATCATCTGACAACCCAAACCCCGGAACTCATGGCTACGTCTTACCTGCATCCTACTCACACGATCCTCCCGGAAAGTGACAACCGCACTCCGCTTGTTTCCCGCAGAGCGCAGGTGTCCGTCGGCCCTTGGCCATCGGCCGACGATGTCTTCTCTATCCGTTTCCATCATAGGGAGTATAGGCAGAGCGTTCCGTAGGGGATGTAATCGGAGTCACGCTCGGGAAAGAGGATCAGGAAGGCGGCAACAAGACGGAGGTTCCCGGCGGAGGACCTTTGTCCGTTCTTGGGTGGGGGTGGATGATTCGGATTGACGCACGTGCACGCGCCCGATACTATACCTGCAATCGCCAGAGTGGCGGAATTGGCAGACGCGCGGGACTCAAAATCCCGTGACCCTCGCGGTCGTGTGGGTTCGACCCCCACCTCTGGCAAAGCACCGCGCAACCGTGGCTTCGTGCACGGTGCGCGGTTCACTCATTCCTACCTGAACTCCACCGTTTGGATGTCCGCCTTCGGTCAACAACCGAAAACGAAGATCTGCGTGAGGACTTCGGTTATTCCGGTTGCCCCCACGGGCGCGGCGCCGGCTCTTCGCGATTCCGGCGGCTACGCCGCAGGAACGTCGGAATGTCCCAATCATCGGGACCGATCCGGCTTTCCTGTTGGAGTTTCACCAGCATCGTTTCGTTGGTGATCTGGGCACCCTCTTCTTCCTCGCCTCCCACGGTTGCGGCAAATCCTGTGGCGATGACCGTCAGTCGGACATGCTCCATCCCATCGCGGATCGCGGTTCCGAAAATGATATCCGCCTTGTCGGAGACCGCTTCGCGGATCAGTTGAGCCGCCTCGGTCACCTCTTCGAGCGTCAGATCGGATCCGCCCGTGATGTTCATGATCACTTTGCGGGCTCCCTTGATCGTCCCGTCCAGAAGAGGAGAAGAGATCGCGTTTCGTGCGGCTTCCTTGGTCTTGCCCTCACCTTCGCCCTCGCCGATTCCCATCATCGCCGTGCCCGCGTTTCTCATGACGCTTTCGATGTCGGCGAAGTCAAGATTGATCATTCCCGGCATCGTTACGAGATCCGAGATGCCTTGCACTCCTTGTCGAAGGATCTCGTCCGCAAGCTCGAACGCCATCGTGATCGGCATGTCATTCGGGGCCACCTTGAGCAGTTTGTCGTTGGAGATGCAGATCAGGGCGTCCACGGATTGCGCGAGGCGGCCGATTCCACCTTCCGCCTTCTCAGAACGGGCAAGCCCTTCAAACGAGAACGGCCGTGTGACAATCCCCGTCGTCAGGATCCCCGCCTCTTTGGCAAGCGCCGCAATCACCGGGGCGGCACCCGTACCTGTCCCGCCCCCCATGCCGCACGTGATGAACGCCATGTCGATGCCGTCAAGAAGATCCATGATCGCCTCGCGGCTTTCTTCGGCCGCGGCCTTACCGATATCCGGATTCCCGCCGGCGCCGAGTCCTCCGGTCAACTTGCGTCCAAGCTGAAGCGTCTGGTGCGCACGAACAACCTCAAGAACCTGCGCATCGGTGTTGACAGCGACAAGCTCGACACCGTTGACCGTTTCGTCGAACATCCGGTCGACGGCGTTCCCGCCGCCACCTCCGACACCGATGACCATCAACCGAGCAGGAGGCGTCAACACTCTGTCATCGCGCATCATTACCCCCGGAAGAACCGGTTAAACCAAGAGAAGAGCTTCGAAAGGAACGTGCCCCGCCGCGGCTGGTAGAAGTCCTTCTTCTTGAAGTCCTTCGTTTCGATCGCATATCGCAACAGGCCGATCGCCGTCGCATAGATCGGCGATTCTACGATGTCCCTCAACCCATGGATCCCTTGAGGAATCTTGCCCCGGCGCACGGCGATGTCATAGCGCTGCCCGGCAAACGAGGTCAGGCCGTTGAGCATCGAGGTGCCTCCGGTGAGAACCAATCCCGCGGGAACAAGATCCCGGTATCCGGCGTCTTCGACCTCTTGCATACCGAGATCGAGAAGCTCTTCGACACGCGGTTCGATGATCTTCGCCAGGCGTTTCTTGGACACGCTCTTCTTTTCATCTCCGCCGATCGTGGCGACATCGATCTTCTCGTCTTCGCCAACGCTGTCCACCATCGCAGTTCCCCACTGCTTTTTGATCAGCTCCGCCTCCTCGATCGGCGTCTGGAGACCGACGGTGATGTCGTTGGTGATGTGCTCGCCGGCAATCGGAATCACCTTCGAGAACCAGATGTCTCCGCCGCGGAACACGCTGATGTCGGTTGTGCCGCCACCGCTGTCCATCAGGATCACGCCGAGCTCTTTCTCGGCCGAGGAGAGCACCGCCAAAGACGATGCGATCGGCTCGAGAACGATCTGCTCAATCCCGATCCCCAGGGCTTCCACACATCGAACAAGGTTATGAACGGCGGTAATCGCTCCGGTGACGATGTGGACATCGACTTCCAGCCGTGTCCCGGTCATTCCCACCGGATCGGTGATCCCATCTTGACCGTCGACGATGTACTGCCGGGGGATCACGTGGATCATCTCGCTCTCGGAGGGCAGTTGAATCGCCTGCGCCGTTTCCACCACGCGACGAACATCATCCTCGGTAATGATCCTGTCCGGGCGGTTGATCGACACGGTTCCGCTGTTGTTGATCGAAGAGATGTGTTTCCCGGCGATCCCCACATATACGGAAGCGATCTTGACATCGGCCATGTTCTCCGCTTCTTCGACCGCCTTGCGGATGGAAGCCATCGTTCGACCGATGTCAACGACGACTCCCTTTTCCAGGCCATGGGACTCGGCCTTGCCCATGCCGATGATCTCAATCATGTCATCAACAATGTTGCCGACCAGGGCAACGACCTTGGTCGTGCCTACATCGAGTCCGACAACGACTCTCTCTCTTCTCATCGGTTCACCACCTCACGGGGCACAAGTGTCGCCTCACCCCCACGCGATAAGTCGATCGATTGATAGTCATCTGCGTCGACTTCGTCAAGCAGTGACATCAATGCACGAACGCTGGACGAAAGCTGATCGGGCCTTCCCAAAGCGATCGTGGTTCCTCGTCTTCTTGCGGCGATCACACATGTTGAATCGGAAAAATCGACACTCTGAATTTGGGCCCCGGCCGAGTTGGCATCACCGATCAATGCCATGGCAAAGGCTACCCACGCATCCGTCGCGTTCTCTCCCGGGGCGGGGTCGTTGCCCCAGTTGATGCCCGCGACAACCAAGAGACCTTCCGGCAACGCGTCGGCAGAGTCAACGATAACCGTATCCTCCCCGAGCAACCACCAGCCCCCGGCGGAACGCGCACATGCAGCGACAGGCCGTCGCTCCTCGATGCGAACAACGAGCGTATGCGGAAACGAACGTCTCATCGCAACACACTTGATTCGAGGGTCTTCGAGAAGCGACGATTCGATGTTGGTACGCGAGATGCGAAGAAGGTTCTCACCGGCCTGTACACCAATGAGATCAGCCACTTGCTCAGTGGGAATGGTTTCGTTTCCGATCACATGGAGCCTACGAACGCTAAGAACCCCCAGCGTCGGCGAGTACAGTGCGACAACGACGGCAGCGATCAGAATCCCCCCTACTACAAGTCCCCACCCGATGGCTTTGCTTGTACTACCTCCCTGGTCCACCCGTCAAATACCTCGATCTCCAGCTCAAGCAAAACGCGATGAAACTTATACACCTTTTCGCGCACAATGTCAATTATGTTGCGGATCTCAGCGCTTCTTGCCCCGCCCAAATTCTCAATAAAATTGGCGTGTTTCTGTGATATCCTAGCCTTTCCTTGCTGATACCCCTTCAACCCGGCCTCTTCGATCAGCCACCCCGCAGATCTATCATCGGGGTTCTTGAACACGCATCCGGCCGTCTTGGCCCCAATCGGCTGTGAGGCTCGCCTGCAGGAAAGAATTTGCTCGCCGTCGAACGGCTCTCCATTGAGTCTCAACTTCGCGCCGAGGACTGCACGCCATTTGGCAAGATCGCTTGTCCGGTACCCGAACCGGCACGGCTTGACACCAATCCAATTGAGCGACGCCTCTGAGAGCACCTGGACCTTTGACACCGCATCGCCAATCCAATGATCGACCGTTCCTGCATTGCCGATCAGGGCGCCGCCAACCGTTCCCGGAAGACCAGCAAGGAAATCCAGCTGATGCCGGTCTTGCTCATGCAGTCGGGCCAACAGCTGTGCAATCGAGACTCCGCATTGCACAAGGACTTCATCCTTCCCCACGTTCATGTCATCGAGACGTTCCGTACTGATCGCCATCGCGGGCATCCGCTCATCGGGGAACAGCACATTGCTTCCGCCTCCGACGATGAACACCGGAACCGCCACCCTCTCGGCGGAGGTCATCGCTTCGACAAGCGCAGCGCTCGTCCGAGGACGAAACCATCCCGCAACGGGGCCCCCGACGCAAAAGGTGCTGTGAGCGGCAAGGGGTTCGTTCCACAAGACATCCCCATCAAGCCGTGTCAGAAACGAGAGGGCCGAGGAAACCTCTGCATAGGGGCTGTGGCGTTCTACGTACATCGATTGCGCAGGAGCGCCGCCGGTCTAGGCAGCGCAAAACAGCGCTTCCTCCAAATCCGCGGAAAGCTGCTCCGTGACACGGCTGATGTCGCCGGCGCCGAAACTGATGAGGAAATCGCCTCGTCGGATCGTGGTCTCCAAGAACGGAACGATCTCGTCCGCCGAACCCATGCTGTAGGTCTCGGCGTTCGTCTCGTGCCGGATCGCATCGGCAACCCATTGTGTCGTGACACCGGGGATTGGATCCTCGCCGGCTGCGTAGATCGGGGCCACAACGACCAGATCGGCCCGCTGGAAAGCACACCCGATCGCATCCCCCATCCACGCCGTTCGCGAGTATCGGTGAGGCTGAAACACGGCAACGACGCGCCGTGTCGGCCACCCGCCACGAACGGCATCCAATGTCGCACTCACTTCTTCGGGGAGATGGGCGTAGTCATCGACCACAATGATGCCGTTCTGCTCCAGCAGCTGGAACCTTCTTCGCGGCCTGCGGAACACTTCGAGACCTTCGATAATCTGTCGGGCGTTGAGCCCGGCGGCAACGGCTCCACCTGCTGCACACAGAGCGTTTCGCACGTTGTGGACCCCCGGTGCACGAAGCCGCACGTTCCCGCAGCACTCGCCGTAGATCCAGAGATTGAACCACGTGTCGAACTCCTGTTGTACGATGTCCGTTGCCCGCACGTTGGCGTCGGCATCGATTCCTGTACTGATGTGTCGGGGAAATCGCTTCGACAGATCGGCGACTCGATCATCGTCGACATTCAGAACGGCCAACCCGCACTGATCGAGGAATCCCGAGAACCCGCGCACGATGCCATCGATCGAACCGTAGGTGGAGAGATGGTCGCAGCCGATATTCGTCACCACGGCGACATCTGCCGACAGATCGACAAGGACGCCGTCGCTTTCGTCCACTTCGGCGACGAACAGATCGCCGCGACCCAGATAGGCGTTGCCGCCAAGATGGGGACACCGCGCTCCAATGACGAAACTCGGATCTTCGCCCGCTTGACGAAGGATGGTCGCCAGCATCGCCGATGTCGTCGTCTTCCCGTGGGTCCCCGTGATACCGAGGCTGCGGCCTGCTTGCCACATGCGGCCGAGCGCATGCAGGCGCCGCACAACCGGAACCTGCTGCTTCATCGCACTCTGAACCTCAACATTGTCGCTCGCAACGGCTGAAGACACGATCACGCCATCCAAACCGTCACTGATGTTCGCTTCATCATGACCGACGGTCACGCGAGCACCCGCCTTCCGCAGAACCTCGGACTCTTCCGTATCGCGAAGATCCGATCCGGAGACGGTCGCCCCTCCGGCCAGCATGATCGCAGCAAGTGCGCTCATTCCCGAGCCGCCGATTCCGATGAAGTGATACCGACCGTTTCCAACGATCACGTCAATGCCCCTCCGAACAATCCGACGACCTCACCGAGGACCGCCTCATTCGCTTGACGCCTTCCCAACCGCCGCGAGTTCGCAGCCATCTGCACCAGACGTCGCGGATCATGAACCAGTTCGCGGATGACCTGCGACAAACCGCCATCCAAGATTGCCGCTTCGCGGATCAATGCACAAGCGTCTGCCCTCTCAAGGAACTGCGCATTGGCCACCTGGTGATCGTCGGCCGCGCCTTCCCATGGCACGATCACCGCCGGCTTGCCGCACGATGTGATCTCGGCAAGGGTTGTGGCGCCGGCACGACTCACGACCAGATCCGCAATCGCGTATGCCTGTCCCATCTGGTCAATGTATGCCTGGACAGCGAAGTTCCGCGCGCCGGAATCGCGCAGTCGTTGCCGGGCTTCTTCGGCCGCTGCCTCGTTGCCTGTGACGAGAAGCACCTGGATCTTGCGGTCATCCGAGAACTCCGCCGTCAGATCGAGCACGGCACGGGTCAACGCCGCAGATCCTTTGGATCCCCCGAACACGAGAACCGTTCTCTTGTCGGGATCCAACGCGAACCACCGGTAGGCATCTCGACTCGCTTCCTTTCCCAACCGGTCCTGTCGCACAGGATTGCCTGTTACAACGATCCGTTTCGCATGGGGAAGATCGTCTACCGTGGACGGGAACGACACAAGAACGCGATCCACCCATGGCGCCAGGACACGGTTGGCACGTCCGACCACGGCGTTCTGTTCGTGAATCAAGGTTCGAGTCGACATCGCTTGTCCGAGAAGAGCACTGACAAACACCACCGGAAACGATGCATATCCCCCGACGCCGAGCACCACATCGGGCCGAAACCGCAACACGATGACAAGCGCTTGCAGCAGAGCCAACGCCAACGCTGCGGCCGATCTCAGCTTGGCAAGGAACGGCAATCCACAGGGTAATCCTCTCACACTCGTCTTGAAGAACTGCACATTCGAGATCGAAGGAACCAGCCTTGCCTCCAATCCCCTGCCGGTTCCTGCATACCCAAGCTCGACACCGGGCACCGTTTGCGCCAGCTCGTCGAGGATGGCAAGAGCCGGGTAGACATGACCGCCCGTACCACCGCCTGCAACTAGGACCCGCATCGTTGACCTCCGTACCGCGAAACGCTGAGCAGCAGACCACAAAGCGCCAGCATCACAAGAAGCGACGATCCGCCGTTGCTAACAAACGGCAGCGTCAGACCGGTCACCGGGAGCAACCCCAACGTGACGCCGACGTTTAACACGACCTGCAGGGAAAAACAGACCCCGATCCCATACGCCAGGAGCTGACCGAATCGATCCGCGGTGGCCGCTGCGATCGAGAACGCACGCCAGATCAGCACCGCAAACAGACACAACAGTCCGACAGAACCGATAAACCCCAGCTCCTCCGCAATCACCGAGAAGACAAAATCGTTGTGGGCTTGCGGCAGGTAGAAAAGCTTGGCGCGAGAGGCCCCAAGGCCCCGACCGAAAATCCCACCAGATCCCACCGCAATCAGCGATTGCCGCGCCTGATACCAGGCTGATGTGCTGTACGCTTGCGGATTGAAGAAGGCAGCAACTCTCTCCATGCGGTATGGAGCGATCAGCACCGCTGCGCACACCACAGGGACGGCCGCGGCGGCAACCGCACCCAAGTGACGGACCCGCGCCCCACCGAGGAACAGCATGACGAACGTCAGCGAGCAAAGCACAAGGATCATGCCCAGATCGGGCTGCTGGATCACGACGGCGGAAATGAGCAGGACAACGATGAGAAACGGAACCACACCCTGGGAGAAGGAAGCCATCCGATCGCCCTTGCGCGTCATCGCAGCCGCCAAGTAGACGATCAGCGCAGCCTTCAGAAGCTCGGTGGGCTGAAGGTTGAACACACCCAGATTGAGCCAGCGGCCGTCACTGAAACCGCTGATCGGAACAAGCGTAAGCACCGTCAGGAGGAATCCCCCGATCAGCAGAAGTTCGTCGAATTGAGCCAGCCGGCGATAGTCGAACAGAGCAAGGAAAACGCACAACACGCCACCGATCACCGCAGCCAACGCCTGCTTTGCGATCATGTACGTATCGCTGTCGAAGTGGGCAAGAGAGAACGGAGAGCTTGCGCTGTAGAGCATGATCAATCCGATGCCAAGCAACGCAAACGTCACGAGCCACGTTGTGCGATCGGCCTGCAGTTCCACCTTGTTCCCCCCGCTGGCGGCACTGTCGCCGGACTCTCAGCCGGAGAACCTGCGACGCATCTGCCGCATCCGTGTGCGCCAACACACGATTACGCCGAATGTCCGTCCGGCGAAAGGAACGCTGTCGTTCACGGGGTGCAGTGTTGGGGGGTTGTGGTCGGACCGATGTCTCGCAACGGCAAGACGAAGGGGACGTCAGCGGCGGACGGTTCGCCTTCGCTCGTCGATCAGCGTTGTGAACTCGGCGCCTCGCTGCAGGTAGTCCCGGAACCGATCGAAGCTTGAGCAACCGGGAGAGAACAAGATGGTGTCGCCGCTATGCGCAAGCTCAAGGGCGGCGTCTACAGCCTCGGAGAGCGCGGCGACCCGCCTCAGCCTTGCTGCCGGAATTCCAATCTCGGAGGCCATCTCGGCGAACATCTGCCCCGCTTCACCGAACACCACCAGACCGCGAAGTCTGTCGGCCCGAGTTCGGAGTTCGTCGAAAAGGCGATCATAGCCGCCGTGTTTCTCCCGCCCTCCGAGCATCAGAACCACGGGATGACTTATGCTGACCACGGCGGCGATTGCTGATCCGGCATTGGTCGACTTGGAGTCGTTGATGATTTGCACACCCCGAATCGGGGGAAGCGTCTGCTGCCGGTACGGCAACGCCGCTACATCGCGAACGATCGCTTCGTCCTCCTCTTCGAGCCGGAAGCTGTCGTCCATCGAACCACAGGCAGCGACCGCTGCCGCCAGGTTGTGGCACATGTGCGTGGGAAGCCGGGTGAGCCACGCCCTACCGTGCCGACCTGCAATCTGCGACGCCGCGAAGCGTACAACGCGGATACCCGGTTGGGAAACGGCTTCGACAAGCTCCGACGGAACGATCCGAAAGTCCCCGGCTTGTTGATGTGCGAAAATCTTCATCTTTGCCGCAGCGTATGAACTCATGGACCCATGTCGCACCAAGTGATCCGGGGTGAGATTGAGCCATACGGCGACGTGCGGGCGGAATCTGACGCACTGCTCCAGCTGGAAGCTGCTCGCCTCAACGACGAACACCTCCGCCTCAACCGGCGGAATCAGCCGTTCTGCCAGCGGGGTTCCGATGTTCCCTGCGGCCACGGCCGAATGTCCGGAACGGCAAAGAAGACGGGTGATCAACTCCACCGTCGAGGTCTTCCCGTTTGTGCCGGTGACGGCAATGATCCGTCGTGGACTGATTTCCTCCGCCGCAAGATCGAGCTCCGAAATCACCGGAATTCCTTGCTCGCGGAGGGGTTCAAGGACAGGAAGCGTGGCGGGAACTCCCGGGCTGAGAACGATCAGGTCGGCCGAGCCGAGGAACTCGGCGCGGTGTCCGCCCTGTTCGAACCCAATCCCTTGCTCGCGGAGAAACCTCCGATCCTGTTCCGGCAGAATCGTTCGCTCGCTGACCGAGACGCTACTCTCCGGCGCAAAGACTTTGAGGAAACGAACGACCGAGCGTCCGGTCCGGCCGTAGCCGACCACTACCACCCGCTGGGCGAGTTTCCCGTCGAGGATCAACGCTCCGCCTCTTCGATCCCCTCCTCGAGGATCATCGACAGCTCGAACGATCGCACCTGCAGACTGGAGATTGCGACATCTACAAGCGCTTGGCGGGGGATCTTCCCGATGATCTCGCTCTCGAGCACAAGCACACCCATTCTCTCCGCCTCCCGGCGGACCATGTCGAACACGCGGAGGACCGGAGTCTTGCGGAAGTTGGTGAGGTTCATCGACACCTGAACAATTCCACGCTCCTCCAGCGCCAGTCCGAGCGCCTTGACATAGCGAAGCCCCCCGCTTGAGTGCCGGACCGCCGATGCGATTCTCTTCGCGACAGAGAGGTTGTCCGTCGCCAGATTGACGTTGAACGCGATGAGAAACTCCCGTGCGCCGACAGCAACGGCCCCTGCTTGAGGATGAGGCACCTCCGGCCCGTAGTCGGGCGCCCACGCCGGATCGGCAAGCTTCGCCGCCAGCCCTTCGAACTCCCCCTTGCGGATCTTCGCCAGATTTCTTCGGTCAGGGCGTTGGGCAGACTCCTCATATAGGAAAACAGGGATCTCGAACTGCTCCGAGATCGATTCCCCGACGCGGCGTGACAACGCTACACAGTCCTCCATCGTGGTATCGGTCACAGGGATGAACGGGATCACGTCCACCGCGCCCATCCGCGGGTGCGCCCCCGAATGCCGCGTGAGGTCGATGCGTGCAACGGCAGCGGCGACCAGGCGAAGCACGCCCTGCTCCAACCCCGTCTCGTCTCCCACCAATGTGATGACGGAACGATTGTGGTCGGGGTCCGAACTGACATCGATCAGCCTGCATCCCGTCCCGACCGCCGCACCGGCGATCGCGTTCACCACACTCCGGTCTCGGCCCTCGCTGATATTCGGAACACACTCGATGATGCGGTTTGACATGATCTCCTCAGGGTCACGGTGCCATCAGCGAAATGCGAGCCGACGCCGCCACTTCGCCTTGGGAGCCCGCCTCTTCGTCAGCGGGCATCGGACGCACGAAAACCTCGACATCGGTCTGGATCAACGTTGCCTTACGGCGGGCCAGCACGGCACGCACGATCAGCTGATCGCCGGGGACCACCTTGCGGCGGAATTTCGCACGATCCACGCCGACCAGATACCCCTCGCGGCCTTCCTGCGACGCAAACAAACCGGAGACCTGGGCCATCGTTTCGATCAGCAGGGTTCCCGGCATGATCGGAGAGAGCGGCTCAGGGAAGTGACCCTGGAAGAACGGTTCGTTGATCGTCACGTTCTTGATCGCGACGACCGTAGTCGCCGTTTCCTCCAGGACGCGGTCAATCATCAGATACGGATAGCGAATCGGGATCCGCTTCCGGACTTCCTCGATCATCTCCACGTTGGGCCTTTCTATTCCAGGATGGTGTTGATCCTCTCGACAACGGCACCGCTGACGTCTTGGGTCGTCGCCGGATCGCCGTAGATCAAGCTCGATTCCTCAACAAGGACAAGATCGAATCCGTTCTCGATCGCGAACTCCCTTGCCTGAGTCCCGATGGCCGACCCAACGAGCTGCGTCACAAGATTGTCGACGGATTGAAACTGAGTCTCCGCAGCCCGGATGTTCGCTTCGAGTTGCTCGGCTTCGGTCTGACCGAGCAGAACCAGCGAAAGAAGCTGATCGATCAACGTTCCGTACTGTGAGACGGCCTCCTGCATCTGGAGCGCGGTGACGCGATCTCCCGATGACATCAGATCGTCCGCCTGAAGCACTTCGCCCAGTGTTGCCGAAAGCGTGCCGACCTGGGCACGAAGAAGCTGAGCGCGTAGCTCATGGCTCCTTGAGATGTACTCGGTCTCCGAGATCTCTCCACGCTGCAGCGAACTCTGCAACTGCCCTCGCTGATCGGAGAGGCTTGTCGCCAGCGCTCGTTCGTCGTCCGCGAGCGGGTAGAACGCCTCTTGCGCCACATCGGTGATGTTCACGTACCCGACCTTGAGTTGGCCCGCCGGGGTGCCCTCCAATGCGTCGAGCCGTTGTTCGACCGACGAAAGATCAACCGTTCCCTCCCCGTCCTCCGCGGGAATGACGAACGGCAGAACAATCGCGCCGACCGCAACGATTAGTGCCAGAATCGAGATCACAAGTGCGTTCTTCGACATGTCGGTTCCTCCTTGCTCATCTGCCACAAGTCAGGCGGCTGGGCCGCCGTAATGCCTCGCATCTTACTCTAGAACATAGGGCCGAAGCCGAACTCAAACTTGGGCGTCCCATTCATTTGCCCGTCCTCGAACACCCAGGCCACGTCAATCCTGACCAGCATGCCGGCTGCCTCAATGGAGAGTTCCGCCCCGATCGCCGCTTTGGATGACTCGGCAAGCGCATCCCCGTCCGCTTCGATGGCAAGGGCCGAGGCGAGATCGATTCCACCATCCACAAACAGCGCCGCGCTCATTCCTTCGATCAGTTTCACCCGATACTCAAGATTGGCGAGAAGAAGCCGTTCGGTGACGGTGGTCTCCGCTCCGCGAACCGTCGTTGCCCCACCGATGTCGTACAGCGTCGCCGCCGGCAGGTCGATCCCCCACCCAGCGACCATCCTCGCGGCGAACACCTGATCTCGATCGTACAAGTACGGTAGATCCAGCCGGACCGGGAAGTACTTCGCCCACGAGCCATCGAACTTGGTGTACTGCTCACCCGGCGCGAACCGTCCCGCCTGCTCCACAGACAGCGCGATTCGATTTCCGTTGGTGGGGAAGCGGAAGTTGTTGGCGTCATCGAAAGACACACCGACGCTGATCGCCTCGATCGGGACCCAAGGGCCGTCGATTCCGGTCTGCACGTTCTCGTGCTTGAACGCCAGATCCAAATCAAGGTAATCGGCCCACGGGTAGCTCACCGCAACCCGTCCACCCATCGTGGTCACCTGGGTTGACTCATCCTCGATCGTCCTCTCTTCGCTCTCTCGGTAGAGGCTGAGCCCGACCCGGTCGAACTCGGGAAAGAACGAAACCGTGCTGTAACCGATATCCCATAGAGCGGTCTCATCGCCCACCAGCCCGCGATCGTACGAGATGGTCAGATCTTGACCTGTTCCCAGCAGGTTCAGCTGATGGTACTCCAGGGTTCCGACAAGCCCTCCGCTTTCGGGAGAGAACGCAAACGAACCGTTGAACCCGCCGAACTTTTCCGTCTCGGTGACGGTGACTGCCACGTCCACCGCATCGTCGACCCACACAGGAACCATATCGACCACATCGAAGTAGCCTAGCCCCATCAATGTTTGATACGAGACAGCCAGTCGCGAGTTGTTGAACACCTCGCCGACATACAGATCGAGGTTCCTCAACACCACATCGGCTCTCGTCCGGTCGTTGCCCAGCACTCGAATAGCGCCGATCATGCCTTCCTCCACGCGGATGTTCAGCGTTCCATCGACAAGATCCCCGACCGCGAATCGAACCAGGCTGTACCCCGTGCGGTAGTACAGATCATACACGCCGGCAAGTGCTTGTAGCAGAGCGTAATTGTCGACATCTCCACTCTCAGGGAGGGGCGCAATCGCTCCTTCGATCATCCGCTCGGGGAACACCGTGATCCCTTGTAGGATGATGTCGGTTGCGACAACCGGTTCTTCAAGCAGCTGTTGCTCCCGGAGCTGCCAAACCAACTGGACGGAATCGGGTTGCGAGCCACCCTCCAACGCAATATCGACGTCCTCGAAGTAGATCGTGGACAGCAATGCGGTTGCCGAGGTTTGGAACGCCTTGTTCTGCAGCACGTCCCCCTCGGGAACATCAATCAGGTCGCGCGCCAGTTCACGTGGCACCGTCACCAACCCGCGGATCACGTTTCGTTCGATCCTTCCCTCGAGGATCTCGATGCTCACAACGGCGCCGGACGTTACGCTGGGGATCGTGACAAGCTGGTACCCTCTGTTCCCATACGTCTCGAGGATGTCGTCCACGGCCAGGTCCAGTTCGGGTTTGTTGAGAACCTCACCGACTTCGATGTCGTGCTGGCGCAGGATGCGCTCGATCCTTGCGGTAGAGAGGATCGGACCTTCGTACAGCGTCCGCCCGAAGAGCATGACCTTCTCCGTATTGATGTTGCCCGAGATGTTGATTTCCTCGACAACAGGGTTTTCGACGACTTGGAACACAACCGTTCCATCATCTCGAACCTCGGGAAGCACCTCGGAAAACCATCCCAGGTCGTAGACCGCCTGCGAGGCGGCGCTCACCTCCGCTTCCTCGATCACATCGTTCTTGCGAAACGATACCTCCCGCAGAATCCGGGTGCTTCGGATGTTGACCGCACCTTCGACTTCGACACCGGCGACGGTAAGTGGATAGTCCACAGCGTAGCAGACCGCCGCAAACAACACCACAAGGGGTAGCGCCAGGAAAAGACGTCTCATGCTCCCTCCTCTACACGGTCTCACCGACAATGGACCGATACTGGACCGCTTCGGCGATGTGTTCGGCGGCAAGGCAACGGGCTCCATTCAGATCCGCAATCGTTCGAGCAACCCTCAACACTCGAACATATCCGCGTCCGCTCAGCCTGTACCTCTCGATCGCTCGTTCCAGAAGCGTCTTTGCCGCCGGTTCGAGCGCACAGTGTTCGTCCAGCTCGCGAGGCGTAAGCCAGGCGTTCGTGTGCCGCCCTGAATCCTTCATTCGATTCCATTGTACCCGTCGGGCCGAATCCACTCTAGCGCGGACAGCGGACGAGTGCTCACCGGGCGTGGCATCCATCAACTCGTCACGCGACAGCCTCGGCACGGGGACCACCAGATCGACACGATCGAGGAACGGTCCGGAGATCTTCTGGTGGTAGCGCCGGATCTGATGCGGCGTGCAGGTGCATTCGCGATGGGAATCGCCAAGGAACCCGCACGGACAAGGGTTCATCGCCGCTACCAACATCACCGAGCACGGATAACGGACGGAGACGCCGGAACGTGAAAGCAGGATCGATCCTTCCTCCAGCGGTTGACGCAGTGTCTCAAGAACGCGCCGGTCGAACTCCGGGAGTTCGTCCAAGAAGAGAACGCCGTGGTGCGCAAGAGAGATCTCACCCGGACCCGGAATCCCATGCCCGCCACCGACCATGCCCGCATAGGAAACGGTGTGATGTGGCGAACGGAACGGCCGTCCCGTTTGCAGGCCTGTCCCATGTTCGAGCAAACCGGCGACGCTGTACAGCCGCGTAACCTCGAGCGCCTCATCGAACGACAAGCCCGGGAGGATCCCGGGGAGGCATCGGGCGATCATGCTCTTGCCCGCTCCCGGCGGTCCGATCAGAAGAAGGTTGTGTCCGCCGGCGGCAGCGATTTCCAGCGCCCGCTTCGCCTGCAGCTGTCCGCGAACGGAAGCGAGATCGTGCTCGTCGCCACCCCGATTGCTCGGCTGATCACGAAGCAACGCCTCTCGATCGACGTGGACCGGCTCCAAGGACAGGGTTCCGGAGGCCAGCGCCGCCGCCCGTGCAAGGTCCTTCACGGCAAACACGTCGATCCCTTCCACAAGCGCCGCTTCACACGCGTTCTCCGTCGGCACGACAAGGCCTTGAATTCCCCGCGTCCGCGCCGCGAGCGCCACCGCAAGTGCACCACGAACGGCGCGAAGTTCTCCGTCGAGCCCAAGCTCTCCGAGCCACAGCCAGTCCTGATGTTGGGAAGCGAGTTGTTGTGTAGCCACCAGGATCGCCAGCGCGATCGCAAGATCGAGTCCGACACCTTCCTTTCGGACGTCCGCAGGAGCAAGATTGGTTGTGATCCTCCCCGCGGGGAACCGGAACCCCACGTTCCGGATTGCGCTTCGGATGCGATCCCGGCTCTCGGTCACTTCCTTTTCCGGCAGCCCCACAACCTGAAACGCCGGAAGCCCGTTGGCCGCATCACATTGAACATCGACGGTTTCCGCTTCCATCCCCACAACCACTGCACTCAACGTCCGGGCAAACATCCGTCCTCCTCGAAGGCGGCTTGAATCAGCTGGATCTCGCCCTGGTCGATCGCGACGACATCGAATCGTGCTGGGAGTTCAGGCTGCGTTTGCGCAAAGAAGCACCGTGCAGCGGCGATCATCCGCGCCCGTTTCCTCGGCGTCACCGCCGCCGGAGCACCACCGAATTCAGTGTGAGAGCGAAACTTGACCTCGACAAAGACGAGGACGTCTTCTTCGCGGGCGATGATGTCGATCTCACCAAACCGGCAACTCCAGTTGCGAGCGATGATCCGATATCCCCTTTCCCTCAACGCCCGGCATGCGATGTCCTCTCCTTCTTGTCCGATGCGGTCTGTGTCAGGATGGTTCTTCATCATCGTTGTTTGTGCTTTCATACTTTACCCTATCTTTGCTTGTGTTGCGAACCGGCGATGTTGCGGCAAAGCGGCGCATCACCTATACTTCGGCGAAGTCAAGAAAACCTTGAATCCTCTAAGAAATGGGAACTGTTCTCAGGGACGTGCGGACCATTGAGCATCATGATCTGCCTGTCGATATTCGTATCGACGGGAATGTTATTGCTTCGATCTCCCCTTCTCCGGTGACTCCGAACAACGACGATGATCTGATTGACGGACGGGGCAAGCTGGCCGTTCCGGGGCTTGTCAACGCCCACGGCCATGCGCCGATGACGCTGCTTCGGGGAATCGCCGACGATGTTCCTTTGAAGACATGGCTGGAAGAAGCGATCTGGCCGGCCGAAGCCAAGCTCAGCGCAGACGATGTCTACTGGGGAACCCTCCTCGCGCAAATGGAGATGGTGCGCAGCGGTACGACCCAGTTCGTCGACATGTATTTCCATGTGGATGCCATCGCTCGAGCGGTCACTGAGGGCGGTCTTCGCGCCATGCTGTCCTACGGGATGATCGCCGACCGTCTCGACCGAAAGGGGCAAGAGGAGCTGCGTAGAACCGAGCAGCTTGTGCGTGATTGGAACGGTGAAGCCGATGGCCGAATTCGAGTCGCCGTAGCCCCTCACGCCATCTACACATGCGGCACGGAAATCTGGCGCAAGGCGGTGGACTTGGCGACCCGGTATAATGTTCCTATCCATACACATGTGTGCGAGACGACAAAGGAGGTAGACGACTGGCGCAGCCGTCATGGGTGCACTCCGATCGCAGAGATGGAGCGGCTTGGCGTGTTCTCGGTTCCGACGGTGGCTGCGCATTGTGTCCATGTGGACGGGGAAGACATCGGGTATCTGGCGGACAATCACGTGACGGTGGCTCATTGTCCCGCCAGCAACGCAAAACTGGGAAGCGGGATCGCCCCACTGGGTCAGTTCTTCCGAAACAACGTTTCGGTAGCCATCGGAACGGACGGCGCGGCTTCCAACAACAACCTTGACATGCTGCGCGAGCTACGTTTGGCCATCCTTCTACAGAAGGCTTCCCGGCAAGACCCAACAGCGATGAATGCGGAAATGGCATTCTCGCTGGCGACAACGAATGGAGCAGCGGCATGCGGTACGAACGCCGGTGTTCTGGAACCAGGGGCTCTCGCGGATCTTGTGTTACTCGACCTTGAGCGCTGCCCGACGATGCCTGTGCATCGCCCTTTGAGCGCCGTGGTCTATGCATCGGACCCCGCGAGTGTTACGGATGTATTCATTGATGGCCGGTCTGTTCTGCGCAACGGCGAGTTCCTCACGCTTGACGAGGAAGAAATACGCGCTCATGCAAGAACGATCGGCAGCCGACTGATCGGCTGAATCGACCCCTTCTTCGGCTGCGGAGGGCCGCAGCTGGGAATCGGGTGACAAGGAGGAAGAGATGGGTTTGACAACGGATCGCAAGGAACAACTGATCAAGGAGTATGGCCTGTCCGGTACAGACACCGGGTCGGCAATCGTACAGATCGCGCTTCTCAGCGAGCGCATTCAACAAGTCACGGAGCACCTCAACAAACATCGGAAGGACTTCAGTTCTCAGCGAGGTCTCCGGAAAATGGTCGGCCAGCGGCGCCGACACCTCAAGTATCTGAAGCGCCGAAACCTCGCCGCTTACAAAGAGCTGATCCAGAGGTTGGGCATCCGAGGAGTCTAGGACAACCATGTTCATTCGAGAAAGCATACATCTCGAGGGAAAAGAGATCTCCCTCGAAACCGGACGCCTGGCCAAACAGGCAGCCGGATCCGTCGTCGTAAGCTGCGGCGACACCCGAGTTCTGGTCACGGTTTGTGTCCAGAAGAACGATAGAGAATTGGACTACTTCCCGCTCCGTGTCGACTACGAGGAGCGTTTCTACGCCAGCGGAAAAATCCCCGGTGGCTTCTTCAAGCGGGAAGGCCGGCCGAGTGATGTCGCCGTGCTGACGGCCCGTCTGATCGATCGCCCGATCCGCCCACTATTCCCGGACGGTTACAGCGAAGAGGTTCAGATCGTCGCCACGGTTCTTTCCGCGGAATCCGGATCCGCTCCTAGTGTTATCAGCGCACTTGGAGCTTCGGCGGCGTTGATGATCTCGGGCCTGCCGTTCCAAGGGCCGATCGCCAGTGTCAAGGTGGGACGGGACGAAGACGGCCGGTTCCTCATCAACCCCGATACCGACCTCCTGGATGGGAACGGAGTCGACATCACGGTGGCCGGAACGAAGAACACCGTGACCATGGTCGAAGGAATGATGGATGAGCTGTCGGAGGACGAAGTCGTCCAGGCCATCGATGAAGCTCATGCAGCCATCCGTGAGTTGATCGCGTTGCAGGAGCGGTTGGTCGCGCGCGTCCAGCCCACCCCTCGCCCCTACGAAGTCGGCGCCGTCGATGCGTCGCTCCGCGAACAGGTCGGCGCCGTTGCGTTGCCGGAACTGCCGTCGCTGTGCGAAGCGAAGTCCAAGATGGAACGAGCGCAACTCAAGGATGATCTTCGCGATCGAATCGTCAGTGCACTGATACCGGAAACGATCGCACCGGATGAGCAGAAGGCGTTGGAGAAGTCGATCAAATCGATCTTCGACGACCATTACAAAGCGTTTATGCGGCAGCGAATCCTCGAACGCAATGAGAGGATCGACGGACGGCGGCCTGACGAGATCCGTCCGATCTCTTGCGAAGTCGGCGTACTTCCGCGAGCCCATGGATCGGCGCTGTTCACCCGTGGTGAAACCCAGAGCTTGGGGATCGTCACCCTCGGAGCAACACGCAATGACGAACAGATCATCGATCAGATGATGAAGGAAGGCCGGAAGCGGTTCATGCTTCATTACAATTTCCCGCCGTTCTCCGTCGGCGAGGTTCGCCGCATCGGTTCCCCGAGCCGCCGGTCCATCGGACACGGCTACTTGGCGGAGAATTCCCTGCAGAGCGTCTTGCCGAGTGACGAAGAGTTCCCGTACGTCACCCGCATCGTGTCAGAGATCCTCGAATCGAACGGTTCATCCTCGATGGCGACCGTCTGTAGCGCATCTCTTTCTATGATGGATGCCGGGGTTCCCATCCGGAAACCCGTTGCCGGCATCGCGATGGGGATGATCGAAGATGCAGCGTCCGACCGCCGTGTCATCCTTACCGACATCCTCGGCGATGAAGACCACTACGGCGATATGGACTTCAAGGTGGTCGGCACGGCCGATGGAATCACCGGATTTCAGCTGGATGTCAAGGTGGGAGGCGTCTCTCAGGAGACCCTCCGTCAGGCGCTCCAGCAAGCGAAGCGTGCCCGGATGGAAATCCTCGATACGATGATTGCAACCTTGGACGCTCCTCGCACGGAGATGTCTCCGTTTGCGCCTCGATTGGAGACCATCACCATCCCCAACGAGAAGATCGGCCTGGTCATCGGTCCCGGTGGGAAGACGATCCGCAGGATCATCGAAGAAACCGGCGCTGAGATCGACATCGAAGACGACGGCACGGTGAAGATCGCCGGACCGGACGCCGAATCCGTTGCCGCAGCAAGGCAGCAGATCGAGGACATGACCTCGGAACTCGAGGTGGGAACCGTCCTCGAAACCAAGGTGACCCGCGTGGTCGATTTCGGAGCGTTCGTCGAACTCAAGAACGGCAGCGAAGGACTGGTTCACGTTTCGAACCTTGCCGAAGGATTCGTCGATAACGTCCGCGACATCGTCAAGCCTGGCGATGAAATCACCATCGAAGTCATCGGAGAAGACAAGATGGGACGGCCTGACCTCAAGCGGATCGAGCCGGGCGGCTCGCCGACCGGCAAATCCGGACGTTCCCGAGGCAAGGACCGCGATTCGGATCGCGGACGGCGCAGTTCCGGCAGGAACGAGCGAGGCCGAGGGCGGGACCGGAACCACAACGATCGTGAGCACGATGAACCTGCCCAACCGCAGGCCGAGGAGACGCCCATCTCCGATGAGCCCGAGATCGAGATCCATGCCGGCGACATCCTTGAAGGCGTTGTCACCAACACCACCGATTACGGAGCCTTTGTCGAGCTCACCTCTTCGGTCACCGGTTTGGTTCACATCTCCGAGCTTTCGGAGAAATACGTACGCCGTGTGACCGATGTCGTTCACTCGGGAGATCCGATCATGGTCGAGGTGCTGAACGTGGACGATCGCGGACGCTACAAGCTGCGGCGAATCGACCCGACAGCCGGTGAAGCCGAAGGCGACGACACGGGCGAGACCACATCGGATGAGCAGTACGACGCGCCGGAAGAAAGCGCCGCTCCGCACAGTGAACAGACGCCTGTGGAACAAGAACCTGCCACTCCGGAGGTGCCGGAAGAAGAGCCAACGGAGTTCGAAGACCGGTGGTGATGCAAGACCAACCGGTTGCACCGGAAATCGGTGTGCAACGGGCCCTTCTCGACAACGGACTGACTGTCCTTGTCGAGGAGGTGCCCGGTTCGCGATCGATCAGCGCCGGAATCTGGATCAGAGCCGGAAGCCGCCACGATCCACCAACGGCTAAGGGGCTTGCACATATCATCGAGCATCTGCTGTTCAAAGGCACTCACACCCGGAGTGCGGAGCAGATTGCCCTGGAGGCCGAATCGGTCGGCGCGATGATCAATGCGGCCACCGGCAAGGAAACCACCTTTTACTATGCTGATGCTCCCTTGGAGGGGCTGGGCGTAGTTCTTGACGTCCTTACCGATCTCGTCCGCCATCCCGCGTTTGATGCCGGCCTTCTCGATCGAGAGCGAGGCGTTCTGCTCGAGGAGATCCGCAACCGGGACGATGATCCTGACCAATGCGCATACGAACGATTCTTCGAGGAACTGTGGAGTCCGGCTCACCCCTTAGGTACGCCGGTGTTGGGGGATCGCAGTACAGTCGAAACGATCACCCGGGATGCCGTTGCCGCTCACCACGTCTCGTACTACGCTCCCTCGAACTGCGTGATGGTTGTCTGCGGAGCGGTTCCCGCAGAGCAAGCGATGCGCACCATCGCGAAGAAGTTCTCTTCCCCAGGCACACCGGGAGACTCCGGTGACGCCGGACCCGCAATCCCGGCGCAACCCCCCGCACCGTCCATGCGGATCGGCGAGCGTTTCTTTGAGCACCAGGCGGGGCAGACACACATCTACATCGCTCTACCGGTTCCCGATATCCATCACGAAGACCGTTTCCCGCTCGAGGTGCTGAACACGGTTCTCGGAGACGGAATGAGTTCGCGGCTTTTCCGGGAGGTGCGTGAGAAACACGGACTTGCCTACAGCGTGGCCAGCTATGTCTCACGGTACAGCGATGCCGGAGCGTGGATCCTTTACGCCGGCGTTTCACCGCAGAATGCGCCGCAAACCAAAGATCTGTTGATCGAACAGCTCCGGGCCCTTCGTCAGCACGGTGTTGACAAGCAAGAGCTCGAACTCGCCAAGGCCAAGCTTCGCGGCCACTTGATCCTCAGCCTCGAGACCAACGGCCACCGGATGGCCCGATGGGGAAGCGCGGCGGCGCTGGGGCGTCCCTTGCTCTCCGTCGACCAGGTCATCGACCGCCTGGATGCCGTATCCATGGAGCAGATCGAACAGGTGATCGATCTGTATGTCCAGCCCGACCGCCTGAACCTTTCGGTGATCGGGCCCAAACAAGCCGACGTTGCCGGCGGCGGCGTCCAACGCTAGAATCGCCGTGATGAGGAACGTCAAACGAAGCGCCATTTACCCGGGGAACTTCGATCCGATTACCTTCGGGCACATCGACATCATCCGCCGAGCCAAGAAGCTGTTCGAGCGGTTGACGGTTGCCGTTGTCGCCCACCCGCACCGTAAGAACCTGTTCACCGCCGAAGAGCGCATTACGATCACAAGAACGGCCTTGGAAGAGGTGGGAATCTCCTGTGTCGAAGTCATCAGCTACGATGGATTGTTGATCGATCTCGCGCATCAGCACCGCGTCGAAGCGATCGTGCGCGGTCTTCGTGCGAACAGTGATTTCGACTACGAGTTTCAGATGGCGCTCACCAACCGAGATCTGGCGCCGGACATCGAAACGGTGTTCTTCATGACCGCCGGCGAGTACAGCTTCCTCGCCTCGTCGATCGTCAACGAGGTCAAGATGCTCGGGGGAGACGTGAGCCGGTTTGTCCCCCCCTCGGTGGAGGAAGCCCTTGCGCGAAAGTTTCGATCGGGGAGCGGTCCCTCCTCCTAGCCGGGATCCACATCCGAGACGCTTGTCTGGACCGGAACAAATTGCAGTCCGTAGACCTTCCCCCCTTCGCTCTCCCGAATGACCCCAATCTTCGTCTTGACCCGCTTCCCCATCTGCGGATCGGGATCCAGCAACTGCCCCGTGACACGAAGGCCGCCGTCCAGCTGAACAATCGCCAACCGGAGATACCGCTGCGCATAGGCAAGGCTGAGCGCATACAGATCGGTATAGGTCAACACGTTGCCCGCACCTGCAATCGGAACCGGGTCAAAACCGTCGTGTCCGCACACGGGGCACAGCGCATGTTGCGGATAGCTGACCGTGGAACACGATCTGCACCTGCTTCCCGTGACGATCGCTGGGCCTTGAATCTGATCAGCCATGGTCTCTCCTCTCTGATCGCAACACGGTTGCAACAACGTTGTTGCCGAATCCGCCAAAGTTGCAGGCGAATCCGTTGCCGGCGCCGGCAACTTGACGGGCCCCGGCGTCTCCGCGGAGTTGCCACGTGAGTTCCACCAGCTGAGCGACGCCGGTCGCACCAACCGGATGCCCTCTTCCTTTCAGCCCTCCCGACGGGTTGATCGGCAACGCTCCTCCAAGGGACGTTACCCCTTGCTCCAGCGCCACATGACCTTCGCCTCTCGGGAAGAACCCCGCCGCTTCGCTCTCGGCGATCTCCAGCACCGTGAATGCATCGTGCAGCTCGGCCACATCAATCTCCCCGGGGCCCACGCCGGCACGATCGAACGCTTGATCCGCAGCAAGACGGACGGCAGACAACTCGGTCGGTTCGCTTCGCTCGTGAACCGCATGCGTGTCGGTTGCCTGACCGATCCCGGCGATCATCACCACCGAATCCGGCCGATCGAGGTGCTGCACCACGTCGAGCGAAGCAAGGACAAGGCTTGCCGCGCCGTCGCTAACCGGGCAACAGTCATACAGATGAAGCGGCTCAGCGATCGGCGGATTGTTCACCCGAGCCTCCGGCGCATCGAGGATCCCTTCCATGGTGATCTCCTGGTGAATATGGGCGTAGGGGTTCCTCATCGCGTTGGCGTGGTTCTTGATGGACACCATTGCCAGGTGTCTTCTTGTCAATCCGTACCGGCTCATGTACAGCCGAGCAAACATCCCGGCAAGGGAAGGCAGCGTAACTCCATAGACATACTCGGCTTCGGGGTGACTGAGACTGGCGACGAAGTCGGTCGCTTCGAGATTGTTGACAGCCCGCATTTTCTCGACGCCCGTGACCAAAACGATGTCCGCCATCCCTGCCGCAATCGCCTGAACGCCGACTTTCACCGCCGATGCTCCCGAAGCGGGCCCATTCTCGACCGTTTCCGCGGCCGCGGGGAACAGGTTCAGTCGATCGACAAGCGCACTGGCGATCGCTGTCTGGCGGTTGATCCGCGCCGCGCCCATGTTGGCGACGACGACAGCATCCACCGACCGGTTTCCCATCGTTGCATCGCGAAGCGCTGCCACGGACGCCTCGGACATCAGATCGGCAAGCGTTGAATCCGACCGGCCGAATTTCGTCATCCCCGCACCCAGGATCGCAACCGGCCTCATTCCGCGCCTCCTTGCAAGCCGTCATCCGCCGCTTCTTCCTTGCCGTAGAATTGCACGACAGCCGTTTCTCCTTCCGGCACACGGATCACTCGGGCCTCTTCGAGAAGCTCTTCCGGCACGGGACGACGGCCGGCACAAAGGCGAGGCTTCGCCTTGCGGTACGTGTCCACGGTGAGCACCCACGAAGGGACGCCGCCAAGCTCGTGTTGGACCTCGTGTTTCTTGTCCAGCGGATACTCAATCATCCATCGGCGAAATCCGATCGGGCTCTCGGCCACAATCAGCACCTCTTCTTGACCGAGAATGTCGATGTGGTACTCCATCTTCGCCGCAAACAGATGAGAACCAACGCGAAGACCACGGCGAAGCGTCAGCGTGTGGTAACTCATTCCCACCTTGGCGTCGACGAGGCGTCCGTTCACAACACCCGCAAGTTCGCCGTTGATCAGCCCCGCGAGGCAGTACTCATCAAGAACACGGTAGCGCTTGTAGGCAAGAAGCTCACCGTACAGCCTTGCCGACACAATGTCGTAGTAGTCCCGCTCCATCTGTAGAAGTGGCCGGATCGCCTCCAACAGAATCGGGACTTCGTCACGCGCGACCTGACGAACCACCATCGTCTCGCCACTTGCGAGTGTGATCGCTTTCGGTGGATACGGCGGCATGTCCATCGCCGGCGGGCGAAGCAGTGCCTCGAGCGCATCGGAACTCGTCATTCTTGCTCCTTTCGTACACGGTATCTCCCCACATCGGCCCGCTCGCACGGATCTTGTCAAAGCCCGCCAACCTACCATGCAAGACCTCGAGCCGGCAACCGCCTGCACCCCCGACCAGCCGGATGAGAGGTGTTGCAGATCGGGCAACACCCTCCGGTTGACAGATTCCGATGAATCCCTATGATGACTTCATGAACGAGAAGCGGTCTAGCAGCCATGCAGGTAGACCGGATGAGCAAGCCGGCTCGAAGAAGCCACAGCGGCGTTTCCCAGTACGCGGCAATCCCGGGGCCCGGCAGGTTGTGCGAGGAACAACATGATCGGTTCCAAGGATCTGGAGTACGTTCGCGCAACAAGCGTGCGGCACATTGCCGATCTGCTGACATCGCACGGCCCACGGCCGCAGATCCTCGCCGGGGGAACAGACTTGCTGGTCGATCTCCGAAACGGCCGCCGCACGCCCGTTCCCGAGCGGCTGATCGATATCAAGGCCGTTCCCGATCTGCAGCAGATCGACATCGATGAACACAGCGGAACGGCAACCATCGGCGCGGCCGTCTCGTTGAATCGGATCGTCGAGCATCCCTGGATCCGTCGACATGCCCGCGGATTGGCCGTCGCCGCCGCTTCGGTGGGAACGTATCAGATCCGCAACCGGGCGACGCTGATCGGCAATCTCTGTAACGCCTCGCCGGCGGCTGACGCCGCCCCGGTGCTGCTTGCCCTCGATGCCTCGGTTCGGGTGGTCGAAAGAAGCGGTGCACGCTCGATACCTCTTCGCGACTTCTTCCTGGGTGTTAGAAAAACAGCACTCACCGAGAACGCTTTCGCCACCGCCGTCACCATTCACGTACCGTCGGGTGCGCGAACTGCGTTTCTGAAGCAACAGCGGGTACGCGGTCATGATCTGGCCATTGTGAATGCAGGAGGCGCCGTCTTCCGGGGTTCGAACAAGATCGTCCTCGCCATCGGAAGCTGCGCTCCGAAGCCCGTGTTGCTCGAACCGATCTCAACGGACAACACCGATCCGAAGGAGCTTGTCCGGCATTTCTGCCGCGCCTCCGATCGGATCCTCTGTCCGATCGACGATGTCCGAGCATCCGCGGCGTACCGCCGTTCGATCCTCCCCGTGCTGATCGAGCGGCTTGTCGTACAGCTTCTCGCCGACGGCAACGACAGACCGCGCCGGGAGGTGGACCATGTACAAGATCACGCTGACCGTTAACGGGAAGCGCGAAGCGGCCACGGTGCCCGCTTCCTTGACCCTGCTGGAGCTTCTTCGTGACCGCTTCTTCCTGACCGGAGCCAAGGAAGGCTGCGGCATCGGAGAGTGCGGTGCGTGTACCGTGCTATTGGACGGTCTCCCGGTGACATCGTGCCTTGTCCTTGCTGTTGAAGCGGACGGTCATGAGGTGTTGACCATCGAGGGCGAGGCAAAGGATGGCATCCTATCGATCCTGCAGCAGGCGTTCCTCGATGCCGGCGCCGTCCAATGCGGGTTCTGCACCCCGGGGATGATCCTATCGGCTCGTGCGCTCCTTTCGCGCACGCCGTCCCCTACGCATGCGGAGATTGTCGAGGCGATCGCCGGCAATCTCTGCCGCTGCACGGGATACGACGCGATCATCAGCGCCATCTCCCTCGCCGCCTCCCGGCTGCGCGAAAAGGAGGAAGGATCTCATGTCTGAGCGGTTGCAGTGCGTCGGATTCCCTGTCGGGCGTGCCGATGCGGTTGACAAGGTTTCCGGGAAGGCGAAGTTCACCCACGATCTCGTCCTGCCGGGAATGCTTCACGCCGCGCTGGTCACGTCTCCGGTAGCGTCGGCCCGGATCGTTTCCATCGACACCGACGCGGCACAGTCCGTGCCCGGGGTGCGCGCCGTGCTCACCGGAGCCGACCTGGACTACCACATCGGACTCTATATGCAAGACAAGCGGATCCTTGCCCGTGATGTCGTTCGCTACCAGGGCGAGCCCGTCGCTGCCGTGGCCGCCGATACCCTCGACGTCGCCTGTCGGGCCTGTGAGAAGATTGTCGTCAACTACGACCCACTTCCCGCCGTCCTCGATCCACGCAACGCCGTTGGAAAGGACGCGCCGCTGGTTCATCCCGATCTTCACACATACGAGCACATGCAGGGCGTGTTCTTTCCGAAGAGGAACACGAACATCGCCCATCATCAGAAGATCCGCAGCGGCGATGTCGAGGCCGCGTTTGCCGCAGCCGACGTCTGTATTGAGGGACAGTTCTACAACCCTCCCGTGCAGCATGTCGCCATGGAAACCCATGCGGCCATCGCCGAAGCACTGCCCGGCAACCGAATCGAACTCTGGACATCCAGCCAATCTCCCTACACCGTCCGGCATCTGATGAGCAAGGCGTTTGCCGTCCCGCACGGGTCGATTCGGGTCCATGTCCCGTACGTCGGCGGAGGCTTCGGCGGCAAGGCCGGTCTTCATCTTGAGCCGCTGGTCTACGTACTCTCCCGCACCGCCGGAGGCCGGCCCGTCAAGCTGGTCGCGACAAGGGAGCAGGAATTCAACACGCTTCCCTCACGGCAAGGACTGCACAGCGACCTCAAGATCGGAGCGACAAGCGCCGGCAAGATCCTTGCGTTCAAGGCGACGTACCTATGGGATGCCGGTGCCTATGCAGACTACGGCGTCAACATCGGCCGCGCCGCTGCGTACGCCGGAGCCGGGCCGTACGCGATCGAAAACTGCTGGATCGACTCCTACGTGGTGTACACACACAAACTGTTCGGAACGGCTTACCGGGGGTTCGGACATCTCGAGGTTCTGTGGGGCGTCGAGCGGGCGATCGATCGGATCGCACGAAAACTCGGCATGGACCCCGTCGAGTTTCGCCGCAAGAACCTGCTTCGCGCCGGCGATCGAACGATCACCGGCGAACCAATCACCCCCGGGCACGGCAGTCCCCGAGGCTGCCTGGATGCCGTCGCCAAGGAGATCGAATGGGGAAGCTCGACACACGCACCCACGGTCCTCCACAAACGCCGTGGCAAGGGGATCGCGATGCTGCACAAGGCACCGGCCATGCCCACAAACACGGCCTGTTCCGCGGTGCTCAAGTTGGATGAAGAAGGCGATGCGGATCTGCTTGTGTCCGGGGTCGACTACGGACAAGGAACCTACACCGTGCTACGGCAGATCGCTGCAGAGAAACTGTCGATTCCCGTCGACCGCGTGCGCATCACATGGGAGTGCGACACGGCCTTCTCGCCGTATGACTGGTCGACCGTTGCCAGCCGCTTCTCGTACATGGGTGGGAACGCGGTGATTGAGGCAGCTGAGGATTGCTTGGATCAACTCCGCCAAACGGCTTCGCTCGCACTCTCCGTACCGCCGGAGACGATCGTCTGTCGGGACGGACATGTGTTCCCCGCAAACGACCTAGAGAAGAGGCTCTCCTACGCGTCGCTCGCCCTCGGTTACACCTTTCCCAACGGGAACAGCATCGGCGGACCGGTCATCGGTCGCGGGCGAACCATCGCCCACGGACTGACCCATCTTGACCCAAACACCGGTCAAGGGCTTCCGGCACAGTTCTGGACATACGGAGCGCACGCCGTGGAAATCGAAGTCGATACGCAAACCGGAGAGGTCGACGTCCTTCGTATCGCCACGGCGCTTGATGCCGGGAAGGTGCTAAACCCGATGCTGTGCCGCGGGCAGGTGATCGGCGGGATCGTTCAGGGACTGGGATCCGCTCTGTGGGAGGGATTCCGGTTCGATCCGCAAGGCCGTCTGAAGAACGGTTCATTCGTCGATTACAAGATCCCGACAGCCAAGGACATTCCGGCCAGCATCACGCCGATTCTTCTTGAAACGCCTCAACCCGGCGGACCGTTCGGCGCCCGCGGCGTTGCCGAACACCCGATGATCTCCATCCCTTCAGCGATCGGGAACGCTCTCTTCGATGCTCTGGGGATCGACTTCGCCGAACTGCCGTTGACGCCGGAGCGGATCCGTCTTACCCTCGGTCCTTCTGGATCGGCGTTCACGGAAGACATCGCCGATCCGGAGGAGGACTCCTTATGAAGACAGTTCTGGTCGAATCGGATCGCTACTTCGATTCGGTCTTCCTGATGCGGATCAGTCGGGACCTTCAAGCGTTGCATGGCGTCACCCAAGCCGTCGTCTCGATGGGAACCCCATCGAATGTCGACAGCTTGTCGCGGATTGGCTTCGAAGACGAGGGCCTCGATCAAATCACGCCGAACGATCTTATCATCGCCCTTGATGCCGAGACGCCGGAAGCCGCACAGGCTGCGCAGGCCCGACTCAGCGAATGGCTGACCGCCAAGCCGGAGCCGGATCTAAACGGCGAACAGACGCCGGCGTCGATGCATCCATCGGCACGGCCAACGACAGTTCCCGCCGCCGTCGCAAGATTGCCGGGCGCCAACCTTGCGCTGATCAGTGTGCCCGGCGAGTACGCGGCCCGCGAAGCGAGGATCGCGCTTCGTGAAGGACTCCACGTCATGCTCTTCTCCGACAACGTGTCCATCGAAGACGAGATCGCTCTCAAGGACGAGGCCGTCCACCGCCGCTTGCTGATGATGGGACCCGACTGCGGCACCGCAATCATCAACGGGAAACCTCTCGGCTTCGCCAACGCCGTCCGGCGCGGCCGGATCGGGATCGTCGGTGCCTCGGGAACCGGCATTCAAGAGATCAGCTCGCTGGTTCACCGCCTCGGCGCCGGAGTCTCCCAGGCCATAGGAACGGGAGGCCGAGACCTTTCCGAGCCGGTCGAAGGCCGGATGACCTTGCTGGGAATCGAGGCGCTGGCCGGGGATTCGGACACCGACGTGGTCGTTCTTGTCTCCAAGACGCCCTCTCCCGCCGTCGCCAAGACCGTGTTGAGCAAGTTGGAGTCCTGTGGAAAGCCGGCGGTCGTCCATTTCGTCGGAACGGATGCTCCACTCGACGGGTCTTCCGTCGCCCAAGCGATGACGCTTGCCGATACGGCGCTTGACGCCTGCCGCTTGTCCGGGCTCGACGTTCCCGATGCGATCTCGGTTCCATCGATCGATCTTGCGTCATGGGATCCAGACGTGTCGATCGGACCCGGCCAACGCAAGCTCATCGGCTTGTTCTGCGGTGGGACACTGTGTCAGGAAGCGTGGGCGATTCTCCGATCGCACGGGATTGAAGCCAAGTCGAACGTGGCCGCAGATCCCGAGTGGCGCGTTCACTACGACGAACACCAACCGGTCCCCGGCCATGTGTTGTGGGATCTCGGAGACGATCAATTCACCGTCGGGCGCCCGCATCCGATGATCGAGCCCTCGCTTCGGAGTGATGCCCTGCAGTTGGTGGTAGATGATCCGGCAGCTGCGGTGGTTCTTGTCGACGTTGTCCTCGGCTATGGAGCCCATCCGTTCCCTGCTGAGGCATTGTCTCTGCGGGTCAATCAAGCCCGTAAGAGATTGCGCGAGCAAGACCGCTCGCTGCTTGTGATCGGCTCGATCACCGGAACGAATCGTGATCCACAGAAGATCGACCGTCAGCGCAAGCTTCTCGAAGAAGCCGGCGTCATCGTTGCCGAGAGCAACGCCGCGGCAGCCTTAGCGGCAGCCGCCGTGATCGAGCACTGGTCACAAGGAGATGGCGAATGAAGCTTAGAACTCGGTTCTCGGCCAACAGTGGCGATCGGATCCGCGATCTGTTCGAGGGTGAGCTCCGTGTCGTCAACGTCGGGCTGGAGGACTTCGCCGAGGCACTTCACGCGGAGAACGTCCGCGTGCGCCACGTCGACTGGCGCCCGCCGGCAGGGGGGGACGCGGCACTCGCGAGACAGATCGATGAACTCGTCCATCCTGGCGGAGACGGCTGGATCGAGGAGATCTCCACCGCCAACCGCGAAGCCATCGCCCGCCTGGTCGACGCCAAGCCAAGAATTGTCGGAATCGGGATCGCGCGGGACGTCATTCCGGAGATGACCGACAGTACGGTTCTGCATGCCGGTCCGCCGATCCTATGGGAGACGATGTGCGGTCCGATGCGTGGGGCCGTCCTCGGCGGGTTACTCTACGAACACAAGGCTGCCACGGCCGCTGAAGCCGAGAAGCTGGCATCCTCAAACGAGATCACGTATTCGCCGTGTCATCATCACCAGACCGTAGGCCCGATGGCGGGAGTCGTCACCGCGTCAATGCCCGTGTGGATCATCGAGAACGAGAAAGAGGGGAACCGTGCGTATTGCACGTTGAACGAGGGTCTTGGCAAGGTTCTTCGCTACGGCGCGTACAGCGCCGAAGTCCTCCGCCGATTGGATTGGATGCGCGACACTCTCGCTCCCATTCTCGCCGAGGTGATCGAGCGCTCGGGTCCGGTCGACCTGCGTAGTCTGATCGCACAGGCGCTGCAAATGGGAGATGAAGGACACAACCGCAATCGTGCCGGGACCTCGCTTCTGATCCGCGAATTGGCGCCGGTTCTTGTCACGTTGGATCGTCCGCGCGAATCGATCGCCGAGATCCTCACGTTTCTCCACACCAACGATCATTTCTTCCTCAACCTGACGATGCCGGCGGCCAAGTGCGCGCTGGATTCGGCATCGGGTATTCCGGGAAGCTCGCTTGTCACCACAATGACCCGGAACGGAGTCGAATTCGGCATCCGTGTTTCCGGAACTGGGGATCGCTGGTTTACAGCTCCTGCACCGGCGGTCGAAGGCCTGTACCTTCCCGGCTTCTCAAAGGACGATGCCGCACTCGACATCGGGGACTCGGCGATCACCGAGACAGCCGGATACGGCGGCTTTGCAATGGCTGCGGCACCGGCGATCGTACAGTTCGTCGGCGGCAGCCCCGAGCGGGCGCTCCACACCACGCAGAGGATGCGCGAGATCTGTCTTGTCGACCATCCGGTATACCAGATCCCGGCGCTTGGATTCCGCGGCACGCCCACGGGGATCGATGTCCTCGCGGTCGTCCGTTCGGGGGTCGTCCCCGCTATCAATACCGGAATCGCTCATAAGGAACCGGGGGTTGGGATGGTCGGAGCGGGGCTGGTTACACCGCCGATGGCGTGTTTCGCGCACGCCGCGAAAGCGCTCGCCGAGACCGTACGCCCCCTCGAGTAGAGAATGCCACCACAGCGACGGGACAGGAAGAACCGCAAGGCCCCTCACCGCGCAAAGCCGGAGAGGGAAAGGAGCCCACATGAAGCTTGTTGATCTGACGATTCCGCTATCGATCGCAACGCCACCATGGCCGACCTATGAGCCGCTTCAGCTCAAGTACTTCAAGCGGCTTGCTCCCAACGGCGCCAACGGCCAGTTGCTGACTCACTCCAACCACGTCGGAACCCATCTCGATGGAGAGATTCACTTCTTCACGCCCGGCAAGGATATCTCGGAGCTGTCGTTCGACTTCCTGGTTCACGACGGCGTCATCGTCGACCTCTCCGATGCCGTCGGAGATTACGACATCTACACCCCCGAGATGATCGAGGAGCGGGTCGACGTTCATGACGGAGACATCCTCATCATCCACACCGGCTACCACCACTACGGGTGGGATCAGCCAACGGCCGACGAAGTCCGGTACATGGTCAAGCACCCCGGGCCCGACCGTGAATTTGCGTTGTGGTGCCGCAGCAAAAACATCCGGTGGATCGGCGTGGACTGCGGCAGCGCAGATCATCCGATGAACACGATCATCCGCAATTGGATGCCGCGCCAGGCCAAGGAAGCCGATGCCCACTTCCGGGATAAGTACGGTACGTCACTCGAGGAACGGTTCGATGACTCGAAATACCAGTTGATGCACATCGAACTGTTCCCCCACGGAATCATCCACGCCGAATGCCTTGGCGGAGACATCGATCTGCTGCTCAACCAGCGAGTCACGATCGGTTGCTTCCCATGGAGATTCGTTGACGGTGAAAGCTCGATCAGCCGCATCGTGGCAATGGTCGATGACGATCGCTACAAGGAGCTGATGGACGTCAAGAAGGAGTGTGTGCTGACTCCATTCGGGGATGTTGCCGGGGCGAAGAATCCGCATCTCCATGCAATCGGCCGAACGTGATGCGCGTCACACTCAAGTCGCTTAATTGAATGTGATCTATATCACGTTCGACTGGGATGATGATGGCGCTCTGTTGGAAGACTTGTCCTTTTCTGTAGGGGACTTATGCGTTTTCGGTGTGTTGTCGCAGGATTCACCGCACCGTGCCATACAGGAGAGAATGTGACATACCTCACATTCACCGATGCAACGTGAGAACGCAATCCCGTCATCGTGTACTTCATGCCGTCCGTATCGGCGATCATGCTGCCGATGCATTGCGCTCCCGCCAAACGGACGGGGAGGTGGTCGCGTCGTTTCGAAGCGGTGTCAACGCCCGGTTCACGGTCGATGACCGGGCAACCTTGATCGCATTCCAGACCGCCGATGTGACGTTTCACCCGTGGGCCGTTGAGATCCAACCGAGGGCAACGCCCAACGCGAGTCCGCTGTCGAGCCGTGCTCCGGCCGATGTGCCAGACACACGGCGGCCCGAGAGCGTCCGGCCGGGACCGACCGCGATCGTCCTCCACGATCCGAGAGGCAAGATCAAGGTTCATCTCGACATGGCGGCAGTTCTTCCGCTGAGGATCGCCCCGTTCGACCGCTGCCAAGCCGAACACGCCCGGAGGATGACACCGTGTCTGGAGGAGCGGATCCATACTACCCTCGAAGGTCTTCCGACAAGCCGGGAGTGTGAGATTCCGGACGAGCGGATCGAGTCGATTGTTGCGCGATTCAGAGAGTGCGGCGATGTCGAATCCCTGCTGGAGCTGGTCGGGCTTGGTTCCGGCGCCACGCCGAGCGGTGATGACATTCTGGTCGGACTGCTTGCCGCACTGGCTGCGTGGAGAGATCGATCTCACCAAGCACAGATGCTATTAGCCCACCTCCGCGGGTCGCTCCCTACAATCGCCTCGCGGGCGACATCGAGGTTTTCCAGCCAGATGATCACCGCTGCGTGCGACGGCGCGTTCTCCGTACCGCTACTGCAACTCTGCACGACCCTTGTTTCACCGGAGCCATCGAGCATCGCGGAGGCAATCCAATGGGTCTCCGCGCTGGGCCATGATTCCGGCATGCGGCTCCTCCAAGGATTTCTCCTTGGCTGGACCCGGTTCACGGCTGCGTAGCTCCTCCCTAGACTTCAGCACACCAACACGCAGATCACCTTCTCTTACGAAACCCTTGTCTCTGCATATTCTTGTTTGTTATAGTTGTTTTGTGTCCCGCTTGAAGATCGTTCGCCTTCTCTCACGACTGTGCCCCTCCCTTGATGCGCGTTCCGGATGGCGGAGAGCATCACCGGCAATCATGCTGGCACTGGTTGCCATTGCAGCGGTTTCCTTCCTCTGCTGCAGCGAAAGCTGGGCGTTGGTCATCGGCATCTCGGAGTACGCCGACCCGGCCGTTGTTCCGCTTCACTTTGCAGCCACGGATGCACAGCAAGTCGGGCGAGCGTTTGTCGAGCACTGCGCCGTTCCGGAGGAGAACCTCACCGTTCTTCTCGACGAAGCCGCAACAAGGGAAGCCATTCTCGCCGCGCTCCACCACA
>Ga0272441_10001683_pt1 | contig 46605 bp, 32 predicted proteins | sample SSMProp6N_FD_193582 | JGI IMG/M metagenome (GOLD analysis project Ga0272441, IMG submission 193582) | Marine sediment archaeal communities from Little Sippewissett salt marsh, Falmouth, MA, United States - SSM-Prop-6N | ecosystem: Environmental > Aquatic > Marine > Wetlands > Sediment ... | reverse complement strand
AGTCCCGACTGAAGGCAGGTCTGCGCCATAACCTTCGCGACAAGGTCGCCGCTCAGGATGAGCTCCGCCTCGTCCTTCCCGATCATCTTCACGACATCAATATTTTTCGGCTGGTGAACTTCCGCGACTATATGGTAGGGGCCGTCCTTCCTGTCGGGATGATTTGTGATTGCGAGCATTGTCTTGATGACCCTCGCGTCGGGATCGACACCTTCCGGAGAGAGGATGATAATCGATTTCGCGGTGTTGAGGCTGACGAGGTCGAGGTCCGCCATCTCGATCGGGTTCCCGTGACGGCAGACAATTCGCGTCCTGCCGGTCGAACCGATCCTCGAACGGATCTCGTCCTCCATCTCTACCTTGTCGATGTTACCGAGTACCACGATGCATCCCGATTTCTGGTTGGTGTTGGCGATGACAAGCTGTTCGATGATTGTAAAAATCTGCGGTGACCATCCGAGGATGACCGTGTGCCCTTCCTCGATGACCATCGACCTTCCCTTCCTCATCTCATCGAGACGCGATTCAAGTCCTGCGGTGAGAATACCGATCAGCGTGCTGAAGATGAAAATCCCGCCGAAGGTAACAAGGAGCATGGTTATGAGGAATCCCCACGTACCCTCGTCGTCGGCGACTGTGCCTGCATCGATCGTGCGCATAAGGCACATCCACGCGATCTCTATAAAACTCGCCCCGGTAACAAGCTGGAGAAGCCACGCGAGTGTTGTAAATACTATGAGGACAATAAAGGTGATGAGCGCAAGCCATCCGATGAGAGCAATCGGTCCTTTCGACATGGCGTTGTCGAAACCATACCTGAATCTGTCGATGAGTCGTACCTTTCGCATTGGCAGAATCCGTCCCGTCTCTTTGTGTCCGGAGGATATTCCCGGATGGAGGAATAATACGGTAATTTAGGTACCCCCGCAAAATTCGAATGCGCTAAAATAATGCTTCCGATTGGGCTTACAGCTATAATGCTCTCATCTCCTTAGTGGCTCCGGGAGGGAGACTCATATGGCGATCCGAAGAGTATTTCCCGTAACGATCTTATTTTATATTTTGATCCTTCTATGCGCATTGCCGGTAAGCTCCCAGAACGTAAGGACATGGGAGACCGGGCAGCGTGATCTTCTTGGAGAAGCACTCGATGTGGTGGGTTTCACACGTGATGATCTCGGTTACGAACCGGCGGGATACTGGACCCGATACCCGCGCGCACCGTACAAGCTGCCGATCTTCGACGCGCTTTTCGCGGAGCCGATGAGAATCTACGACTACACGATCGGGATGGGCGGGGTGCTCGAAGCTGTACTCGATCCGGAGCGAACGAGTCAGCATCGGGGGGATCAGGCGATTACGAACAATTCGATCCACAAGGCGTTCGTGCTGACAGCGGTCGAGGCGAGGGTGGATGGATTTCGATCGTACTCGACTAACCTTCTTCCACGAGCCGACGAGGAGGAGCCGATACTGAACGCCATACGCCGGGTCTATATAAACGCGGGCGATCAGCTTCTGAGAAGTTCGTTCGGGGCCGAGCCAGCATGGCCGAATCCTGAAAGCGAGATCATCGATCAGCTTGAAGGAATCGACCCTGCGTTTCAATTGATCTTAGCGGAAGCGATTCTAAACGGACTCGATGCCGTGATGTGGAGAAACGCCGCGATCAGGAATATCCCGGTGGACATTCAGAATAAAATTTTCGCGATGCGTGACTTCGCGCAGACTCAGGGTGACGGGATCGTTTACTTCCCGGAGGTCGATGACGCGGCGCAGTTGATCGACGAGCAGGCGATGGCGTATGCGGCGATGAAAATGGCGCAGGGAGTGGAGGATACGAGGTATCTTCTCGATACATACATATCGGAAAATCCGGACTATCGTGAATTTTCATTTGAAGCGGATACACCATACGGGAGGATCGTTGTCTCTGGTTACGGGGATGATACTCATGCCGGATCGGATTACTTCCTCTTGATCGACCTTGGCGGCGATGATCACTACACGGGTCCTGTGGGTGCGACGACATCGCCGGAGCATGGGGTCGCGATGTGCCTCGATCTCGATGGTGACGATGTCTACGATTATTACGGCGACACGCCGTCGCAGGGAGCGGGAGTTCTCGGCTGCGGAATTCTCTACGACGCCCGTGGTGACGACCGCTACATCGCGAAGGATGTCGCGCAGGGAGCGGGGATTCTCGGGACCGGATTCCTGTTCGATGGTGATGGCGAGGATGAATACAGGATGGAGGAAACCGGTCAGGGATCGGGAAGTTTCGGTCATGGTATGGCGATGGATTCCGGCGAGGGAGACGACTGGTACTACATGTATGGTGAAGGACAGGGATTCGGTGGCTGCAATGGAATCGGGATACTCGCCAACTGGTCGGGCAACGAGCATTATGTCGCGGAGCCGTATTCATCGGTAGTGTATCGTGGCGACTATCACAGCGATTTCGAGCTGAACGTCTCGAACTGCCAGGGTGTCGGGTCGGGACGTCGCGGCGATGGTACCGATGGTCACTCGTGGGCGGGCGGACTCGGGCTGATCGCGGACATGCATGGAAACGACACGTACGAGGCGGGGAATTTCTCGATCGGGTGCGGGTACTGGTTTGGAATCGGCCTCGTTTATGAAAAGGAAGGAAACGATTTCTATTACTCGCCTGTCTACACTCAGGCATCCGGTGCGCACTACTGCATCGGCGCGATTATTGACGAAGCCGGTAACGATGTTCATGACACCTGGGATCACTCCACGTCGGCGATATCGTTCGCGAGGGACTGGACGATCTCGCTTCTTGTCGATAAGTCCGGAAACGACTATTACCGCGCGTGGAATACGTCGCTCTGTTACGTGAACATACGCTCGAACGCGTTTTTCTTCGACCTTTCCGGAAACGATCACTACGTGGTGGGGGACAGACAGAGAATGCTCGGTGCGTGCGATTTTTACCACTACGACACGCCGAGTCCGTTAAGTCCGTTCGCGAGTTACTGTAACTCGGTCAGCGTGTTTATAGATTCCGGCGGCGAGGATGTGTACGAGTCGTGGACACGTACCGCGATCGAGGACGGGGAGGATTCGCAGTCATCCAGGTTCAGCGGGCCGGAATATAACGGGACCAGATACACCGATTCCGTTGAGGAATCGACGAGGTACGGGAACAACTTGATGTGGCAGTCGCCTGAACCGGAATCGGATAATTACGGCTACAACAACTACGGGATCGGCTGGGACCTTGAGGCTGGCGACGATGGGGTCGTGATCGATGTCACGTGGCTCGATCGGGAGGAAGTCGAGGAGTGATTAAAGCGGCAGGTTAACGGTTATTCCGTACTCGTCTTTAAGCCATTTTAAAATCCGGGCCGTGATGTCATCGCGTGCATCGCGATAGGCTTTAAGCGCGATTTCAGGATCGTCAGAGGCCCCGTACGGATCGCGAATCGACCAGTGAATTTTCTTAACGCCAGAGTCTCCACCCCTGAAGATCGGGCAGAAGTCGCGGGCGTGATCGCATAGTGTGATCACCCAGTCGAAAGGATCGTTCTGGAAATGGTCGAGTGATTTTGGATACTGGTCGGAGATATTGATCCCGATCTCACCCATGACCTGTATCGCGAGTTCGGCGACTTTATCCGAGGGATGCGAACCCGCGGATTTTACATCGAACGAGTCTCTCGCAACGTGTTTAAGGAAACCTTCCGCCATCTGAGAGCGACAGGAGTTTCCGGTACAGACAAAGATAACCGCGTGTTTACTCGTGTCCGGCATATGGATAAATGTAAGCGATGACGGCAAATAATCGCAAGGGATGAATTGTGACAATCGTGTGTATTGATTAGTCGGTTCAAGGTGTGCACCTGGAATAGAACAACTGCCAGTGTCCGGATCGATCATCGCTCCAGACAAGATGAAGAGTACCGTACTGATCGACACACAGGCGCGTCTGGTTTTTTATCCCGCTCGAACCCGAATCAATTTCATCATCCAGCGTGTCCTGAATTTCTGCTTCAGAAAGGAATGGATCAAATACTTTTGAATACAATCCCCGGGAGCCATCACGCCAGTCTGTCCACACCACTGCAATTGTGCCATCGGGAAGCGGTTCATTCTGGAACCGGTTCATGTTGTAGTTATGGCCGATGAGATCGACTTCTTCGGTCCAAGTTCCATCACCAGGATTACGAACGGTTGAGTAACCCTGCAGTGAACCAGATCGATTATCCTCAAACGTGACGTAAATACGGTCGTCAGAATCGATGGACATTGCTCCGCCCTGCGTTCTCCACGGTCCTGATACAAGTGCGGTGTAAGATCCGAGCACTCCGTCTTGAAACTTACGGTAAAGGAGGTTCATCTCCGCACCTTCGCAGAATGTCATGTGGAACGTGTTCGTGGAATCCGCAACCACTGAGACGTTAATCCAGCCGGAAGGCAGGTAGCAATCATGAAGGGTCAATTCGGGTGTCCAGTTAGTTCCATTGAAATACGCGGCGCAGAGTCTTGGATGAGTTTGATCGTGAGAATCCATCCACAAGGCCAGGATGTCACCATTTGGAGCCGCCGCGAGTGCCGGTTCAAACTGGTTGGGTTGTGATGAAGCACTTAGAATTACAGGTTCGGATAACTCGCCACCTGCAGACAATTTACAGTAAATGATATTGCCACCCTGAATTGTGGGTTTGTCCGCGAAAACAATGTGGGTGTAGCCGTATTCATCGTGTACCGCATTGATGTTGTAGCCTTCTTCATCAGGCAGGATTATGTCGTCATATAGAACAGTATCCTGGTAGGCCAGATGGTGAATTTTCCATCCTATGTCAAGGTAGAACAGGTGGAATAAACCTGAACCATCAACAAATGTGCAATGGGCGTTCTTGAGATGGGCCTGGTAACTCGGGTTCGGTATGTCAGAGATCATTGCTCCAGGGTCCCAGCATGTTTCACCCTGGTGAACGCTGACCTGGGTAATGATATAAGCCCTTTCATTCGCGCTGCTAAGTCCGATCTCGCTGTCGATGACGGAAATCAGGCACATATGACTGCCGGGTTCGTCGGGAACCGGAGCTTCCACGAATTCGTAGTCAACGAAATCACCGTTCGCGTCGCTTCCCTCGGTCCATAATACCGGGTCGATTGCAGTCCATCCCGTCATGCCCGGAATCTCCCATCTGAACGAATCGATTGTCCCGCCTTCGCTCACGGGTCGGGGGTCCTGGCAGTCGAATACCTTGAGATGAAATCGTATTTCGCCCCCACCGCCTATACCCTCTTCAGACCAGAGTGTATTGCTGGAGACGATCATATCTATTTTGTATGGTTCGGGAATGTTGGCTTCCAGGGGAAAATCATCCGGCACGTCGGGGGGATTCTCCAGCGGTGGAGCCCAGTTTGCGTCGATTGCGTAACCGAAGTGGAGAGGCCCATCCGATGGGAAGCGAATATCATAAGTAACCGTGTCTACCATCGTACAGCCGAAATACCTTCTCGGTGTATCGATGGAAAAATTTTTATAAGGATTAATTAGAGAGCCCGGCGGAACGAGTGTTGCGTACTTGCCGGTCTGGTATTCCCAGGCAGGCCATTCCTGGCTGCCGGCAGGATAGTCGACCGGATTGAAAAGATGCGTATAGCCATCAGGATTAATTACCGCACCGGAATTCAGGTCTGACGGGTTGGGAAATGTTAAACCGCTTCCGGGAAATGTGTACGAGGGATCGAACATAACGACCCCGCGGACATTAAACCCGGTGTATTGATCGAGCCCAATAAAGGGATGTCTGATCACTGCGTCAACCAGATATTCCTTTGGACCGGTAGAATTGATGTTGTTTATTTGCAGACAGGTGGAACATGGGGCTACTTCAAGGAACCTGAGAGCGTTGAGGTGTCCGGCAGTCACGCGCTGAGGAATAACATCCGCCGAGAGACTTAGCGGGTCGATAGTAACATCGTAAAATCCCCAGAAAACATGGCCGGATGTCCCGATACTATTTCCAGAGCATCCCCCAGAAGCAAGATCGGGATCAGGCACTACGGGAGTTATGTTAACTGATGTGGAGCAACTTAAAAGAAGCCAGCATGTGATGAATATACATGAACCCAGCATCGATGGGGATTTCATCGCGCAACCTCCCATGGTGAAAACCTCCGAGAATATTGGAACACATTGTAATTATAAAATAAATTCGATTTCCAGGCTATGGTGGGATATGGAATTTATGCCCCGTTGCAAATATTTTAAGAAGCATACTGATAGTCAGCTTATTATTATAATAATTTTATGCCTGAAAAGACGATACTATAGAAGTCTGTATTTAAATGAGGAGGATTGAGATTTGTCTCAGTTGGATCTTTCACTTGACCATGCCCGGGATACAATCAGGGAGCTTCCGACGCTTCCGGATGTGCTGTTCCGTGTTAATGAAATCATCAACGACCCCATTTCATCCGCGGCGGACCTTGAGCGCGTTATCTCGAACGACGTGGCTATATCCGCGAAACTCCTTAAGCTTGTGAATTCCGCATCCTACGGATTTCCCCGGAAGGTGGACAACCTTAACCAGGCAATTCCACTCCTCGGGTTCTCGACAATAAGGAACCTTGTGGTCAGCATCGCGATTTTCAGGGTGGACGCGGTCGCGGCAGCCGACCTTAAGAAATTCTGGCTGCACTCTTTTGCTGCGGGAACAATCGCGCATGTTCTTGCGGGTCCATTAAAAGACGGCAGCGTGAAGGGTGCATCCCTGTCGGGGCTTCTTCACGATATCGGCAAGCTTATTATGATGGATAACTGGTACAGGGAGTCACAGCAGATTCAGCAGGTGGCATTACGGGATAAAAAGTCCAGGATTGAAGTGGAGCACGATCTTATCGGGACCGACCATGCTGAAATTGGTGGTGAAATTGCGGACCAGTGGAGATTCCCTGAAAATATAATGGCAGCTATCAGCTACCACCATAAACCGTGGGATGCGGGTCAGTACCAGAATCTGGCAAAAATAATCGCCGCGGCGGATCGACTTGCACAGCTAACTCCAGATGGTTTTTGTTTTGAAGAAGGCTACAAGCGGTCGAAGGAACTCTGCTCCGAGTATCTCGATCTTACCGAGGAGATGTACGGAGGTATTCTTAAGGAGATGGACAAGCAGAGCGGGTTCATGGAGATCTTCATAAACAACCTCGTGGATAATCAGTTTTGATTTGATTCACATGGAGTTTACCCATCGAGCTTCATCAGCTCGACCGGCATCCGATCCTTAAGCGATGGCAGTCCGGGAAGTTCCGGATGCGATGTCGAGTCCGAGTACCAGTAGGCAGTGGATGAGTAATCATCCGATCGCCTGTTGTCGTGACCGTGCTCGATCGTCACCCTGATGCTTTTCAGGAACGGCACCGGGTCCTCGACGTGGTAACGGTAGAAACTTATTCTACCGGCCCAGTTTCTTTCCCCACCGAAGACGATACCGTGGTACGGTTCGCGGACCTCCTGTCGCGGGCTGTAGGCTGTGTTGAAGTAATCCTCGCTACCGGTGCCGTGAATTTCAGGTGGCCACGGTTCACCGTCGACGAAAATCATGTCGTCACCCTCACCCCACCAGTTCATGCTGCCGGTGAATCGAAGGTTGGTTACATGCAGGCTGCATCCCACGTAATGTCCACGGCCTTTAATATCAAGGATGGAGTAGTTACCATCGCCCGTTGGATTTTTCCCTTCCATAAGAAGTTCGCGGGCCGTGGTTGTTTCCATTTTCTCCTTCGACCAGCCGTCGCACGGATTCTCGCGACGCCAGTGAGCGTGGAAATACAGGAACTCGTCAGGGAGACTATCTTCGGATTCGCTGTAGTCCTCGTAATCGAAGTAGTAATAAAGAGCCATTTTTTCCTTATCGGTTTCCTGCAGAATCTCGACCCTCATTTTACTTCTGAACGGCATAGGGAACCAGCAGTTGAGACCGCGACCGTTTTCGGGGCTTGCTGACAGTACTGCGCATGAGTAATTCGCTACAAGGCCATGCCCGAGACCGTAGAAATCCCCAAGTGGTGCCTCGACAGCAGGTTTATCGTCATCATCCCAGTAGATTCTTATCGCGATCATACGTCCGGCGAACTCCTGAGTCGTGCCGTACGTCATCCATATGTGGTTGATGATAGCGGGGCCGTTGATTTCGGCGATGGTGGTCCATTTCCCTTTTGGTATGAACTGGAAATCCTGGTTGCCACCCGATCTGTCGTATGACGAGTATCTTTTCCGGCGCATGGAGGGTATACGCGAAACCGCGAGGCCCCTCAGCGGAGAAAGTCCGACACCGTGCGACATGAGTTTTGAGCTGAAATCACTCTCGGAATTTATCATAGCGGCACTCCCCGGAGATTAATCGAACGAAGTATAGCGCATATCTATTTTAATTCTAATAATGACTGGAAATCCCGGGCTTCGGATTGTATTGTTCTTACATCACTTAAGGACCAGTCTGACATCAATTGTCTGGCAAAGAATGGAAAAAATCCAACCTGTGGCTGAGGACCGTGTTCGCGGTACCGCTCGGTATCGTGGCGGGAATTATCTTCGCGTTCGGTGATCTGACTCTTTTCATCCTGTGGCTGGTCGGGGCATGGTTCGCGCTCAACGAGTTCTGGATACTCACGGGTGTGGCAAATCGAAAGGCGATTTTTCCACTGACGAGACTTGGCGAGATAGCCGTACTGCTGATCTTTTTCTTCAGCTGGAAATATCCATCGGGTTACAACGATATTCTTCTCGCGCTGCTGCTGCCATTATTTTTCATAGTCCAGTTATTCGCGCATGCGCGCGGCGACCGTAACTTTATCCGCGAAGTCGCGATGGTCGTGCTCGGTGTTATCTACATCGGCGGACTCGCTTCTTTCATGTTCAAGCTGCGTCATCTGCAGGATGCAATGGAGCTGTCCGGTGCAGTTCAGTTCGCCGATACCGGGGGATTTTTCACATCGGGAGATATTTTCCATTTCGCAATTTTTGCGGCGATAGCAAGCTTCGGAAGCGACACGACCGCATACCTCACCGGGAAGTTCTTCGGTAAGACAAAGCTGTCGCCGAAGATATCGCCCAAGAAAACGATCACTGGCCTTATGGGCGCGATGATCGGGTCGGCGACCGCTGTCACGCTGTACGCGTGGCTGATCGGTCTGGTCGGGCAGATACAGATACACGAGCTGATCGCGTTTGGTGCCCTTGCGGCGGCGTTCAGTCAGCTTGGCGACCTGACAGTCAGCGCTATCAAGCGCGAGTCGGATTTCAGTGACACGGGGTGGATCATGGGCGCGCACGGGGGAATTCTCGACCGCTGCGACGGATTCATCTTCGCCCTCCCCGCAACGTACATCTTCTTCCTGCTTGTTTTGTAGAATTTTATTTCATGTTTTAATTTTATTTCTTCTTGACATAATTCCATCAAGTTGATATATATTCTCTCGATAGGGCAAGGTAGTGACTGCGGGGCGAAAGGCAATACCCCCGCAAAAAAAAAGTAAACAGCATAAGCTCCTTATGGCTCATATGCCATACGTGGCTGCTGCATAAAATTATTAGGAGGATGCCATGAACAGGCACAGACTTATGTACTCTTGTATTTCAGTACTGCTCCTGATGCTGACGCTGGTCGTTGGCTGCTCGGATGGAGTCGGTACCGATCCTGTTGCGCCCGGAAGTGACGAGATCAGATTCTCGGAAAACAAGGCGCTTGAAGTACTCGGTATGTTTTCTCAGGCATGTCTGGACGGTGATCTTGAGTTAATTACCGGGATGATGACGGACAGTTCTGGGGAGATTCAGATGTTCACGACTTATCCTGAGATTCTCCCGTTACTGGGAGAAGCTCTTGCCGATGCAGTTGTGAGTGGGCAGGGAGAAAACTGGTTTGAGTTCAGTTACACGCTCTCGCACCCGGAGGACCCGTCACATGCTGAAATCCCCGCTACGATTTATGTAATCAGTAAACGGGGCGCTGAGGATGATCGGTCGGATTTACTCATTTCTTTAGATGAATCTTTTGTATACCGGAATGTTCCCGAACGATCTACACAGTGGGAGTCTGAAACGCACCAGGATGTTCTCACGCACTTCATTATTGATTTCTACCTGGAGAATTATCCGGAGGACACTGAATTTATCGAGTGGTTGAGTAATGACGAGTATGGTTACAGTGCTCAGTTAATGCAGGGTTCATATGATGAGGATAAGGGATTACCTGGACTCAGAGGTATGGTCCATTTCATGACACCGCGTTTTCAAACATCATTACCTGACGGGCCACAGGCGTTTTCACCATTAAATGATGAACCCTGGAATGCTCCGGTAAATGCACTTGACTGGGGCTTCGGGCTAGATTCGTTCATGGATGTACCAAATGAATTCACCTGGCAGACAGCGGTTCAGAAGTTCGAATCCGGAGAAACTGGTGATGCATTCAACTGTCTCGGGCATTTGCTGCACCTTCTTGAAGATATGACATGTTCACCACATGTAAGAAACGATGCACATCCACCATGGGACAGTGATCCATTTGAAAGCTGGGCTCAAGATTACAGTCCATATGGTGGTTTAGAAACGTACGACTTCAAGGAAGTTACGGAGGGAATCTACGATGATCTGTCTCTGAACCGGATAGACCGCGATCCGATGAATGGGTTTACCGATTCTGAGTTGCTGCAGGATTTCTATGATATGGCAAACGATACAACGGGTGAAGAATACGAGGATTATCGTGATTATCCCGGCGTCGCGGGCCTTTTCATGTACACGTCATGGGTAACTAATCATCTTTATTTCTCGCAGGATTCCATTTATGAAAGCACATACTCCGGCGGGACGATTGACACAAGTGATTATCCTGTAATTACAGATTTCAATATTGTCTCCGGACTAAGGTATTTCAACGGAACAACAGATCAAAATTGCCTTGACAGCCTCGTGGAACTTGGGATCATTCCGGGTGCCACTTCTGATTACGTGGTTGGACGAGCCGGATCACTTTACGGGATATGGGAGTTTATTTTCAGGATTCGTCACTGGTGGCAGGCACCGACAATCGATGATGTTATTGAGGCAATTAATGATGGCTGGCCTCTAGTAACACTGAATGATCGCGAGGATTACGACTACTATACCGGTGATATAACAGGAGTATGCGAGTCCGAGTATGAAGTTGTGTTTCCTCTTGCGGTCGTAACCGGGGCAGCACTTCTTCACGAATGTTACCTGGAAGTGTTCGGAGTCGATCCGGTCGCGTGTGCTGTCGCGGATATCAATATCCAGGAAGTTGGTAATCCGGTAAATTTCTCGGCGGCATGTTCGTACGATCCCGATGGTGGCGAAATCGAGCTGTACGAGTGGGATCGGGATGATGGAAACGGCTGGCAGCCGGGTACGGTGGATGAGGTCATGTCATGGGAAAATCCCGGCACGTATTATGTCAACCTGAGGGTAACAGATGACGAGGGAGACACGGATGAGCTCGACGAATGCATCGAGATAACTATTGAAGACAGCGGGGCATCGGGCGATCCTGTTAACCCGCAGCTTATTACAACTTTCCCGGGGTACTACAAAGGTGTTTATGCATTTGGAGGATATGTCTACGCAGTTGAAGTAAGTCAGGGTTTAAAAATTCTCAATATTGATAATCCTGACTCCCCGTATATTGAGAAAGATGTTGCCATTCCGGGAAATAATTTCCACGTTCACGCGGATGATGGTTATGCCTACGTAACTGTGCATCATCCGGGAGGTGGTTTCTATGTTGTTGATGTAGATCCTGTTGCAACAGCTCACATTGAGGGTTCAATTCCGAGTATTGGTGGCTATGCTTACTGCAGTGAGATAAATGGTGATTATGCCGTTCTGTTAACTGATAAATCCGGTCAGGAATGGTACAAGGGAATCGATATTTTTAATCCCGCGAATCCGTATGTATGTCACACGCTGTATGATTCATCAAATAAAACGGCAATGGGAATGTGCCTTTATGAGAACATAGGTTATATAGGTATGCAGACCGGCAGGATCAGAATAATGGATCTGACTGATACCTGTAATCCCCGGCAATTAATTGATATTCCCAACAGCGAGTACAACCCGCGTGATCTGGATTACTCGAATGGTTACGCGTATATGGTGAGTGAGAGCGGTTGGTTGAGAGTAATCGATGTTGATCCGGTATTATCCGCAAATATCGTGAATTCGGTTCATCTTCCAGGCCGGGGTTTCGGGATCGAGGTTCAGGGCGATTACGCGTATGTCGCAGCTCATACAAGCGGATTGCAGGTATTGGATGTTTCTGATCCGGTATCTGCTTACATATACTCGTCATGTCCGGCTCCGGGGCAAAATGTCAGAATTGCGGTTGATGGTCAGTATGCTTACATGGCCTCAGAAACGTCCGGATTACATGTCATCAAACTCTGGTAAATTAATCTAATAACAAAGGCTGCCCGTTAATACGGGCAGCCCTTTAATTATCGTTTAATTTCTCAGCCACCAATGATCTCTTCTATTTTGTCAGGAAGTTTCGGGCATGAGATCGTCAGGTTCTCGGGGCCGTCGGGCGTTACATGCACGTCGTCCTCGATCCGTACGCCGATACCCCTGAACACTTCGGGGATCGATTCATCGTTGTCCGGAATGTAGCAGCCCGGTTCGACCGTGTATACCATGCCCGGCACATGCTTTCGCCACTTGCCGTCGACCATAAGGTTTCCGACATCGTGTACGTCGATCCCGAGCGAATGCCCGGTGCGGTGCATGTAGAATTTTTTGAAAGTTTCGTTCTCGATGTTCTCGTCGACCGATCCCTGCAGCAATTTGAGATCGATCAGTCCTTCTGTAATAACCCGGACCGCGTGGTTGTGAACATCGTCGGGTGATGTGTCGACCGTTGTCATCTCGACACACTCGATCTGTGCCTTCAGGACAAAGTCGTAGACCGCGCGCTGTTCGGGGGAGAATTTTCCGTTGACCGGCCATGTACGGCTGATGTCGCTGTTAAGCATTTCGTACTCGACGCCTGCGTCGATCAGCACAAGGTCACCATCCTCGATCGTGCACTCGTTCTCGATGTGATGGAGGATAATCGCGTTGGGTCCCGATGCGACAATGGTCGGGAAACCTGCACCGAAGCCACCGGATGACCGGAAATAGTGGTCGATGAGCGCTTCGATGTCGCGCTCGTTCATACCCGGTTTCGCGGAACGCATAGCGAGTTCATGCGCCTCGCAGCCGATGCGGCATGCCTCGCGAAGAATCTCCATCTCGCCGGGGGTTTTGCTCAGGCGCATCTCGTGGATGATGTGCCCGAGGTCGTGAAGCTCCTTCGGGGTGGATACTCCGGTCCGCCACTTCATCCTGACCGCCTGCCACGCTTTCCAGACAAGGAGGTCGAACTTCCTGTATTTCCCGGCGAAGTGATATATAGCTTCGCGATCGGCGAGCAGTTCCGGAAGTTTTCCTTCCAGCTCCTTTATTTCGAAAACTTCGTCGGCGCGATAGATTTCCTTAGCACCCTCGAGACCGGCACGTCGACCGTTCCATGTCTCCATGTCGGGATCGCGCGGGCGGCAGAAGAGAGTGAAAGGCGCGTCCGGATTTCCCGAATCGAGAATAGCCACCGATTCAGGTTCCCGGAATCCGGTCAGGTAGTAGAAGTTGGAGTCGGGACGGTAACGGTAGTCGGTGTCGCGCGAGTAGTTCGCTACCGGTGCTGTCGGGATAATGGCAACCGAGTCGGGGCGCATTTTACCGAGAAGCCTTTTTCTGTTGTCTGCGTGAAGGTCAGGATTGAACATTGAAAACTCCCGGGATCGTTGATATGGGCAACAATTCTAACCCCATGGGAAGATAACGGCAAGCGAGGTGGAGGCTTGTGGGCGATAATCGGTATTGCGTGGTATAATCGATTTTACTAATCCAAATCGGAGGATTTACATTACTGATGTGTGAACATTGTGGATGCGGCGCGACCGCAGAAAAGAAAGTTACCGACCTTGAGGAATTCAGGACAAAAGTCTCAGGCATTATCGAGCAGATCAGACCCGGCCTTCAGATGGACGGTGGGGATATTAAGCTGATCGACGTGGAGCCGGACGGCACAGTCAAGGTGCAGCTCCAGGGCGCATGCTCGGGATGTCCGCATGCCGCGACGACACTCAAAATGGGTGTGGAGCAGGTACTGAAGGAGCATGTACCGGAAGTCGCGTGCGTCGAAAACGTCGAGATGTAATTTTCATTAACATCGCATACAAAAGAGCACGCGTTGGCGTGCTCTTTTCATATATTTATCTGAACCGATGTTTATTGCGTCAGGTTATTTCAGCCGGTACTTCTTCCTTCTCGAAAACGAGTGTGCCCTTCTTTACGTTCGGCTCGTGGTATTCAACACTCACTACGATGCACTTGTGGAAGCAGTTCTCCGCGCATTTCCTGCAGTAGATGCAGAGGAAGGGATCGTAGGTGATCTTCTTCTGTTCTTCATCGACCACAATCGCCCCGACCGGGCAGAGCCGCTCGCAGTCGTGACACAAATCGCAGTTTGTCATATCCCAGGTCAGTTTTCCGCGCATCTCGGGAACGGGGTCCTTCTTCTCGAAGGGATATTTCACCGTCGCGGGTCCGCTGAAAAGGTTCTTTAGTACTGTTGGTATCATCCAGGGCATTATTTTTACCTCTCTGTGCAGGAAATACATGGATCGATTGACAGGGTTATTATCGGGACATCCTCCATGCGGCAGCCTTCAAGCATGTGAAGCAGTGGCGGGATGTTGTTGAACGTGGGTGTCCTGACCTTCAGGCGCTCGATGTTGATCGTGCCGTTACCCTTGACATAGTAGAAGACCTCGCCTCGCGGCTGCTCAACGAGCTCAAAGGATTCGCCCTCGGGCCATTTGCCGATGTGGGCGGAGATTTCGCCATCGGGGATCTTCGCGATCGCCTCGTGAATAAGGTCCATCGCCTGGAGGGTTTCGCGGTAGCGAACGAGAGTTCTCGCGTAGCTGTCGCCTGCGGTCTCGATGATCGGCTCGAACGCAAGCTCGTCGTAGGCCGCGTAGCCCCTGACACGGTTGTCGGTGTTGATCCCGCTGCCACGGGCCGTCGGACCGACCGCTCCAAGCTTGTGGGCATCATCGTGAGAGAGAACACCCTTGCCGATCGCGCGCTGTTTGATCGAGTAATCCTTCAGAAGCACGTTGCCAAGCGATTCGAGGTCGGGTCTTACCTCCCGGAGATCATCATCGATTCTTTTAAGGAGTTCCGGCGTAATGTCGCGGCGAACACCGCCGACGATGTTGGTCGAGAGGATGATCCTAGCACCGGTTGTAACCTCGATGAGGTCGATGAACTTTTCGCGTATCTTCCAGAACTGCATGAAGACACTCTCGAAGCCGATAGCGTCGGCAAGGAGTCCGAGCCACAGCAGGTGCGACCGTATGCGGTTGAGCTCAGCCCAGATTACCCTGAGGTATTCGGCACGCGGGGGGACCACCGTATCGGAGATCTTCTCGACAGACTGGCAGTACGCCATCGCATGCATGAAGTTGCAGATCCCGCAGATTCGTTCGACGATGAACGGGACCTGCTGAAAGTCCTTTCTTTCCGAAAGTCTTTCTATCCCCCTGTGGCAGTAACCTATCGCCGGAACCGCCTGCTGCACGACATCGTCTTCCATGACGAGTGTCAGGTGCACGGGTTCCGGAAGGACAGGATGCTGTGGTCCGAATGGTACTACTATCTTAGCCATTTTACTCTCCGTACCGCGTGGATCTTCCTGTTAACTTCATCCCGCGGTTTCTGAAAAACTACTCGTTCCAGTCACATCTCCAGCAGCGAGAGGCTTCCTTAATCGCCTGGTCGCGAGTGTACTGGAGCTCAACTTCCGTGAAATCGTGTTTCCTGTTCTCCGCTTCGACCTCGGGGATCGGCACCCTCGTGTCGCCCGCCTGTTCGCGCTCCTTCGACGAGGAGCGATAAACGAACGCGGATTTATCAAGGGCTTCCGACGGCGGATGATGATCGAAACCCAGGAAGTGATCGATCGAGGTCGCGGCATGCTTGCCGTCCCGGATCGATTCGATTACGGAAGACGGTCCGCGGACGACATCTCCGCCGGAGAACACTCCGTCGCGTTCCGTAATTCCTTCTTCATCGGCAAGGACCGATCCCCACTTGGGGTGCATCGGTATTCCGAAGTTCTCGGGTACCGACGAGTCCTGTCCGATTGCCGTGATGACGTTGTCGAATTCCTCGACATACTCGCTGCCCTCGATAACCACCGGGCGACGACGTCCGGAGCTGTCGGGCTCACCGAGTTCCATCTTCACGAGTTCGATTGCGAGTTGATTGTTATTCCCCTTTGTTACTTTAACCGGTGCCACGAGGTAGGAGATCGTGATCCCCTCTTCCTCGGCGGTAACGATTTCGGCTTCCGTGGCCGGCATTTCCTTTCGGGTCCGGCGATAAAGGATGTGGACATCCGCGGCTCCTTCACGTACTGCAACCCGTGCAGCGTCAATCGCGGAGTTTCCACCACCAACAACGGCGACTTTGTTACCGATTCCGGTATCCTTTCCGAGGTTGGCGTCCTTAAGGAATGAAATGCAGTTAAGCACTCCATCGAGTTCTTCCCCTTCACACCTTAGTGACTTGTTCTTATCCGCACCGGTTCCCGCGAACACGGCGTCGAATCCCTGGCTGAACAGGTCGTCAGCGCACTTGATTTCAGCGTTCAGCTTCAGTTCCACGCCCATGTCGGTAATTCGTTTGACTTCGGCGTCGAGTACCTTCGGGGGGAGTCGATAGTCCGGGATACCGGTTCTCATCATTCCACCCGCGACAGCCTCGCGTTCGAAGATAGTGACGTCATGTCCCCACCACCTGAGGTAGTAGGCGGCGGTCAGTCCGGCGGGACCGGCCCCGACTATCGCGACCTTCTTACCAGTCGATTCCATCGGTTTCGGGGTGGGATAGTTCTCTATCCCGACGGTGTCGGAAATGTATCTTTTCAAAAACCTGATCGCGACAGGTGTGCTGTCGAGGTTCTGACGGCATGCGGTTTCACATGGTGCAAAGCAGACGCGTCCGCATATCGCCGGGAGAGGATTCTGTTCGAGAACCCTGGCAAGCGCTTCGGCTTCCTTTCCCTCCGCGATGAGCCTGACGTAACCCGGTACATCGATACCCGCCGGGCAGGCATCGCGACATGGGGCGACTCTCCTTGTGAAAGTCGGATCGACCCCACCCTCGGGTTTTACGAGTGGAAGCTCCATAGCGCTCTGCTCGAGTAGAAGGTGGCGTCCGGCGTTGATGGGAAGTCCCGTGAAATCGATTCCGAAACAGTCCTGCAGCTCGTTCTCGATCATGAACGCGTAAGGGAAAATCCCGCTTACGCTCGGTACGTGCTCGCCTTTGGGAACTACCAGCCTTATGCTGTCGAGGACACTGTCGCCGATATCGAACGAGTAGATGATCTCGAAACTGTCGCCGTGATCGACACCACTCGCTGTTACGAACCTCGCGCCGGAGGCCTGCATGGCCTGGATCGCGGGGATGAACTCCTTGATATCTACCGCGGTTGCTGTCATGCCGGCACCTCCTTCGGAACTTCTTTACTGTCCAGGGCATCGGCCTTTTCAGCAAGAATTCCAAGTGCCTGAACCACTCCGTCGATAATCTGCTCGGGACGTGCGGCGCAGCCCGGAACGTAAACATCGACCGGGATAATGCCGTCGATTCCCTCGAAAGTGTTGTAGGCGTCCTTAAACATCCCGCCCGAACACGCGCATGCGCCGACCGCGACAACGACCTTGGGGTCAGGCATCTGGTTGTATAGGTTTTTCAGAACCCTTGCGTTGCGCGGATTACCCGCGCCGGTTACGAGGAGGATATCCGCATGCTTGGGATTCCCGTGGTTCACGATGCCAAATCGCTCCACGTCGTAGAGGGGTGTCAGGCATGCGAGAACCTCGATATCGCAACCGTTGCAGCTTCCGCAGTCGAAATGCAGAAGCCAGGGAGATTTTATTCTTGAGGTCTTAATGAAAGACATAAGACAAACTCCTTAACGTTCAAAGAAAGAAAGCACGGCCAGGTTGATCGCCACGAGCGCGAGGCCTACGGCCCAGCTCACGCGAAGCATCCAGCGCCATGTCATTCGCGCCCATGTCACATCGATCAGCATCTCCGAGAGGAATGCCACGAACGCGATGAGGATTCCGATCCAGATCGGATTCGCCCAGAAGAGGCTGATGAGGGTCAGGACGAACATCGTTTCGTACCAGTGACCAAGTTCGATAAGGGCCAGGTACGGACCGGAATACTCGGTCGTCACACCCTTGATAAGCTCCTGGTGGGCGTGATGGCTCGTCGCGATGTCGAACGGGCTTTTCCTCAGCTTGATCGTCAGCACAATCAGGAGCGCGACGAAGACAAGCGGAAGCTGCGCGATGAGCGGGGTGGTGTCGGCGAAGATGGCGTCAGCCATGTAAGAACCCTTCGCGAGGTAGATACCGATCACGCTCGCGAGAAGGATGGGTTCGTAGCTGAGCATCTGCATCAGCTCACGGATACCGCCGAGATAGCTGTAGGGCGACTTGACGCTGAGCGCACCGAGCGCGAGACAGATACCGGCGAAACCGATCGTGAATACGACCAGAAGAATGTCCTGCTGAACAACCAGGAGGACAAGGCTGGCCGCGGAGAATCCGAAAAATCCCCAGGCCCAGATAAGCTGGAAATGGTTCACCACGATGAGCTCTTTTCCAAAGAGCTTGAAGAGGTCGTAGAAGGGCTGGAGGAAAGGAGGACCCACACGACCCTGAAGGCGCGCGGTTAGGATCCTGTCGATTCCGCTGAGCAGTCCCACGATTATCGGGGCGGCCACCAGCGCGATTATTCCTGCTAATATTGCGTATCCAAATTCCATGGTTTTGTATCCATCCGGAAAATGTCGATTCTATTTATAAAAACAGTGCTATCGCCATCGCGATAGTGATAATTGCAGCACCGATGTAGATCGCAAGGTAATTCATCTTTTCCTCACCGAGAACCCTGGTGAAGTAGAAGCCACCGACCGACAGATCGAACCGCCCGTCCGCAAGTCCATGCCACGCAGCCGCGTAGTCGATGTTCTCGCCGCAGAGGTACACAGGTCGTACCGCTGATTTCTTTACCTTTATCACAAGGGCGGGGATAAGAAGGAACGCGAACGCGATTATCGAAAGGAAGATAATCGGGGCCGCGCCAATCGTGAAGTCGAGGTTAAGGCCCGCCGTGGACGTAATTCCGGCCTGCGTGCCGTACCAGGAGCTGACCGCCGGGACGATCAGGCCCGTAACGACAGGCGCCGCAATTACGGACAGAACGCATACCAGAGTCGCAAGTCCCCAGAGGCTCACGTTGTAAGCGGCGGGAAGTTTCTCCTTTTTACACTCGCAGGTCTCGGGCATCGCGCACATGACGCGCGCCATCCACTTGATCCAGAACACGACAGTGACCGCCGAACCGAGTGCGAGTAGCAGTACCACAATGAAGGAAATGCTTCCGAACATCGTTGTTCCCGCGGCTTCCATGACCGCCCACTTGCCAACGAGTACACCGAACGGCGGGGCGAGCATGCTGATAACACCGATCACAAGGATGCCAGTGAGGGCGGGATTGACGGCGCAGAGGCCCTCCATATCTTCGATGTCTCTCGATCCGATCTTCGATTCAATCGCGCCAACCACCATGAAGAGGATGGCCTTGGACACCGCGTGGAACATGACGAGCATTATTCCCGCGGCTATCGACAGCGGGGTGTTGATCCCGGCGCAGAGGATTATGAGTCCCAGGTTTCCAATGGTGGAGTAAGCGAGCACCTTCTTCGCGTTCGACTGGCTCATGGCCATTATCGCTGTCATAAGCAGGACGAATCCGCCGAAGATCGCGACAAGTGCACTGAAAGCCGTTCCCTCGAATCCCGGAGCGAGCCGAAGTACGAGATATACCCCTGCCTTGACCATCGTGGATGAGTGTAGTAACGCGCTGACAGGTGTCGGCGCGACCATCGCCCCAAGGAGCCAGCTGTGGAACGGCGTCTGTGCAGCCTTCGTGAATCCGGCGAGACCGAGAAGAAAGATTGGAACCAGTAGAAGGGCTTCACCCGTGTGCTCTGTCGCAAGCTCTCTCAGGGAGAGAGTTTCAAACTGGGTCGACGCGACAATCAGGGCCACAACAAACGCGATCCCGCCGATAAGGTTCATCCAGAGGGCACGCCTTGCGTTGGTGATCGCAATCGGCGTGAGATCGTGCAGGATCAGCATGTAACAGATAAGAGTTGTAACTTCCCAGAAGAAATACATCCAGAGAAGGTTGTTCGCGAGAACAAGTCCGTTCATCGCGCCGAGGAAGAAGATCATGTAGAACATGAACCTCGGGCGACGTGATTTCTGAAGGTGAAGGTGATCCTCATGCTCCTTCATGTAACGCGTGGCGTAAACGCAGATCACGGAGCCGACAACAGAGATTACCAGCACCATGATTATCGCGAGCGGGTCCACGATGAAGGTTGGGTCAACTTCGTGGTGTGCTCCCGAAAGCCACTCCAGCCAGATAAACGGCAGAAGCTGAGCAACGGTGAGAAGAGTGATCACAAGGCTTTTAGCCTGGATACCGACGTACAGGAAAAACACGAGGAGAAGAAGGTCGAGAATGCCGATAAGTGTACTCAGACCTTCGGAGTTCTCGATCATTATGGTGGTAGGACCGCTTATCATAAGCATGACCGAGGCGACAATCATGGCCGCTGCGGTAATCCATACCCATCCTGTTCTTGCGCTGTGCGAGGGGGTTAACCAGGCGATAAAAGCGGAGAGAAATGGAAATAAAATAAGGAACCCTACAAGAAAGGTATCCGTCATTTTTAAAACCCCTTACTTCTCATTGACCGGTCGGTCTAGTCGTAAGATCTCCGGACCGGAACCTGATTTTAACGCGATTTTAGCACTTAAACAAGGGGGGTTAGCGAAATTTTTCACAAATTTTATTTATTTTTTCTTATATGTAGAAAGCTGGCAAACATACATGTCTGTATTTCGGTAAACCATAGTGTTAATGAGGGTCTGGAGGCTTATTCTGAAGTCAGTATATACTTATTTACCGTACAATCAATTCAAAATTTCAAATATTTGTATTTCATAAAACGTTTTTTGGGGCGGTATAATGAGAAAAATTTCACAAGTCGCTATTTCCCGTCATTTTTATTGCGCCCGGCCAGCAGAATGTCAAGTACCGCTATGTCGCTCGGCTTCACTCCCGATATCCTTCCCGCCTGTCCGAGTGTTCTCGGACGCACACGGTCGAGTTTCTCTCGTGATTCCCTGCTTATGGACTGAATTTCCGTAAAGTTAAAGTTCTCCGGTATTCGGACATGTTCCGCACGCGACAACCTTTTAACTTCACCCTGCTGCCTTTGAAGGTAACCCGAATACTTGATCTCGGATTCTACTGTCATAATTGTGTTGAGATCGCAGCTTCCATTAACGAGTCCTGAAGACACCATTCCTTCAAGTGTTATCCCGGGGACCTTGAGCCACTCTGAAAGAGTTCTAACCGATGGTTCTTTCCCGATCTGCGGAGCTTCTCCTTCGACTGTATTAATTACCGTGTCAACCGACACTTTTGACTCCTTAAGAAGTTCAGTCAGGCTGCCGATCTCATCTTCACGCTTTCTATATTTCTCCCATCTTTCGTTATCAACAAGCCCGAGTTCCCGACCTAGCGGTGTAAGCCTTCTGTCGGCATCATCGAATCTAAGAAGGAGCCGCCATTCCGCGCGTCCGGTCAGCATACGGTAGGGATCGGATACGCCGCGTGTGGCGAGGTCATCGGTCATTACCCCGATGTATGCCTGATCACGTCTTAAAACCACCGGATCCTGATCGAGAAGATACCTCGATGCGTTCAGTCCCGCCATGAGTCCGAGTGCCGCGGCTTCCTCGTATCCTGTCGTTCCGAGAATCTGTCCCGCGAGGTAGAGGTTCGGGTATTTTTTGGATACACCCCACGAATGCACTTCGAGGGGATCGACATAGTCGTACTCGATCGCGTAGCCATACCGTGCGACCCTCGCGTTCTCAAGTCCCGGTACCGAATGGATGTAATCGTTCTGGACATCCGCAGGAAGGCTTGTCGATAGTCCCTGAAGGTAAATTTCCTCCTTAAGTTCACCGATGGCGGCTTCGGGTTCGAGGAAAACCGGATGTGAAATCTTGTCGGGGAACTTACGGTACTTGTCCTCGATACTCGGGCAGTATCGCGGACCCTCACCGGTGATATCGCCGGAAAAGAGCGCCGCACGGTCGAGGCTCGACTGGATTATCGTTCTCGTCTCGGGGGTTGTGTGAGTAATATAGCACGGAAGGTGCGCAAGCTCATTCACGGAAACGGTCATGTAGCTGAAACCCGGACACGATTCATCGTGCTGCTGTACCTCCATCGATTTGTAATCGACCGAGTCCCTGAACACGCGTGGGACGGTTCCGGTTTTTAATCTTGCGAGGGGGATTCCGAGTTGTCTGAGTGATACGGATAACTCTGCTGCCGGACCTTCACCCTCTCTTCCCGCAGCGATTCTCTCGTCGCCGCGATAGATAACTCCACCGAGGAACGTACCGGTCGCGAGAATGACCGCTCGGGTGGAGAAATTTTCACCATCGGAGAATCGTACGCCGGTGATTTTTCCCCCATCGGAAATGAGGTCGGTTACGGTTCCTTCCCTTATCGTGATATTGTCGATGGACGACAGAATCTCCTGATGCGTTCGTGCGTAAAGAGGTTTATCGCACTGTGCGCGAAGCGCGCGTACGGCCGGACCTTTTTTAGTGTTGAGCCACCGGACATGAATGCTCGTTTTGTCGGTGACAATTCCCTGGAGTCCGCCGAGTGCATCTATCTCGCGGGTAAGGTGGCCCTTCGCGGGTCCGCCGATGGATGGATTGCACGGCATCCATCCGATACGGTCGCGACGTATCGCGGCGAGCATGACGTTCATTCCGAATTTCGACGCCGCATATGCGGCCTCGATCCCCGTATGGCCGCCACCAACGACGATTATGTCGTACCGATCATCCATTGGATTGTCAGGGATGAAATATAACCCCCTGTAACACTGTTATCAAGGGGGCCTGTGATTAGTGGCTGATTATATTAGATCGCTGCTTAGTCTATTCGGAAAATCCTGAGACCGTGGCTGTTGAGGTCGCATGTATACATGTAGCCGTCGTCGAACTGAATGTCACTCGTATGTGCAAGCCCATCGTAAAATACCGGCAATGGTGAATCAGGCTGCTGAACATCAATCAGGTAGTAACCAGAGCTTCCACCTGACAACGACAGAAGGTTCCCTGATGATGCAGTGCAGTACATGTAGACCAATTCGTTTATCAAGCTGCTGCCGATATACTCAAAACCTGACGGTGGTATGAAGTTACAGACGTGGAGCGTATTTGCGTCTATCACATAGAACCTGTCATCCGCGAAATATAAACTTACGGTAGGAGGCATTGGCTGGCTTTCATCTATAAGGACCGGGTTACCGGGTTCTGTTAAATAAAAGGTGTTCAGGTACCTTTCTTCCGTATCGTCGTTTCTGGTGTACATGAACAGGTAATCATCATTAGCCATCAATGAAAGTGGGTAGTGAGCCTTCGTGTCGGTCCAGATGAAGTCCAGATGGGCACTCTCCGGCGGATCGATATCTATGACCATCAGATCGGCATACGAATCTTCACCGCTCAGCCTTGATGTAGCGTATGCATAACCGTCCTTAATCAGAAGGTCGTAAGTCTTTCGGTCAAATGGGACTTCCGAGACAATGTTCCATGATTCAAGCGGATCGATATCTATGATCTGAAGGCCATAATCATTCGAAAGGAAATAACCGTAACCATCGAGAAATTCCATATCGGAGACATTGTGCCACGTATTAAGAAAACCGGTAGTGTGGGCTGAAGCCGGGTTGCTTATATCAACAACCTGGACACCACCCGAGCTACTGTTGATATATGCGTTCCCGTTACTTATCTCCAGTTCCCTTGGTTTTATGCATGATGAGTAGAGCGCGTCGACGAGGGTCGGGTTAGTTGGATCGATCATGTTATACGAAAGCAGATTGCCTGAACTGTCAACGATGTACGCATAGTTACCCACTATTTCGATAGCCTCTGTCCCACCGGACACATTCAGCCTGGACACAGTATGCGCGGATGAGATCGGATCGACATCGATCACCCAGATATCGGAATAAAGGGTTCCCACCAGCGCATATCCATTTGAATAACGAATCGCTGAAGGATTAGGCCCGGTCCAGACCATGTTGACCGTGTGTGCTTCTTCGGGAGGATCGACATCTACAATCAGCAGGCCGTTCAGTGCATTTGTCATGTACGCGTAGCCGTCTTCCACATCTATGTACCGGCTCTGGTAATCAAACTCTACTGTGTTTACAAGGGTTGCGTTTAAAGGATCCGAAACATCGTAAATGTATAGGTTGTGAGTAGACGACTTACTCGCTGTAACGTACGCGTAGCCGTTATCCACATCACACTCGAGGTTGATGATGTCGGTCAGGACAGTGTTAATAAGAGATGTGGATTCGATCGGATCGATGTCAAATATTTCGAAATGCTTGTTCGGTGCGGCCGCATAAGCGTAGCCGTCCTCGAAAACAAGTTCGGTTGGGGCACCGGTTTCAATTGGTATCTGTTTCACATAGTGAACAGATTCTGGAGGATCGATATCGTAGATCCTGACAGTATCCTTCATGAGGAACGCATGGCCGTTGTGGACGTCGATGGTTGAGCTGAACCTGTTTGTATCGACTGTGTTAACAACATGCATGTTCTGGGGATCGGATATATCCACGATGTAAAAACCTATTCCCCCGGCCGCCACATACGCGTAATCACCCTCGATACTTACGTCGTAGCCACCGAAATCGAGGCCGTCGGGTGTAACCTCTGTCACGTTGATATTGTCCTCGACTGTTATGGTCACAGTCTGGTAGATTGCCAGGTTCATCCATGCCGGGGAGTTCTCGTTTTCCTTATCGGTGCATGAGATAAGTAGTTTGTAGTCACCCGGTGGCGCATTTTTATCATTCTCAATAAGCACTTCAAATCTGATCCCGGAGTAGTAAACATTGGAAGCGGTAATTGTCCCGTCGAACAGTTCCGGGCATTCAACGAGCGGCAGATTGTGTGATTCATGGCCCGACCTGTCCTGCAGGTTGATTAAAAGCCCTTTCGAAAACGACTCCGGAAGAAGGGTTATATCCCTTGCATCAAGAAGCCAGGGCTCGGGGCAGTTTGCGGAGATCGGGAAGTCTTCCATTGGATTGAGGACCGGTTCGTTAAGGGGCTCATACCAGCACGCATCGATGGCGTAACCAAAATTCCATTTTCCATCCGGAAATGCGATATCGTAAGTTCTGGTTACAGAGTCACCGGCATAGAGCGCGTTCCGTGTGTTGGCCGGATCGTCGCTTACGTGCATCCTGAAACCGTTGAGAAGTCCATTGGGTGGATTACCCGACGAAAGGTTCCCCGGAAGGTATCCTTCCATACCGTTTCCTGCGGTTGAAGAGTTGTAGAGAGTGACATAACCCTCCGCGTTAAGAAGCTCGCCATCGCCCAGCGATCTGTCGGGAAGGCTGAGTGCATGGATCGGAAACTCGTGACTCGCGTCGAACATGACGATTCCGCGCACATCGAAACCGGTGTAGGTCGGATTGTTGAACGGATGCCGGATTTTGATGTCGACGAGGTACGAGTCGTGGCTGGTTCCATCGATCGAGACAACCTCGATGCAGTCCGAGCACACGCAGTTTTCAAGAAGCTGGGTGACGTTCATGTGGTCCTGTGCCGTACGGATCAGCTCGACTCTGCCTGTCAGCATGTCCGGGTCGATGCTGATGTTGTAAAGCCCCCATGAGTAGTGCGGTGGATGGTTCTGAATGAGTGTGTTTTCCCATACCACCTTTCCGGGAGAGGTTACCTGGCCGGAGACCGGGTCGCCATTTCCGGAACAACCACTCAGAACGACAAGTACCAATACCGGAAGTATTATTACTTTTCTGAAGGTTCCCATTGCGGTTCTCCTATTAAAGAATGGGAGGGGATAACTATAAAATTATACCATAAGAAAAATGCTCATATGCATTATTCCAAATAACCCTGTTCGTTCAGTAAAGTTAACTGTTCCCTGATAAACAGCAATAAAAAAAGGAACCGATTAAGGTTCCCTGTGCATTTTCAAACAAAGTTAAAATTAAACTTTAGTTATCTTTTCAAGCCAGTCGGTGACCTGCCTCTTAGTTTCTTCATCAGCGGCAAATCTGTTGACCAGTTCGAAGTACCTGTCGCGATGAGTTGTACGCAGGTCCTCGGGAAGGACTGCAAGAAGCCATGTGACCCCGTGCTCGATTAATGATAAAACGTCCGGAAGCTCATCATCACGGGTGTACTGGTCCATCATGAACTTGTAGTACGCCTTGAACTCCTCGGTGAATCCACCGGCGTCGAACTGGGCCTCGTTCTCGATCCATTCATCGAGACTCTGGATCTCCTTCCGTTCGAGTTTGGCCGCCTCGGCTTCCGAGAGTTCCCAGACCTTGTAGAGACTCGGAAATCCGTAAATTTCTTCTTCGCGTTTTATGACAAAGCGGCTCTCGGGATCACCCGATGACATCGCCTGGATAACCTCCTCGTCGATCTGGTACTGACCACTACGATGAAGGATCTCGGTAAGGACCACGTAAAACAGCTTCCAGTTCCTCAGATGTGCGCCGCCACCGGGGTCGCGATAAACAAGATATGCTTCATCGGATTCGGGAGATTCTTCTCCACGGACCTCGGCCACTTCCAGGTCTATAGTCCCGGGGATGTCGCTCAAATGCTTCCTGAGAATCATGACAGGTCCGTGCCCGGTCAGGTAGAAGCTTCCCATTCCCATGAGACGGCTGATACCGACCGCGGCCCACAGTCGCGAGTAGTACTTCGTCCACTCGGCCCATACGGGAAATTTACCCTTTTCAAGATGTGCAGCGGCAAGGTACTCCTTAATGCTCTTCAGAAGGTAGCTGTCGCTCTCGAACAGGAAGGCGCCGTCGATCCAGCCGGAACGATAAAAACCGATACCGATTTTTATCTGGTCACGCGAGACATTCTTCAGGTTCTCATCGAGGAAATAATAGATGTACCCCGTCTGGGGTTTGACATCCCTGTAGAATTCAATGACATAGTCGGGAATCTTGATCATGCTAACTCCACAAAATGGATAGTTTGGGGGGTGTTTAATCCCCGGATGGTAAATCCTACCAGAGTAAACGCCACCGGGCAATATGGAACTGCGGGGATACCAGGGAAAGGAGTACTGGTTAGTCAATTACCCGGATATTGCTTTCGTGAACCCAGCCGTACTTGTCGAAATCGCGGCCATACCTTCCGATTCTTATCCACTCGGACGTGGCATCGGTCTCACGCTCAATGATCCAGACTGTTTCACCGATCGGAATGTCGTAATGGAAGATTACCTGTTCGGGAAGCGGTATGAGTTCTTCAATGTAGGAGGTGTCGTCATAATAACCTGAATTACTGCGACTCTGTTCGATCAGGCGCTCGCCCGTCTTGTAGTGGATAAACATGGGAACAAGCCCGCTGCCTTCCAGGTTGGATCTGAGATAACCCTCGGAAATAATTCCCTTTTTATGAAGCCATGGAGTCGATTTCCAGAATATCGGGAAAAGGAAGATCAAGGCCACAAGAAGTATCAATACTCCAAGTGCAACCATCCTTGGAACCATGAATGACCACTTTTCGAAATCGAGACCGCATGACGGGCATATTTCGCTGTTGATATCGATCTGCTGCCTGCACCTGGGGCATCGCTTCTGACCCGAAGTGAAATCAAAGCCGCACTCCGGGCAGAACTTTACTCTTTCATAAATTTCATACTCACATTTTGGGCATTTAAATGACATTCTGATTTGTTCTTTATTATAGGGCATCTGAATGCAAATCACCCTGAATTTTCAACAATATAAGTCTGGTACCACGATCTCTTTAAGGTTATTATTCAAATATGCTGGAGATCATCTCTAAGACACCGCGAAATGATTTGAGGATCGACAGGTCCGATGCTGATATCAAGGCTCCCCCGCCGCTTATCAGTTATACGATGCCTGCATTTAACGAGGAGGAAAACATAGAGCGTACCGTCCGCGAGTGCCAGGACGCGTTCAAATCCGCAGGTGTCGGGACCATACCGATCGTGGAGACGTCGAATGGGTCACGCTGGGGAGAAATCGTTGTGACGAACGACTGCTCCGCGGACTCGACGGGTGAGATTCTTGCAGGGCTTCAGAAAGAGATGCCCAACCTTGTAGTCAACACGCATATCGGCGGAAACCAGGGATACGGAAGGGCGCTATCGGACGCGATCGCGTCATCGCGGGGTGAATGGGTCGCAACGATCGACTCCGACGGGCAGTTTGATCCCGCTGATCTTCCCGAAATGCTGAAGCTGATATCGGATGAAACCGACTGTGTCGCAGGATACAGGATGAAGAAGAAGGACTCGTTTATCCGGGTTTTTGCAGACAGGAGCCTTAATTTTATTGTCAGAACGCTTTTTGGAATTCGTCATCGGGACACGAACTGCGCGTTTAAACTTATCAGGGGAAGAGTAATAAGGGACCTTGCGATCGAGACGAACGGCTTTCAGACACCGACCGAGATCGTGCTGAAACTGAACGCGCTCGGATTTCGCATGGTGGAATGTGGTGTAACGCATCGGGTGCGGGAAGAGGGAAAAAGCAAACTGAAGGTAATAAAAACCTCTCTGCAGTTTCTCAGATTTCTTTTCTACCTGAGGACTAAGATAAGGCTTTATAAGAGCGGGATACTTGCCAGGTTATAGATAACAGGAAACGCGTTAAGATGTAGTAAACCATAGCGATCTTGCTTCTCCCGACAAATATTTTTTTCCAGGAACCCGTATCAATATCAGGCAGCGTACATTCCGGCTTTATCTATGGTACAATGCGCCGACGTTTGCCATATATGGCAATCGACAGGTTTTGTTATGCGTAAATTCGTACTGTCCATACTGATACTGATACTCGCGGTTCCGTTTGCTTCCGGCTGTCGCCGCATGGAGACGGGTCCATCATTCCCGGAACAGGAAGCGAACTGGTATTTCGGGCACAAAGGCACGAGTGGTTACATCGGAAGGTGCACGCCGACCTCTGAATGGATCTACATAGGATGCCTTGACAGCAATCTCGTGAGAATCGATCGAACCCGCGGACAGGATGACGAGTACTGGGTGGTCGACATGGGCGCCGGTATACGTGGTGCACCGCTTGCGTGGAACGGGATGATATATGCCGCGGATTACACGGGATCGGTAATGGCTGTCGACCCGGCAAATCCGACCCAGTCGTACGAGATATTCAAGAGCGATTCCCATATTGACTCATCGCCGGTTAATACCGCCGAGCACCTGATAATAGCGGGATGGGACGGTTACGTGCGTGCGCTGAATCCCGATGATGGCTCGGTTGCATGGGAGTTCAACTGCGATCAGAAAATAAGGTGTACGCCTGTAATCAATGGAGACCTTCTGTTTATTGGAGACGAGGAAGGCTACTTTCATGCGCTTGACTGGCGAACCGATGATGACGCATCGCGTGAAAGATGGACGGCAGACCTTGCAGGGGAGATCTACGGGTCTCCGGCCCTTGATATTGTCCAGTCGGTGGCAATCGAGGGAGAGACGGATATGGCGGCTACATTGAAACCGGATCCCGGTGTATTTCCGTATGATGTAGCTTCCGGAAACAGTCAGGTTTATGAAAATATACTGCCGGAGTGGACCGAGGAAGTGGAGGCTGAAACTGAAACGCTCGCGTCGAGGGTTTTCGTTGCGAGTGTTGGTGGACAGGTGGCGGCGTTTTCAATCGACGATGGCGAGGAACTCTGGCGGATAGAACCCGAGGGAGCCGAGGAGCTTTGGGGAGGCCCGGTCTATTACGACAACAGCCTGTTTATCGGAAGCTGGGGCGGAAAAGTTTACGAGATCAATCCCGATGACGGCGAGATCATACGTGTAATCGACATAATCCACCCTCATCCCCAGCAGTACGGACCGCTTCCACCACTGGAGCAGCTCGAATTTGAAAGCGAACAGGAGAGCCTGTCCTCGCTCGAAAGGGAAGGTCCGAACGAGGAGATTTTCGCACCACTTGTCGTGGATGAGAATCACATATACGTAAGCACGCTCAGATATCGAATGGTCGCGCTGGATCGTGAAACCGGTGAGGAAATCTGGTCCTTTGATACGCAGGGGATGAACCACGGAACACCGCTTCTTATCGACGATCGAATCCTGTTCGGATCGGACGACATGTATTTCTACGGGCTGGATGCGAACACGGGCGAGCCGATTAACGGTCCAAGGTAAGGGCCCAGGATCCTGTTTTTATCTCAGGGAATTTTCAAATTTTAACATGTGAGTGGTGGTAACGATCGCACTATTCCGTGACGACCATCCTGTAATACTGCTTGCCGTCAACTTCGAACGCGGGAGTGAAATCAAATGTTTCAGCCAGGTCAATAATCTCATTCATGATAATGACAAGTCGTGAATTTCTCTCCTCTATTGTTCCTTCATGTTTAGTGACCTGGGGTTCAATATAGAAACGCCCCTCGTATTCATCGATCAAATCTCCAAGGGAATCAAGCTCCTCATCGGATGCGGTTAATAGCAGGTTCATCGACATCCTGAAGTCCGGCTCCTTGTTCGGCTTGGTCTCGTCATCCGGGAATTCAAAATCCTCTTCGTAAAACCTTATCTCCCCGCACGCTATATTCGGGTGGATGTAAATGTTTCCGGTAACTGAGTTTATAAACTCGCTGCGTTCAACAGATTCCATCTGCCCCAGTTCCGCGAGGGTGATACGTTCAGCATCTGTAAGCGCTGAAATAATCCAGCCGTTCGGGTAATCGTAGCCGCCTTCGAAAATTACCAGGTCACCCTGTTCGACCTGGTGTGCAAGTTTTAGCGCGTGAACGACCTCGGGATTATTATCAAGTTTTGATTCGGGCATGATACCGTAGATGTAATTATAGAACGGGAGGAAAATCACAAGGATGAACAGGCCGTAACGGTAGACCATGTGTTTACGGTCCTGGAAGAGTTCGAAGACGATGATAAATAGCGCTACCAGGACTGCCAGTACGGGCAGAAGCAGCGCGGTAAAAGCCACGAATATTCCGTAGACTGCGTACTTGAACCACTTCTTTTCCTTACTGACAACGATCTGCCCGTACCATGCGAAGATAGTCAGGATCGGAATAAGAATAAACAGCTTGTAAAAGGCGTTGGTGGGCATGAAGAAAAACTGGAAAAGAACGTAAGGCGCGAGCCATGACACGAGCATGACGGCCATTTTCGGATACTGCTTGAAGTACTTTTTCAGGTTGTAAAGGCCGGCGATGTAGCAGAAGAAAAGGAGTCCGAGCGCGTAGTATCCGAAGACCTGCTTGATAAATCCCTGCCAGAAACGTCCCTCCTCGACAGCCTGGGCAAGGTTGTACTGAAGAACCGAGTCGAGGATCGAATAACGGTGAAAGAAGACCATAAGGTATCCGTTGACCGTCAGGTACGCAATGTCCTTCGGGTTCGTGTACCAGTACACCGACTCATGACCGTACTCGGTGATCCAGAACATAAAGGTTTCCGGTGTGGTATGCCCCAGGACGAATATCCCGATTCCGAGGTACGCGACAGCAACGGGAATGGAGAGGCTCAGTGCGTAAGTCCACCACCATCTCCATCGCTCCCGTTTATTTCCGGGGATAATTCCGGTCCAGAGGCAGGTGATCATGCAGATGGTCCAGAAGACGTTAAGCTGGTGAAAGAGGATGCTGAATGCATGGAAGATGCCAATCCATATGAAATCCCCCGTGCGTGGTGTCCGCTGACGCATGGCGATTTCGAGGCGATCAGCGGCGAGGAAAAGGAAAGCTGTAGAGATCATGTAGACGTCGGCATCGGTTGTGTAGTGCCAGTACGTGATCGAAAAGCATCCCATCAGCGTGACCATCAGGGCGAGAACACGGTCGGCGACAAGTCTTGAAATAATACGCCACATCAGCCCGACGAGAATCGATCCAACGATGATGTTGCCCCACTGCATGACTTCGAGGCCATAGACCGGTCGACCGAGAATCGATTCGATGAGGTTTTCCAGCATGCTGAAGAAACCTGTGTACAGGAGATGATGAGGGTTGAAGAGGGCTTCGAAGGGTCCATGCTCGATAATCGACGCGAAAACGACGCCGTCAAAGTAGAACCTGCGGGTCGGGTTCGACGCGTAGATAATGAACATGAGCGGGACGAGGATCCACGGAATCCAGCGAAAGCGTGACTTTTTTACCGGAGAATGCCCGGATGTCTCGGAGGTGTCGGCCACGTGTAGATTATACTGATTTTAGAAGGCTGGTGGTTGGAAGTAAGCAAGAATGAAGGCATGCCCGAGTCCTGCGTAATGGTAAATAAAAAAATTAAACAGGGACACCCGGTCAGAGTGTCCCTGGTTGGTTTCATCGTAGTTAGTGCCAGGGATTAAATCTGGTCGTCGGGAAGTTGAATCTCAACTTCGTCTTCACCTGTTTTCACTTTGAAAATCCTGAAAATGAAGTTCGTGAAAGTGTCGAACAGCGAGTAGACTACCGGGACGACAACCAGCGACAGGAGTGTACTTGCAGCGAGTCCGCCGATAACCGCGACAGCCATTGGTGCGCGAAGCTCGACGCCAGCGCCTCCACCAAGCATAAGTGCTACGGGAAGCATACCGCCGATTGTCGAAAGAGCGGTCATTAGAACCGGCCTCAGCCTGATAGGGCCTGCTGTCAGAAGTGCCTCTTCGCGATCCATGCCGCGTTCCCGGAGCTGGTTAGTGAACTCAACCACGAGAATCGCGTTCTTGGTCACCAGTCCCATCAGCATTATGATTCCGATGTAGCTGAACATGTTGACGGTCATGCCGGTCGCGTAGAGAAGTCCGAAGGCTCCGACAAACGAAAGCGGAAGGGTAACCATGATCGAAAGCGGGTAAACGAAATGGTTGAACTGTGCTGCCAGGATCATAAAAATCAGGAATACAGCAAGGATAAGCGCGAATCCCATCGACTGGAAGCTCTCGATCATGATCTCGGCTTCACCGACCAGTCTTCCATCGTATCCGGGCGGAAGCATGGTGTCCATGATTTCATTGGCCCAGTTTGTTGCGTCACCCGTCGTGAAACCGTCGTTAAGGTTTCCATAAACAAGTATCGCACGCATCTTGTCGGCATGCTCGATCTCGGCGGCACCGGTTGTTATCTCGATATCCGCGAAGCTGGACAACTCGACAGGAGAGTCGTCACGGTCATAGACGACAAGACTTCCTATGTCTTCCGGTCGATCGCGGAATTCTTCAGCCAGCCTCATCTTGACCTCGTACTGCTCACCGCCCTCCATGAATGTTGAAACGCTGTCCTCACCACTGACAAGCATGCGGACCGTGGAGCCGATATTCATGATGTTGATTCCACGGTCAGCTGCACGTTCCCTGTCTATGTTGATATGGACCTCGGGTTTGCCCTCCTTATAGCTTATATCGGTTTCCCTGAAGATTTCCGATTCTTCCATTGCTTCACGGATCTGATCCGCAACCGCCAGCAGCTCATCAAGGTCGGCACCGGTTAACTGAAGCGGGAAGTCGTAGTTCGAGCCAAATCCCATAGAGGTGCCGACAATCAGTTTCGCACCCGGGATACCCGTTATGCGTTCCCTTATCTCATCTTCTATGTCCCAGACAGACCTGTCACGCTCGGTTTTGTCTGTCAGATCAACGAAGATGGTTCCCTCGTTCTGGTCCCCGAGGAATCCGCCACCAAGGGTTGTATAAAGGTTCTCGATCTCCGGAATATCCTCGATACGCTCTTCGATGTCACGTGAAAACTCCATTATGTTTGGAAGCGATGTGCCAAGTGGCATCTCGATGGAGACCTGAGTGACAGAGTAGTCAAGGGGACTGAAGAACTCCTGTTTTGTCTGTGCGAGAAGAAATATCGCTCCGATCATTGAGAGTATGGCGATCAGGATTGTTAATCCCTTGCGCCTGAGCGCGGCCCCGATAAGCCACCGGTAGCCATTTTCAAGACGCTTGAATCCTTTGTTGAACCAGTTGAACAGGAAGAAATTCTCTTTCTCTTTCTTAAGGAAACGACTTGAAAGCATCGGGCCGAGAGTGATCGCGACAAAGTAACTGGCGACACTTCCCACTGCGACCGTAATGCCGTACTGGTACATGAATCTTCCGATAATGCCGCTCATGAACGCGACGGGAATGAAAACCGCGAGAATTGTGAGAGTTGTCGAAAGAACGGCGAAAGCGATCTCCTTGGCGCCGTCCTTCGCAGCCTGTATGGGCCCCTTGCCCATCTCGGTATGACGGTAAATATTTTCAATCACGACTATTGCGTCATCGATCAGCATGCCGACCATAAGGGTGAATGCTAGCATCGTGACGTTGTTCAGCGTGAAGTCGAACAGGTTCATGAAGATGTAGGTCGTGATGATGCTCGTAGGGATAGCCACCGCAGCAATGATCGTAGTTCTGAAACTGCCCAGGAACATGAGAACGATGATGATTGCCATGATTCCGCCACCGAAAAGGTGTCCCTGGACTTCCTCGAAACTGTCCCGGATAAAGACTGAGTTGTCCCACGGGATCGATATCTCAAGCCCGGGAGGGGCTTCGGCCTTCAGGCTGTCAACGACTTCAATAACGCTGTCGGCGATAGCAATGGTATTCTCGCCGGATTTTTTAACGACACCCATACCGACTGCGGGCACGCCATTGAGACGGGCCATGCTTCTCAGGTCCTCGAGACCATCCTCAACTTCAGCTATGTCGGACAGCCTGATCTGCGTGCCGCGGCGAACCGCAATCACCAGGTTTTCGAATTCCTCGACGCTCTCAAGCTGACCGGAGGTCACCACGATGTATTCGCGATCGCCGGTTTCGATTCGGCCACCCGGGAAATCGACGTTCTCGGACTGGATCTTTCCAATTACTTCCCCGGGTCCGATCTCGTACGATGCCATCCTGTCGGGGTCGAGCCATATGCGTATTTCACGCTCGCGAAGGCCGGTAATTTCAACACTTCCGACACCTTCTATGGTTTCAATCCGAGGCCTGAGTACATCCTCTACATAACGCGCGATGTCCTGGGGACGGACATCTCCACCGACCGCGATATCAAGAACCGATTGACCCATTACATCGAACTTCTGAACGATCGGTGTTTCCGCGGAGTCGGGAAGACTCCTTCTTATGCCTTCCATCTTGTCGCGAACGTCCTGCGATGCAACGTCGAGATCAACATCAAGTTCGAATTCAATGAAAACGAGTGAAACGCTGTCTGCCGATGTGCTCGTTAGTGACTTGATACCGGACAGGGTGGCGACCTCGTCCTCAATCCTCTTCGTTACCTCCGTCTCGACAGTTTCGGGATCGGCGCCGGGATAGACCGTTGATATTGACATGAAAGGAAAGTCGACATCAGGATTCTCTTCAATACCGAGCCTGCTGTATGAGATTAAACCGAAGATAACCAGTGTTAGAAACACCATTATCGCCGCGACCGGTTTAGCGATTGCCAGGTCTGATAGAAACATGTTACTCGGTTACCCCCGTTTCAGCGGGTTCATCACCTGACGGTACTTCGTCCTGCACTCTTATATCGATCGTGGCTCCTTCTTTCAGGAATGTGTGTCCTGCAACGATTACATCATCGTCAGCCGCTATCCCGGACAGGATCTCAACCATTCCGCCTTCATACAGCCCTGTTTCAACTTCCCTTCGATGGGCCACGTTACCATCCGCAATGTAGACTACCTTAACGTCCTCGAAAGGCAGTATTGCAGGTTCCGGAATAAGCAGGGCATCTGTGTGACGCTGAAGTGGGATCATTACCACTCCGAACATACCGGGCATAATGCAGAGCGAGTCCTTTTCAAGATAGCCGATAACCTCCAGCATGCGATCACCGTCGCGAACCTCGCCGCCCGTACGGTCGACTACGGTTTCGACAGTGCGGTCGCAGGAAGCCAGCTCGATCAGAAGTTCGGAACCGGGCAACACCATTCCCATGACCTGCTCGGGAACATACAGCACGGCTTCGAGCCTGTCGGACACATCCTCGCCTTCACCGACAAGCCTGTACACGGGCTGTCCCGGACTGACCATGACACCCGGATCGGACCATCTTTCTACTATTCTTCCGCCAAATGGCGCGTAGATGGAGCCATCGTCGATCATCTCGCGAAACTGCGATGCCTGGCTCCTTGTCGCCTGAACGCCCGCGTGCGCCGCATCGGCCTGCGCCCTCGTTGCCCCCAGACCATCAAGCGCCGCATCCAGTCCAAGCTTCGCGGATTCATAGGCGAGTTCTATCTGCTCGAATTCCGCCTCGGTTGCCACACCGTCCTCGTACAGGGCCTGGAACCGCTGGAAATTGGTTTCGGCCAGTTCGGCCGCGGCACGCGCCTGTTCGACCTGGGCTTCGGACGCCGCTATCATGCTGTCGGCTGATTCGGCCTGGCTTTCGGATACATTGATCGAACTCAGTACAGCGTTAAGCTGTGCTGCCAGGATGGAGGTATCCACCTTGCCAAGGTACTGTCCCGCAACAACCAGATCACCTTCGTCAGCCGTCAGTTCTATAATTCTGCCACCGGTTCCGAACGATACGCCGGCCTCAAGCGGACTTCGTAATGTGCAGGTAGTCCTGTGCCATTCCGTTATCGTTCCGAATTCGGGATTGGCGGTTATTACCGGCACCGGCGGAACCTCTGTATCTACAGCGACCTGCCCGGGTCTGCATGAGACAGATGTCGCTGTGAGAATTACCAGGATCAATATCGAAATTTTGTGAATCATTTTCATTGTTTACTGCTCCTCCAGTGATGCATTCATCAGGGCAACAAGGTCTTCCGTGGTCATGCCGACTGCGTGCGCAAGTGAGGCAATTCCCCTGAAATAGTCATAAAGTATTCGAGCGTAGTCAGCTTCGGTTCTCGCAAGCGATGCTTCGGCGTCGAGCACCTCCAGCATAAGTCCGAGCCCTTCTTCGTATCTTCTCGAGCTTACCCGGAATGCCTCTTCCGCAGCCATTATCGCATCGCGGCTAACAATCAGGCTTGAAAGCCGGGTCTGAAGTCCAAGATAAGCGGATTCAACTTCCTGCCTGATCGAGTCCTCGAGATCTGACTGCTGAAGGTCAATGAGAGTCATCTGCTCCTCGAGCGGACCGAGAAGGTCGTCGGTTCTTCCAAAGTTGTAAAGATCCCAGAAAATGCTGACCGTTCCCGCAACGTTTGTTCCGCCGGTTTCCTGTCCACTGCCGAGAGGGTCTGCTCCCGTACGTGATACCGTGCCCTCGAGGCTAACCCTCGGCTGGTTCATGCTCCTGATGCCATCCATTCTTGCTTCGAGGGCTTCACGCCGGGCGGTCAACTCGAGCATCTCCGGACGGCTGGTTAAAGCCCAGTCCCACAGTGTCTCTATATCGTATGGCACTGTCGATTCGGGGTAATCAACGGAAACCAGCGCCCAGCGATTGGTGATCTCACTGCTTACCATTATCGCGAGCGCTGACTTGGCAAGGTCGAGTGCCCTCTGCAGATCGGCGACCGCAATTGCCGCCTGTGATTTTGCCACCTGGACTGCAAGAAGGTCGCTGTAGGGCAGGAGACCCTGATCGTAACTGGCCTGTGAAACATGCACCAGTTCCTGGAGGTGGAGTCCTGATTCGCGTGTTGCTTCAAGTGCGGCTTCGGTTTCAAGGACACCGGTGTAAGCACCTGTGACGGCAAGCCGGATAAACGCCTCGGCCTGTTTCAACTGGTACTCCGCGGCTTCCTCGTCCGCCATGTTTGCACGCTCGGTGGCCTCATCCTGTCCGCCGTTGTAAAGCGTGTACGAAAGGGTGAGAGCCATGAAAAATGAATCCTGCGGGGTCAGTTCGAACTCACCCATATCAGGGAGTTCTATCACGTTGGCATCCATGGCATGCGTCCATGCATACGTGAAGTACAAGTCGGGCAGGAATTCAGCCATCGATGCATTACCACCGGCACGTGTGAGTTCGACAGCCTGGCGGGCTATTTCGAGCGTGGAGTTGTTCTGTAGAGCCATCTCGACTGCATCGTCGAGTGTAAGAACCGGGAGTGGTTCCGTTTCCCCGGTCACGGTTTCAGAAGTGACCACAACTTCGACTTCCGCCGTCGATGTATCCATTCCATCTGTGGTTTCCTGTTCCTTTTGCGCGGACCCGAGCGACCTGTCGATTTCCGGTGAAAGAAGGTCGTCGAGCGCCATCGCGGGAGTAGCGATAAGTGCTGAGATCAGTATTAATGGTACCAGGAAACCCGAACATAATATGATCTTTACTGTATATCTCAGTTTAAGAGCGATATTCATTTTGCTTTTCCACCCCCGTGCGGGATAACACCATCAATGAACATATTTCGAACGATCGTGATGGCTTCCTCCCGGGACACATTGATTTCTCCACCAAGCCACATACGAGTTAAAGCATTCGAAATTCCGCCAAGCATCGCCAGTATAACCATGGGAGGTATATCATCCCTGATATCGCCAGCCTTCTGCGCAAGAGCAATCTGGTCGCCAAGCTTAAACATCATCTTGCGAATTGTTCCGAAGTGTTCACTGAGAATGCTGATATCCATCGCCCAGTTGAAACCGTGGAATTCGTTTATGAAAATTTTCGCGAAATCCCTCGATTCCCACATTGCCTCGAATTTGGTGTTGATCGATAAAAGCACCTTCTCGAATGGACTCAGATCGGCATCCAGAACCTCCTGAATAATGGATGTGACCTTGTCGACTTTTTGTTTGACAAGCGCCTGGATGATCTCCTGCTTGCTTTCGAAAAGCTGGTACAGGCTTCCCTTTGCAAGTTCGGACCGATCCGCGATGTCCGAGACTGTCGTCTTGTCGAACCCTTTTTCGGCAAATAACCTTTCGGCAACATCGAGAACTATGTCCCTTCGGAAAGCTTCCTCGCGTTCCTTCCTGGATAATTTCTGTTTGGTTTCAATCAAAGCTTGTAGAGCCACCCTTTCCGGGCAATGACAAACCCGTTAGATAAAATGACTGGTCGGTCATAATAATGACCTGCTATATCCATGTCAAGACTTGTAAGTTACATTTTGGTGGAATTAAGTCTATCAAAAAGACTGGATAGTCAGATGTTGTGATTTACCACAAGATTAATCGTTTACATATTGGTAGTTGCCATTTTCAATCAGCTGTACGGTTCCTTATATTTTTACGCTCTGGTATAGTTGGACGAAAGAAAATGCCGGACATTATCCGAAAGATCGCCAGTATTCCCCCCGACAGGCTTGCGCGGAAAGTCCTGCGATATTGCCTGTCTCAGGCTCGTAAAATTATCGGTGAAATGAATGCGCGGATCGGTGGCCTTGAGGTGAAACCCTCGCAGCTATCGGAGTATGTTGGTGGCATGCACCTGTCGGTATCGGATGCCGCGGAAAGCGTGCTTCAGGGCATTCGCGGGATTTTCGGGATCGATGACGAGGTAATCACGCTCATTAACGAAACGTATCCAGCGTACCGTGAAACGATAGTCAACGACGCGACTGCGGTTTCTTCCGGCAAATTCAGGATACTTGGGTACGATTTTGATTATTCGGGCGGGATCAGATGGTACTACGATCCTTCATGCGACCATGAATTCAACCCGGGGGATTATTACTCGAAGGTAGTACATTCAAAGCCTGACGGGGGATACGATATCAAGTACCCGTGGGAGCTATCGCGCCTGCAGCATATTCCACGACTTGCGATCGCATTCAGGCTTTCCGGGGATACCATATTTAAAAAAGCCCTGGCAGAGCAGGTTTCGGACTGGATCAGGTCTAATCCTGTCGGATTCGGGCCGAACTGGGCCTGCACGATGGATGTCGCGATTCGCGCGGCAAATATTGTGACCGCGATTTCATTTCTTGGACCGGAGAAACTTAATTCTGATTTCAAAACAGAACTCGTCTGTAATCTTATTGCGCACGGGAAATTCATCTCAGGGAACCTCGAATGGTCGGATGAACTCACGAGTAACCACTATCTTTCCGACATCGCTGGTCTATGCTTTCTGGGGACATTCCTGGCCCCGTCGGTTCCCATCGCGCGAACATGGCGCGAATTCGCTGTAACAGAGCTAGAATCGGAAATTCTGAAGCAGGTCAATGAAGACGGGTGGGATTTCGAAGCATCGACCGCTTACCATCGCCTTGTTCTGGAGTGTTTTTTATATCCTGCCCTCATTCTCAGGGCATCGGGGATCAATTTCAGCGATGAGTACAATGCAAAACTAAGTAAGATGGCGGGATTTGTTCGGGATATCTCTACGGCAGATGGTTCTTTTCCCCTGATAGGTGATAATGATTCCGGGCAGTTTCTCTCTCTCTACCCCGGAGAACTTGAAAATCTTAGGTATCTTGAGCATCTCACAGCCTTATTTTTGGGGGATCGGAAAGTAGAAGAACAGGGGGATTCAGTTTCAGCGGAATATTTATTAATGAAGGCTGCGGGTAATTCAGACACAATACCGGATGTTTCAGGCGAAGACAGAAACGGCCTGAGCGAGTATCCTGATGGTGGCCTTTACATTATTCGCAATAAGTCGTTCGATGACATTATCACCTTCAGGCTTGGATCTCTCGGGCAGAACGGAAACGGCGGACATGCGCATAACGACCAGTTATCAATAACAGCATGGTTCGGTGGAGTACAGGTGATTGCGGACCCCGGAACGGCGGTGTACACATCCGATCCTGAAAAGAGGAACAGGTACAGGTCAACGAGGTCGCACGCGACCATTTCGTTTGGAGATATCGAGCAGAACCGGTTTACGGATGGAAACCTCTTCACGTTGAAACAGGAAGCGAAACCTGTCTATCACGGTTCGACAGTCGAAGGAGAAAACATAGAAATTTCAGGTTCGCTTGAAGGTTACGGGCCGTGGTCGGCGGAAGACCTTAAAGTTAAACGTACAATTAAGCACACAGCATCTTCACGCACGCTTGAAATTTCTGACCGGATTCTTCAGTCTGATAACCTTAACGATATCAAGCCGGAATGGAATTTCCCGCTCGCGCCCGGACTTGTACCATCGCATGCGGGAACGGTTGGCATACGGATTTCGGGTGAAGATGATCAGCAGGTTGCAGAGATAATGTGCGGACCCGGATGGGGTATCAGGTTTGAGAAAACCGGATACTCACCGGGATATGGAATCGAGCTTGAAGCTTACACCGTCAGGATGAAACCGCTCGGAGATTTAACCGAGGGGAAATTCATTATCAGGCCGCTATGAAAGGCGAAGGATGAAGGTAATCATCTGCGAATATCACCCGTGGGACACCGTGTTCAGGATCGGTAACCATCACTATGCGCGAGCATTCATGGATGATGGCTGGAAGGTGCTGTGGATGTCGCATCCGGTCAGCCCGTTCCACGGGATGAAAGCGGAGAACGAGAAACGAATGATGCGCGCACGGATGGGCGCGGTTCTTCACGAGGATGGTCCAACCGAGGTAGTACCATACACGAAGCTTCCGTTTCTGAATAAGCCGCTTTTGAGATCGGAATGGGTGCTGAGAAATTCCCATCGCTATTTAAGACCATCTCTAAAGGACCTGCTTAGTAAAAATGAATTCGACAATCCCGATCTTGTCTGGCTCACCGACACCGTGATGCATTCTGTCGCCGATGAAGTAAAAGCCGGGAAGCTGGCAGTCAGGATCGCGGATGACAACACCGAGTTTAAAAATACTCCCGGTTCACTGAGGGTGATCGAGGATGAGCTCTGCACGAAAGCCGATGTCGTGTTCGTGACCTCGTATCCTTTACTGGAGAAATTGCAGGCAAAATATGGAGACAGAATCCATCTTCTCAGGAACGGTGTGAATTACGAACATTTCCAAGGTAATTTTGAAAGGCCTCCGGAGTACGATGAAATAGATGGTCCGATTGCGGTATACGTAGGCGCGATCGAGGAATGGTTCGATCCTGAAATTGTCCTGGGGCTTGCCGTAGAAAGTCCCGACCTGACGATAATTCTTATCGGGCCCGTTGGAATAGATCAGGCGGTATTTGCCGGGAAGAAGAACATAAAGGCGATCGGCCCTAGGCCATACGAGAAAATCCCATCCTATCTTGCGCATGCCGACATCGGGATAATCCCCTTTAAGAGAACTCCGCTCGTGGAGAGTGTGTCGCCTCTTAAGCTCTTCGAGTTTTTCGCCGCCGGACTGCCGGTTGTCAGTACGTCATGGAAGGAGCTTGAGAATCTTCAAAGCCCCGCGTTTCTTGCGGGTGATCGCGATGAGTTTGCGGCGCATGTGATTAATGCAGTTAACGGGGAACTGAAGAATCAGAGGGGGTCTGAGTACTACAGGTCGTACGCGAAGGAAAATTCGTGGAATGCGCGATACAGATCGGCGATGGATATTCTAGGATTCCCGGATGCCGTCGAATCCTCCTGAAAATACTCATGATTCGGTCATAACAATATCCAGCGATATTTTCCGCCCACGTTCTTCCATCTAACAGTGGAGTTTACAGGATATCCCGATTTACCGGATGTGTGGGATTCAGAAACCCGTTCCGGATAAGTCGTTCAGGTCCTTAAATTCGGAGGGTGGAGGAACGGTTTTAAGGGGGTTGCGCTGCTGTTTTTCAAATGCCCCGGAGATAAGGTCGGTGATGGGGTCGTGGAAGAAAATAACTCCCTCGCCCTGTCTCTTTTTGAAAAACTCAATTATGACGTCGACCATCCCCCAGACCATTATGGAAATTATGATAATGGCTGTGAATAGTAAGGTGAAAGTTGCAAACAAACCCGGGTCAGGTGCTTCAGTCATAGCCATGCCTTTCTGTCAGGCGACATATTTAATATATCAGACTTCCGGATAAATGGACACTCTTTAAATATAAGTTGCCGGTCGGGGATAATGGTTTCGCGGGTAACGTAATAATCTTGACACTCTAATATGTGGATTGTACGCTTCGGGCGAGGCAGTGAACTGATAACATACTGCGAATGTCATAATGTGGGGAGCGTGGAAAATCATGAAATTTCCCTTTGCATCATTCCTGATGGTATTGCTGGCTGTTCTTCTCGTGCAGCAAGCTGCCGTTTCACAGGTCGCTAATGAAGCTGTTACCGCTAATGATGCCCCAACTGCCACTGACACAATTTTTCCATCGATTGCGGTCATGGATTTTTCCGATCCAGCGGATTTACAGGATATGGAAATTGGAAAGGGTATTACCGAAATTATCACGTCCATGCTGGTTCAGGATGGTCGGGTTGTTGTGATTGAAACTGACGAAAATCCGGACGATGAGGAGAATTCCACGGGACATTTCGACAGTGCCGTGGCGGTGAAGATCGGGCTCATGTACGGGGTTGATTATGTGCTGACCGGGACAGTAACAGAATTCAGCAGGGATGGTGTAACGGGAAGCGGGTACATAACCAGTGGTGAGGGCAGTGGGGAACGCGTTGTCTCAAACGTGGAGGCGTACGTCAGGCTTGATTACATGCTGATCGACACGGAAACAGGTGAGGCTGTTCTGGCATCGAGCAGTTCGGGTGAAGAATCGGGCAGGGGGGAAATGGCAGATCCCGTGGCAGTTGAGGACATGGCCGTATCGATCGTGTTCGATTCAGATGAGTTCAGGGAATCAGCGGTGGGAGTCGCGACGATTGAAGCAGTCGATAATCTAATGGGAGAGATAACGGGATATTTTCCCCTTCAGTGTCGGATAATGGCTGTTTCGGAAGAATTCATCATTCTTGATATTGGTTTCGCATCGGGTATCGAGACAGGATTCGAGTTTGATGTATACCGCGTTTCAGAGGTTCTAAACAGCGCCGGAGAAGTTGTTTGGGATAATCGTGAGATCATCGGTCGACTCAGGGTAACGGAACTGGAGCGAACGACTGCGAAGGCTGAGATACTAAGCGGACAGGGATTCGCTGAAGACGATATATGCGTAATTTCGGAATGATACGGAATAAACATACGACAAACTTGCAAAACCATGTGATTTTTTACGATAATGGGCGGGAATAAAATACCTGACGAGGTTTATGAAATGAAGAGAATACTGCTGATAGCAATATCGGTCCTGATCCTGGTAACGGCAGCCGGCTGTGCCGACATGCTCAATGAACAGGCTGCGAAAGACCGCAACCTGGCCGGAGTGGTCGAAGAGAACATGTCATCGGGCAATGCCTTCAGGGATCACTTTGAATCATTTGAGTATGCCGGGGCACCCGGTGAGTACAATTTGACTGTAAGCGGAATTGAGGATGCCCAGACAGCCGCGACATATGCTTATAATGCGATGTCACTCCTTCTTGAGAGGAATGATTCAAAAGTCCAGACCGGTCGTACAGAGTTCAAGATTTACGGAAAGCAGGGTGGCTCGAATATCTTTGAAGTGTTTCACTCCGCGGGAGCGGCCCCGCGTATAACACTAATGGGCGAATTCGAGGGTCAGCCGTTTGAAATTAACACAAGATAACCAGTTTGATTTAACCGGATTACAGTAATTAATCGCCCGGGCGGTATGCCCGGGCTTTACATCATAAACCGGAGACGTGTGATGAAAATGAAGTATATTCTTGTAATTTTGTTGTTCACGACTGTCTGGATTTTCGGCTGTGGGTGTTCTGAAGGCGGAGATTCGGCTGCAGACTCGCCGCAGGCAGGGAACTCATCCGGCGACGTCTCGTCTTCCGGGGCTATGTCCCAGGGCGAAAGCTCTCTTAGCGGTGCTGCCGATGAAATTTATCTGGAGTTTGCTGATATGATTGATGGGAACCTTGTTGCCAGCGAGACGCTTGCGGGAAACACCGTGAACTTCAGGTACGATGGGGAGCCGGGAAATTTCAGGGTATTCACAAAAAACATCCTGGATGGCCAGATGGCCGGTGAGTATGCCTACAAGGTGCTTGCCCTGATGATCGAGAGGGAGCAGCTGAGACCCCAGACAGGTGAGGAATCCCTTTATGTTACCGGTGAGCAGGATGGAGAGGTAATATTCAGGGCTGAACTTGATATTGACAATGATTCGATCATTGTACTTGCAGGGGTTTTCGAGGGAATGGAATTCGATTTAACCCGGCTGCATGGTGACTGACAATCCTGTAATAAGAGCGGCATGGCAGGTCAGCTTATTATCAGACTTGCCCTGAACCACGTATCCATATAAAATTGAGACCGAGCCGGCATGAGGGTGGGAATCGTGGGGACCTCCCGGCGTAACACGGCGTGACCATTTCGCAAAGCATATCATGGACAGACATTGCGCGCGAGGCTTCCGAACACCTCGGGCATATTGTCGCGCACGGAACATCAACCGGACCTTACTACGAGCTTCCGGCCGCGCGTTACCTTCTCTCTCTTTTCGAGAAGGAGGGAATTCCCGCGGTGATACTTCCACCGGGGGCCGGAAATTTATCGGTTGCCGGAAAGCAGAACGAGCCGGCATCAAGGGCGAATCTTGTTGCACATATACCGGGAAACGATGCGGGTGAACCGCTCCTTTTGCTCAGTCACCTCGATTCGGTCCGCACGGAAACCCTTTGTCCGGATCTTCCGGGAAGGTCGCCTGATGACACCATACGCGGTGCGGGATCTTTGATGGGGACTCACCTTTCGGTCGCGCACGCGATGGCTCTTATACTCCTTTCGCGATCCGGAACGAGGCTGAATCGAACCATACGTTACGCCGCGACTTCAGGTGGTTCGGATGGTTCGGGATCGGGCCTCAGGGTGCTTGCCGAAAACCATCTGGAACACATAACGAGTGAATGCGCGATAGGGTGGGGGGCATTTTCATGGCGCGATGAAACCGGACGGCTTTACTCCCTTCTGTCGGATGGTGAAAAGGGGGTTCTGAAGATCGTACTCCGTTCGGAGGGTACGGGCGGATCGGCGGGTGTACGCGTGAAGCGTGACCCGGTGAGCAGGATGATCAAGGCGATCGAGGCGCTTGACGAGCTTACGTTCGATGCGAAGCCGTCGCGTGGTTCGATCGATTTCGTAAATTCGATATCACCCGCAATTAAGGACATCAACATACGGGCGCTTCTCGAGGATCTTAACGGCGAGGGTTCCGCGCCGAAGGCTCTTGAAGCCATCTCGCTGGAGCCGTCGATCGACCCGGCGCTGGCCATGTACCTGAGATCACTCGTGACGACCGAACAGACGGTTGTCCGCGTTGAGACAGTCGGAACCGGAAACATGCGTCCGACCGTCGCAGAGGCCGAAGTTAATTATTTATACCCGCCGGGCGAGGATGTGGAGAGGCTCGCGATGAAGGTGGTGGAGGCCCTGAGGGCGGATGGCGTGTACCT
>Ga0272441_10001682_pt1 | contig 46651 bp, 44 predicted proteins | sample SSMProp6N_FD_193582 | JGI IMG/M metagenome (GOLD analysis project Ga0272441, IMG submission 193582) | Marine sediment archaeal communities from Little Sippewissett salt marsh, Falmouth, MA, United States - SSM-Prop-6N | ecosystem: Environmental > Aquatic > Marine > Wetlands > Sediment ... | reverse complement strand
TCGTAAAAAAACCTTCCCCACTGCACGGGGCCAGCGACAGCTGCGCCGTCAGCGCGTCCGCAGCGCCCCTGCGGGGCTCGCGGACGTCAGCCTGCTTCAGCGCAGGCGGATGAGTGATCGGACGTGTGGGATTTGCGGCAGGGCTTGACAGACCGCGAGGGTGAGCCTATACGCAATCATTTGGTTTTTCGAAAGGCGGCGGCCTGGTCCCGTCGGCGAGCGGGTGACGCGATGGCGTCCATGAAGATCGATGTCAAAAATGTGGGCACCGAGCCACTGGATCTGCGATTGACGCTGGACGCCCCGTGGCTCGCGCGGGAGTTGGAGGGTGTACACCACAAAGAAGGCCAGGGCCAAGGCGAGGCCGAACTCTTGGTGAGCAAGGCCGGGTCGAAGGTCCAGGTGACGGGCCACCTGAAGGCGAGGTTCCCGGTTTCCTGCGGGCGGTGTCTGGAGGCGGCCGAGGTGATCGTAGACGAGCCCCTGGTGATGTTCTTCGAGGAGACCACGGGGCGTCCTGTCGCACAGGAGCTGGAGCTGTCGGAGGAGGATCTTCACTGGAACACCTTCGACGGGCTGGAGATCGATCTCGCGCCTCTTGTGCGAGAGCAGCTGTTGTTGGCCGTGCCCATGACGCCCCTGTGCCGGCCGGACTGCGTCGGGCTCGTAGACCACCTGCGGAGGCCGGAACCCGACGTCGACGAGGGGGGTGAGCGAGTGGAGGTCGACGGAAAACCGATCGATCCCCGGTGGAATGCGCTTGCCAAGCTGAAGCCGACAAGGTAAAACGCCGCCGCGTCCCGAGGCAACCTCGGCACGACCAGGCCCAAAAAGAGTGGAACCATGGCAGTACCCAAGCAACGTAAATCCAAGTCCCGTCGCGACATGCGTCGTTCTCAGCACGACAAGATCACGGCGCCCAACCTGACGCCCTGTCCGAGCTGTGGTGAGCCAAAGCTGCCCCACCGGGTTTGCACCTACTGCGGCCAGTACCGCGGCCGCGAGGTCATGGAAGTGGAAGAGAAGGAATAGGCCACCCCCCCCCGCCCCTTTCTGGATCTCCCATCAGAAGCGACTGTCGACGCCCGACGGAGCGTCCGCCTGGGTTTCGGTGTAGCCTTGGTCGGGCCCTTTTGCTAGGATGCGCCCACCGTGCACCGATGCACGGCGGCCTGAGCCGGGTACCGTCCCGCCATCCAGGGGTGCCGTCGCGATGAGAAAAGTGCTGATTGCCTGTGATCACGGGGGAGTAGACCTCAAGAAGCAGCTCGCCGACGATCTGGCCTCCTGGGACTGTGAGGTGGTGGATCTGGGGGTCAACGACAGCGCCAGCGTCGACTATCCGAACTATGCCCTCAAGGTCGGTCGCGGCGTGGCAGCGGGCGAGGGGGACCTGGGGGTCCTGGTCTGCGGCACGGGCATCGGCATGTCCATCGCCGCCAACAAGGTCCCCGGCGTGCGGGCGGCCATGGTGGGAGACGAGTACAGCGCCCGCATGGCGCGGCGGCACAACAACGCGAACGTGGCTTGCCTCGGCGGCCGGGTGGTCGGCCCGGACAGGGCCCGGGCGATCCTCAAGGCCTTCCTGGACGCCGACTTCGAGGGCGGCAGGCATCAGCGCCGCCTGGATCTCATCACCGCCGCCGAGAAGCGGGGCTGAGCCGACCATGCTGTGCCCTCATTGCTCCAGCTTGGAGAACAAGGTTGTGGACTCGCGGTTGAGCAAGGACGGGCGGGTGATCCGTCGCCGCCGGTCCTGCACGGGCTGTGATCGGCGGTTCACCACCTACGAGCGCTACGAGGAGTACCTGCCGCTGGTGGTGAAAAAGGACGGCACCCGGGAGGCGTTCGACCGGCAGAAGATCATCCAGGGCATGAGCCGGGCCTGTGAGAAGCGCAAGGTGTCGGCGTCCGCCATCGAGGAGGTGGTGGGGGATCTCGAGCGGATCCTCCAAGAGGAGGGGGGACGGGAGGTGTCCTCGGCGTGGCTCGGGGAGTGGGTCATGCAGCACCTGCGGTCCATCGACGAGGTGGCCTACGTGCGGTTCGCCAGCGTGTACCGCTCCTTTCGGGACATCAACGAGTTCATGGACGAGCTGAAGGACCTGCTGGACGCCAAGGCCCAGCTCAACGTGTCTGAGGGGGCCCCAGGGCCGGAGGGAGAGGCAGGGACCGGCGGCGCTGGCACCGGCGAGGCGTCCGGCGCGGACGAGGGATCCGACGGCGGGGAGGGCGATGGCGCGTGAGGACCCGCGACGAACGGTTCATGGCCCTGGCGGTCAGGCAAGCCCGCCGGGGCGAGGGGCGGACGCGGCCCAACCCGCCGGTGGGAGCGGTGATCGTACGCAGGGGACGGGTGGTGGCCCGGGGCTTCCACGCCCGGGCAGGAGCGGACCACGCCGAGGTGGACGCCCTCCGCAAGGTCGGCCGGCGCGCCCGGGGGGCGGAGCTCTTCGTAACGCTGGAGCCCTGCGCCCACCACGGGCGCACGCCGCCCTGCGCCGACGCCATCGTGCGGGCTGGGATCCGCCGGGTGGTCATCGGCGCTCTGGATCCCAACCCTCGGACGGACGGTCGGGGGGTCGCCCGGCTGCGCGAGGGCGGCGTTGAGGTCCTCACGGGCGTGCTCGGCCAGGTCTGTACCCGGCTCATCGACGGGTTCTCGTGCCTCGTGCGCCACGGCCGGCCCTTCGTGGTGCTCAAGCTCGCCGCCACCCTGGATGGACGCATCGCCACCCGCACAGGACACAGCCGCTGGGTCACCGGCGAGGCCGCCCGCCGGGAGGTGCATCGGCTGCGGGACCGCGCGGACGCCATCCTGGTGGGCTCGGGCACGGTGACCGCCGACGACCCCGCGCTCACCTGCCGGATCCCCCGTGGGCGGGATCCCCTGCGGGTGGTCCTCTCGGGGTCCCTCGCCTTTCCAGCGGATGCACAGGCGGTGACCGCCCCTGGCGTCGACGGTGGGCCCACTGCGCTGGTGGCCACCACCCGTCGGGCCCCGGCCGCCCGCGCGGAGGCTCTGCGGACCGGTGGCGCGGAGGTGATCCGGTTGGCCTCCGCCGGGGGCCGGGTGCGGATCCCCGCGCTGCTCGAAGCCCTTGGCCAACGCGGTATCCTGACCGTGGTCGTGGAGGGTGGCTCCGAGGTGGCGGCGCAGTTTCTGGACGGGGGCCATGTGGATCGGCTCCTGTGGTTCGTGGCACCCAAGATCGTGGGCGGGGCCCAGGCAGTGCCCGCAGTGGCCGGGCTCGGCGCGGCGCGCATGGACGACGCCCTGGTGCTCGAGGATCTGGTGGTGCGCCGTGTGGGTGGGGATCTGCTGCTCGACGGGAGGCTCTGAGATGTTCACCGGGCTGATTGCGGACGTTGGAACCATCAAGAAGCTCACGCCGGGGGACCGGGCCACGACCCTCGGCATCGCCACGAGCCTGGACCTGTCCGGCTTCGCCGTGGGCGACAGCCTGGCCGTGAACGGGGCCTGCCTGACGGTGGTGCGGATCGATGGCGGCGCCCTGGATGTCACCGCAGTGGCAGAGACCGTGGCGCGCACCACCCTGGGGTACCTCTCCCCCGGAGACCTGGTGAACCTGGAGCGGCCGCTGGAGCTGGGCGCCCGGCTGGACGGTCACCTGGTCCAGGGGCACGTCGATGGCCTGGGCCGACTCGAAGACAGGCGAAAAGCAGGAGATTCCGTGGTGTTCACCTTCTCGCACCCCGAGGATCTGGCGCCCTTCCTGGTCAGCAAGGGCTCGGTGGCGGTGGACGGCATCAGCCTGACCGTGGCGGCCCTGGGCCGGTCCACCTTCGACGTCTCCGCGATCCCGCACACCCTGTCCGAGACCACCCTGGCGCGCCTTGTCACAGGAGACCGGGTCAACCTGGAGGCGGACATCATCGGCAAGTACGTCGCGAAGATGGTCCAGGCCTATGGTGGCGGCGCCGGCGGGCTCAGCCTCGGCAAGCTGGCAGAGCACGGTTTTCTTTAGGCAATACGGCTACCAGGCCCTGGCGCGTGGCGTGAGGCGGCGCGGCGAAGATTTCCGGACATCAGTCTTGCTCTATTCTGGCTAACTGCTAAAAGCAAAGGACTTATTGCTGAATTCGGAGTGTTTCGTGAGCGACGCCATCCGGAAAGTCGAAGCGGCCATCGAGGCCATGAAGCAGGGCAGGATGATCATCCTCGTCGATGACGAGGATCGTGAGAACGAGGGCGACCTCACCATCGCTGCCGAGAAGATCACGCCCGAGGCGATCAATTTCATGGCCAAGTACGGGCGCGGCCTCATCTGCCTCTCCCTGACCGCCGAGCGTTGCGAGCAGCTGGGGCTGCCCATGATGGTCCCCGGCGGCGCCAACCGCTCGGCCTTCGGCACTCCCTTCACGGTGTCCATCGAGGCGCGCCACGGGGTGACCACCGGGATCAGCGCGGCTGACCGGGCGGTCACCATCAAGACCGCAATCTCGCCCGTGGTGCGGCCCGACGACCTGGTCATGCCCGGCCACGTCTTTCCGCTGCGGGCGCAGGCCGGCGGCGTGCTCGTGCGCACCGGGCAGACCGAAGGTTCCCTCGATCTGGCGCGCCTGGCCGGCCTGGAGCCCGCGGGAGTGATCTGCGAGATCATGAACGACGACGGCACCATGGCTCGCATGCCGGATCTCGAGAAGTTCGCCGCGGACCACGATCTCCTGATCCTCAGCATTGCCGACCTGATCACCTACCGGCTCTTCAGAGAGTCCCTGGTGGAGCAGGTGGAGTCCGGGTCACTCCTGCCGGGCTTGGAGGGAGTCACCGCCGAGTTCAGGGCCCACGTCTTCACGAGCCAGGTCCAGGGGACCCAGTTCCTGGCGCTCAGCCTGGGCGAATACGGCCCCGAGGACGAGGTGCTCGTGCGGGTGCACTCGGGGTGCATCGGCGATCCCTTCAACTCCCAGACCTGCGTCTGTGGACCGACCCTGCGCGAGTCCCTGCGCATGATCGAGCAGGAGGGCCGCGGCGTGCTGCTGTATGTCATGCCGAGCTGCATCGACATGCCGGCCCAGTTCGCCAGCCATGTCATGGGGCGTACGCCGCCCGCCAAGCGGCACAACGCCGAAGGGGTGCCCACGGCCCTGCGAAGCGTGGGCCTCGGCATCCAGGTGCTGGTACACCTCGGGCTGCGCCGCATCCGACTGATGACCAACAACCCGCGGCGGATCGTGGGGCTGACGGGGTACGGCATCGAGATCACGGAGCGGGTGGCGATTCCGGTTCGAGAGACCCGCCACAACGTCACGTTCCTGGACCGGAAGCGGGAGCGCGGTGCCTTCGTCAATGGAGAGGGAAAAGAGAAATGAAACAGATCGTCGAAGGTCAGCTGTCTGCGGCGGGGCTCCGGGTGGCCCTGATCGTGTCGCGGTTCAACAGCTTCATCACCGAGCGTCTGCTCGAGGGGGCCCAGGACGCCCTGGTGCGCTCCGGGGCCGCTGAGGCGGATCTCAGCGTCGTCAGGGTGCCGGGAGCCTTCGAGATGCCGGGCGTTCTTCGCCGGGTCGTGGACACGGGCAAGGTCGATGCAGTGGTGTGCCTCGGAGCGGTGATCCGTGGAAGCACGCCACACTTCGACTACGTGGCCAACGAGGTGATCAAGGGCATCGCCCAAGTGGTCACTGAAGGCAAGGTGGCCATCGGCATGGGCATCTTGACCACCGACACCATCGAGCAGGCAGTGGAGCGAGCCGGGACCAAGGCGGGCAACAAGGGCGCCGAGGCTGCCATGGCCGCCGTCGAGATCGCCAACGTCTACAAGTTGCTCTGATGTCACGACGGCGGCTCAGCCGGGCGCGTCTGCTGCAGGTGCTCTATCAGTTCCAAGTCTCGGGGACCTGGCCCGACCTGTCGGAGGTGCAGGGGCACTTCGCCCGGTCGGACAAGGGACCCAGCGAGGACGGGGATTTCACCCTGCAGGTGTTCACAGCGCTGCGGGAGCGGATCGCCGAGATCGATGGCCTCATCAACGCCGCGTCCCGCAACTGGCGCCTGGAGCGGATGGCGGCCGTGGACCTCAGCTTGATCCGTCTGGCCACGATGGAGCTGCTGCTCGAGACGGCGCCGCCCAAGGTGGTGCTGAACGAGGCCGTGGACCTGGCCAAGGAGTACGGGACCGACACCTCGGGCAGCTTTGTCAACGGCGTGGTGGACGGCATCCTTCGTCACAGGCGTTGACCCAGAAGCGATGACCCGGCACACCCTGTCTTTGGACCTCTCACCGACCGAGGTCCGGCGCGTTCGCTGGCGAAGGTCCACGGCCGACCTCACCGCCCTGGAGCCCCTGGACCTCCCGCTCTGGGTGGCCTGTGCCTGGGACCTGCGGCCACCCGGCGGGCTGGCCCGCCAGTGTGACCAGCGACTCGACGGCGCCCTCAGTCGACAGGTGTCGTCGGGAAGGCTCGGCCTGGCCTTTGGAGAGGTCGCCCTCGTGGGCGCTGGTCAGCACCTCGCCGGGTCGCACCTGCTGCTCCTGGGGCTCGGTGCGCCAGGGGCCTTCGAGCCCTCGCAGGCAGGCGCGCTCGGGCGCGACCTGGCGGACCGGCTCCACAAGCTGGGGCACACGCGCTACGCCCTCGAGGTGCCCTGGCTGTCGGAGGTGTCCGTGCCCGGGGCCTCGCTGGTCGCCACGGACTTCGTCGCCGCGCACGTCCGGCGGCGGTTGACGTTGCTGGGGCCGGCGGGGGCGCTCAGCGTGACCTGGGTCCTGCCCGAGACCGTGCACCTGGCGCGCGGTCGGGCGACCAGGCCGGGAGGGCGGAGGCGCGCCAGCCTGTGGCCCCGGCGTCACCACCGGGCGCGCAGAGTCACTTTTTTTAGGCATCGTCTAAAAAAGTAAGCCCAGAAACACCCCTGGGCCACCAATACGAGCCTCCCTCGAGGGGAGAATCATACACATCCGGTTGTATAGGGGGGGGTGAACATACCACCAGATGTTGTGTGTCCTGAACAGAGGAGCAGCGGTTCCCTCAGGGTAAGTCCCTGGAATGCTTTATTTTCTTGACTCTACATTCAATGTAATTTATTAATTGGATCCTACTAAGAATAATAAACTCAGGATAGACATCTTTCGGGAGACCCAAGATAGCTGTCTCCCCGAAGAAAGCAAGAAAGGCGCGGCGCCCATGGTCATGCACCCCGGATCGCTCTCCCGACTCAAAGCCCAGCCGGCGGACTTGGCGTTCTCAGAGGCTGAGCTCGTGGAGTTGGAGCGGCGCAATCCGGACGGGTTGACCTCGGCGGAGATCATCCGTTTGTTCCAGGCGCGGGGGGTCAAGCTATCGGAGGGGACCTTCCGCAAGTATGTGCAGCTGGGCCTGCTGCCCCGCAGCAGGAGGGTGGGCAAGAAGGGCAAGCACAAGGGGTCCAAGGGGATCTACCCCACGACCATCGTCAGGCAGATCACGGCCATCAAGCGGATGATGGCCGAGGGGCTCACCATCGAGCAGATCCAGCGGAGCTGGCTGCGCTTCCGTCCTCGCGTCGAGGGGATCGAGAGCGACATCGGTGACCTGCTCGACGAGATGACTCGAGAGCTGGAGGAGCCGCACTTCGACGCGGCCGTCCACGGGCGGCTCGAGAGCGAGCTGCAGGGGGCCCGGGCCGACGCCGCGGAGCTGATCCGGCGGCTTTCGTCCCTGGAGCGCGCGGTTTCCTGGAGCCCGGAGCGGGCCGAGGACGGCGCGCCTGATGAGCTCGGAGCAATGGAGGACAGCGCGCCCACGGGGCGCTTCTTTTAGACGACGCCGTGCCGGGCGCCACCCAGGCCCCGGTCGGAACCCAACGTGGTGAGGTCCCGACGACCTCGAGGAGCTTGAGACCATGGAGAAGGACGGCAAGGCCACCCCCTCGACGAGCCGCGTACGCAGGAGAAACAGACGGCGGAGTCGCATGCGGTCCAAGACCATCGCACCGAAGAGGCTGACAAAAGAGGAGCTCCGCATGAAGGAGATCCTCGAGCCGTACAAGCTCATCCCGCGGCCGAAGTCCCGCAAGGAATGCGCAAATGGCATCCGGCCGTGCCCCTTTGTGAGCTGTCGGCATCACCTCTACCTGGACGTCAACCAGGAGAAGGGCTCTCTGAAGCTCAACTTCCCGGACCTGGAGGTCTGGGAGATGCCCGAGACGTGCTCTTTGGACGTGGCGGATCGCGGCGGCATGACCCTCGAGGAGGTCGGTGAGATCCTGAACCTCACCCGCGAGCGGATCCGGCAGGTCGAGGTCCGCGGGCTGCTCAAGCTCAAGATGAACATCGACGCCGAGCGGCTCGAAGGCTACGTCAAGGGCTGAGGATACGTCCCCGTTCTGCCCACCCCCCGCGGCGTCGGGTCGCGCGACTCACAAAACCGTCGTCAGTTCCACCAGCTGTTGTGTACTCCCCGGGGAATATCCGCTACAACTGTAGCCTACGGTGTCGGAAAGGGCCTTAGGTGGCATGAGCGACGATCTCCCCGAAGCCTCTGGAGCGTTTGCGGAAGCCCTCGTGGATACGGAACGAATTCGTGCGTTTCTCGATGAGCACGTGCGCCCTCTCAGGGAGGAGGAGGAGGGGCTGGCCAAGCAGTGGCGGCCGGGATTTCGGGTGAGGTTGCCGTACTTTTCGCTGCTCGACGAGCGCCAGCAGGCGCACCTGCGAGGGATCTTCTCCCACCTGTTGCCGGATCCGGACATTTCTGTCGAGAGGTTCGATCGCGAGGAGCTCATCCTGCTGGACGTCCTGTCGGAGACCTACGTGGTCCAGTCCAAGGTGTTCGTCGACCTCATGGATCAACACGACTACCGCGTGGTGTCGAAGGTGCGACGGGACGTGCCGGGGCGAATCATCGCCATGACACTCTCGGCGTCGGTGTTCATTTTCGACGCGCCTGACGAGCACCGCAAGCGCATGTACCTGTACCAGAACATCTACGGCAACCGTCACGTGGAACCTGACGGCCGTTGTCGGCTCAAGGGTCATCTGCGGCTGGCCGAGGTGATGCGGGCGCTGGAGTTTCGGACCTCGCCCCTGCTCATGTTGGCCGTGCATCCCGAGGGCGTCGCCTATCGAATGGGCTTCGAGCACGAGAGCCAGGTGGTCTCCAACACCTTCACCTCGCGGATGATGGAGATGAGCTTCAACGCCAGCTCCAGCTTCCACAGCTACACCAACGTTCGTCCCCTCAGCGAGGTCGAAGCTGAAGGAGAAGAGGAAGACGACGACGACGACTTCGACGATCGGCCTCCTTTTGACACGGGGAAATAGGTCCCCAGGCGAGGCGAATCGGTGCGGGTGAAACCTACACCGGCCCGGCGAGTTCTGGTATTCTGTGCCTCCCGGGCCGAGACGCAGCTGGACGGCGTGGCGCATTCCGCGTGCGCGTCGACCGTCGGACTCGGTAACGACGCGAGGAGCATTGGCACATGGCACACGGAAAAGGTAAGAAGTTTCTGGTGGGTCTGCTGGCCGTCCTGATCGTGGCTGGAGGCGCCTTCGGCGTCTACATCTACATGTTCGGCAAGAAGCACAAGACCGAGTACGGCGAGAAGCACAAGATCACCAAGAAGGAGGCGTCCTTGGTCGAGCGTTTCGAGACGCAGCTCAACAAGTGCGCCAAGGACGTGTTCACCCACGCGAAGCTGCCCTACAAGCCACCCAAGGCCGCCGCGGCGGACGGCTACAAGAAGGCCGTGGGTGTGGTCGCCAAGGAGATCCGCGTGTGTCTGCAGGGCCAGAAGACCGCCGACGGCAAGGGCTTCTCGCCGCCCAACATGCAGGGCAAGCAGCTCGAGCCCCTCGCCGCGGCCAAGACCTGTAAGGAGTTCGCCGACAAGTTCGTTTCCCTGGTAGCCTGCGAGACGCGGATCGAGGCCCTCATCGACGACGCCGGGTTCATCGACCCCGAGGATGTGGACGACGCCAAGCCGAAGAAGGATGACAAGGCCGACCAGCCGAAGAAGGACGACATGGCCGCCCAGCCGAAGAAGGACGACATGGCCGCCCAGCCGAAGAAGGACGGCATGGCCGTCCAGCCCGCGGGCGACATGACCCCCAAGGCGAAGAAAGACGCGATGAAATAGCGCCCGGAGCCCGTCAGTGGGGCTCGGCGACCGGTGGCCACGCGGCCCGGAGGGCCAGGGCCCAGCGAGGGAGGAACGCATGAGAGTGAAGACGATGATTCTGAGCGCGCTTTGCATGGCGCTGATGACGGTGAGCTGTGGATACGGCAAGGACACCGGGCCCAAGCAGCCCAAGTCGTCGCCGCTGTTCGGTCCCCTGGCGGATCGATTCCAGGCTCGGTGCAAGGCCTGCTTCGAGGACGTGTTTCACGTGAACATGGGCCGCCAGCTCACCGCGGCCGAGCGCAGTGATGCCGCGAAGATGAAAAAGGCCCTGGCCTCTTTCCGGCAGGAGCTCACCCAGTGCATGACCGGCAAGGGGTACGGCAACGAGACGCAGGTCGAGGCCTCGGTGGTCGAGGTCTGGTTGGCCACGACCGGGTGCCCGCAGTTCGCCGCGGCGGCCTTCAAGGCGCCCCAGTGCATCGCCATCCAGTCGGTGCTCGAGGAGGCGGGCTACCCCGAGGAGAACGCGTCGCCGCCCAAGGCGCCGCCCAAGAAGAAGCGCCCCCGGGCCGCGCCGCCCACCAAGTAGGCCTTCTCGCCGGCCGGGCGGCTCGACCTCGGGGAAGTGACCAGCTCAGTCCTGATCCGGCCTTGGGTCATCTGGGGCCGTGGGGATCCGTTCGATTGGATCCGCGCTCCCCTTCTCCTTGTTCCAGAACCTCACGAGGTCCGGATCCAGCCGCTCCATTCGCTCGGCGACACTTGACGGCACCAGGGCGTGGGGCTCGTCCGCGTCGCCGGGATGTTCCACGATGGCCACCAGACCCAGCTCCACCTTCCGGGCCAGGCCAGCGCTCAGGTCGAACCAGCGGATCTTCCGCTGGCGTGTCACGTAGCAGAACCGCCGCGGGCCCGGCTTGGGCTCCCGGACGGCCGAGGTCCTCACCAGGTTTGCCGCCCGGTTGGCAAGGTCGTGCGCTTCCCTTTCCTGGTTCCGCACCGCCTCCCGCCTCCGGTTCTCCTCGGCCTCGGCGACCATGCGCGCGTCGTAGGCCTGCCGCTGCCGCTCCGACTCGGACACCGCTGTCCCCTTCTTCTTCTTCTTCTTTTTCTTCTTACGGTCGCGGCGGGCCGCGGTGTCAGCCTGCTGCTTTGTCTTTCTGTCCACGAGCCCGGCCCGCAGGAGCTGGTCACGGAGGTCGGCCATTGTGCCGGTCATGATAGTCCCTCGGGTGTGGTCCGACAACCGGCCCGGACCCGGGTCACTGTTGGGCGAGGGTTGGACGGACGCCAGGGTCCAGTCGCTTGGGGCCGCGGTACGGGACCCGGTGGCGGGTGGAGCGGCGGACGCGGACCAGCAGGCCTGGCTGGGCGGCCGTGGCCTCCGTGGCCATCCAGCCCGTCCGGAGCCGGGGCGGGGCCCAGTCGAACAGCCACCTCGAGTCCCTGGGTGACAGGTTGATGCAGCCGTGGCTCTTGGGTCGGCCGAAGCCGTTGTGCCAGTAGGTGCCGTGCAGGGCGAAGCCCTCGTGGAAGTACTGGATCCACGGCACGTCGTCCACCCTGTACAGCTCCCCCGCTCCCTTGCGGTTGTTCATGGCGGCCATGGCGACCTTGGTCCGCACGCGGAACAACCCCCGCGGGGACTGGTGGTGCCACCGTCCCGTGGAGACCAGGGTGGCGAAGACCGGGCGATCCCCCTCGTAGGCCACCAGGGTCTGGTGCCTGAGCAGCACCTCCACCCAGCGGTCTGTGGGCCTGACGCCCCTGGGCGGGGCGCTGAGGTGCACGCGCTGCACGTGCCGAGCGGCCACCCAGCGGTCCTGCTCGATGCGATAGAACCGCCGCTTGCCCCGGCCCCGCACCTCGTGGATCCGTACCCAGGTGTGGTGCTTCAACCGGTCCACCCGCCGCGCCCCGTGGCTCGGCGCCAGGCGCACCGGGGCGTACTTGTACGCGGTGGTGCAGCCCATGGGGATCGTCGGGCGCCCCTTCAAGACCCGGCCGGAAAACGCCGAGGGTCGGTAGCGGACCATGTCGCCGCGGGGCACGAGCTCCCCGCGCCGGGTCTGGATGAAGCGACGCTTCCCGATGCGTTTCCACCCCGCCACCGAGAATGAGAACCCCCGCTCCACCAGCCGGTCGTGCGTGCCGGCCGCCGCGGCCTCTGGGCTGGTGTAGATGGGCACTCCGTCCCGGCGGGCATAGTAGGCGATGCGCGGAACGAGCCGTGAGCCCCGAAGGATCGGCTGCGCCTGTCCGCTCGGCAGGCGCCAGGTGGTCCGCCCGTGGGCCGCGCACATCCAGGCACCTTCAGCCACCTCGAACCACCGCCCTCCCTTGCAGCGCCGCCCCCGGGCTACGGCCATGATGGGCAGCCGCGTGGTGCGCGCGGCGGTGCCCACGAACCCGCCCCCCTTGCCCGGCCGGCGGTACAGATCCGTGCGCCCGGTGACCTCCACCGTGAGGGGCGTCACCACCCGGCGCCGCGCCCGCTTGCCCGGCCTCCGCGCTCGCGCGGGTAGGGCCAAGAGCCCCAAAAGTCCCGCAACCATCGCCACCTGGAGGTGGCGGTGTCTGATCCACATGGATGAAAGTCTACCCCCAAGCCCCGGCGAGCGCCAAAAATGGTGGTGGAGTGGGTTGATTTTCATCGCCCCCTGTGCGTATGGTCGATTGAGTTAGCAAATATATGTAGGTCAACGCACATGGTGTCTCCTGGGTGATGGGACACTGGCTGTTCCTGCATGAATCCCGCGAGGAGGTGACCATGGTCGAGCACATCCAACGTTCATTTTTGATCTGGCCGATGATCGTCTGTCTGACCCTGGCCACCGGCTGCGGGGATGACGACAACGTCGGTGGGAACAACAACAACCAGGAGGACGCCGGCGTGGACGCGGGGGAGGACGCCACCACCGGCCCGAGCCTCACCTTCCAGATCGTGACCTTCTCCTCCGAGGACGGGACCGACATCCCCCTGCCCGGGGCGACGGGGGCCTTTGACGCGCCCGGCGGTCAGCGGACCGAGCAGGTCGCCGACGCGGAGGGATGGGTCACCTTCACCGGCATCGACTGGTCCCTGGGGTCGGCGGCGTTCACGGCGCACCACGAGGGGTACGACATCGTGAGCCTGGTCAACCTGGACGAGACAGTGACGCCAGAGCCCGGCGATGGCCCGATCCGGGTGGGCCTCGCCACCATGACCCCCGCGCCCGATCCGGACATGACCACGGTCACAGGGTCGGCCACGGGCTTGGTGGACGCTGCGGCCCATGATCTGATCCTCTTTCCGTTCCGCGCGGCGGCTGAGTACGGCGCCGGCGCCGGCACGGCTCCCTACGAGTACCTCGTGGAGACCGACGCGCCATACACGCTCGTGGGCATCGAATCAGTAGACGGCGCTCTTCCGTCGGGCACGGGCTACTTCGTGGACATCTACCGGGCCATGATCCTGGAGCACGATCCCATCACTGCGGCCACGGCCCAGGAAGATCTCGACCTGGCGGCCCATGAGGTCACGCCGCTGACCGCCCAGGGCCAGATGGTCCTGCCCACCCGCGCCGATAGCCCCCTGCGCACCGGATGGCCGAATGTCTGGGTCATGGACTGGGAGAGCTCCTTCTGGCACAACACCGGCTGGGCCGAGCTCATCGACTTCAGCGCCGATGGCAACGCCTTTGACGTGGACTACATCTGGGTGGAGCCCCCGCTCCTCGAGGCGCCGGTCACCTTCTGCCGGGTCTACAACCAGGGCACCCTCGACATGTCGATCGTTCTCAAGCTCGGGTATCCGGAGGCCGGCGCGCTGGATCCGCCGCTGCTGGACGTGCCGCGGTGGGTGATCCCTGCCAGCCCGATCACGATCCATCCGCTGCACGCCGCCATGGAGTGGGAGCTGTTCGACGACGACATCCTCCTCGTGACCATGGAGGTCTATCGGGGCGATCAGATCGTCTGGCGGGTCTTTGCCGAGGAGAACGCCCTGTCCCTGACCATCCCGCTGCCACCCTCCTCTGTGGACGTGGATGACCACCTTGGCCACCAGACCCTGACGGGCAAGATCCTCGTGGGCGAGCTCGACGAGTCGGACACCTACTGGCAGCGGCTGGCGGTCACCGGCACGGCGGCCCTGGATCCCTAGCTGCACCGCCCGGTGCCTGGTAGCGGCCGGATCGCAATACAAGGGTGTCATGGCTCGTCGCGCGGGGGGGCGTTCAGGGCCTCGATGAGCTGCCCGAGCCGGTCCTCGGGCGCCGAGGCGCGGGTGGGCATGCCGCCGCCCAGGCCGAGGAGACGGGGGAAGTCGAACCCCGAGTCAAAGGCGGCGGCCACGGTGATCATGCCCGACTGCTGCACCACGGCCACCTCGGCCAGCTTTTGGCCGAGGAGCAGGAGGTCGGTCTTGTCCACCCGCCCCGATCGCGGCGGGATCCGCACCACGGCCACGCGCCCCACCACGCGGTACCCCTTGGCTGCCTCCCGGGTGCGCGCCGCCATGGCCCCGAAGGCGTCTCGCGCCTCCATGATGACCTCCCAGTCCTGACCGCTCCGAGAGCAGCCGGTGGTCAAGAAGCGGATGATCCGGTGTCGCAGGCTGTCGTCGCGGTAGGCCGCCCGCAGGGCGAAGTCGATGGTCTCGCCGAGCCCGGTGGGTGAGCCCGTCCTCGTGTCCACTGCCCGGGCGTCGGCGTCGGCCTCCGCATAGGGCAGGTGTCCCCCCAGGATCCACTTCGCCGCCGCGTAGATCCCGTCGAGGTCCAGGTGCGCCAGCAGGGTCTGTACCGGTCCCACCTGCGCCACCAGATCCGGGGTGATCATTTCCGGGCAGGCGCCGGCCTCTTGCTTGGTGACCAGCCAGAAGCGATCGTCGGCGCCGTACTTCTCCGCCAGGGGGTGGTCGTGGTGGTCGACCCAGGCCGCCAGGCGATCCCCGAGGCCGTCGAGGAACACCCGGGTGACCGTGTCGAAGGAGACGCCGCCGCTGCCATCGGCCGCAAAGGCGATGTCCAGCACCACCACGCGTCCAGGCAGGGTGGCGGGATCCGGCAGCCTTCGCGGAGAGGCAAAAATGACCTGAGGCGTGGTCATGATGGTCCGTTGATGGCCGGAGCCGCGGGTGGGCGTCGTCTAGTGCTGCGAGGCGCCGTTGTTGACGATCCAGTCGTAGAGCTGGTCCGCCTCGGACTGGGTGACGGTGTGGTCCGCGTCGGAGTTCAGCTTTTGCAGCAGGGTGCAGGTGGGGTCGCCCCCGATGACGTTGGCCTCGGTGTCGGTGCCGACGCCCATGACCCCGGCGTAGCTGTCGGTGCTGTAGTCCCCTGCCGGGGTGGCGCCCGAGTGGCAGCCGTCGCACTTGTCGGCGAAGATGTACTGCGCCGAGTTGGTGTAGGAGACGCCCATGGTGTCGGCCATGCCGTAGCAGGCGGCCACCATCAGCGCCGTGGCGCCGGACATGAGATAGAGGCTCCAGCGAACCCCGTTTCTCCCTTTGCGCCTGAGCCAGGATCCCAGCTTCATCGAGCCACCTCCTTGTCCCGGTATCCTAGCACGTCGCGCGGTCGCGGGAAACGACCAGGCGCTTCGGCTTGGCGCTGCTGGCCGCGCGCGGTATAACGGCCGCGGCCGACGTGGACGCGGACGATGAGCACGACGACGAGATCAGCGGGTGACCCGACCAACCGCGGCGCGGAGAGTCGCGGCGAGGGGGTCCTGGAGCGGCCCAGCCTGTGGCAGGAGTTCTCGTGGATCCTGGGCAAGGACCTCCGCGCCGAGCGGCGCGCGCCCTCGGTTCTGATGGTCTCGGTGCTGCTGGCCGCGGGGGTGGTGGCGGCCTGCGCCCTGGCGGGTGGCGGCGCAGGGTCGGGAGAGCTCGCCTGCGCTGCCATCTGGGTGTCGGTGGCCTTTTCGGGGGTCTACTCCTCGAGCAACGCCTTCGCCCGGGAACAGGCCAGCGGGGTTTTTCGCGTGCTCGTGGGCGGCCCAATCCGGGGCGTGTCCCTGTATCTGGGCAAGGCGACGGGGGTCCTGGTGATGACCCTCATCGGGGGGATGGTGGCCGCGGCCATGTCGGCCCTGGTCATCGACGCCGCCGGGCTGCTGGCCTGGCCCTGGCGCCTGGCCGGCATCCTGGCAGCGGGGTGCTTCGGCTTCGCGGTGGTGGGGGCCCTGGTGGCACCCCTGCTGGGTCTGGGCGCGGGCCGGGAGGCGCTGCTCGCCCTGGTGCTCTTGCCCCTGGGCGTGCCCATCATCCTCTCGGGTGCGCGGGCCACTGCCGCCCTCTACGCCGGCCCGGCGAACCTGGACGCGTACCGGGACTCCCTGGGCATCGTGTTGGGGCTGGATGGTCTCTTCCTGGCGCTGGCGCTGTGGCTCTTCGAGCCCCTGGTCAGGCGCAGGGGGTGATATAGTGTCTCGCTGTGGTGAGTCAATGCTGAAACGCGCTGTCCCCCTGATGCTTGCCCTGGTGATGCACTGCGAACCTGGAGTTGCGTCCGCGGTCGGCGCCACGAAGATGGCGCCCGCCCCGACCCAGAAGGGCGGCGCTCAGCCCGGGCAGTGGCAGGACTACAAGTCGGCACGGGAGCATGGTGTCGGTGGCGACGCCACGCAAGTGCCTTCTGGGACGCTCGTGGTCATCGCCTACGTCATCATCTGGGCGGTGGTGCTCCTGTACGTGCTGGTGCTCGCGCTGCGCCAAAGGCGGCTCGCGAGTGAGGTCGACAACCTGCGAAGGCGCCTGGACGATCTGGAACCGCCGACCGGAGCGGGTGACGCGAAGAAGACCTGAGGGGCAGCGAATTGCCAAGTCGATCGCCCAGACCGCCAATGTATCCCGGCTCACTTCGTTGCGCCTCGTTGTATAGCAGCAGTATGCTGCCTCGTCGCGCCTCGCGAGCCGGGCGCCTCGACGCCCTGGATCGACCGACTTGGCAATTCGTTGCCCCTGAGACTCCTACGCGCGAGGACCCATGAGATCCATCGGCCTGATCTACAAAAGGAACAACCCAGAGGCGGCCGAGGCCGCCGGACGGGTCGTCGACTGGCTCGTCGAGCGGGACGCCGAGGCCCTGGTCGGCCCCGGGCAGCAGCTGACCATCGGCAAGGGCGTCGCCGTGGACGAGACCGACCTGGGCCGGCGATCCGAATTCCTGGTGACGCTGGGCGGGGACGGAACGCTGCTGCACGCCGCCGGGGTCCTGCGAGATCACCCGGTGCCCATTCTCGGCGTGAACATGGGGCGACTTGGTTTTTTGACGCCCTTCCCCGAAGAGGCGCTCGAGGGGGCCCTGGAGGCGGCCTTCGAGGGGCGGCTCGAGATCCAGCAGCGCATGCGCCTCGCGGTGCGGCTGCGTCGATCCGGCAACGAGGAGGTGGCCGGCATCGCCCTGAACGACGCCGTCATCAGCCAGGGCGCCATGGCCCGGTTGCTGGAGCTCGAGGTGCGCCAGAACGGTCAGCTCATCACCACCTATCGGGCAGACGGGCTCATCGTCTCGACGCCCACCGGGTCGACTGCGTACAACCTGTCGGCCGGGGGGCCCCTGCTGACCCCGGGGCTGGCGGCCGTCTGTGTCACCCCCATCTGCCCGCACACCCTCACGAACCGTTCCCTGGTCATGCCCGCCGACTGCGTCATCACCGCGCAGATCGTCGACACGGGGGACAAGCCCTTTCTCACCATCGACGGCCAGCGGGGCTACATCCTCGACGCCGACGACGTGGTGAGCATCGCCCGGGCGGAGGCAGCCCAGCCGCTCTATCAGGCGCCCGAGGTGGACATCTTTGAGCTGATGCGCTCCAAGCTGAGCTGGAGCGGCAGCGCGGGCTGACCCATGCTCGAATATCTGAGAATCAGAAACTTCGCGATCATCGAAGACGTGGAGCTGGAGCTGGGACCCGGCCTCAGCGCCATTACGGGCGAGACGGGCGCGGGCAAGTCCATCCTGGTGGGCGCCCTGACCGGGCTGCGCGGGGCGCGGCTCACCCGGGAGTCCGTGCGCGACGGCTCGGATCAGGCCGCGGTGGAGGCGGTGCTGAGCCGGGACGTCTTCGGGGCCGGCCCGAGGGGCGGGGCCGTTGGCGAGACCCCGAACGGAGCCGGTGACGGGTCCGGCGACGGGTACGGCGACGCGGCCGCCGACGGGTCCGGTGACGCGGCCGGCGACGGGTCCGGTGACGCGGCCGGCGACGAGGCCGGCGACGGGGAGGGGCTGCTGCTGACGCGCACCCTGTCGGCGAGCGGGCGGTCCCGCCAGCGCCTCGATGGAGACCTGGTCCCGGCCAGGCGGCTGGCCGAGGTGGTGGGCCCGCGCCTGGACATCAGCGGTCAGCACGACGGACAGACCCTGACCGATCCCTCCACGCACCTGGGCCTGGTCGACAGCGCCGGTGTGTCGCCAAAGACCCGGGATGGTGTCAGCGAGGCGGTGGCCGCCGTGGTCGAGGGCTCGCGGCGGCTCGGGCAGGTGAGCCTGGACGAGCGGGAGCGGGCGTCGCGCCTGGACCTGCTCAGGTACCAGCTCGGCGAGCTGGAGGCGGCGCGGCCCGAGCGCGGCGAGCACGCCAGCCTGGACACCGAGCGCCGGCGGCTGGCCTCGGCTACGGAGCTGGAGCAGGCCGCCCGCGGGGCCTTGGGGCTGCTGTACGAGGACGAGGGCTCCGCCGTGGACCGGATCGGTCGCTGCGAGCGGTTGGTCGGAGAGGCCGCGGAGGTGGACCCGAGCCTGCGGGACCTCCCCGAGCGCCTCTCCGACGCGCGCGCCCAGTGCGACGACGTGGCCAGGGACCTGCTCAGGTATGCCGGGTCCATCGAAGGCGATCCGGCCCGCCTGGACGCCGTTGAGACCCGCCTGGCCGAGCTGGATCGACTCCGGAGGAAGCACGGCGTGGACGTGGACGACCTCGCGGACCTGCGGGACAGGCTCGCCGCCGAGGTGGAGGACCTCCGCTGCGCCGACGAGCGAATCGAGGCCCTGCGGGCGGACCTGGACCGGGCCCGCGCCGCCGCCGAGGAGGCCGCCAGGAAGCTCACCACGGCGCGCAAGCGCGCGGCCTCGCGCCTGGCCAAGGCCGTGGAGGCCAACCTCGCCCGGCTGGGCATGCCCAAGGCGCGGTTCCTCATCCGCTCCGAGCTCCGGGCGGCCCGTAAGGGTGACGACCCGGAGCTGGTCTTCGACGGTCGTCGCCTCGGTCCGCGGGGTTGGGATCGCGTGGAGCTGCTCGTGGCCCCCAACCCAGGGGAGGAGCCCCTGCCCCTGGCGCGCACCGCCTCGGGCGGGGAGCTGTCGCGGCTCATGCTTGCCATCAAGCTCGTGCTGGCCGACCGCGACCAGGTGCAGACGTACGTCTTCGACGAGGTGGACGCCGGTATCGGCGGCGTCACGGCCGACACCGTGGGCCTCGCCCTGGCCGAGGTTGCCCGTCACCGCCAGGTCCTGTGCATCACCCACCTGCCGGGCATCGCCGCCTTTGCGGACCACCACTTCCGGGTGACCAAGTCCGACCACGAGGGCCGCACCCACGCCACCATCACCGAGCTGACCGACGAAGAGCGCACCGAGGAGCTGGCCCGCATGATCGGCGGCGCCAAGGTCACAAAGGCCACCCGGGCCGCGGCCGCGGAGCTGATCGCCGGCGCAAAGAAGCGGCGCCAGAAGCTCAGCAAGAAGGTCAGCAACCAGGTCAGCAACCAGGTCAGCAACCAGCTCAAGAAGTAGCTCACCTACCAGCTTGACCAGGTCAAGTGGCGAATCAGCGGTCTTTCCTCGCGCAGGTGTGCGGAGGTATGACGCCCCCGTGAACACCCGACGAGGCGAGCCATGGCGACCGAGACGCGCGCGACGTGGTGTGGGCTGTGCCACGTCCGGTGCGGCCTGGAGGTGGAGGTGGAGGACGGCCGGGCCGTGGCCCTGCGCGGAGATCGCGCGCACCCCACCAACCGGGGTCGCACCTGTGCGGCGACGATCTGCCCGACTGCGCTTCTGGCACCGGGGCCTGGCGCCAGACCGGCATCCCAGGCCGGATCACGAAGGAACCGACGTCCTGACGAGGTGGGGTGGGGCAAAGCCCGAGTCACTGGACCGGGGTGAAGCCCGAGTCACCGGGGCGGGGTGAAGCCTGAGTCACTGGACCGGGGTGAAGCCCGAGTCACCGGGGCGGGGCAAAGCCCGAGTCACTGGACCGGGGTGAAGCCCGAGTCACCGGGGCGGGGCGAAGCCCGAGTCACTGGACCGGGGTGAAGCCCGAGTCACCGGGGCGGGGCGAAGCCCGAGTCACCGGGGCGGAGCCCGAGTTACTGGACCGGGGCGATGTACTGCTCGCAGCCGAAGTGGATGGTCAGCTGGGAGCCCGCCTCGCCCTGGATCCACTCGCAGGTCTGGGGGCAGACGTAGACCATGGTCGGGTTCATGTTGTCGTCGTAGTACCACCCCTGGGCCACGTTGGCGCAGTCGCTGGCCTCGAAGACCCGGCCGATGAAGTAGGACGTGGCGCCCGAGTCGATGTACTCGACGTTGACCAGGTTCGGATTGAGATCCTCGCCGGCCGGTGGCGGGGGGATCTCCCACTCGCAGCTCAGGGTGGCACTCTCTATCACCGCGCCGCCGAGCTGGTCGAACACCGGATCGAAGTCCTGGAGGCACATGTCTCCCGACAGGCCGCCGGTGATGGACACCAGGTCCTTGTACTCCACGCCTTCCCCGTCCGGAGCGGAGAAGATGCAGCAGGGCTCGGTCAAGCTGATGGCGCAGGCTTCTTCCTTGCTCAGGTACGAGAAGATGCCGTGCCCCTGGAAGCCGATGAAGCGGCTGTCGAGGGCGATCAGCGCGTCCACGAAGTCCTGGGCCGCTGTGTCGTCGGCGTCGTCGGAGACCACTACGATGTGCTTCGCCGAGTTGTCCCGGATCATCGAGGACCACTGGGGGTAGGTGGACAGCACCTTGGCGAATCCGCCGGTGCTGGGCACGGGCTCGCTGACGTGGAGGTAGTGCGGCAGGTTCGTGTCGTCCCAGGGACCCCCTACGGGGCAGCCCCCCACCGCGCCCACCGGGGCGTCAATACAGATCCCGTGCCAGTCCGTGTGGATCCCGCAGTCCTCGGGCAGACACGAGATGAGCACGATGTTCAGGTCGAGGCCCTCGTCGGCGACCCTCTGGGAGAAGGCGTTCATGTTGGCCCGGACCTCGGCGATCTCGTCCTCCATGCTCGGCGTGTTGTCGATGACGAAGATCACATCCGCGGGCCCGCGGCCGGCCGTGGCCGTCTCGGACACCGACACGCACCCGTCAAAGGGCGAGGCGTCCACGAAGCCGCCGTCGAGCTGACCCGAGTTGTTGTTCAACGAGTCGTTGTTCAGGTTGCCGTTGGTGTTGCTGCCGTCATCAACGCCGCGACAGGCGACGGCGCCCAGGGCCACACCGACGATCGTCAACAGAGCCAGCACTTTCATGATTTCCTCCTGGCAGACATTCGCCCGTGGAATGTCGAAGCGCCCTCATGTAGCCAATTGCTTTGGTGTTTGTATCACAATCCCCATTCTTGTCACCCGACCGGGAATCCGGTGTTACGGTGGGTAGACGAAGCCGAGCGCCAAAGTGTTCCCGGCTGGGATGGGGGACAGGGATGGGGGACGGTGTTCGACTTCTCGAATGGTCAATACCGATGTCACGATATTTCGAGATGTCGAACACCGTCCCCCTGGCTCATGCCTTTTAACGACCGGTAATCAAAGCGTATTGACCGCCCGGTTTGGGTCGGAAAATTGACCGGTTGTGGTGGCCGTGCTAAGGGTGGGGATCAGTCAGGGAATCGCCATGTCTCCCAGGAACCGACGCACCAGCCGGCCACGGAAGCGGCAGAAGTTGATCATGCCGCCGGTGCAACGTGGACCGAGTGAGGGGATCAGCCGCGGGCGGCTGACGGGCTACCTGGGGCTTGGGTTGATGGTGCTGGTCGCGGTGAACCTCTATGCGTTTGTGTGGGGGCGGAAGTCGTTGCGGAATGTGTACCGGACGGCCCAGACCGCGCAGCCCAAGGATCGGGCGAAGGGGAAGGCATCCAAGGCAGCGGTGCGCAAGAGGAGCCCCAACCGGTATTTGCGGATGCCGCGCGCCATCACCGAGCGGACCATGGTGGAGCAGGAAGAGGACGCTCTGCTGGAGATAGAGGCCTTCACGGTGCACGGGCGGATCCGGCGGGGGGACAACCTGTACTCGGCCCTCAAGCGCGTGAGCGTGAACCGACTGCTGGGCGACATCATCGTGCGCACCCTCGACCACCTGTACAACTTCCGTCGCGCGCGGCCCGGGCAGAAGTTCAAGATCCGCCTGAGCCAGGATCGCCGGCGGCTCTTGGCCTTCGAGTACCAGGCCAGCCCGGGGGAGATCTATCGAATCGTGCGCCGGGGCAGAAAGCTGGTCGCCCAGAAGGTGAACCGCCCGGTGGTCACGCGGATCTTCGAGCTGGCCGCGCCGGTGAAGGGCTCGCTGTGGTCCACCTTCAAGAAGATGGGCGAGGATGGCCGGCTGTTGGCGTCCTTCATCGCGATCTTCTCCTGGGATCTGAACCTGTACACGGACGTGCACTCCGGAGACATGATCCGCCTCATCGTGGAGAAGCAGTTCCAGGGTGAGGAGCACATCCGCTACGGCCGCGTCCTGGCCGCCGAGCTCGTCGGTAAGCGCAAGCGAGTGCGCGCGTTCTGGTATCGCCCCCCCAAGGGCAGCGGCGGCTACTTCGACGAGCAGGGCAATTCCCTGCATCGGATGCTGCTCAGGGCGCCCCTGCGCTACAGGCGCATCTCCTCGCTGTTCGACCGTCGGCGCATGCACCCGGTGCTGCACGTCATCCGCGCCCACAACGGCGTGGACTACGCTGCTCCCCAGGGCACGCCCATCTGGGCCGTGGCCGACGGCGAGGTCGTCTACATCGGCCGGAACCGCGCCGCGGGCAAGATGATCGTGGTGTCCCACGAGAGCAACATGCGCACGGTGTACATGCACATGCACGCCTTCCGTCGCGGCCTCAAGAAGGGCGACAAGGTCCGCCAGCGCCAGGTCATCGGCTACGTGGGTGCCACCGGGGTGGCCACCGGCCCCCACCTGCACTTCGGGCTCAAGATCGGCGGCGTCTACGTGGACCCGCTCAAGCACAACCGCACACGCCGTCCACCGGTGCCCAAGAAGTATCGCGCCGACTTCATCCGCTGCATCACCCCCCTGTCGGGAACGCTGAGCTCACTGCGCACCGCAGACAACCCCATTCGCCGCCCCGCCGGTCGCACGGTCCTCAAGGCCGTCGAGAAGTATCGGGGACGGTAGCGGTCGGGTCGCGCGGTCAGTTGGTGAAGTCCATGTCGATGGTCACCGTCGCGGTGGCCAGGTCGCCGCTGAGGCTCTGGCGTCCCGACGCGATGGACACCGCGGCCTCCGGATCCACCAGGTGGGTTTGCAGGGCCAGGCCGGTGCTGCCGGTGGCCACGGCCTGGACGCGCACGTAGCCCACGTCCACCCGCAGGGGTCCGCGGCGGAAGCAGACGCCCAGCGCCGCCAGGTGTCGATCCGGCGCCACCAGCGCCGCCGAGCGATACCGCGGATCCGCCTGGCCCTGGGTGAAGCCATAGCCCACCGACACGAACAGTCGCCTCGGCACGAGCGCCACCCGCACCGTGGCCGCCAGCGCCAGCCGCCGCCGAACCACGATCCCAAGGGACAGCTCGTTCACCTCCACGATGTCCGGCTGCCAGGTCACGGGCTGCACCTGCAGCCCGCGCGCCGTCGCGGTCAGGCTTCGCGGGGTCGGTCGGTCGGTCAGGCTCCCCGCGACGTCAACGGACACGCGCCCCAGGTCCACCCCCAGGGCGGCCCGCACCACCCAGGGCAGCCGGAGGCGCAGCGCCGCGGTCGCTTCCCCGCTGGGCACCACCGCCCAGCCGTCCGGTCGCGCCGGCTGCAGAAGCGCCGTGCCCTCCAACCTCGCCACGGCAGACACTTCGAATGCCAGACCCAATCGCAGCCACCGCACTGGACGCACCACCAACCCGAAAAGGCCCAGCGGCACGAACCGCGCCTTCAGCGCCACCCGTGACTCCAGGTCAGCCCAGGGGGTCTCCTCGTTGCCGCTCACGCCGGTGGCCAGGATCCGCCGATGGTCCAGCGACAGCCACTGCGCCCCTACCGCCGCCCCGAGGGCCAGCCAATCCAGCGGTCGCCAGGCCAGCGCCAGGCCGAAGTGGTGCCGACGGAGGTCGTAGGCCAATGATCCGTATCGCTGCCGGTCATAGGCGCTGGGAACCAGCGGATCGTCGGGATCCTGTCCGGGAAACCACACGGTCGCGCCGCTCTTCTCCTCGTACCAGGCCCCGGCGGTCAGGTGCACCAGCCCGATGGACCCCACCGCTGTCACGTGCGGCAGGACCCGCGGGTCCAGGGGGCTCTGTGCCGTGTCCATTCTTTCGTCGGCGAGCCGTTGCGTGGTCGCCCGTCGGGAGTCCATCGTCATCCCCGCCGACAGCCGCAGACCTCGCCGCGTCAAGCCCCCAAATCCCATGAGCGCCGGGTTCAGCACGAAGCCCCGCACATGGAAGGACGAGGCAGCAGTGGCCCCGCTCGCGCCGGGCAGGGAAGGATCCGGACCCGCGAGATCCAGCGCCCGGGCCTGGCCGCTCGCCATCGTCAGCCCGATCAGCACCGCCAATGCCGCCGCGGCCCGCGCCGCGGCAATCCTCCGTCGATGTACGAGGTCAGCCATGGACCGCCCGATGGTACCGCACCCCCATGGCCCTGAGAACGCTTTTGAACGGGGCTCGGCCAGGGCCGAGCGTGGGAATCGGAGCGGGGTTGAGAGCTTCCCTTCGAGTAGGTTCCGCCAGAGATCGCTCGACCCAGTGCGACAGATTCGTGAGACCGAAAGACGCGCGCAGTGGTGCTACGCGCCGAATGAGGGCTCGCGAAGCTGGCGTGCTGGGCGAGATGAGATCGCGAGAAGCTACTTGTAGGGATGCTTTTAGCGCGGGCGTCCGCGGAGAGGCTTGCCAGGGCGGCGCCAGTCGATGAGGCGCGTGGACAGGGGCGCGAAGCGCAGCGTCGTGGGAATCAGATCGCTTTGCAAGGTACTTCCATGGGTCATCGTCAAGCTCCTCGAATACCGATTTTCGTTACATTATTCAGTCTGGCACCTCGTATGAGCACTTCCCGTGCCATCAATACAATTCCCAGTAATCACGACTGGTTGAATGGGGGGTTGTGACTTTTCTGGCGGCGGACGCCAATTCGCTCACAGCAATGCTCCGAAGCCGCGTCAGAAAAATAACGAGCGGTGAGCCCTTGGTCTGACCGGATACCTTGCAGTAGTATCGAGCGGCCCTGGTTGTGCGAGGCCCGCTTGTCCCCGAGAGACCGCCCCAAAAGACCGTCTCACGCGCCCTTTGGCGTGCCGACCCTGCCACGCGTCGACGTAGAGGGGGACCTGAGCGGCTTGCTGACACCACCGGACACCGAGCCCGAGCCCTTGCCTCCGCCGCCGGTGGAGGAGTCCATCCCGCACATGCAGCCCATCCAGCCACCGGTGCCCTCCCGGGAGCGGCTGGTGGCCAACCGCTATGAGATCCTGGAGCAGGTGGGCACGGGCGGCATGGGCAAGATCTTCAAGGTGCGGCACACGGACCTGGGCAAGATCTTCGCCCTGAAGATCATCCACTCGGAGATGTCCGAGAACGTGCACGCACGCGAGAAGTTCTATTCCGAGGCGCGGCTGGCGAGCTCCCTGGAGCACCGCCACATCGTGTCCATCACCGACTTTGGTGAGGACATCCGGCGGGGGGCCTTCATCGTCATGGAGTTCCTCAAGGGCGAGAGCCTCGCCGATCGCCTGGATCACCACCGGCTCCTGGCGTCTACGACCACCGCGGACATCATGTCCCAGGTGGCCGACGCGGTGGCGTTCATGCACGAGAACGGCGTCATCCACGGGGACCTCAAGCCGGAGAACGTGTTTCTGGCAGTGGACACCGGGCCGCAGCAGCAGCGGCGGCGCAACCGGGTCAAGGTCCTGGACTTCGGGCTGAGCCGGCTCAAGCGGGCGCAGAGCCGCAGCCTCCAGGATCACCTCACCGGCACCCCCGCCTACCTGGCGCCGGAGCGGGCCCTGGGCGCCCCCCCGGACGACGCGTCGGATCAGTACGCCCTGGGGGTGCTCTTCTACGAGACCCTCACCGGAGAGGTGCCCTTCGACGGGAACGTGGCCCAGATCCTGAATGCGCACATCAACGCGCCGCCCACGCCGCCCTCCTGGCGGCTCCCCGAGGGGGACCTGGACGAGGGGTTCGATGATCTGGTCCTGACCTCCCTGGCCAAGGATCCGGCCGCGAGGTTCCCCACGGTGCGGGCAATGCTGGACGAGCTCGTGAGGCTCATGGAGCGGCTGGGCGTGACGAGACGGCGCCGAACGACGCCCGCCCTGCCGGCCCAGCCCACCGGCGGAGACGCGGCCTGCCGGGCCATGGTGGAGTCCAACCCGCTGCCCATGTTCGCGGTGGATCCCGAGGGCCGTATCACCGTGGTGAACCAGAGCTTCAGCCTGTTCGTGAAGAAACCGGCGAAGGAGCTCGTGGGCATGGATCTGACCGACACGCGACTGACCACCTTCGCGCCGGGGCTGCCCGATGACCTGAAGCTCGTGGTGGAGAAGAACAAGGTCACCAGCCGCGAGCTGGAGTTCTCCACCGGGGATCAGGGCTCCAAGGTGCTGATCTGGTTGGCGCCGCTCACCCTGGGCGGCTTCATCATGGGCGCCCACGGCATCGTGCATTGGATTCATAAGTAGCTTGAATCACGGGGTTTGTCTCGGTGGAGACAATGGTGTATCGTCGTGTCCAGTGTGGCCGCGGAGACACGGTGTACGATGAGTGTTGGTCAAGCATCGGCCGCACTGCGAAGGCGGGCCTGCTTTGTCAGGGTAACGCTAGGGCAACATTCAATGTCAAGTTGTGCCAACATATCATTGTCAAGTCGGCGGGTTAGAGAAAAATCAGATTTCGAATTCCGCGCGCTGAGCGTGCCTTCGAGGCCCTTAGACCGGGGTGAGCGTGAGGCCCGCAGGGCCATTGGGCTTTGTCGCCGGTGTCTGTAGTGCCGGTTCCTCTGCTAGTCAGTTAGGCCACACCTTCCCCCGGCTCCGGAGTACTGGAGAGTAGCGGAGTCCTGTCGCCGGAGTGGTATGACGTCGCAACGCGGTACTTCACGCGGCGCTTCCGAAACGCGTCCTCGCCGCCTTCTAGCACGTGTAGCGCCGCCTCGCGTACCACGGGCTGCAGGACTATGCAGAGATGTCCCATCGCACCACTGCCCCGTGACTTGTGATCACCGCCATGGCATACTCGCTTCGCACGTGTGGTTTGCCTCTGGACCGCTCCAAGTTAGAGGGACAGATGTTGTAAACCATCGCACGGCGAGGAGGCCACCATGATCAAACACAGCGTAGTATTGATGGGTGGCACTCACGACGAGCTGCGGGTCTCCGCGACGACTCTACAAGAAGCAATTGGTGCGCTTGTAGACGGCGCACGAAAGGCCACACGCTTCGCCGTGGAGGGAGAGAGTGTGCGCCATGGCCCTCGCCCCACATGGCTCGAAGCAGCATGCGCCATCGACATCACCGGATTGTCAGCGGGGTCTGCAAACGTTGCTGTAGAAGCGCCGACCCTGCAAGAAGCAGATACCGAGAAGTTCGGTGACGGTGGACAGCGGAGCTTCTTCGAGGACCAGGAACGACTGCTCGGCGGACAGACAGCCGTCGACCTCTTCGGCAAGGTACTGGCTGCGGTAGTAGAAGGGCCCGTCGACGACGTGTCAGCGGACCGGGCGCTTCTTGACACGTGCGCTCGTTTTGCCCGCACCGCGAGTGGCGCGTTTACTGGAGTGCAGCTGGTAGGGCTCCAGGGCAGATCGACTCCGTTGTTGGTTACTCCAGATCACGTGCCCCAAATTGAACTTCTTCGAGACGAGACGCCGCAGCCTCAAGCGGTGCGGCTGTCTGGTACGCTGGACACCATCTCCGCCTCGCGTGCCGACGTCATTCTCACACTCAAGGACGGCACAAAGATACCAGCGCGGCTGGAAGACCACGACTCTGACGTACTCAAGGAGCTGTTCGGTACGGACGTCGTTGCATCGGGAGTGGCTCACTTCAAACCTTCCGGACGTCTCCTGCTGTTGGACGTAGAGTCGATCTGTGCAGCGAGCAAGAGCGACCAGTTGTTCGAGACAATGCCGACCGGCCGGAGGCGCCTGCCAGTGGTGACCCCGGTTGGTCAAGACGCTACCTCAGGCGTATCTGCGTTTTTCGGAACGTGGCCCGGAGATGAGTCGGAACAGGATCTCCTCAAAGCGCTCAAGGTTATCGGATGAGCGACGAGCTCTATCTGCTCGACACCAATGTGGTAGTGACCCTTGTTCGTGGGAACGCCCTCGCCAACTATATCGATGACACTTTCGGGCTGCGGGAATCCAAGGTTCGGCCGCTGATCAGCGTTGTAACTCACGGCGAGGTTCGCGTGCTGGCCGGTCGCAACAACTGGGGCGTGAAGAAGCTCGAAGCCCTACAGAACGCGCTTGATAATCTTGTGACGGTCGACGTGAACCATCCAGCTGTGATTGACGCGTACGTCGAGATCGACCTGTACTCGCAGGCCTACCCCAGCGGCTCAAGGAACATGGGCAAGAACGACCTATGGATCGCCGCATGTGCCAAGGCGGCGGACGTTACGTTGCTCACGACCGACGCCGATTTCACTCATCTCAGCCCAGAGCAGCTTGACAGTGTGTATATCGATGTACGAGCTGGCCAAGGCCAACAGTAGGTAGATTCTCACCGAGGCGAAAACTACTAGGCAGGCATACGCTCGAACCAATCGGAGCGCGCGTCGGACGGTCCAGCTGGTTTGAGTTAAAAGGACGCAGTCCGGGTGCAGGAAGCGTGCCCCCGATGGTGAACCGTAACCGAAGGCGCAGTCGATGGCGCTGTGGTGATCACCGGGGTGTGGGCTTTCCAGCCGGAGTCGGCGGACTTACGTTGTGGAGTACACGGATATGGCAGGCGTCGACTACATCAAGTTGGTAGAGGTGCCCGGTGGCGCGGCTTTAGCTACAAACGAGCGCCAGGACATCTACTTCGTCCTACGGCGTGGGGAGTCTGCCTGTCGGATTTCGCTGGAGACGGCCGCGAAGCTCTACATAGAGCACGGCGCCAACGAGACGAATCTGATATGGCGAAAGCCGAAAAGGCGCGTCAGGAAAAAAAGTGCAAAGTCTGGGAATGATACCGCATCCTGGCGCGATGAGCTGCGCGCCAAGCTCGGTTACCGGCCAGACGTCGAGTAGGGTGGGGCACGTAGCGCGTGCGTTGGCCGTCGAATGGAATTGTGCGCCATCTTGCGCACGCACACCTTGCGTTGCACTCGCAGCTGCACTCCAGGATTCTGTCCTACGCGGACATCGGGGCGCCGACCCCGCTATTGCCCAAGAAACTCGAATCGTCGGCTCAAGCCCTACTATGGGTTGCACGTTGAACGGCGCATTTTTCACTGGGCACGGACCTGATGGTTCCTTCCGGGTGTGCAGGTAGCGACTTACCGATATGGCACTCTGGCCCGAAGGGCGCTGTCAGCATCATTTTTCCCAGGTTCGCGGCATCAGCAACGTTGAGGGCGCCAACGCTGACATCAACCAGACGAGAATTCCGACACAAAAGGCCTCTGAGCCCGTTCGCAGGCGACACGGGTGGATGCCTGTTGGGGATTGACTTTGCATCCGGCGCGGGAGTTCGACGGACACTGGCATTCGGGGGAGGTCCCGCAATCCCGAGGCGGAGTTTGGCTGCGCGCAGTCCGGAGAGCACGGCCAGATGCTCCGGCCCGTGTGTCCCCGGAATGAGGCACGCCTCTTCAAGGTCGGTTCGAGTGCTGCTTAGCGGTGGGGATAAAGAAGCGATGCAAGCCGTCTGAGAAGGCGCTCTGGCAGACCTCGGATAGGTGACCACGGCGAAGGAAGTTCCACCTGTTCTCCTTGCATGTGTTGTACAGGTCCTGCATGGACTCGACGGGTTTGCCGTGCAGCTCAAGGAAGACATCTCTGCCATTGGCGCCACGTTTCAGGCGTTGTCTGAGGTGCCAGTCGTTGATGTATCTTCGGAACACGTTCTTTCCGGGGCCTCCAAGGATCTGGAGGTCGGGTAGTGTGACCGGAGCCATGTCGCAGAAGGTCTTTCGGGACAAGCGCTCGTCGGAACACGAGATTTCGAAACGGTGCGCCGTCTGCTCGATTGGCAAGCTTGGTCCGTAGTGAAGTCCTCGCACCTGAAGCGACTTCAGCAGCGCATCGTAGTGGCGGACGGGACCAGTACGCTTCGTCCCGCGTCGACCTGATTCGTCGGCGTACAGGGGATCGATCGTATCCTTCAGGTTCCGCGGGTACGCCACGTGGCGCATGACGGCATCACGGATGACGGCGAGGTCTGCGTAGGGGTCTGCCTGATTGACAATGACATCTTCAGGTTGGACGGGCGCGTAGGGAAAGACGTTGATCATTTCCATCAGCGACGAGACGTCTTCGTACGTGTTGGTCGTGCGCAGGATGTGCAGGTAGAACTTCTCGAAGCGAGCCTGGTGGTGCCAAGGGTCCACCGGGATCTTCACGAACACGTACGGGGCGTCTGATAAGTGGTGGGGCTTGTGGAACGTGTAGGACTCGAACACCGCGATGCGACTGCACTCCAGAAAGTGGTTCCTGCGGCGGGTCGCGACCAGGTTGCCAAGCGGTGTGGTGAACATCCCGGTACTCTTGTAGCCGGTTATCAGGATCCGCGGTTATTCGGTGAAGTCCGCAGAAGAGGATCGTGCGCGTGAAGCTGGCGCAGGGGTGGGCGTCATCGTTTCTTCTTCTTTGGTTTTGCTGGCGGCTTGGACTTCGATGACCTGCGGCGCTTGGCTCTCTTGGCTGCGGCCTCCTTGGCTTCCTTGAGGCGGTAGGACTCGCCCTCGATCTTCACGATCTCTGAGCGATGGACCATGCGGTCGATGAGGGTGACGACGCAGGCGGCGTTGGGGAAGACCTCGTTCCACTCCTTGAAGATCTTGTTGGTGGTGACGATCATCGGTTTCTCCTGGTAGCGCCGGGTGACGACCTCGAAGAGCAGGTCGGCGTGTCGGTTGTCGTAGGAGAGGTAGCCTACCTCGTCGATCACGAGCAGGTCGGGGCGGCAGTAGTGCTGGATCCGCCGCCGTAGGGCGATGGCGCCGTCCTGGCTGGCAAGCTCGTTGAGCATGGCGCTGGCGGTGGTGAAGCGGACGGTGTTGCCGTTGAGCACGGCGTGGTGGGCGATGTTCTGGGCGATCATCGACTTGCCTACACCGTTGGGCCCGATGAGGACCACGTTGGTGACGTCGGTGATGAATAGCAGCGAAAAAAGCTCCTCGATCACCGCCCGCGGTATCTTCTTGGGCCAGGCCCAGTCGAAGTCTGCGATGGGCTTGAATCGGCCGATGCGCGCGTTTTTGACCCGGCGCTCAAGGCTTCGCCGTTGCCTCTCTGCCTCCTCGTGAGCCAGGAGGTCGTTCAGCCAGGCTTGGACCGCGTAATGCTCCCAGTGCGCCAGCACGCCCCATAGCCCGAGCTTGTGCGCGCGCTCGCGTAGCTCTTCATGGCGTTTCGTCGTCGTCATCTTCGCCTCCAGATTCGAGTTGGTCGTATGTTTCCAGAGCGTGCGGCGTCACCACGATGTCACGGATGCGAGGGTCGTCCGGCAGAGGGACATCCACCGGTGGCGGCTGGTCCTGGACCTTGAGCCGCCGGTCCAGTATTTGACGGACAGCGGCCAGGTGAGGCGCATCCTGGCTGATGGCCTCGGCGATGGCCTGCTCCATCTCGGATGCGCCAAAGCGGTCGAGTAAACGCAGCAGCCCGGCGGTGACGCTGCCGAGGTTGTGGCCGCGCTCAGCGCAGCGCATAAGCAGCTCCCGGCTGCTCGGCGCGGCCTGCTGCAGGCGGTCCATGCCGCGGTGCTTGCGGGCCTCCTTCTTCCTCGCCACGAGTGCCTCCACGTGGGCGGGATTTTCCACCAGCGCCCTCTTGTCGTAGCTGCGCTCGTGCTCGGCCACGAGTGTGGGGCCGTCCAGGACGCGTACTCGGTGCTCGTCGGCGACCACCATCAGCGTCCGCCGCACGTGGTCGTGGGGCACCGAGTAGTCGTTGAGGTCGAAACGCACGTAGGGCGTCTTGCCCACGCGCACCTCCTTGCGCTCGGCCGCGGGATAGTCGTCGTCGGCAAGTGCCAGCAGCTGCGGCTGCTCTTGCTCGAAAGCCTCGCGCACGGTCATCGTCTCATCCTCTTGACACCGGCGCTCACCAGCCTGCTCCTGGCACCAGGCTCGCACCTGCGTGTTGAGGTCATCGAGGTCGCGCCATGACCGCGCCATGAAAAACGATCCGCGCAGATACCGGATGGCCCGCTCCACCCGGGCCTTTTCGTTGCCGCGGCCCACGGCCACCGGTCGGGGCTCGAAGCGGTAGTGGCTGGCGAAGCCCAGAAACGCTGGATTGAAACGGATGGCGTCGCCCTTGCGCTCTAGCACCACGCTCTTGAGGTTGTCGTACAGATTGTGCCGGGGCACGCCGCCGAAGTACGCGAATGCCTCGGAGTGCCCCTTGAGAAACTGCGCCATCCCCATCCCTAGAAAAAAGCGCACGAAGAGGTGACGCGACCAGCTCAGCACCATCACGAAGGCCATCAGCGGCCTCACCGCTCGACCGATGGTCAGCTTGCCGAAGTGAGCCCAATCCACCTGTCCCTGCTCGCCCGGTAGCGTGCGCAAACGCAGGTACGCTTCGGTGGGTTTACGGGGACGCAAGCGCGCCACCACCTTGCGGAAGTGGTCTCCCTTCCCGGGGTAGCCGCGGTCCTTGACCATCTCGTACAGACTGCTCGCCGGCAGCTCCGGGTACTTCTCCAACGTCTCCACCATGAAGGGCACGTAGGGGTCTGCCAGCGTCGCTCGGGGCTGTTTGACGACGGGGACACCGGCCGTCGTGAGCACGCGTTCCACCGTCGTGTGGTGGACTCCGAGCTGCTCCGCAATGGTCCCCACCTTCCAGTGCTCGACCAGGTGCAGCCGCAGAATCTTTGTTTCCTGCTCCGGGTCGATGGTCATGCCACACCTCGCTGTAGCAAACGCCGCAGCGGACCGAAGTCACCCACCCCGGTCAGGCGTTCGGTACCTCGCTCCGGGTCGATGAGGTCCAGCTGCACCAGGGGGCCGAAGTCTGGCCACAGGGCGTCGCCGAAGATAGCGTCGCCTTGCCCAGGGGTCACAGCGTCGTCCACAGCAATCACAGTAGACAAAGGTGGTCTGCTCCATAGCGCCAGCCCCTCCAGCAGCGTCACCACCGCCCGAGGATGAGCTGGGGGCAGGGGCAGCTGCGCCTTGAGCAGGTCCTGACCCTGGGCGTCCTTGACCAGCAGCTTCAGCGCCAGCGGCTCCACCAACACGATCGTCTTCCAAGGTGTCATCCAAGTCCTCCCCGGCCACGGACATCGAAGACGCGACCTTCGCGTCCTCGGCCGTAACCGTAGGCTTCTTGGGTGACTCCTGCGGCTGAGCCTGCCGACCCTGCTGAGTCATCTTCTCTTCCAGCCGGAGCAGATAGGCTTGCTGCCGGGCAGCGTGGTTGAGCCGTCCCCGCTCGGTCTCCTGGTACCGCTTCGATGACCGGCGCCCAGACTCCAGCTGCGCCTGCTCGGCGCAGCCTTCGCGGCAGTACCGGTTGCCGTAGTCGCAGTCACGGCAGATGCGGACCAGCTTGCGACAGCGGGCGCAGTTGTAGAGGCGATAGTCGGGCCGATTCACCACTCGGCGCCGAAAAGGGGGCTGGACGCCGAGCGTCAATCACGTCATGCTCGACCTCGGGCCATCGCAATTCCGATTCACCGCGAAGACCCAGGGGGACGAGGATGCCACCTCGCTCCCCCACTATTTTTCCGACGCCACACCACCTTGCCACCGACCCCAGCGCAGGGCCAATTCTCAGACAGCCAAGCGGGACACCTGGCACCGGAAAACACCGCCAGCGCACCGGCCCAAACGATCATCAAACGCGGTGTTCACCGGAAACACGCGGATCTCGGAGCCCGTCGACAACTCTCGCCGACCGCTAGGTTGCTCAGCGCTTGCATCCTCGCTGACAAGGGAACAGGTACGATCACACATAGGCAGTCAATTCCGCCAATGAGTGGCGTGTACCATCTATTCTCCGTCGGCTGCAGATTCAGGTTGAGCATTGTCAATGGCGTGTGATTCCTAGTGGTTTCGTGACGTATGTCGTTTGCACAGGAGTACTTGTAGGAGGCGACCCATGCACACCACACGGCGCTGGCTGATCGTGATTCCGACCTACCACCCGAGATCGAGCAAGGCCGACGGTGCAGCCGCGGTGGGTCGGGTCTCTAGCCAGGCCTTTACGTCCGACTCCAGCCAGAAGAGCGACCGCCTACCCAAACGTCGTGGCTCGGGAAACTGTCCGGCGCGTCGCCAGCGGCGCAATGTTGAGCTGCTGATGTTCAGCAAGGAGCAGACCGTTTGGGAGCTCAACACTCTGACTCGTGGGGCTTCTGACATACTTGTTCTCCTCGTGGACGGGGTGTGGCGTCGCCAACTTGGAGACGGCCGTTTCCCGCAAGCCGGTTGTGGTGACGGTAGTTGGCGCCTTGGGCGGCCATAGCCGTCATTAGACTGTAACTACTTTCCGGGATCGTGAGTCGCCACCCAGCTTAGTGCCGCACGTGGGTCGCATGCGGGCGTCGGTGCTTGTCCTTGACACCGTTTTAGGCGATGATTGGTATTATGGGTGGCAGGTACTGGGCAATGTGGAGACTTCGCTTAGCGGTGATCGTCTTCATCGGGTTGCTCGCCACTGCCTGCACCGGAAAGAACCCGGGCGCCAACGACAATCAAAACCAAGGTGCGGTCTGCGGGAACGGATTGGTCGAGGCTGATGAGGTTTGCGACGGCTCCGACCTGGCTGGCGGCACCTGCCAGAGCCTCGGGTGGAGCGGTGGAATCCTAGGTTGTCAGCCCGGCTGCCAACAGTACGACACCTCCGGATGTAATCACGAAGCCGTCTGCGGTAACGACTTTATCGAGCCTCCTGAGATCTGCGACGGCAGCAGCCTATCAGGCGCGACCTGCGCTGAGCTCGGCTTTTACTCTGGCACCCTGGCTTGTCTGACTGACTGCACGGGCTTCGACACAAGTGGCTGTGCTGAGCACTGCGGTGACGGTGTCATCAATGGCTCGGAGGTCTGCGACGGGACGGACTTCGGCAGCGACTCGTGTCAGAACCTTGGCTTTTACTCAGGAGGACTGAGCTGCTCTACCGACTGCCAGGTCATCGACGATTCGAGCTGCGTTGGGACCTGCGGCGACGGCGTGATCAACGGGACGGAGGTCTGCGATGGGACGGACTTCGGCGATGACACCTGCCTGTCTCACGGCTTCTACACGGGAAACCTGAGCTGCTCAACCGACTGCCAGGTCATCGACGATTCGAGCTGCGCTGGGTACTGTGGCGACCACGCAATCAGCGGCTCGGAGGTCTGCGACGGCATGAACTTCGATGGCGATTCGTGCCAGGTACGTGGGTTCTACACGGGAAGCCTGAGCTGTCTAACTAGCTGCCAAGTCATCGACGATTCTGGATGCGCTGGTGAGTGTGGCGACGGCGTTATGGACTCTCCGGAAGCATGCGACGGGACGGACTTCCGCAGCGACTCATGCCAGCACCATGGCTTCTATTCGGGGAGCCTGAGTTGTTCCACCGACTGTCAGGTTGTCGACGACCAGGGCTGTAGCGAGTTCTGCGGTGATGGTGTGATCAACGGCCCGGAGACCTGCGAGGGCGGCACGGGCGGAGCTGTCTGTACGGGCATCGGGCAGGGGTACACTGGAGGTGCGCTCGCGTGTAGCGCAAGCTGTTGGTGGGACACGAGCAGCTGTACTTTCGATCCGACCCCAATCACCTGGATCAGCATACCGGGCGGAAGCTTCGAAATGGGTAGTGTTGCGGCGGGACAGGTGGACGAGCGGCCCGTGCACACAGTGTCGGTAGCCTCGTTCGAGCTAACCAAAACGGAAGTGACGGTAACGCAGTATGCCGCCTGCGTGAACGATGGAGGTGCCTGCACAGTTCCGAGTACCTCGACTTTCTGGTGCAATTGGGCGGATCCCGGATACGAGGATCACCCTGTGAACTGTGTGAGCTGGTACCAGGCCGTAGACTTCTGTGCGTGGGTGGGAGGACGGTTACTGAGCGAGTCCGAATGGGAGTACGCGGCGCGCTCAAGGGGGCTGGACATCTACTATCCCTGGGGAGATGCCGCGCCAACGTGCACGTATGCGGTCATGCATGAACCTGGTGGTGGCTATGGCTGCGGCATGAATCGCACGTGGCCAGTGTGTAGTAAGGCGGCGGGGAACACGAGCCAGGGATTGTGCGACATGGCTGGTAACGTGCACGAGTGGGTCGCGGATTGGTATCACAGCGATTACAGCGGTGCGCCTGTAGATGGCAGCCCGTGGCTGATTCCGGCTGGAACAGAGCGAGTCATACGTGGTGGAAACTACCACAACGGCGGACCGGGCATGAGAGCTGCAGTGCGCGAAGATTATCTTCCGCATGGAGGATTAGGGGATATCGGTTTTCGCTGCGCCAGGTAGTACCGCCGATTCGCAGGTGGCGTTGTCTGCTATACCTCAACCAACTCCTGCAGGTAGTCAGCCCACTTCTGCAGCGCGTCCCGTTGCTGGTCGATCAGCTCGGCGCGGACGTACACTGCTGTGACGTCGCCGTGCGTGTGATTAAGCACAGCCGAGGTCACCTCGCGTCGTACGCCAAGCTCGGCCATTGCTGTCACGGCGGAACGTCTCAGATCGTGGGGCCTGGCGTCTTCGACTCCCCACGTGACATCGGCGTGCTCTGACCAATAGCGACTGATCGTGTTGCTCCTGAGGGCTTGTAGCCCGCGACGCTCGCGGCCCCACTTAGACGGAAACCAGTAGCGCCCATCGCTCGACTCCTGCTCAACGGCGTCTAGCAGCTCCAAGGCAAAGTCTGAGAGCGGAAGCCGGTGTACGCGTCCGGATTTTGTGTGAGCCGACGGGATGGTCCATATCCGCGTCGAGCGGTCAACCTCACTCCACTCTGCCCGCGTCACCTCGCTTAGACGTTGCGCGGTTACGAGTAGCAGACGCGAGACCATTCGGACGGAGTAGGGGGTGCCGGTGTCCCAGGCCGCCCACAGCGTCTTGATTTCCTCGGGTGTAAAAACGCGCTCTCTACTTTGGAGCTTTTGCCGCCTGATCGCCATCACTGGGTTGTCATCACTGTGCCCGCGCTCAATAGCCCAAGCCCACATCGACGAAAACGATGCGCGCACGCGATTGAACATGGCTTCGCCCGTGGCCCCGCGTGCGTTGGCGCGTGCTAGCACCGCGTCGAGGATGGCCGCGATCTGCGGCTTCGTGACGTCACGCAGCGGTTGACCACCAAGAGCGGGATACAGGTCACGTGTCAGGGCTTGCTTGTCCAGTCGAAGAGACTTCCGCTTACTGATTGCCGCCAACCAAGCGTCGCCGATCTCTTGCACCGTGGGGGGCTCAGGAGCCCGCTTCTTGGCCTGCTTGACCGCAGCTGGGTCTTCTCCGAGGTCGCGGGCACGCAGGATGTCCCGTGCTTGCTGCCGCGCCTTGATGACACTCCATGCTGGCCAGCGTCCGATTGTGATTCGCTGCGTCTTGCGACCCCGGCGGTAGACGACCGACCACGTCTTGACGCCGGAGGGGGTGACGCGTAGGTCGAGCCCGGGTTGACCACTGTCCTTCACGTTGTAGCGCTTTTCCTCGGGCTTCAAGCGCTCCGCCTGGGCCTCCGTCAGCACCATCTGTCTCGTAGCCATAGGCACCCTTCCTCCCGTCCCCTTGGGACGCGCTGTATCGATAAGGGTAACACCAGGGCAACATTCAATGTCAAGTACGCTTGAAACCATCACTCACGAAAACGAGCTCTAGACGCCGAGTACTGTCATTGTAAAGTGTTTGGCAAGACAATGGGCCAAACGCAGAAAGCTTAATAATTTCTAAGAAACAAGGTCACCAGCCGCGAGCTTGAGTTCGCCGTGGGCGACAACCGCTCCAAGGTGCTCATCTGGCTGGCCCCCCTGACCATGGGCGGCTTCATCATGGGCGCCCACGGCACCGTGCACTGGATCCAGAAGTAGCGCTTTGGTTTAGGGTCTGGCTTTGGGCTTCGTCTCGGGGCGGGGTCCGGGCGGCACGGCGGGGGGCGCCGTGGGGCGGAGAGGCTGGGTCTTCGGAGTGGGTCCTGGGACGCCAGCGTCAGGGGTCGTCTTGGGGGCGGGGACGCCGCCGTCGAGGGTGGTCGCCGGGGCCTTTCCGGCGTCGGGCGGATAGTCCACGCCGTGTTTTTTCACGTATGTCTTGATGGGCCGCTTGTTCTTTCCGAGGACACGGCCGCGGGTGACGATGACGGGGAGCAGCTGCTTGAGGCGATAGACGTAGCCCCGGTTGTCCACCTTGATCTTGTACTTGCGGCCCTTGTACTCGAAACGGTGCAGGTAGGGGTAGGGCTCCAGGCCGATGCGGTCATGGGGGCGGTGGTTCAGGATGAAGCTGAACATACGGATGGCCTTGTGGTTGTACAGGCGATGGCAGCCGTGGGAGTAGCCGGCGCGGATGGAGCGGTAGTTGTACGAGCCGTGGCTGCGGATGCCTTTGTCCCAGAACTTCATTCCCTTGCGGGTCTTGCGGGGGATCAGGTGCAGGGCGGCCACCAGGCCGTAGGCCGACAGGTATCCCGGCCCCATGCTGTCGGTCTTGATCTTCTTGCCGCGGACGATCTCCTTGGGAGGTGTGGAGGGCGGTGGGATCCACACGGGAGCGGCGATGATGTCGCGCCACACCCGGCGGCCCACGTCCGAGGGCTTGTACTTGAGGTAGACCTGGCCGTCCTTGATCTCGTCGTTCCACCCGCCCACGGTGGTGCGCCAGCGGACCAGGGGGATCCGTTGGCCGCGGTACTTGACCCACACCGTGAGCCGCGGCGTGCGGCCACGGTACTGGGAGCGCCTCTTGCCGTCCTTGCCCATGGGCGGGTCGTAGTAGACGTCGCCGCGGTTGATGGTGACCTCGAGGTCCATGTTGCTCGAGTAGTAGGCGGGCTTGGCTGGCAGCCGCAGGGCCACCTTCAGGTCCCGCAGCACGGGCGCCGGCACGGCGAGCAGGAAGGCACGGACGGTGCGGGCGTCGGTGAGGCCGAGCGCCTCGAGGGCGGTGTTGGTGAACCTCTCCACCAGGTTGGGCAGGTCCACGCGCCGGCCGCCCTCGATGTAGGTCTTTTTCAGGCTTCGGGCGGTGCCGTCCTCGAGCACGGCGGCGGTGTGCACCACCCGCTCGCGGATCACCCGGCGCAGGGCCAGGGCATCAGCCTCGTCAGGAGACAGGGCCATGGTTCGCGCGACGGCCCGGTTGAGCACGCCGCGGCCTACGATGGAGTGTTTGCGCTCGTAGGCCGTCAGGGCCGCGTAGACCTCGTCTCCCTTGGGCTTGCGTCGCCGCCGGGTCTGGAGCAGCCGCTCGCAGCGCAGCACGCCGAGGGCCGCCCTTGCCGCCTTGCCGCGCATCTCGGCCCGGCGCAGCTTCCTCAGTAGCCGTCTGCCACCCCGGAGCCGCAGGAGGTCCTCGTCGCGCTTCCACTTCTTCCGTCGCAGCTTGCGATCGATGAGCTTTCGTAGGGCTCGTCCCTTCCGCATGGCGAAGCCGAATCCCCAGGCCGAGATGCCTCCTTTGAAGGTCTCGAGCGCCTGGCGGTCCACCATGGCGTAGCAGGTGCGGAGCCGCTTGTCTCCGAGGCGACGCCGAAGGACCGACGGCGTGGGAGGGATGCCGTAGAGCTCGAGGTGGTTGGAGCGTCCCTTGCGCAGGTTCCGTCCGCGGCGGTCGGTGCGGTCGTTGGCCAGGTCCAGGTATCGCTTGCGATAGGGCAGGGGGATGGGCTGGGCGTCCCCCGGAGACTGCTCGGTGTAGAGCACGGGCGTCCAGTCATCGCCGAGGTTCAGGACGGTGAAGCCCTGGTTCTCGGCGTCGGCCCCCGAGAGCGCGAAGCGGCGGCCCTGGTGAAACACCCAGACCTGGCCGGCCTTGAGCCGGGGGAGGCGGGCAGAGCTGTTCCAGACCACGGGCACGCCGCGCTTGGGCGGCGGCGTGGGGCGAGCCTGCGGGCTCCACCTCGCGGTCCGACCATCGGCCCGGCGATCAGTGGCCTTGCGGCTTCCGGTGGCCCGGGTGTCGCAGCCGGTCGCCAGCACCAGGACCAAGGTGGGTATGGCGAGTCGTTCCATCATGGGCTGAATCAATGCAGGGCTCGTGCCGACGCCAACAATCTCGTCCACTTGGTCCCTAACACCATAGGATAGCTAGGCTATCGGGGCACATTTTTTCAAGGTGTGGGGTGATGTGTGTCTGGACCTCCACAGGGGAAGAGTCCGAGCGGCCACGCTACCAGCGGTACTCCTCCACCACCATGACCATGCCGTTGGGTAGGCGGATCACCCTCTTGACCGGGGCTCGACCATCACCGCCCCGGGCACCGCCCTGGGCCCCGGGGGGCGCCTGGCCTGGGTGGGTCGGGATGGTGTACACGGCGCCCGGGCCCTGGTGCGTGGAGATGACCCGCCCGTATTGATCCATCACCTCGGCCTCGGGCGCCTCGTCCTCGTAGCGCCACATGTTGGCCATGCGCCGCTCCTGGCCGGCCATGAACCACAGGAGCAGCGCCAGGAGGATCAGCATCCACATCTTGGCCGCGATGGCCACCACCACGAACACGACGGCGAAGACCTGGGCCACCGAGGCCGCGGCGAGGGTCGCCCGGTACCGGCCGATGCGCGACGAGAGGGCCGCCCGCAGCACGCGCCCGCCGTCCATGGGCAGCGCCGGCAGCAGGTTGAAGCCGCCCAGGATCAGGTTCCAGTAGCCGAATATCATCAGCGGCCTGGCGCTCAGCCCGTAGCCGAGGCCCACACCCGCGGCGCCCAGCGCGAAGGAAACCGCCGGCCCGGCCACGGCGATGAGGATCTCGTCCCGGGCCGTCTTGGGCATGCGGGCCATCTTGGCGGCGCCGCCCAGGATGTGCAGCTCGATGCCCCGGATCTCGATGCCGAGCCGCCTGGCCACCACCGCGTGCCCCAGCTCGTGGGCCACCACCGAGCCGAAGACCACCACCGCGGCGATGAGCCCCCCCAGGGGTCCGAACTGAAACGCCATGAGGGCCAGGATGATCAGGAACGTGAAGCTGATCTCGATCCTGAACCCCAGGATGGTGCCGATTTTGAAAGCCTTGCCGAACATCCAGGCCTCTATTCGCCTCGCGGCTTGTCCACGTTATATAGCCTAAGTGCTGCCAGGGGCCAGGGCAAGGTGTGTTGACCAGATCGGCGACTGCGAGGGGGGCTCGTTCAGCACTTCCAGATGTCGTCGCAGGTGGGCGCGTCGATGATGCATCTCGTGCGCGAGGCCGGGGTGTCCATGTTCTCGCACGAGTTGATGCAGGCGTCCACGGCGTCGACGTCGCACCCCGTGCCGCAGACGTCGCACTGGTGCTCGCAGGCGCCGACGCAGTCTGCCTCCTCCTCGCAGCCCGGGGCGCCGAGCAGCACCATCGCCAATGCCAGGAAAATGCCGGCGAGTTGTTTCATTTCATGGGCTCCTGGCTCACTGTATCCGAGCGGCGGTGGAGGCGCAAGCGGCGGGTACGGCGCGAGGCCTGCCTCACCTGACGATGAGAAACCGCGTCTGGCCGATGAGCTGGCCGCCGGTGGTCATGGCCTCCACCATCCACCGGCCCACCGGGTTGGCCGGAAAGCCGCTCACCTCCGACACCAGGGCGACCCCTGCCTCGCTCTTGGAGTGCACGGTCTTGAACTTCTTTTCGAACCAGGGCTTGCGGCGGCCGATCTTGCGCCACACATGGACGATGTCTTCCTTGATCTTCAGGGGCGTCTCGATCTTGGTGAAGCAGTACAGGGTCGCGCTCTTCAGGTCATCGACGTGGATGCGATAGAAGGGGCCTATGGGCCTGCCGGTCCGATTGTCCCGACCCACGGCCATGGTGGAGGAGACCTGGCGGATGGGCGCCGGCGGGATGGTGCTGCGCCCCCACTCGAGCAGCGTCAGGAACAGGCCCATGGAGATGGCCAGGGCCGCCGCACCGTGTCGGCTGAAGAGGCTCTTGGCCGGGAAGTGCAGCGAGGAGAAGAGGACCAGCGTGAAGATTCCGCTGAGGTACAGCGACACGATGTTTCGTACGCCACCGAGCAGGGGCAGAAAGATGTTGAACGAGGCGAAGAGGCAGAAGGCGTAGAAGAACGACGCCAGGTACTTGTTCTCCATGATGTAGCGGTCGAAGATGATGTCCTGGGTCGAGAGGATCGCGCAGATGGTGATGACGATCAGAAACCACATGTTCGCCGACCCGAGGGTGGTGGCGTCGTAGTAGAAGGGGATCATGAAGAAGAACATCTGCTGGTACAGGTTCTTCATGATGTAGTTGAAGGCGATCTTCACGCCCTTCTTGGTCCGGCTCTCCTCCTCGTCGCCGGTGGCCAGGAAACGCTGGAAGATCAGCAGCCCGATCCAGATGCCCACCAGCGCCACGAGCAGCCACTTGACCAGGTGGAACTTGCGATGGGCGAGGATGACCACTCCCACGCCCAGGGTCAGGGCGTAGATCGAATGGGCCCACCACAGCTTGTCGTGGTGCTTCTCGAGGGTCTCCTTGACCTTGCCGACGATCTTCTTTACGGGCCTGGCTTGCGTCACGCGCCTGTTATAGCAAACTTCGGCGGGGGCTTGGAGGATGGCTTGCCCCAGACCCCCGGGGCGGTGTAGATCATCGGGAGCAAGGAGCCGATGCCATGGGCGATCAGAACCTCATCGAGCAGCTCCGGGCGAGGGGCGTGGTGATCCACGCGCCGGAGGCCACGGTGATCCGCGACGTGAACCCGGACCGGTTCGAGGCGGGCGCTGTGATCTTCCCCGGCTGCGTGATCTGCGGGCCCGAGACCCTCGTCGGGAGCGGGGCGCGGCTCGGGCGGGCCGGCGGCGGCTACTTCGAGGATGTGTGCGCCGGCCGGAATGTGGACTTGTACGGCGGATACTTCAAGGACGCGGTGTTCTTGGATGGGGTGATCGTGCGCGGTCATGCGGAGATGCGGGGCGGCACGCTCATGGAGGAGGAGGCCGAGGCGGCCCACCACGTGGGCTACAAGATGACCATCACCATGCCGTGGGTCATCGCCGGCAGCCTGGTGAACTTCTGCGACGCCCTGGTGGCCGGCGGCACGGGCCGCAAGGACCACAGCGAGATCGGCAGCTGCATCGCCCTGTACAACTTCACCCCCCGGGGCGACAAGCACGCCTCGCTTCTGGGGGACGTGGCGCGCGGGGTCTTCTTGCGCTCCCCGCGGATCTTCGTGGGCGGGCAGGCCCAGGTGGTGAGCCCGGTGAAGGTGGGCTATGGCGCCGTGGTGGCGGCGGGCAGCGCGGTGCGGCGCAGCGTGGGCGATGGGATGGTCCACAGCGAGCCCGCGCCGCCCTTCGAGGGCCCCTTCGCAGCCGAGCGGTACGGTCGGCTGGAGCGGGTGCTGCGCCTCGGCGTGGAGTACGTGGCCAACCTCTGGGCCCTGGACGCCTGGTACGAGCTGGTGCGGCTCCCGGGCGCTGCGCCCTTCGACTGGAAGGTCTACCAGGCGGCCCGGAGCCAGGTGCGGGCAGGGATCGCCGAGCGGATCAAGCGCCTGGACCGGCTCGTCGCGCGGTTGCCGACGTCGGTTCAGGGCCACCGCGCCGACCTGGCAACAGACCCGACGCCGGATCGCGCCGCCTGGCTCGTCGCGCGGATCGCCGAGCACGACCAGGCGCTGCACCTCTGGCCCACCGTGAGGCGGGCGATCGAGGTGTCGCCCGCCCTCGGTGGCTTGGCAGGGCTGGAGGCAGTGGCGGCTGGGTTCGCCGCCGCGCGGACGCGTCAGCCAGGGGCGCCCTATCTGAGCCTCGTCCAGGGGCTCGACGACGCCGTGGTGGCGTCAGGTCAGGCGGACCTCCAGGGCGTCGTGGATCGCGTGATGGGTGAGGGAGATCGCCTGTGGAGGCCCGAGGCGTGAGCGTCACCCCGGTGCTCGAGTCCTGACGCCCTGGGTGTAAGCCCAGGCAGTGGGGAACGTTATAGGTCAGGGGCGCAGACCCTACCAAAGGAGCTCAACATGATGGGATGGACCCGAGCGAAGTCGGCTTTCCGATTGATCCTGGGGGCTTCGTTGCTCCTCGTCGTGGCACAGTGTCACTCGGACAAGCCCAATGTACCCACCGTGGGGCCCCGGGTGCCTGCCCGCGGGGGGCGCCCGGATCCCTTTGCGGCGGCGGGGGCCCTGGTGGAGCAGCTCTCCGCCGGGACCTTCAAGCTCAAGGGGGGGCCCAAGCCGCCCAAGCGGGTGGGGGAGACCCTGAAGCTGGCCTTCCCGCCGCCGGTCAAGCCGAAGAAGGGACCCTCCACGGTGAAGGCACGGCCGCTGAAGGTGCTGCGGACCCAGCCCACCGGGAAGGTGGGGCTGCACAACGCGGTGACGGTCTCGTTCAACCAGCCCATGGTCCCCCTGGCGTCCCTGTCGGATCTGCGCAAGTTGCCCGCGCCGTTGGTGGTCAAGCCGAAGCTCCGGGGCCAGCACCGGTGGCTCGGCACGCGCACCCTTTCGTTGGAGGTCACCGGGCGGATCCCCTACTCGACGCGGTACACGGCCTGGGTGCCCAAAGGGACCCCCTCCGAAGCGGGCAAGGTGCTCGACAAGAAGGTCTCGTGGACCTTCGAAACGCCGCGGCTGAGGATCGTCCAGTCGCTCCCCCGGGGGTACCGGGCGGTGCCGGACACGCCCATCGCGCTTCTGTTCAACCAGCGCATCGACGTCGGGAAGGTCTTCGCCGCCATGAGGCTCTCCGGCCCGGGGGCGCCCCGGCTGCGGCTCGTGCCGACGAGCCGGTGGAAGAAGCTCGGGCCCGTCGGCGTGGCGGCCGCCCGCTGGGAGAAGGGTCGCGTGGTGGTGGTCAAGCCGGTGCGGGCCCTTCGCAAGGGAACCCGGTACGTGGTGCGGATCAGGGGCGGTGTGACGGCTGGGGAGGGACCGCTGCCCACCAAATCGGAGGTGCGCAAGGTGTTCTCGACGTACGGGCCCCTGCGGGTGGTGCGGCTGCGTTGCGGCTACGGGCGCCGACCCTGTCGGCCCAGCACGCACAAGTACCTCCAGTTCACCAACCGCATCAAGAGCGCCGACCCCACCAAGGTCATCACGGTCCAGCCGCCGGTGGAGGGGTACCGGGTCACCTGCAGCTGGCGCAGCTGCAACCTCTACGGCAAGTTCAAGGCCCAGACCAAGTACACCGTGACCGCGCATCCCGGCATCGAGGACATCTACGAGCAGAAGCTGGGGCGGCGCTGGCGGGGGAGCTTCTTCGTTGGAGACGCCTTCCCGCAGGTCCAGCTGCCCGTGTCGGGTGTCCTGGGCACGACGGAGACCCGGGGCAACCGGCAGCTCGCGATGCGGTCCATCAACGTCCGGTCCGTGAACGCCAACTTCGTCAAGGTCCTGCCGCGGCTTCTGCCCCAGGCCCTGAGGGCCACGGACAAGCGGTATCACTGGAAGTACCGCAAGTACTCCATGGTGAGCGAGATCCCCGGCACGAAGATCGCCCGGCGGCTGACCTTCAACCGCAAGAAGAACAAGTGGCGGCGCACCGGCGTGCCCTTGGACCTCGGTGTGGGAACGGGCAAGCCCGGCATCCTCTTCGTGGAGCTGCATGCCCCGGAGCTGAGGAAGCGATCGCGGTATGCGCGCGTCTACCGGCGCATGATGGTGCAGGTGACCGACCTGGGGCTGACGGTGCGGTATGACGTGGATCGTCTGCTGGTGCTGGTGACCGGGCTGACCAGCGGCCTTCCGCTGCGCGGCGTGGATGTGACCCTGTACGGCGAGACCGGCAAGAAGCTCGTCCGCGGGCGGACCGACGCGCGCGGCTTCCTGGAGCTGTCGGGCGCGCGACGGCTCAAGCGCAGGGGTCCGGTGGTGCTCGTGGCCACCAAGGGCGACGACACGGCCTTCTTGCGGCTGCGGGGCGGCGGCCAGGAGGGGTACGCCAGCGGGTACAGCCGCTACGGACGCCTCCCGTCGGTCAAGCGGGTGCGCTCGCACCTGTACACCGAGCGCAGCCCCTACCGGCCCGGCGAGACGGTGCACCTCACGGGCGTCCTGCGGGTGGAGGACACCCGCGTGGGGGGCGGCATCGAGCCCCTCAAGGGCGAGAGCCTCAAGGTGAAGTACTGGATCCGGGACGCGCGGCACCAGCTCGTGGTCAAGGCCAAGGAGCTCAAGGTGGACGCCGACGGCGTGTTCCGCCTGGACTTCAAGATCCCTGAC